>Ga0209415_10010931_pt1 | contig 15356 bp, 16 predicted proteins | sample PeaSoiSIISIP2007_FD_187696 | JGI IMG/M metagenome (GOLD analysis project Ga0209415, IMG submission 187696) | Peat soil microbial communities from Weissenstadt, Germany - SII-SIP-2007 (SPAdes) (version 2) | ecosystem: Environmental > Terrestrial > Soil > Wetlands > Peat | place: Germany... | reverse complement strand
ATCACCGCGAATGTCGACAACGATGCCAACGGCATCTTGACCTATTCGCAGGCCGGCGCGCAGTTCGGCTACATGCTCTTGTGGACGATGATCCCAACTACGGTCGCCCTGATCGTAGTGCAGGAGATGTGCGCCCGCATGGGAGCGGTAACCGGCAAGGGCTTGAGCGATCTCATCCGCGAAGAATTCGGCCTGCGCGTTACGTTCCTCATGATGCTGGGCATTCTGATTACAAATTTCGGAAACGTCGTTGGCGAATTTGTCGGCATCGCGGGGAGCATGGAGCTGTTCGGAATCTCAAGGTACTACTCGGTCCCCGTCTGCGCCGTGATCGTCTGGCTGATCGCCGTCAAAGGGCAGTACAAGAGCGTTGAGAAGGTCTTTCTTGCGGCTTCGTTCTTCTATGTGACATACATATTTGCCGGAGTGCTGGCCAAGCCCGCGTGGATGGAGGCCATTAAGGTCACGCTGAAGCCTCCGGGTCTGGCGATGTTCAAGCAGGGCCCGTACCTCTACATGGTCATTGGCGTGGTCGGAACTACAATCGCGCCCTGGATGCAGTTCTATTTGCAGTCGTCGATTGTTGAAAAAGGAGTCACACGGCGTCAATACAAAGCGTCGAGGCTCGACGTGATTGTGGGCTGCATCTTCACCGATGTGGTTGCGTGGTTCATTATTGTGGCCTGCGCCGCCACGCTCTACCTGCATGGGAATCGTGACATTCGCGACGCTGCCGATGCTGCTCAATCGCTGCGTCCCCTGGCGGGCGACTGGGCGTACATACTTTTCGCGCTGGGGCTTTTCAACGCGTCGCTATTTGCGGCTTCGATTCTGCCGCTTTCCACCGCTTACACCGTCTGTGAAGGGTTAGGTTTCGAGTCTGGAGTGGAGCGCAAATTCTCCGAAGCTCCCGCCTTTTACTGGCTCTATACCGTGCTCATCGCTGCCGGAGGAGCGGTGATCCTGATCCCGGGCCTTCCGTACATCAAGATCGCCGTATTTTCGCAAGTGGTCAATGGCGCCGTGTTGCCCTTTGTGCTGATTTTCATGTTGCTGCTGATCAACAAGAAAGAACTCATGGGCGAGTACGTGAACAAACCCACGTTCAACATCATTGCCTGGGCCACCACCGTAATCATGATCGTATTGACGGCGCTGCTGATCTACGGTCAGCTGCGCGGCGGCATGGGATAGTCTGAACCGTCTAACCGCAGAGATCGCAGAGCGCGCAGAGAAACAATGGCTGTTTTCTTAATTTCTCTGCGCACCCTGCGATCTCAGCGGTTAAATGTTGGCGCTCAGAGGATCTTTCCCGCCGCCAGATCGTTCACCAGTCCCAGGTCGGCTTCAAGAAAATCCAGTCCCAGGAGCTCTTGCCGCGTGGCCCACCGGATTTCGCGAAAAATTCGGTTCTCGATTTCTCCCTGGTACTGGCGTACCTCGAAGAAACGGAGTTCCACCGACCCGCCGCCGGGGTAGTGATGAACAATGCGCGCGACTTCCACCCCAACCTCTGCCACGATCCCCAGCTCTTCCTCCAGTTCGCGGCGCATGGCGTCGCGCGGTTGCTCGCCTTCTTCGATTTTGCCTCCGGGAAATTCCCATTTCAGCGGCATGGGCTGGTGCCGCGTCCTCTGGCAGGCGAGGATGAGATCCTCTTTGACGATCAGCGCGGCGACAACTCGTTTCATGATGAAAAGCGCCTCCGCCTGCCAGCTTGTCTGCTAGCAAACGGTCTTTCGCGGAAGATTGCCAGCACCGGGTTGCCAAGCCGCCAGCAGTTTGGAGCTTGCGTCTCAGCCCTTCTCCAGGCGCTGGCCCACGAGCTGAGCGCAATACTCAACCAGTTCACGGTCATCGGAGCCGAACGCCGCCGGGAAGTGACTGTCAATATCGAGTTCCCCCACCACTTTGCCGCGCACAAAGACCGGAACCACGATCTCCGACTTGGTTTCAAGCGAGCACGCCAGATAGCGAGTATCCTGCGTTACGTCGTCCACCACCACCGTCTTCCCCGACGATGCCGCCGCACCGCAAATGCCCTGGTTCAACGAAATTCGCGTGTGCGGAGTCATTGCTCCGCGGTAGTGTCCCAGCGCCAGCACGGGCGGATTGGCGCCAGGTTCCAGCATGTAGAAGCCGACCCAGTTGAACTTCAGCATTTCCTGGTTCAGCAGACGCGTGATGTCTTCCATCAGTTGATCCGCCGTGCGCGCTTCGGCATTCAAGCGGTCCACTTCCTGGTGTACTTCGTCGAACTTGTGAGACTTTCCGGTAGACATGACAGTAATCCTAACCCAATTTGTCGCAGTTCAGCTTCGCCGCAGCGATTCTGCGAGCGGTACTTGGGTCACCTCACGAAGCCCTGTCTGCGGGCCAAATATTTCCGGATGAATCGCTCCCGCCAGTGCGCGCAAGCCCCCAACCAGCGTAGGCGCGGGAGTATTCAGCAGTTCGTCGGAGATGCAATACACCCGCGAATTCCGCACCGCGTTAGTGTCGGACCAGCCCCTTTCGGAAGTTATTCTTGCCAGCGGCACACGATCTCCGGCCCCGCACCAGGCAGCGATGATGACTTCTGGGTCGAGCCGGGTGATCTCTTCCGCCGAGCATTGCGCGCCCGGAGTGCCCAGGAACTCGCCGCCCGCAGCCTGCACCAACTCAGCTACCCACGGCTGCGATGCGATGATCGGCTTGCCCCACTCTTCCGAGAAGACGCGCTTTCGGGGAAGGTTTGCCGTCTGGCGTCGCACGTCTTCGATCGCCTCTTGCATATCGGCGATCACTTTCGCACCCCGCGCGCCCGCGCCGACACAGCCGGAGATCACGGCAATATCGGTGTAGATATCGTCCAGCGTACGCGGGGCCAGACCAAGAAACCGAATGCCCGCCTTAAGGATTTCCGCGACGGCTGCTTCCTGATAGGGAACGGCAGCGATCACCAGGTCAGGCGAGGCCGCAAGAATCTCGCCGGCCTTCGAGCTCCAGGAGTCGGCAATGATCAGGCGATGGCCGTTGTGCAAATCTTCTCGCAACTCGGGAACCACGTCGGCACAGTACTTCGTGCAAGCGACAACCCGGTCCAACTCACCCACGCTGGCCAGAATGACAGTAGCGCTCGGTTGCAGGCAGGCAATGCGACGGGGAAGTCGCGAGTCGGGCATGTCCTTATTGTAGGGGACAAGTCCCTTGGGGTTTTCCTTAGTGCTCCTTAGTGTCCTTGGTGGTGAATGAATTTGAGGCACGATCGGAGATCGCGCGGCCAACGCATTACAATCGCCCTGTGTATTCCTCTGAACTCCTCGACCATTTTCAGAACCCGCGAAACGCAGGCGAAGTCGAATCTCCCGACCGCACCGCACGCCTGGAAAATCCTGCCTGCGGAGACATTCTGGAACTCACGCTCAAGTTGGAAGACAAGCGCATCGACGACATTCGCTTTCGCGCCAAGGGCTGCGTTCCAGCCATGGCCTGCGGGTCGGCGATCACGGAGTTGATCAAAGGCAAAAGCGTGGACGACGCGCGGCACGTGAGCAGGGAAGATCTGGTTCAGAAAGTCGGAGGGCTACCACAAGCCTCCACCCACGCAAGCCACCTGGCGATGGACACGCTCGCCGCGCTCTTGAGGGGGCTGTGAGTGACCCGTGCTGGAGCCAGCGCTCTTGTGCTTTAGTCCTCCCCAGCGGCAGCTTTCTTAACGTCCTCGAATTGGGTGATCTCGACGGTTCCTTCGGGGAACTTGGCGGTGATTTTCAGTTCTCCGCCCATGGCCTTGACGAAATCGTGGAGCGTGCTTACGTACATATCCGCGCGGCGTTCGAGCTTGGATACAGCGGCCTGGTTTACCCGGAGAATCCTGGCAAGATGGACTTGGGTCATGTCGCGCGCCTGGCGAAGCTCGTCGAGAGCCATGCCGGAGCGATAGTTGGCCGCCAGGCGACGCGAACGTTCCTGCGCCGCTGGGGACATCTTTGCGCGAAGTGAATCGAAGTTCTTGGGCATCGTACTCTCCTGTACGGGCCAGTCGGCCCTGATTTGTACTGCCTACTTACGCCGCTTCCTTTCGAGTTGCCTCAGATGTTATTCCTTACAAGGAATAGTCTGTCAAGGGAATAATGGCTTAAGATCTATTCGGCCCCTGGCTGATATACCGTCCAGCCATTGGCAAGCGCGACCTCTTTTAGATTCGGATTGGGGTTAGTGGCGTAGGGGTGTTTAGACAGGGCGAGCATCTCGCGATCCCAGATGGCGTTGCCGAAGGCACAATCGGGCCTGTGGTCGGGAGACGATTGCAGCGCCGATCGAATCGCCTCTACCTTACCCGGTCCGCTTGGAACGCGGATGAGCCGGTCGGTGATGATGCTGTTTTCGATCTCCACTTCGGCAGCCAGAATGCGATTTTGCGGGATGCCGAAATAGCGCATGGCGGAGCGGATGATCCACTGGCAGGAAGAAGAAACGGCCCAGACGTCGCATCCGGAGGCGCGCAGGCGCTCGATTAATTCGCGCATCTCAGGAAAGATGTTGGGAGCGATTGCCATGGGAAAGTAAGTGTCGCAGGCCTGCTGCACGACTTCATCGCGCAGGCCGCGGTGCATGGTGACCATTTCTCCGCACATGATTTCTTCAGCTACCTGGCCGGCTCTGTAATCGGCGTAACGCGAACGCGCCCATTGCACGATCGGTTCCGCGACCAGGCCTTGATCGAGTTCCCAGGAGAAGAAGCCTTCACCGGCATCTCCGGACCAAAGTGTGCCGTCGCAGTCGAAGGTGGCTAGTTGCGGTTTGAGGCTTAGTACACTTTGTAGAAATTCAGTTTGACGAGATGTTAGACGCATCATGAACGATGGGGCCTTAGCCGACGTTAGCTCGAGGGCAGAAGCTGTGAGGGCAAATTCATATTGACACTCAACGCGGCATACTGTTCCGGAGTATCCACGTTGAGTGCTACCAGCGAGTCGTCCACCGAAACGTATTCGATCTCGCTTTGGTGCTCGTGTTCTACCTCTTGGGCGTTCGAGGTTTCGGGCGCGGCCAGGAATGCCGTCAGCATCTCCCGGCCCAACAGAATTGGATGGCCATGTTTCCCCTGGTATTCGGGAATCACGGCCCATTTCCTATGCGCGGCAGCCCGTTCAAAAGCCGTTTCGAGTTTTTCGAGCGTTTCCGTGCGGACCGGCGGGCGGTCGACCAGCGTCACGATGGCGGAATCGCGGCCGCGGTTCAGAACTTCCTGCAGGCCGACTCTTAAGGAACTGAACTGGCCGCGCTCGGGCTCGGGATTCACAATCAGCGCCGCGCCATTCGCATAGACGACGGGCGCCAATGCGGGTTCATTTTTGCCCACCACTACCAGTACTTCATCGACATGCGAGAAGTAGAGGCGTATGGCAGCGGAGAGAAACGTTTCCGCCGTTATCGAACCTGCCGACGCGGGCGGCCAGGGCAGCAGCGCCTTATCGCGTCCCATGCGCGAAGACTCGCCTGCCGCCAGAATTACTCCGCAAAGCCTTGGGCTCCGTCCCATGAGGGCACAATAGCAAACTGCTGCGACTCTGCCAAGGACGCGGGTCACGCCGATGGGTGAATCACGTTCGTTAGGTAAAGGTCGGCAATTTGAGCAAATCGTCGTGAGGAACTCGTTCTACGGGGTGTCCGGCTTTGCGCCAGGCGCGCAGGCCCCCGGCGATGACATACACCCTGAATCCCAGATCCTGTAGTTGGCGCGCCACCCGGGCGCTCGTGGCTTCGCGCGCTCAAGTGCAGTAGAGATAAATCTCTCGATCCTTGGGGAGGTTCTTGACTTCTTCGATGAGGTTGTTCGGTTCGATGCGGATGGAGCCGGCTATGCGTTCGGAGTCGGCATCGTAGTAGCCATGGCTGCGAACGTCCGCGATCAGCATGTTGTGAGCGGCATCGGAAGCGAGTCGTTTGGCCAACTCCTCGGCCTGGATGCGTGGAATCACATCGAGCAGGCGGTACCTGCGGTAAAGCCAGATGCGATAGACGACATAGGCAGCGAGTCCGATGGCGAAGACGACTTCGGCGGCAAAGCCGGCGGAGCGCAGGCCGCGCGTGATGGCGCGGAGGGCGTCACTGAAAAGATATCCGGCGAGGGAGTACGCGCCCACGTAGAGGGCAGCTCCGATGGTGTCGAATTGCAGGAAATCGCCGAGCCGCATTTTCATGCTCCCGGCCAGCGGCGGAGACATGGTGTTGATGCCAGGAATGAACTTGGCAAAGAGCAGAGTCTGCTTGCCGCGACGGTAAAAATATTCCGCCGATCTCAGAATGCAGGTTTCCGGATTCGCCGAAAGCCGGCAGAGAAGGCCCAGCAAGGCCCATCCGCTCACTCGGCCCATGAAATACAGAATGATGTCGCCCGTGATCATCGCCAGCAGGGCAATGCTGAACACGAGATAGAAATGGAGGCCTCCGTAGGCCGCGACCGCGCCCGCGGTCAACAGGGCAAGCGCGGCGGGCAGCGGAAGACCGATCGCCTCGGCGAAGCACACTACCGCCAGGAACAGGTAGCCATGGTGCGAAATGGACGCGAGCAAGTCGTTCATATTTGCGTATCGCGAAAAGGGGTTTCCCCAGTATAGCAATCGCGGTACGACTGCTCCGCGGGAAGCAAACCTCGCAAGCAGTCATTGTTCGCATTGCCGGCCCAGTTGACAACTGCCTCCAATTAGGTTACTTTGCAGTGCAAAGTTAAATATGAACGATCTCAACAAAGCGCTGGGCGACATCAGCAGCATTCGCAAGCAGGTCGCCCATAGTACGGAGTTTCGCGGTTATGGCCCGGCCACTCTTGCCAGCACGGGTGTTCTGGCGTTTGCGGCCGCCGGGGTGCAGGCGCTGTGGCTGCCCGATCCGGCGAATCATATCCCGGCATACCTGGGCGTCTGGATTTTGACCGCCGCGCTGTCGGCTGCCTTGATTGGGATGCAGATGTACGCGCGCACACGCCGCATTCATTCGGGCATGGCCGATGAAATGATCCGAATGGCGGTAGAGCAATTTCTGCCGTCGGCCGGCGCGGGCGTACTGATTACGTTTGTGCTCGTGCGGTCGGTTCCAGGCGCTCTCTGGATGCTGCCCGGACTCTGGCAGATTATTTTCAGCCTGGGCGTGTTTTCGTCGTGCCGTTTTCTACCGCGCGCAGTAGCCGGCGCGGGCGCATGGTACTTGCTGACGGGGCTAACCTGCATCGCGCTGGGGGACAGTCGGGCACTTTCACCGTGGGCCATGGGCATTCCGTACGGAGTCGGGCAGTTGCTGGTCGCGGGAATTCTGCTCTTTTCCGCGAAGGAGGACAGGGATGAAGACGAAAGCTAACTCTTCGTCGGGCGGAGGACGCTTCGCTTATTCGGGTCTGGATCGCGTGATTCACGAGCGCGCGCGCCTCAGCGTGCTGACCTCTCTGATCACGAATCCGAAAGGACTGGCGTTCGGCGATCTCAAACAGCTTTGTGCTCTCACCGATGGCAATCTAAGCCGTCATCTCCGCGTGCTCGAGAAGGGGAAGATGGTTGAAATCGTGAAGAAGCATGACCGCAACCGTCCGCAGACCATCTGCCGAATCACGGCTTCGGGCCGTGCGCGCTACATTGAATATCTCTCGACGCTCGAGCAAGTGGTTCGGGATGCGGCGAAGGGAACGGAAGAACGGCCCGCGGGCGGACTGGTACACGGACTGGCGCCAGCGCGGGCCTAAACTTTTTTGCCATGGAGCTTTACGGTGCAAAGTATTTCTTGGATGGAGGCGTTCCAGTGAGCGACTTTTCGATGCTGCAATCCAGCTTGAGGATGAAATCCCGGTCAATGGGCGTGAAACTCATCGTAGTCTGCGGACTAGCCCTACTCATGACGATTCCGGCTTTCTTTGTTGGAGCGCTGGTTGAAGACAGGACCCAGCGAGCCGCGGACGTCATTCGAGAAATAAGCAATCACGTGGGCGGCCAGCAGACCTTCCTCGGACCCACACTTGTCATTCCGTACAATATTCCACCACAATCTCCGGCTGATCATGCCAAGCACGGCATGTACCTGGTGTTTCCGGCAGGAGCTTCGGCCACTATCAAAACTGCAACGGAAGAGCGTCGCCGTTCGCTCTTTAAGGTGCCGGTGTTTCAGGCGGATCTGAAACTCGACGCAGCATTCGATCTAACGGGAGTGCCCGCGACGGCTCCGCAAGGCGCCGAACTCGACTGGAGTCGTGCCGAGATCATAGTTGGAGTCAGTGATGCCCGCGGAGCGCTGGCCGATGCCATCTTGACCGCGGACGGAAAGACTTCGACGCTAGTTCCTGCGGAAAACACAACCAACATCTCGATCGGCGGGGACCAGAGCGAGCACATCAAGCTCACACTCTTCGGCACAAGAGTCGAAGGCCTCGCAAAGCCCAACGCCCAATTCAATGTGACGTCCGCCCTGCGATTTTCCGGCGCTCAAAGGATCGCGGTGCTTGCCTATGGCAAGACGACTCGTCTCTCGGTTCAAGGCGATTGGCCGAGTCCGGGATTTGATGGAGGCTTCTTGCCGGTCAATCGAACCGTGTCCAGCAATGGTTTCACTGCGGAGTGGTCCGTGCCCTTCATTGCGCGCGGAGTGCGCGCTGAAGGACAGGGCGACACAATTACCGGTCTCGATGCGACATCGCTTGGCGTTTCGTTCATCGAAGTGGCAGATCCATATCAATCCGTCAACCGATCCCTTAAATACGCACTTCTCTTCCTGGGACTGCTGTTTCTTTCCTACTTCGTATTCGAAGTTACAACCGGCAAGCGGGTTCACCCTGCTCAATACGTTCTGGTGGGCATCGCCCAAATCATCTTCTACCTGCTTCTCCTGTCGCTCGCCGAGCGAATCGGTTTCGATGCTGGCTTCTTGCTCGCCGGTGCGGCCACGGTGGTGCTGCTTTCAGCCAATGCGGCGTGGGTGTTCTCCAGTCGCGTGCAGGGAGTAAGGGCCTTGGCGATTTTCTCTTTGCTGTATGCACTGATCTACCTACTGCTGCGGCTCGAGGACAACGCATTGCTGGTAGGTGCGATTGCCAGTTTCTTGGCGGTGGCATCGGCAATGTACTTCACGCGTGAGATCAACTGGTATAGCTCGCTCCCAGTAACAGGTACTGCTGAACAACAGACCAGTCCGGTGGTTCCAAAGGACACAGCGTAGAACGGGAGCGGCCGTAGTGCCGGCAACGACCCTGAGCGGCCACCCAATTTACATACAGTTTTGCGAAGGAGCTTTGCAGTGCAAAGTAATATTCAAAACGGATTGCATGTCACCATCTCATGGACGGCAACGGGCGCTGGGCCACGCGGCGCGGTTTGCCGCGCGTCGCAGGACATCGTGCCGGAGTGGCCGCCGTACGGCGGGTGGTCGAGCACGCGCCGGATCTCGGCATCCGGCGGTTAACGCTCTACGCATTTTCATCCGACAACTGGCGCCGACCGGCCGACGAGGTGGAAAGCATTTTCTGGCTGCTGCGGGCTTACCTGCGGCTGGAGACGGAAAGACTCCGGCAGCACGGAGCACGGTTGGAGTTCATCGGGCGCCGCGATCGTTTACCGAGTCTGCTGGTGCGCGAGATCGCCCAAGCAGAAGATGCAACCGCCGCAGGCCGTCGCCTGCATTTGAGGATTGCCGTCGACTACTCCTCGCGCGACGCCATCACGCGGGCCGCCGCGGGCGCGACCTCCGCGTTTTCCTCACACGTCCCGTCCTCGGCTGAACTGCTGGGACGCGAGCTTGCCCGGGCGCTGACTGCCGAGAGCGGGGAAGTGGATTTGCTGATTCGCACCGGCGGCGAGAAACGTCTTTCGGACTTTCTGCTGTGGGAGTCGGCCTATGCAGAACTGCTGTTTACCGACCGAATGTGGCCGGACTTTGACGCCATCGATTTGGACGCCGCGCTCGGAGAATTCAACCGTCGGGAGCGACGCTTTGGCGGAGTTCCGGCAGCCAGCACGCCTCTTGTGGAGTCTACGCGATGATCGCTCTCAGTCCGCGTCCCCTTAACGTCAAGTTCATTCTGCCCGCGTTGACGGAGGCGACCAGCCCGTATTGGCGGCCGATCAAGTATTCGTTGTTTCCGCCGCTGGGACTGGCCACGCTCGCCGCATATTTATCTCCCGATGACCGGGCGGCGATTGTGGACGAGCATGTGGAACCGCTCACTATGGACGACGCACCGGATTTGGTTGTGATCCAGGTTTACATTACCAACGCCCACCGCGCGTACAAGATCGCGGACCACTACCGCAGCACGGGGGCGTTCGTCTGTCTCGGAGGGCTGCATGTTACTTCGCTTCCCCAGGAGGCCGCGGATCATGCCGACGCCATTTTCCTGGGGCCGGGAGAACAGACCTTTCCCAACTTCCTGGAGCACTTTCGCGCCGGGAAGCCGGAGCGTGTTTACATCTCCGCTGCGGGCCGCACACTCGATCGTGTTCCGCCGGTGCGACGCGATCTCATCCGGCGTAACTATTATCTGGTGCCGAATTCCATTGTGGTGACGCGCGGGTGCCCGCAGCATTGCGACTTCTGTTACAAGGACGCTTTCTTTCAGGGTGGCCGGGGGTTTTACACGCAGCGGGTCGACGATGCGCTGGCGGAGATCGAGCGCTTGCCGGGCCGCCATCTCTATTTCCTCGACGATCATCTGCTTGGCGACCGGCGTTTTGCGGAAGCGCTGTTTGAGGGATTGAAAGGCATGAGGCGGCTATTTCAGGGCGCCGCGACGGTGGACTCCATTCTGCGCGGCGACCTGATTGAGCGTGCAGCCGAAGCGGGGCTGCGAAGCATTTTCGTCGGCTTTGAGACGCTTACACCGGAGAACCTCAAGCGCAGCAACAAACGACAGAACCTGGGCCGCGACTACAAGGCTGTTGCGGATCGGCTTCATGCGCTTGGCATCATGATCAACGGCAGCTTTGTCTTTGGCATGGATGATGACGAGGAAGACGTCTTCGCGCGCACGGTCGACTGGGCCATTGCGCACGGCATTACCACCGCAACCTTTCATATCCAAACGCCGTATCCCGGGACGCAATTGCACGCCCGCATGGTACGTGAAGGACGCATGTTGACGCGCGACTGGAAGCTCTATGACACGCGACATGTCGTGTATCGTCCCGCGCGACTCACGCCCGCGGCGTTAAAAGCGGGATACGATTCGGCGTATCGCAAGTTCTATCGCTGGAGCTCCATCGCGCGCGCCTCGCTGCATCACGGCACGCTCAAGCACCAGGCGAAACACTTCTTTTATGCTTCGGGCTGGAAGAAATTCGAGCGCGTCTGGCATATGATGATCCGGGCCCGGCAGCTCAACCGCGCCACGCCGCTGCTGGAAGGCGTGCTCTCACGGGTGACCGGCGCGACGATACAATGCGGGGAAGAAGAGGGTGCCGCGCTCCGGGAGTTGCCGAGCTTCGCTCGGCTGGGCAGGTGAGGGCACCTGCCCCTACGTGAGCTATTTCTCTCGCGCCACCACGAACTCGGGTGCCCAGAGCAGCGCCCGTTTGATTTCCGAGTCGGGAAATACGCAAATGGCGTCGCGCGCCGAATCTGCGTACCGGGCGGCCTCTTTGTACGCAAACTCGAGAGAACCATAGCGGCTCAGGATGGTCAGGATATCGGCGTGCGTGACGCCGTTGAAGGCGCGGTCTTGCAGAATGGTTTCGATCTGACGGCGCTCGGCGGCGGTGCAACGCTCCAGCGCATGGATCACTGCCATGGTGGCTTTGCCTTCTCGCAGGTCGCTGGCCACGGGCTTGCCCAGCACACTCTCCGACGCGGTAAGGTCGAGCACGTCGTCGACGATCTGGAAAGCTAATCCGAGATCGCGTCCATATTGGCCGAGGCGTTGCTCTTGCTGCTCGGTGGCGCCGCCCAAGATGCCGCCGACTCGCATCGACACCGAGAACAGGCACGCGGTCTTGCGATAGATCAGATCGAGATGCTCCTGGAGGGAGATCAGCTTGCCGAGCTTCTCCATCTGGAGCAGTTCGCCTTCGACCATCTGCTGCGTCAGTTCGACGAGCACGTCGAGGATGCGGAAATTGCGTTCCTGCACCGCGATGTTGAAGGCTTGCATGTAAAGCCAATCGCCGGCCAGCACGCACATCGAGTTGCCCCACTGCGTGTTGGCGGCAGGACGGCCGCGGCGGATCTGGGCTTCATCAATGATGTCGTCGTGGACGAGCGTCGCCGTGTGGATGATCTCAACGACGGTCGCGAGTTTGACCGCTCCGTTGCCTTTGTAACCCATCAGTTTGGCCGAAAGCAGCAGGAGCGCTGGACGGATGCGCTTCCCGCCGCCGGCGCGCAGATACTCGCCGATCTCCGTGATCGCGGCTACGTTCGAAACCGTGTCGCGTCCGAATTGTTCCTCGATCGCCGCAATATCGTCGTGCAGGAGATCGAAGATTTCTTTTCCGTTACTGGAGGTGGTTGTAGCCAATTTCCTCAATTGCTCCGGTAATTCGTGAACTGCAAATCGATGCCAAAATCCTGCTGCTTGACCATGGCGATAATTTCCTGGAGGGTATCGCGATCCTTGCCGCTGATGCGCACTACATCGCCCTGAATTGAAGCTTGCGCTTTTTTCTTCGAATTCTTGACCAGCTTCACGATTTCCCGCGCCTTTTCAATCGGGATCCCCTGCTGCAGCGTGATCTTCTGTTTTACCGTGCTGGCAGCGGCCGGTTCCAACGCACCGTAGGTCAATCCCTTAAGCGGGACGCCGCGCTTCACTAGTTTCTGCTGAAAGACGTCGTTCACCGCCTTCATCTTGAATTCATCGGCGGAATGCAGCAGGATCGCATCGGTGCCTTCCATCTCGATCCTGGACTTCGAGTCCTTCAGATCGAAGCGCGTGCTTACTTCCTTCATCGCCTGCTGGATGGCGTTGTTCACTTCCGCCAGGTCGATTTTGCTGACAATATCGAAACTGTTATCGGGCATGGGAAGTCACTGTCAAAGCCACTGTTACAGCAGACGGTGGCCATCAAAATCTCCAGATCGTCACGTTGCAGGGATGTCGGCTTGAAGTCCGAGCCTACGGCTTGTTCACCCCAAACGTGTACCCTTGAGGGTAACAGAAGAGGCATTATCTGCGAAGGCTAGACTGGAACAGACGGGCCCTTAAATGGGTTGCCATCCCGAACGGAGTGAGGGATCTGAAGTTCGCCGCAAAATGCAGATCCCTCGCTGCTCTCGGGATGACAAAATCTAGGCAGTTTCAGGATGACAAGTCCGTGAGATTGAGGAGCTAAACAGCAGCGTCTCCACAGGTGAGCGCGAGTCCAAAGAATTGATAGAAGTTCTGGGTGGTGCGCGCGCCGATGTCTTCCGCCGGCAAGCCGCGCAGCTCGCCGATCTGGCGGGCTACCTCCCGGACGAATGCCGGCTCGTTGCGCTGGCCGCGATGCGGAATCGGCGCCAGATAGGGCGAATCGGTTTCAATCAGCATGCGGTCGAGCGGAACCATTTGCGCCGCGTCGCGTATGGACTGCGCCTTGGGGAAGGTGATGTTGCCGGCGAAAGAAATCATGAAACCCATGTCGAGCGCCCGCCGCGCATGCTCGACGCTTCCGGTGAAGCAGTGCAAGATACCGCCTAACCCACTCGAACGCCAGTGTTCGAAGATCATGCTCAGGCAGTCGTCCCATGCGTTCGCGCTGTTTTCGGAGGGGCGACAGTGAATGATTATGGGCAACTTCACTGTTCTTGCCAACTCCATCTGCCGCAGGAAGACTGCCTTTTGTACTTCGCGCGGCGAGTGGTCGTAAAAATAGTCGAGGCCGATTTCTCCCCAGGCGATGACCTTGGGATGGCGCGCCCATTGCAGCATTTGGGCATCCGCGGCATCGTTGGCGAGGCTGGCTTCGTGAGGATGAATTCCGACGCTTGCCCAAATTCGCGGGTATTCCGGCTTTCCGTCATATTTCTCGGCCAGCTGAATGCCGCAGTTGGCCGTGTCGGGTCCGTCGCCATTTCCGATAGCGAGGTAAGCCTCGATCCCGTTCTGCTTCGCGCGCGCCAACACGTCGTCACGATCGCCATCGTAACGCTTGCCTTCGAGATGGGCGTGAGAGTCGATGAACATGGCGTTCGTCGTTCGCAAGATCGCGTGGGAACGGGCGCCCTCGCAAGCCTGCCCTGAGCAAGGTCGAAGGGTTCCCGAGCGAAGCTCGGCAGCCCTATTTCAGTCTGGTCCCTACCGGTACGTCCTCCAGAAAGCTCGCCAGAACTGGCTTGCCGCCTTCCGGCGATGCGGCGACGATCATGCCGTTCGATTCCAATCCGCGCAGCTTACGGGGCGCGAGGTTGGCGACGATCACGACCTTGCGTCCAATCAGGGATTCCGGCTCATACGCCTCGGCGATGCCCGCGACCAGTTGGCGCACTTCCGTTCCGAGATCGACTTCGAGGCGCAGCAGTTTGTCGGCGCCTTTTACTCGCTCGGCAGTTTTCACCTGAGCTACGCGCAATTCTACTTTCGCGAAGTCGTCGATGCTGATCTTGCCATCGGGAATTGCGGCTGCGGGCTTGGCTGGCGCAATCGGAGTGGCCGCCGTTGCGGCGGTGGGCCGAGCTTCACTCGGTTGCACGGCCGAGCCGCCCGTCCCTCCACTGGCACTTTGCTCTTCCATTTTCTGCATCCTCTCTATCGCCGATTTGTCGGCTCGCGGAAACACGGCTTGCACCTCGCCCAGCTTGGTGCCGAGCTGCAGTTGTCCCCACTGCAATTGCGTGAGGTCGAATTTCTGGATTTCGCCGAGGCCCATTTGCGGCCAGATCTTTGCGGTGGCGTCGGGGATTACTGGATGCGCTAGAGCGGTCACAACCCTCAACGCTTCAGCGCTGGTGTAGAGCACGGTGGCCAGGCGCGCGCGGCTCTCTTCGTCTTTTTTCTCGCCCAAAGACCACGGTTCATTTTCGACGATGTATTTGTCAACTGTGCTGACCAGCCCCCATGCGGTTTCGAGCGCTCGTGAGAACTGGTACTGATCGAAGAGCGTGCCGTAGTCGGCGATTGCCTTTCTTGCCGTATCCGCAATGGCGGCATCCGCCGGGGTGTGCGCTGCGTTGGATGGATAGGGCACTTCGCCTTTGAAATAGCGTGTGATCATGGTCAGAGTGCGGCTGGCGAGGTTGCCGAGCCCATTGGCCAGATCGGAGTTATAGCGCTGGACTAGCGCATCGAAACTGAACGATCCATCCTGCCCGAAGACGACCTCGCGCAACAGAAAGTAGCGCAGGGCATCGGTGCCGAGCACATCCACAATGGTTTCGGCGCGCACGATATTTCCGCGCGACTTCGACATTTTGCTTTCTTCAAA
>Ga0209415_10010930_pt1 | contig 15356 bp, 11 predicted proteins | sample PeaSoiSIISIP2007_FD_187696 | JGI IMG/M metagenome (GOLD analysis project Ga0209415, IMG submission 187696) | Peat soil microbial communities from Weissenstadt, Germany - SII-SIP-2007 (SPAdes) (version 2) | ecosystem: Environmental > Terrestrial > Soil > Wetlands > Peat | place: Germany... | reverse complement strand
CCCCCGTCCGCAGTGAAATAGACGAGGCGATTCCCGTCGGGCGACCACGCGCATTGTATGGCGGCGCCTTGACCGGACTGCTGGCCAGGAACACTCGGGGCGCGCCGCCCATGAGGGGAACGATGCGCAACGGCGACATGACGTCCGCGTCGTGGAACCAGACCTGAGAACCATCCCCGGAAAAGCCCAGGGCGCCCACCAAACCATCAAGGTTTCCGGTTTTGCCTTGGGTGAGATTGACCGCACTTCCGGTCCCCACCTGGCTGACCCAAATGTCCAAGGGGCCGCTGCGGTTGGACAGAAACGCCACAAACCGTCCGTCCGGGGAGATGGCCGCATCGCGCTCCACACCCTCAAAGTCGGTCAGCCGCGTGAATGTCGCGTTGGCGATCGGATTCGCTTCGGCTGCCGATGGGCGGTGAGCTAACCATCCGGTCACCCCACCAACTGCCAGAAGCAGCGCGGCGGCGGCCAGGACCCAATACCGCCTCCCGTGTCGCAGGAGAATCCACGGCCACTGGCGCCGCTTCTCGATGGTTTCAACGCCTGCATTCGGAAGATCGGAAACAACTGCCTTTTCGGGCGCTTCGACCGGCTTCGCAGCCCACAATAGCTCGCTCCGCACGTCGGCCGCCGACTGCCAACGATCTTCGGGATCAAGCGCCAGGCACCGCTCGATCACGTGGCCCAGCTTTTCCGGTAGTGGTTCGAGGGACGGCTTCTCTCCCTTCAAACAACGCTTTCCCGTAGCCATCTCCTGGAGCATCAACCCCAGCGCGTAAATATCGGTGCGAGCGTCGCACCCCCGGCCTTCGCGCTGTTCGGGCGCCATGTAGGCCGGCGTGCCTATCACCACGTTCCTACCGGTGAGGTTCGCGTCCTCCGGCGACTTGGCCAGTCCGAAATCCAACACCTTTACGCCCGCTTTGGTGAGCATGATGTTGCCAGGCTTCATGTCGCGATGCACAACGCCCTTGGCATGGGCCGCAGCCAGTGCCTCGGCGATTTCCCCGCCACGCAGCAGGGTCTGTTCTATCGAGAGCGGGCCGCGTTTCAGCTTCTCCGCCAACGTTTCGCCTTCCAGCAGTTCCATCACCAGATAGTTGGGGCCGACGTCGTAAAGGGAACAGAGGTGGCGATGATTCAAGGAGGCGATCGCGCGGGCTTCTCTTTGGAATCGCTCGTCGAATCCCTGACGGCAGGTCTTGATCGCGACGGCTCTGGCCAAACGAGTGTCGGTGGCCCTGTAAACTTCTCCCATCCCACCCTCGCCGATTTTCCGCTCGATCTTGTAAGGCCCCAACAGCATTCCAACCGAAAACACGGTGACGGTCTGAAGAAGACTAGCGTGACCCTCCCAGGCAGGATGTTCCAGCGCCGATCCCTCCTGCGCGAAGATTGCTTCCACTGCAGAGCGTAGTTCCGGGTCGGCATCTTTCAGACTCGCGCTGCGCTCGGCAGGAGACAGGTCCTTCACGGCGTCGTACAGTCCCTCCAGTTGCCGCCAGCGTTCGGGAGTCATATAGGGTTATTTTATTCTAGTGGTTTTTAGCGGCTCGAAAGCCGCCTCCGGAAGTTGACCTTCGGCCTCGCGAGAAGTTGCCCAGTAGTGCTCGGTTGAAGTGACCCACACTGGGAACAGGATTGGGAACGGAGGTCGGAGTCGACCAGCATCATCCACGCCGAAGGCGTGCTTTGTCGTTCCGGGGGAGAGGGGCAACCTTATCCACGCCGAAGGCGTGCGGGGTGGGTTTCCATCATCCGCGCCGAAGGCGCGTCCTTCAGGATCTGCGCGCAAACGACTATCCCGACGCCACATCCACCCCTCGCGTCACGTTCGGCGCGGTGAAGCCATACCGCGACAAGACCGAAGCCCCGGTGCCCTACGCCACCACGTCCGGAGGCCTGTACCACCTGGCGGCGAATCGCGATCCGTACCAGATCCCGCCGCGATGGGTGGAAGGCAAAGCGCTGCTCGACCTGGTGATGCCGTTCAATTTCGCCAGCACGTGCGACATCACGGATGGAAGCTCGGGCAGCCCGGCGGTCAACGCCCAGGGCGAGATCGTGGGGATGGTCTTCGATGGCAACATCGAGAGCCTCGCCCTGACCTACGCATACAGCGACGACCAGGCGCGCGCCGTACACGTGGCATCGCAAGCGATCGTGGAGGTGCTTCGGAAGCTGTATAAGACGCCGGCGCTGCTACGCGAGCTGGGCGTGCCGGCGGTCCACGGCCCTACTCCACCGTAACCTGCTTCCCCTTGGGCTCCTCGTGCGTCGACAGGTGCGCAATCCGATCGTCGATCAGACTTCGCAGGCCCTTCAGAAACTCGATGGATTCCGCCGCGGGCGCGCGATCCGGACCCATCACGACGTAGCCGAATCCCAACGCGGCCCACGCGCGCATGCGCCGATTCACCATCCGGGCTTTTGGGCGGGAATGCTAAGATTAGTGCAGCCTACCGGCTTGCGGGGATCGCAATTGCTAGACCTTGCCAAAATCTACAACGCGTTCGACTCCGATGAGCCTCTCCCGGCCGATGACAACGTCCGGTACGTCGATCTGTCGGAGGTCCGTGGCCAGAGCAAGACTGCAAAAAAGCTCGTGCAGAAGATTCTGAACGCGCCGGGCCACACCTCGCATCATCTCTTGATGGGCCACACCAAGTGCGGCAAAACCACGGAGTTGTTGCGCACCCAGCGGTACCTCGAAGAGAAGAACTACGCCACCGTATTCTTCGACGTGGCCGATCTTGCCAGCCGCACGTTCGAATACACCACCGTCCTTTTGTTAATGGCGGGTCAGGTGGTCGAGCAACTCGCGGCCCGCGACCCGAAAATTGAAGTGGACGGAGAGCCCGCCCAGAAGCTAGCGGAATTCTTGCTCGCAAAGGAGATCACTCGCAGCCAGGAATTCAAAGGCGAAGCCGTCGGCAAGCTGGACGCAAAGGTCGCGCCTACATTTCTCGCACGCTTCCTCGGGCAGTTTGGGCTTGGTCTCGAGCTGCGTGGTGGTTTTGGGCGCAGTCGGGACATTACCGTCAAGCTCGAAGCCGATACCGATGGATTTCTGAGTGCCGTGCGGAATCTGGTTGCGGATGCAGGCAAGCGCGCCCGCGCGGCCGGTCTCAAGGGCTTGGTGATTGTCTGCGATGGCTGCGACAAGCTCGCGCTCAGCGCCACCCGCGAGGACGGAAACAGCCAGGACCTGCAGCGCTCCATGTTCGTCGATCACGCTCCCGACCTCCGCGACGTCCCGTGCCACGTCATCTATACCGTGCCCATCTCGATTTCCGTCAACCTCGGTGACATTTGGGAACAGACCCCCGAGTTCCTGCCTGCGATCCTGGTAAATAAGCTTCCCGACACCGAGGACCACCACGCCCAGTCGGGCCGCGCCAAGCTCAAGGAGGTGGTCGGTGCACGGCTCGCGCAGCAGGACGCCAATTGCGAAACGCTGTTCTCAGACGCGGCTTTGCTCGATCGTCTGATTACCTTCTCCGGCGGGCACATCAGCGACCTCATCCTGCTCGTCCGCGAAGCAGTCCTCGAGGCTCAGTCGGACGAAGCCGCGCAGGTCTCCGCCGAGCACGTGAATCGCTCGATTCGGCGCCGCGCCCAGGAATACACTCGACTCATCGAAACCAAGTACCTCCAAATACTCGGCGACATCGATCAGACCAAGACCGCTCCTGCCGGCGGTGATGAATATCGCGAAATCATCTTCAAGCGCCTCGCGCTGGAGTATCTGATTGGAAACGACGACCGGGTCGACCTCCACCCGCTGGTGGCCGGCTCCGAGGCCTATCGCAGGAGGCAGAATCCCTCGATCCGATGAACGAACTCACTCACAAGATTCCCACAGCCGACGAGGCCTTACGCCAGCTCTCCGAAATACAGGCGGCGTTCGCACTCGACCCGGCGGCGGAGACCGATCGCCACATTCGCCGCCTCGCGCAGGCCATCCGTAATGCCGAGGGGCGATTCGTCCTGCTCCTGGCCGTCTGCAACGACCGTCCTGAACAGCGGCGCATCGCGCGGCTGATCGCCGTGAGGCTGCCCCACCCGCCGGTTGAGCTAGCCCTCACCGGAAAAGAGGACTCGCTGCTGGATACCTTGCTCGAAGCGCCCGGCGCCCCGCTACCGCTGTTCGTGTACGGCCTGGAACAATTGCTTCCCTCCGGTGACGAGGCCGTACTGCGAAGAGAAGATACTCTGCATGAGCTTCAGCTTCGCCGCGAGAAATTTCGTAAGCTCGCCCGGCCGCTCCTGCTCTGGGTTCCCGAGTACGCTTATACCTTAATCGGCCAACAGGCAGTCGACTTCTGGAGTTGGCAGAGCGGCGGTTACTTCTTCCCCAGCCCGGGCCTGCCACAACCGGCTGCAACTGCGGTCGGGCGAAGGGTTGTGTCGAACCTGCCAGTCTCCCGCGTCCTCGTGAGACGTCTGGAAATAACCGGCAAGGCGTTGGCAATCTTGCGCCACGAGCGCGGCCTGATGATCGTCGGCCAGGGCGGAATTGGCAAGACCAGATTGGCTATCGCTCTTGCGGAGGAGTTGAAGGAAGATTTTCCGGACGCACAGATCCTGCTGGAAGCCGGCTCGGAGGAAGGAACGGAAGCCGCCGCCCGCATGATCCGTCAGGCGCTATGGCTTCTCGATCCGGAGATCGGTCTGCCGGAGGATTTTGACGCCCTCCGCGAGATGTACCTGACCGCGCTGACTTCCCGGCGCTGCGTGATCATACTCGACAATCTTCGGGAACCCGCTCTCATCCGGCTTTTGCGTCCGCCGCCCGGCTCCGTCCTGATTGTCACCGCGCGACTGGCTTTGATCTCCGGCGAACTGCCAGTGCTGACACTAGACGCGCTTTTCCCAAAGGACGCGCGTGAGATTTTGCTTGATGCCGCGCCTGACCTCGATCAGTCGCGCGTGGACGAGATCTTCGCGAGGCTCGGCGGCAATCCCCTGGCCATCCGGCTCGCGGCCGCTCTGCTGAGGCAAGCACCCTGCGTGGAAAAAGAAGCGCTCCAATCCGCGGACCTCCAGACCTTGTTTCGCCGTATCTATGAGCGACTCGATCAGGCTACGGCAGCAGTACTTCGCCGTTGCACGGTCTTTCCGGCGTCATTCGATCGGGAAGCAGAAGCCTCGGTTGCGGACGATCCCGAGAACAGGCACTTACTTGAATTAGAGCGGCTGGCGATAGTATATCGGTGGAAGTATGCCGACCGTTTCGAACTGAACGACTTGGTACGCAGCTTGGCAGGACGCTACCTCCCGGCCGCGGAACGCTTCGATCTCCAACTCAGGCATGCTACCCACTACTTGACCGTCTGCCACCGCGTCCGTGAGGCGGCCGACTCCGCACGGCCGGGTTGGCAGCAACTGCTCGAAGCGGAGTGGGAGAACATCAAGGCGGGTCAGGCATGGGCCGCCGCCAACTACCAAACGCAAGCAGACGCCGCCAAGCTGTGCTGCGAGTATCCGATCGCGCTTGGTCGGATTCTCATGAACCGGCTTTCGCCGAAGGAGCGCGAACAATGGTTCAGCGCGGCTAGAGATGCCGCGCGGCTGCGGAACGACTTAGACCTGGAAGCCCACCTTTGCTTCCTGCTAGCCCAGATTCTCGCTGACCAGGGCAAGAGGGACGAGGCGACGAGAACATTCCTCGAAGCTGCCCAAAAAGCTCGCCAGGCTAAACACGCATACCTTGCGGCAACGTCCCTGATGGGAGCAGCTTGGCTCACCCTTGACTCCGGCCGAACGGAAGAAGCCGAAGGTCTTGCCACCGAAGCTTTAGAAGCCGCCCGGGCTGATGGAGACATAACGCTAACAGCAAATGCACTCACTACGCTGGTGCGGGTCCACGCGCTGAGGGGCCGCTTCCAGGACGCGCTGCGGCTCAACCAGGAAGTGTTCGGATTGGCAAATCAGACCCGGAACAGGCAGCAACTTTCCGCCGCGTACAGGAACGCCGGATATCTGTATGCAGAGACCAAAGACTTCGCCCGCGCCGTCGATGCCTATCAAAGCGCTCTCCAAATCGCCGGGGAGATCGGAGATGGCGCCGGCCAGCTGGCCATCACGCGCGAACTAGGTACTGTCGAAGTAGTCGCCGGGCAGGCCGAACGGGGTATCCGTCACCTCGAGGATGCCGCATCGATGTCCCGGTCCCGGGGTGATAGCGCGGGTATCGCGTTGGCTCTCAACTCGCTCGCGCAGGGCTACTATGTGCTTGGCGACATCAGGCGCGCGCACTCCGTCGCCCTCGAGGCCCTCGATATCGCCAAGCGGGCCGGCGAACAGTTTACTCGCGGCGCCCTCGTTAATCTAGGCATCACCTCGCAACGCCTGGGTGACTATGAAGGCTCGGAGAGATACCTGACGCAAGCCCTTTCGATCGCCCGCAAACTGGATGACAAAGACCAGGAGGCGCGGATTCTGACGGAACTCGGCCGCACCTACACCCAGATGGGGCGCCACGAAGACGGGGAACGTGTCCTCAATGAGGCCGCCAAGCTCGAAGCACGCCTTGAACCTCAGACCCGGCAGAACGCCTGATGCCCTACTCCACCGTAACGTGCTTCCCCTTGGGCTCCTCGTGCCTCGACAGGTGCGCAATCCGATCGTCGATCAGACTGCGCAGCCCCTTCAGAAACTCGATGCGCGAGTTCCGGAAATGATCGCGCGTGGCCTCGTTCCAGACGCGCTCCATGAGCGGCATCGCGGTCGTGCAGAAGAAGCATCCGGCGTGTGGCGCCGGTTCGGCGGCAGCGGTCTTCTCTTCCATATCAACTCTCCTTCATTTCCACGGTCAATACCCTATTCTCCAACTTCGCGCGGCTCGGCGAAAGCCCGGCCATGGAGGTGGGCAGCCCGATATGCCGTCGCAGCGTTCCAACCTCCACCACCAACTCGTCGCCCTTCTTGAACAGGCCAACCTCGCCCTTCACCGCGAACGGCAGTTGCAGCCGGACCTCGTAGTACCCGTCGCATTTGGCAAACGTGTAGGGCGCTTCGGTGCGGCTCACAGCCGCCGGGTCTTCCTTCTCCGTGTACAGCGCGCGGGACAGCTCTTCCAGGCGTTCCGGCCCCAGCACCTCGTGCGTAAACAGCGGAACCCGCTTCACCAAGACCGGCGCGAAATAGGCCTCGATCTCCTCCAGGATGCGCGCCTGCGACAGTTGCCACTCCTGGAAATAGGCGTCGGTGATCGTAGGTGGCAGCACGCGGTTCACGATCACGCCGTCCACCGCCAGTCCGTGCAGCGAGAAATACACGAAGGCGCGCTGCGTCTCCCGCAGCACCATGCGCTCCGGATTGGTCGCCAGCCGCACGCTGGTGACCTTGGGGTCTTCCAGCAGCTCGCCGATGCCGTCCAGTTTTCCGAACAGGTCCTGGATGTTGGCAAAGTAATTGTCGGTGGGCAGCTCGAAGGGCGTAAAGGGCTTGGCGATAGGCCGCACGGCCTTCAACAGACCCCGCTGGAACGGAAAAATGTGCTTCATGTACCATTCGAGAGTGGTTGGCATGCTGACGAACCGCATGGACTCGGCGGTGGGAGCGCAATCCAGGACGATCGCGTCGTAGCGCTCCTCGCGGCGGAACTGGTTCACGTACATCATGGCGCTGAGTTCTTCCATGCCGGGCAAGATGGCCAGCTCCTCAGCCTCCACGTCGCTGATGCCGGTGGTGCGCAGCACGGAAATCACGTAGGACGAGATCTCGCGCCAGTGACGCTTGATCTCTTTCTGGATGTTGACTTCGTGGATGGCCAGGCGCTCGCTGATGGGGTATGGATCGCCCGTCGTGCCGTGAAACAGAGAGGTTTCCAGGTCGAAGGCATCCGCCAGGCTGTGGGCCGGATCGACGCTCATGACCAGGGTCCGGTACCCCAGCCGCGAGAGCTGCAGCCCAGTGGCGGCGGCAAGACTGGTTTTTCCGACGCCTCCTTTGCCGCTAAAGAGAAGGATGCGCATAACTTGATTCTACCGCCGGGCCTCAAGTTCCCGGCGCCCTAAAGCGCCGCCGCTCACCTGCCGATCTGTTGGTCATGTTTGAGTGGAAAGACGAATACCGTGTTCACGTTCTCAGCGTCGATGCCCAGCATCAGAACCTGTTCCGAATGGCGGGCGAACTGCACGCTGCCATGGCGGCGGGCCAAGCCAGGAGCGTTCTGGCGAAAACACTGGACCGTCTGCTCCAGTACACCGCGATGCATTTTGCGCATGAGGAGCGTCTCATGCGCATCCACAACTATCCCCATCTTCCGGCACACCAGGCCGAGCATGAAGCACTTACCAGCCAGGTGCTGAAGTTCCAAGCCGATTTCCAAAACGGCCGGACAACCGTGACGATCCAGCTCATGTACTTTCTGAAAGACTGGCTGGAGAAACATATCATGGGGTCGGACAAGAAGTATGCTCCGCTCGTGGGGAGCAGCCAGTAGGCCCCGCCCCGTTTCGCCGCCTTGACTACTGTCTTACTGTCTGTACTGGATTGCACGTACCTGGAGTGCTGGGGTATACTGGCTCCACATTAAAGGTGAATGAGCCGTGCTCTTCTCAAGAAGCCTCCGAGAGGTGGTCCGTTTTTCCCTGGCCCTCACGTGGATTCCCATGGCTGCCCTGGGCCAGCCCAAACGCGTCGCTGTCTACGATTTTGACTACAAAGCCGTGCGCGGCGATGTAGTGCAGGTCTATGGGAGCGACAAGGATGTCGGCGCCCAGGTGGCGGCACGTATCATTTCCAAGCTGGTCAACGCCACCGCGCAGCAGTTCGAGGTCATCGATCGCAACCAGATCGACAACCTCATGAAGGAGCAGAATCTCAAGTTCAGCGACCGGTTCGACCCGCGCGACGCTCCCCGGCTGGGCAAGCTCTTGAATGTCGATGCGATCGTCACGGGTACCGTCGATGCCGTCGCCGGTGAAGTGCAGAACAATCGCGTGGGTGTTGGCGCTATTGGTCTGGGTAAGGTGCAATCGGTAGCCGCGGTGACCGTGAGCGTGCGGGTCATCAGCACCGAGACCGCACAGATTTTTCTCGCTGACCAGGTTAACAACCAGCAGAAGCACAACCTGGGCAGCGGCGCGAAAGTCAAAGGCAACGGCGGGGAAGGTGGCACGATCACCATGCATCCCGCGGCGATGGCCGCCAACCTGGCGGTTCAGGGCGCTGCGGACGATATCGCCAAGGAAATTATCGCCAAAGCCGCGGCGCTTCCTTCTCGCCGGGGTGGTACCACCACTGCGGTGGCCAAGCGGGTGGTGCCGGCGCCTGCTTCGGGAAGCGAATCGCCAGCCTCGAGTCCGCCGCCCTCCGGTCGCCTGCCGGATTCCACGCCCCTCTCGGTGGGCAAGGTGGAGGGCAACAAGGTCTACATCACGGCGGGAGAGAATGCCGGTCTGAAGGTCAACGACTACCTCGAAGTGCGGCACGTGACCGGAAGCATGAAGGACCCCCAGGGCAACGATATCGTGATGGACGAGCGCGTCGAGACCGTCGTGCTCACGGACGTCCAGGACCGGTTCGCCGTTGGCCGAACAGCCAGTGGCGGCAATTCGGCCTCCAAAGTCGGCGACAAGCTCAAGCACACCAAGGCTCCCGCGGCGCCCAAGAAGAGCGCTCCGCCAGCAGCGGGTGCCGCCGGCTTGCCGAGCCCGGTGCAGAGGAAGCAGTGAACGCGCTGAAGTTGGTGGTAGGCTGGCTGTTTCTCGCCGGTTTGACGGCCGCCGGCACGTATTATGCGATGGACGAAGCGGACCATCGCGTGGGCCTCGCGCGGTTCAGCCTGCACGAAAAACTGGGCGTCGTCCGATATGCGAGCGCGCCGGCACCCCCGTCGCCCATTCCTCCGCCGCCCACGCCGGTTCCGATCGTGGTGAATCCGCCGCCGGGTCCGCAGCCGCCGATCTCCAATCCCACGCCTATTCCCGCACCGGTGAATCCGAACCCGGCGCCGGTGGTTCAGCCTCCGATCTCGAATCCGCCGCCGGGCCCGGCCAATCCGTACCTCAACCCAAACCCACGGAACCCCGTGAATCCGAACCCCGTGAATCCCAATCCCGTGAACCCGAACCCGGTGAACCCGCCGCCCAATCCGCAGCCGACACGGCCGGTCTATGTCCCGACCCAACAGCCGGCAGCCCCTCGCCCGGCCGATTTCGACGAGGCCAATGCCCGCTTCATCGACCTGAGCGGACAAACGGATGCCATGTCGAAGTTCGTCGACTCCGTTCGGAGGAGCGTTGGGTCCGTGGGAACGGGCCGGCTCGACGGACCAATGTCCAGCCTGCGATCTTCCATGCGAAACGCCAAGCAGGCCCTGGATCGTGCGGATACGCGGAGCGCCCGGTTGTACATGGATCAGGCCGAGAAATACCTACAAGCGCTGCGTGCGCTTAAAGAAGAGTAGATCGACACGACCCCTATGGCTACCAGACCACCCCCATCCGGCGTCCCGCAGGGCGACGCGCAGATCCCCAAGGGGACCATCCTCTTCGGCGTGTATGAAGTGCTCGGAGTGCTGGGCGGCGGCGGCATGGGCTGGGTGTACCGGGCCCGCCACACGCAACTCAGCAGCCTGCGGGCCATCAAGGTCATCCGCCCCGATCTCACCGCGAACGCCAACATGGAGCAACTGTTCGTCCGCGAGGCGCGCGCGCTGATGCAGATCAATCACGACGCCATCGTGCACTGTCACGACCTGCTGAGCGAGGACGGGCGCGTCTACCTGGTGATGGAGCTGGTGGAAGGGCCGTCGCTCGAGGAAGTGCTGCGCGACGGTCCCATCGGCACCGAAGAAGTTCGCTCTCTGATGCGGCGCATTGGCGCCGGCCTCGCCGCAGCGCATGCCTTGGGAGTGGTGCACCGCGACATCTCGCCGGGCAACATCATTCTCCCCAACGGGCGCGCCGAAGAGGCCAAGCTGATCGATTTCGGCGTGGCCGCGGTCGCCGCCGTTCCGGGCCAGACGATGGTAGGCGATTTCAAAGGCAAGCTGGCCTATGCGTCGCCCGAGCAGTTCGGACTGTACGGTGGCAAGGTCGATGCGCGCTCCGACCTCTACAGCTTCGGCCTGGTGCTGGCGGAGGCAGCCAGCGGCGGCGCGATCCCCATGGGGCAGACGTTCTACGAGGCGGTGGAGCTGCGCAAGGTCCAGCCGCGCGTTCCGCCCAACGTGCCGGCCGAATTGCGGGCCGAGATCGAGCCGCTGCTGCGGCCCGACCCCAAGGACCGCCCGCAATCCGCCGATCAAATGGTCAGTGCCGCTCCGGGTGGGAGCGGGGCGGCCCGTGTCATCGACACCGGCCATGCCAGGCAGGACGCTCCCGCGCAACAGAAGCCGGGCACGCTGCACTGGATCATCCCGCTGCTGTACTCGGGTACCGCGGTAGGGGTCGGTCTGGGCCTGGGCTTCATGACGTGGATCTACCGCACCGCGGGCAGTCCACCGCCCACCGCCGTTCCCACTCCGACTACGATTCCCGTTGTGTCGCCGAAGCCCATTGCCCCGAGTCCGAGCGGCCCGACCACTCCCACTTCGATCACGCCTCCCAAAGTGCAGGTTCGGCCTCCGGCGCCGATCACTCCGGCTGCGCCGCCGATCGCTCCGGCTGCGCCGCCGATCAATGCGGCGAACGGCTCCCTGACGCGGGCGCAGGTGATGCAGACGGCCGACGAGCTATCCCGATACACCTGGGTGTGCAAGGAGGCGAATCGTCACGCGGCCTGTGTGCGCAGCGCGACGTACGTGTCGGACTGGCAGCCGAATCAGCAGGTGGCGGGACTGCCTTATCACTGGGGCGGCGCGGACGGCCCGCAGGAGTTCGAGCGCAAGCTGCGCGTGGGGCTCGGCGCCGGCTCGCACCAGCGGAACGGGGTCAACCAGTGCACCGCCGGAATCGATTGTTCGGGCTTCGTGGCTTACTGTTGGGGACATCAGACGGGCAAACACGATTTCTCCACCGCGACCTTGGACGGGCTGGCCACCCGGCTGAATGCCAACGTTTACCGGGATTTGAAGCCGGGCGATGCGCTCAACAAGCCGGGCTCGCACGTCGTTCTGTTTGCCGGTTACCGCCCGGATGGCGGGCCGATCGTGTACGAGGCCTCCGGCGCGGCGGGGCGCGTGATTCGCAACGACCGCGTCAGTTGGTCGCGGCTCGCCGGGTATGTCCCCGTTCGCTCGAACCGGCTGGTCGATCCATGAGCCGGGGGCCAGGGGCCAGGGGCCGGGGGCCGGGGCTGCGCGGCATCGGGTGGAGTTTCGTCATTTTCTGCGCCGTAGGGGTAGCCGTGGGCTGCTCGAGCAAGGACACCAGCGGTCCCAAGACACCGGCGCAGACCGCTCCCGCGAAGGCCAGCCCTCTCTCGCTGACCCGCTCGGTCGCGATCCCCGCGGCCGTGGTTCCGGATCCCGCCAACGTGCAAGGGAACCCCGGCGTCTTGACGCTCAGCGAAGGCGGCGACGATGAGCTGCCGGAAGGCCCGACCACGTTCGACGTGTTGTCCGATGGCGGGTTCGTAATTGCCGATCCGCTGCGGCAGCGCCTCGTCTTCTACGACCCCGCCGGCCAGTTCCGCTTCGATCTGCTCATCCACTTTTCGGCCGAACGCGTTCGGGCCCTGCCCAACAACGCTTTGAGCGTGGTCCGCTACCAGACCGGCGAGCGTTACATCTACCAGGCCGACAACGCCGGACAATACCAGCCGCCGCGCCTGGCCGCCGCCAACGATCCCGACCCCGACACGGCCGATGCCGGAGTGGCCCGGCTCGAAAGCCGCAACCTGGCCATCGTGAGCGCGGCTCCGAGTCCCAACACCGAGACCGTTCCGGTCCCGGTGCGTTTCGATGCGGTCGGTGAGGAGATGGTCTCGGTGCGGCGGCTCGGCCTGGACGCACGGTTGCGGACGTACGTGGCGATTGAAGCGGCCTTTCCGGGACAGCGGGTCGACGTGCGCACGATCGTCCGCAAGTACACCGGACAGGGAGAAGCCCTGGTGGAAATCGGCGACATCCCGCTGGACTACTTCGCGCACCCGGTGGATGAGTTTCGGATGCGCGAAGGCATTCTCTACCAGCTCGTGCCCAAGGCTTCCGAAGTGCGAATCAATATGTGGGACACCAACTCCCGGCCCTGAGGTGGCGCCATGGAAAAGTATCCCGCCCTGTATCTGGCCGACTCGAAACAGCTCGTCTCTCTGGCGAAATTCGGAAACGACGCGTGCGTGATCGGCCGCGATCCCGAGGCATCCGTTCCTATTCCCGATCTCACCTGCTCGCGGCGGCAGTTCTCGGTGGTGGCGCGGAGCGGCGGCTACCAGATCGAGCCGCTCTCGCAGAGCGTGCCGACATTGCGCAATGGCGAGCGCGTGGATTCCGCGGTGACGCTGGCACACAACGACCGGATCACTTGTGGTAGCACCACCGTGGTGTTTCTGGCAAGCGCGCCGGAGCAGACGGTAGTGGAGCGCGGCGGCGTGCGCGTGCGGTTTGGCGGGTCCGCGGCCGCGCCGCCGGACACACGGGTTACTCCCGAGCCGCCGCGCCGTGAGCCGCCTCCCGCGGCCCCCGTGCCGCCGCCCGCGCAAGCCACCGTGGTCGGCAACTTCCGCGAAGAGATGGAAGCCGTCCGGCATCCGGCCGGCGAGATCCGGCTGGATCGCGACGCCATCATCGGGCGCCTCTCCGATGCGGGCGGCATCGCGCTCGAGCATCCGCGCGTCTCGCGCCGCCACGCGGAAGTGCGGGTGACCGGCAGCCAGGTTTTCCTGCGCGATCTGGGCAGCGCCAACGGCACCTTCCTCAACGGCGAGCGCATCACGGCGTACCGCGAGCTCCACGCCGGCGACCGCATCGATATCGGCCCGTATTCCTTCAAGTTCACCGGGCAGGGACTGGTGCAATCCACGCGCGAAGGCAACCTTCGTGTGGTGGCGCGCAACCTCACGCGCACGGTGCGCTCGCACTCCGATGGCAGGATGATCCGCATCCTGGATGACGTCACCCTCGTGGTGGAGCCGGGCGAGTTTGTCTGCATCCTGGGATCGAGCGGCTCGGGAAAGTCGACGCTCATGCAGGCGCTGAGCGCGCGCCAGCCGGCGGACCAGGGGCAGGTGTTTCTCAACGAAGTGAGCCTCTACGCGAATTTCCAGTCGGTCAAGCAGTCGATCGCGCTGGTGCCGCAAAAGGACGTGCTGCACGAAGACCTGAGCCTGGAGGAGTGCATCGGGTACACCGCCAAGCTGCGCCTGCCGCCCGATTCCGGGGAACGCGGGATCAGCGAAGCGGTGCGCCAGGCGATCGAGCGCGTGGACCTCAAGCACCGCTCCGCCACGCCCATCAAGCACCTCAGCGGCGGCCAGAAGAAGCGAGCGTCGCTGGCCAACGAGACGGTCTCCAAGCCCGAGCTGCTTTTCCTGGACGAAGTGACTAGCGGTCTGGACGAAGGCACCGACTGGGAGATGATGCGCCTGTTCCGCCGCATGGCCGACGACGGCATGACGGTGATCTGCGTGACCCACACCGTGGCCAACGTGGAGGACTTCAGCCACAAGCTCATCATCATGACGCCGCCCGGCCTGCTGGCATACTACGGACCGCCCGCCGGCGCCAAGCGTTATTTCGGCCTGGAGAAGCTCGGGGACGTGTATCGCAGGCTGGCGGAAGCGCCGGGTCACGAATGGCGCGACCGGTTTCGCGAGAGCGACGAGTACCGGCGCTACGTGGAAGAGCCGCTGGCGAGCGCGCCGGACGAATCCGCCACCCCGCCGCGTCCCGCCGATCAGGCCGGCCGCGTGCGGGACGAGTTTCCGGAGGTGAAGCGGCAATTCGGCATTCTCACCAGCCGGCTTTCGAAGCTGCTGGTGGCCGACCGGAAAACGCTCGCCATCGCTTTCGCGCAGAGCGGGCTCATCGGCGTGTTCCTGGTGCTGGTCTTCGGCAAGCTCGCCATCGGCATCCCGCCGGACCCCAAACTGTTTTCGCTCCTCTTTTTTCTGGGTATCTCCTGTTTCTGGTGCGGCTGCAACAATGCCTCTAAGGAGATTGTCAAAGAACGCTTCGTCTATGCCATCGAGCGCGACGTGAATCTCTCGGTGACCAGCTACATGCTGTCCAAGATGATCATGCTCAGCCTGTTCGGCATCGGGCAGGTGGCGCTGCTGTTCGGCATCGTGTACGCGTTCGGCACCGTGCCGGGGGACGCGACGCGCCAGTTTCTATCCATGGTGCTGGCAGTGCTGGCCGGCACGGCTTTGGGCCTTTTGCTGTCGGCGGTGGCGCGCACGGAGGACCAGGCCAGCACGCTGGTGCCGATCGCGCTGATCCCGCAGATCCTGCTGGC
>Ga0209415_10010929_pt1 | contig 15359 bp, 13 predicted proteins | sample PeaSoiSIISIP2007_FD_187696 | JGI IMG/M metagenome (GOLD analysis project Ga0209415, IMG submission 187696) | Peat soil microbial communities from Weissenstadt, Germany - SII-SIP-2007 (SPAdes) (version 2) | ecosystem: Environmental > Terrestrial > Soil > Wetlands > Peat | place: Germany... | reverse complement strand
GCCCGGACGGCCGAGGTGGTGGTGACACCGGGGAACCCGGGGATGGCGGGGACCTCCGCCCAGGGCCACCCGATCACCGTCACCGACGTCCCCCCGGAGTCGGTGACGGCCGACCTGGTGGTGATCGGTCCCGAGCAGCCGCTCGTCGACGGACTGGCCGACCGGCTGCGGGCCGACGGGCGGGCCGTCTTCGGCCCCGGGGCCGACGGGGCGCGGCTCGAGGGCTCGAAGGCCTTCATGAAGGAGATCCTGGACGAGGCCCGGGTCCCCACGGCGCGCTACGGGGTCTTCGACGAGGCCGGTCCCGCGCACCGGTTTCTCCGGGAGCTGCCCGGGCCCTGGGTGGTGAAGACCGACGGGCTGGCGTCGGGGAAGGGCGTCCTCGTCACCGACGACCGGGCCGAGGCCGAGGCCGACGTGGTGGCCAAGGTGTCGGGGGAGTCCTTCGGGGAGGCCGGGAGACGGGTCGTGGTCGAAGAAGGTCTCGTGGGGGCCGAGTGCTCCGTGCTCGTGCTCTGTGATGGCACCCGCATCACCGCTCTGCCGGTGGCCCAGGACTACAAGCGCCTGGGCGACGGGGACAGCGGCCCCAACACGGGCGGGATGGGGGCCTGCTCGGCCGTCGGTCTCGTCCCCGACGCGGTGGTCGACCGGATCCTCGACGAGTCGGTGGAGCCACTGGTGGCCGCCCTCCGCCGCCGGGGGATCGACTACCGGGGGGTCCTCTACGCCGGGCTGATCCTCACCACCGACGGGCCCAAGGTGCTCGAGTACAACGTCCGCTTCGGGGACCCCGAGACCCAGGCCGTCCTGCCCCGGGTGGACGAGGACGTCACCGGGCTCCTGGCCGAGGTGGCCGCCGGGCGCCTGCGGACCGATCCCCGGCCCACCCCGGCCGCCGTCGTCTGCGTGGTCCTGGCCGCGGCCGGCTACCCGGCGTCGCCCCGGTCCGGTGACCCGGTGGAGGGTCTCGGGCGGGCCGCCGCCGTCCCCGGGCTGACCGTCCTCCACGCCGGGACCGGCCTCGACGAGAAGGGCCGGACGGTCACCGCCGGCGGCCGGGTCCTCGGGGTCACCGGGACCGGGCCCACCCTGGGCGACGCCCGGGCCCGGGCCTACGCCGGGGTCGACCTGATCAGCTGGGACGGGGTCCAGTACCGGACCGACATCGCCGCCGTCCCGGCCCGGACGGGGGGCACGGGGTGATCGCCCGGTACTCCCTGCCCGAGATGGCGGCGCTCTTCACCGACGACGCCCGGATCGAGAAGTGGCTGGAGGTGGAGCTCCTCGCCGTCGAGGCCCGGGCGGCGGTGGGGGAGATCCCCGCCGCGGCGGCCGCCGCCGTGCGGGCGCGCGCCCCCAAGGTGACGGGCGACCTGGTGACGGCCATCGCCGAGCGGGAGAAGGTCACCGACCACGACGTGGCCGCCTTCGTCGACGTGGTCCAGGCCGCCGTGGGCGAGCCCGAGGGGTCGCTCGTCCACCACGGGCTCACCTCCTCCGACGTCGTCGACACCGCGCTCTGCGCCACCCTGACGGCCGCCGCCGATCTCCTCCTCGACGCCTCGGACGCGCTGGTGGCGGTGCTGAAGGCCCGGGCGCTTCAGTACATGGACACGCCCATGGCCGGCCGGACCCACGGGATGCACGCCGAGCCGACCACCTTCGGGGCCAAGCTCGCCCTCTGGTGCCTCCAGGCCGACAGGGACCGCCGCCGTCTGCGGGGAGCACGGGAGGCGGTGGCGGTGGGGAAGCTGTCGGGGGCGGTGGGGACCTACTCCAACATCGACCCCGAGGTCGAGGCCTTCGTCTGCCGGGCCCTCGGTCTCACCCCGGTCCCGGCCACCCAGGTGATCGCCCGGGACCGCCACGCCGAGCTGCTCTGGGCCTGCGCCTCGGTGGGGGCCACCGTCGAGATGATGGGGACCGAGATCCGCCACCTGGCCCGGACCGAGGTGGGCGAGGTCGAGGAGGCCTTCGGGGCGGGCCAGAAGGGGAGCTCGGCCATGCCCCACAAACGCAACCCCATCCTCTCCGAGCGGCTGACCGGTCTGGCCCGTGTCCTGCGGGGGTACCTGGGGGCGGGACTCGAGGACGTGGCCCTGTGGCACGAACGTGACATCAGCCATTCCTCGGTGGAGCGCGTCATCCTCCCCGACGCCTGTCTGCTCACCTATTACGTCCTGCGCCGCGGTGCTGGGCTCGTCGAGAACCTGGTGGTCCACCCCGACCGGATGGAGGCCAACGTCACCGGGGGCTCCTTCGGGCTCGTCTTCAGTCAGTCGGTCCTGCTCGCCCTCGTGTCCGCCGGGATGAGCCGCGACGCCGCCTATCGTGTCGTCCAACGTGACGCGCGCCGGAGTTGGGAGGAGCGCCGGGCCTTCCGGTCTGTCCTCGAGGAGGACCCCGAGGTGACGGTGGACGGGTCCGTCCTCGACGAGGCCTTCAGCGTGACCCGGTCGCTGCGCCACGTGGGCCGGTTCGCCGACGCGGTGAAGGAGGTGGAGACGTGAGCCTGGAGCTCGTCCATGCCGGCAAGGTCCGGGAGCTGTACGACGCCGGTGACGACATGTTCCTGATGGTGGCGTCGGACCGGATCTCGGCCTTCGACGTCGTCCTGGCCGAGCCCATCCCCGACAAGGGTCGGGTCCTCACGGCCATGACCGTCCACTGGCTGGCCCTTCTGGCCGACATCGCCCCCAGCCACCTGGTGTCGGCCGATCCCGCCGACCTCCCGGCGGAGGCGTCCGCCCTCGGCGGTGCCGCCGGGACCGGCGCCCTCGCCGGCCGGGCCATGCTCGTCCGGAAAGCCTCCATGCTCCCCCTCGAGTGCATCGTCCGCGGCTATCTGGTGGGCTCGGGGTGGGCCGAGTACCGCGCCTCGGGGACGCTCCACGGGACCTCGTTGCCCAAGGGTCTCGAGCAGGCGGAGCGCCTGCCCGAGCCCCTCTTCACCCCGTCGACCAAGGCCACCGAGGGCCACGACGAGAACATCTCGTTCGAGGCGGCGGTCGACCTGGTGGGCAAGGAGACGGCCGAGGAGGCCCGCGACATCTGCGTCGGGGCCTACCGCCGTGCCGCCGCGGCCGCCGAGAGCCAGGGGATCATCGTGGCCGACACCAAGTTCGAGCTCGGCGTCATCGACGGACGCCTGGCCCTGTGCGACGAGGTCCTCACCCCCGACTCCTCGCGGTTCTGGCCGGCCGACCGGTGGGCCCCGGGGACGAATCCCCCGTCGTTCGACAAGCAGCCGGTGCGCGACTGGCTCGACGGCACCGGCTGGGACAAGAAGCCGCCGCCCCCGGCCCTCCCGGCCGAGGTGGTGACGGCCACCCGCGAGCGCTACGTCACCGCCTACGAGCGGATCAGCGGGAAGTCCCTCTCCGATTGGTACGGCGCGACGCCGTGAGCCGCCGGTGAGGTTCGACGTCCGCGTCGAGGTCCGGCTGCGCCCCGGGATCGCCGACCCCCAGGGCGCCACCATCGAACGGGCCCTCCCGGCACTGGGATTCGACGGGGTCGACGGTGTCCGCGTGGGCAAGGCCATCCGCTTCGCCGTGGAGGCGCCCGACGAGGCCGCGGCGCGGGCCCGGGCGGCGGAGATGAGCGACCGTCTGCTCGCCAACCCCGTCATCGAGGACGCCGAGATCGATGTCCGTCGCGCCGACAACGCCCCGACCGCGGCCACCGGGGTGGGGGCGCCCCGGTGACGACCCGGATCGGCGTCGTCGTCTTCCCGGGGACGAACTGCGAGCACGACGTCGTCCGCGCCCTCGGGATCGTCGGTGGCGTCGAGGCCGAGCTCGTCTGGCACGGGGCGAGCTCGCTCGATCACCTCGACGTGGTGGTCCTCCCCGGCGGCTTCGCCCACGGCGACTACCTCCGACCGGGCGCGCTGGCCCGGTTCTCACCGGTGATGGAGGCGGTGACGCGTTTCGCCGCCGACGGTGGTGCCGTGGTCGGGATCTGCAACGGCTTCCAGGTCCTCACCGAGGCCGGACTCCTCCCGGGTGCACTCCAGAAGAACAGCGGTCTCCGCTTCCTCTGCACGACGGTGGGGGTCCGGGTCTGCACCACCCGGACACCGTTGACCGCCGCGTCGGAGGAGGGCCGGATCCTGCGGTTGCCGATCAACCACTTCGAGGGCAACTACATCTGCGACGCCGCCACCCTGGACGAGCTCCGAGCCGAGGACCGGGTGGTGCTGCGCTACACGGACAATCCCAACGGCTCGATCGACGACATCGCTGGGATCTGCAACGCCGGGGGCAACGTGGTGGGCCTGATGCCGCATCCCGAGCGCGCCTGTGACGCGTTGACCCGTGCGACCGACGGTGCCTGTCTGTTGCGGGGCCTGATCGCCGTGGGCGACCGGCCGGCACCGGTCACCGCCTGACCCGTCAGGACTCCGGCGTCAGGCCTTCGGGCCCCGGCCGCGCCCGATCCCGGCCCGCTCGAGGACCTCGGCGTCGACCCCGGCGGCCCGCCAGGCGCTGTAGCCGATGGCCTTGCGCTCCCCGTAGGACCGGGCCACCTTGACGAATTTCGCCTCCAGCTCGGCCAGGTTGTCGCCGGCGGCGGTGCGGGCCAGCTCGGCCTCGAGATCGGCGCGTTCCTGGAGGAGGTGCAGCCGCGCCAGCGCGTCGGCGCCCGACAGCTTCTCGTTCACCACGGCCAGCCGCCGGGCGACGGTGTCGGGGGTCCGGCGCCGCCCCGGACGGGGCCGGTGCTCCTCGATGGCCTCGAGGTAGAGCCGCACGGCGCGTCCCTCGTCGCGCCCACGGGCGAGGGCCTCTTTGTGCGCGGCCGACATGGGTCGCTTCGGTTCTCTCTCCGACGCTGCCATCGGGCCATCATGCCGGTCGTCCCCTGCCCGCGCAAAGACCCGCGCCAGACACGCGCCGAGTCCCGCTCCGAGTCCCGCTCCGAGTCCCGCGCCGAGTCCGTACAGACACCCGTGCAGTGACCAGCGCCGACAATCGGCACGGCCGTCGGTGGGTCGTCGAACAGGTACGGTGACGACGATGACCGACCGGGCGGCCGACGCGACGCTGCACCGCGCCCTCGGTCTCACCGACGACGAGGCGGCCTCCATCGCCGGGATCCTGGGCCGGCCGCCGAACCATCTCGAGCTGGCCATGTACGCCGTGATGTGGAGCGAGCACTGTTCGTACAAGTCGTCGCGGCTTCATCTCCGACGGCTCCCCACCGAGGCCCCCCAGGTCCTCGTGGGGCCGGGGGAGAACGCCGGTGTCGTCGACGTCGGCGACGGGATCGCGGTGGCCCTGCGCATCGAGAGCCACAACCACCCGTCGGCGGTCGAGCCCTACCAGGGGGCGGCGACCGGCGTGGGGGGGATCCTGCGGGACATCTTCACCATGGGGGCCCGGCCCATCGCCCTCATGGACCCCCTCTTCTTCGGTCCGCCCGACGACGCCCGGGGCCGGTGGCTGGTGGAGGGGGTCGTCTCCGGCATCTCCGGCTACGGCAACGCCGTCGGCGTCCCCACCGTGGGCGGCGAGCTCACCTTCTCTCCCTGCTACGCGCGGAACCCGCTCGTGAACGTCCTCTGCCTCGGGGTCCTGCGTCGCGAGCACCTCGTTCTCTCCGGCGCCCACGGCGAGGGGAACCTGGCCGTCCTCCTCGGGTCCACCACCGGGCGCGACGGCATCGGCGGTGTGAGCGTGCTGGCGTCCGCCGGCTTCGGCGACCGGGCGGGAGAGGACGGCGACAAGCGTCCGAGCGTCCAGGTGGGCGACCCTTTCGAGGAGAAGCGCCTCATCGAGGCGTGCCTGGAGCTGCTCGGCCGCGGGCTGGTGGTCGGCATCCAGGATCTCGGTGGTGCCGGCCTGGCCTGTGCCACCTCGGAGACGGCGGGCCGCGCCGGCATGGGGATGGACGTCGACGTCGGTGCCGTCCCCCGCCGCGAGCCGGGGATGGAGCCGTTCGAGGTCCTCACCTCCGAGAGCCAGGAGCGGATGCTCGCCATCGTCACCCCCGGCGACCGGGCCGAGGTCGAGGAGGTCTGCCGGCGCTGGGAGGTCCGGGCCACCGTGATCGGGACGGTGACGGCACCGCTCCCGGCCGCCGACGACGGGACCGGGGGAGGGCGCCTCCGCATCCTCGACACCCCGGGGGGAGAGGTCCTGGCCGACGTCCCGGCCGCCTCGCTCTCCGACGACGCCCCCCTCTACGACCGGCCGATGGCCCCGCCGGCCGACCTCGGGCGCCGCCGGGCCGACAACCCGGCCGCCCTCGCTCCCCCGACCGACTGCGGGGCCGACGTCCTCTCGATGCTGGCCGACACCTCGTGGGTGTGGCGCCAGTACGACCACCAGCTCTTCCTGAACACGGTGACCGGTCCCGGTGGCGACGCCGCCGTCCTGCGGTTGTCGGCCCCCGGACTGCCCCCGAGCCGGCGGGGACTGGCCCTGTCCACCGACTCCAACCCCCGCTGGTGCGCGCTCGATCCCCGCGCCGGGACGGCTCTCACCGTGGCCGAGTCGGCCTTGAACGTCGCCTGTGCCGGTGCCCGCCCGGTGGCTCTCGTCAACTGCCTCAACTTCGGGAACCCCGAACATCCCGAGGTCATGTGGCAGCTCTCGGAGGCGATCGACGGGATGGCGGCGGCCTGCCGGGAACTCGCCATCCCGGTGGTGGGGGGCAACGTGAGCCTCTACAACGAGAGCGGCGGCACCGACATCGATCCCACCCCCGTGGTGGCCGTCCTCGGTGTGATCGACGACCTGGCGCGCCGCCCGCCCGGAGCGCTGTTCGTGGCCGGGACGTCCCTGGTCCTCGTGGGCGCCACCGATCCGTCGCTGGCCGGGTCCCGCTGGGCCGTCGACGTCCGCTCCCACCGCGGCGGTGTCCTCCCCACTCTCGACCTATCGGCCCACGGCGCCCTCCTGCGGCTGGTGGCCGACCTCGTGACGGGGGGCGACCTCGTCGTCGGCATCCACGACGTCTCCGACGGCGGGCTCGGGCTGGCCCTGGCCGAGTGTGCCGTCCGCGGGGGGGTGGGCTGTGTGGTGGAGCATGTGGACAGCCACGCCCAGCTCTTCTCGGAGTCCCCCGGGCGCGTCGTCGTGGGCACCACCGATCCCCACGAGGTCCTGGCCCGGGCGGCCGCGTCGGGGATCCCGGCCCGGATGCTCGGCCGCGCCGGAGGGGAACGCCTGGTCGTCGACGGTCTAGTGGACGTGAGCGTGGCCGACGCCACCTCCGCCTGGCGCGACGCCCTGCCCGGTGCCCTCGGTCAACCTCCCGCCGCCTGATCGGGCGCCGGCCGGATCACGGGCGCCGGCCGGCCAGCTCCTCCAGGGCCGCATCGGGGACGTCGAGATCCCCCATCCCCGTCCCCACCTCCAGGTCCGGCTTGAAGGTCCCGTGGTAGTCCGACCCACCGGTGGCCACCAGGCCGAGCCGGTGCGCCATTCGGCGCAGGGCGCGTCGTTGGTCGGGGTGGTAGCGGCCGTAGATGGCCTCGACCCCCCCGAGCCCCGCTTCGGCCAGCTCCCTCACCAGCCGCTCCAGGGCGGAGGGGTCGAGATCCAGACTGAGGGGATGGGCGAGCACGGCCACACCGCCCGACCCGGTGGCCAGCCGGGCCACGTCGGCCGGCGACAGCCGGGCCTTCGGGACGTAGGCGGGCCGCCCGTCGGCCAGCCAACGGTCGAAGGCGTCGTCGATGTCGGCCGCCGCCCCGGCCCGGACGAGGGCCCGGGCGAAATGGGGTCGGCCGAGGCCCGCCTCGCCCCCGGCCTCGGCCACCATGGCCTCGTAGTCGACGGGGGCACCGAGCTCGGCCAGGCGGGCCCGGAGCCGCGTGTTGCGTTCGGCCCGGTCGCGGCGCAGGGCCACCAGCTGGTCCTGGAGGGGACCGTCGCCCGGTTCCACGAAGTAGACGAGGACGTGGACCGATCCGCGGACCGCGCCGCGTCCGGGCACCGCCGCCGGCTTGCGACACGACACCTCGCAGCCGGGGACGAGGGTCACCCCCACCCGGGCCGCCGCCTCCCGTGCCGGGGCGAGGCCGTCGAGGCTGTCATGGTCGGTGAGGGCCACGGCCGAGCATCCGGCCGCCGCCGCCCGCTCGGGGATGCTGGCGGGGGGCTCCGATCCGTCGGACACGGTCGAATGGGTGTGCAGATCGATCACCAGGGCGAGGCTATCGGTGGCCCCCGCTGCCGCCGCCCCCGCCCCGCCGTTCCCGGGGCCGTCGACCTGTCGGACGGTCCGTGCCTGGGGGGATCGGGCGTGCCCGGGTTGGACGTCGCCGCAGTCGGGGACGGTAGGCTCGACAGAGGTGGTGAGCGCGGCGCCGGCACGAGAGGTGGCGCCATGAGGGCGGTGCGGTGAGGGCCGAGTGAAAGAAGCCTGCGGCGTCTTCGGCGTCTACGCCCCCGGCCAGGGGGTTGCCCAACTCACGTTCGACGGCATCTACGCCCTGCAGCATCGCGGCCAGGAGTCGGCGGGCATGGCCGTCAGCGACGGCGAGGCCATCACCGTCGTCAAGGACATGGGCCTCGTCACCACCGTCTTCGACGAGCGCACCATCGCCTGCCTCCCCGGTCATCTGGCCATGGGGCATACGCGCTACTCGACGACGGGCGCGTCGGAGTGGCGCAACGCGCAACCCGTGTACCGCTCCGTCGGCGGCTCGGGCTTCGCCCTCGGCCACAACGGCAACCTGACCAACACCGGGGCGCTGGCCGAGCGGGCCGGCATGTTCCCCGGTGTGGTGGCCTCCGACAGCGACTTCGTGGCCGAGCTCCTGGCCCAAGAGTTCCCCGTCCCCGCCGACGGCGCCGGCGCGTCGGCGGCGGCGCTCGAGACCGCCCTGCGGGCCGTCCTTCCCCTCCTCGAGGGGGCCTTTTCTTTCGTCCTCCTCGACGCCACCCACGTCATGGGCGTACGCGACGCCCACGGGTTCCGGCCTCTCTGCCTCGGGCGGCTCGGTCCGGCCGACCAGCCCGAGGGATGGGTCCTGGCGTCGGAGACACCCGCCCTCGACATCGTGGGGGCCACCTTCGTCCGCGAGCTCGAGCCCGGTGAGCTGGTCGTCATCGACGACGAGGGCGTCCGGTCGGTCCAGGCCATCGCCACCGAGCGCGTGGACCCGCACCTCTGCATCTTCGAGTTCGTCTACTTCGCCCGCCCCGACAGCCGCCTCTACGGCAAGGAGGTCCACGCGGCGCGCCGGCGCATGGGGGAGCGGCTCGCCGCCCAGGCACCGGTGGAGGCCGATCTCGTCATGGGCGTCCCCGAGTCCGGTGTCCCGGCGGCGGAAGGTTTCGCCCGCGCCACCGGCATCCCCCACGGTCAGGGTCTGGTGAAGAACCGGTACATCGGGCGCACCTTCATCACCCCCGGTCAGGGGGCCCGCGAGGAGGGGGTGCGGCGCAAGCTCAACCCCTTGCGCGAGAACATCGAGGGCAAGAGGATCGTGGTCGTCGACGACACGATCGTGCGGGGCACGACCCAACGGGCCGTGGTGCGGATGCTGCGTGAGGCCGGAGCCCGCGAGGTCCACCTCCGGATCTCGTGCCCGCCGGTGACCTGGCCCTGCTTCTACGGCATCGACATCCCCCGTCGCGACGAGCTCATCGCCGCCCGGAGCACGATCGCCGAGCTGGAGGAATTCCTCGGGGTCGACTCCCTCGCCTACCTGTCGCTCGACAATCTGGTGGCCGCCATCGACGCACCCGGCGCCGGGTTCTGCTCGGCCTGCCTGACCGGGAACTACCCCGCCCCCGTGCCCGTGGAGCTGGCGCTCTCGTCCACCCATCCGCGTCAGGCCGCCCCGGCCCCCGCCTGACGTGGGCGGGCGCCCGGCGGAGGGGACCCGGCGCGCCACCTACGCGTCGACCGGTGTCGACATCGCCGCCGGGGACACCGCCGTGGCGCGCATCCGCCGGCACGTGGCGTCGACGGCCCGTCCCGAGGTGCTCGGTGACATCGGCGGATTCGGCGGGTGCTTCGCCTTCGACCCCGGACGGTTCTCGCAGCCGGTCCTCGTCTCCTCCACCGACGGGGTGGGGACGAAGGCCCTCGTGGCCCGCGACGCCGGGCGCTTCGACAGCATCGGTATCGATCTCGTGGCCATGTGTGTCGACGACATCGTGTGCGTGGGGGCCGAGCCCCTCTTCCTCCTCGACTACGTCGTCACCGGCAAGCTCGTCCCCGACCAGATGGAGGCGCTCGTGTCCGGGGTGGCTAACGGGTGCCGGCAGGCCGGCTGCGCGCTCCTCGGCGGCGAGATGGCCGAGCATCCGGGAGCCATGGGCCCCGGCGAATTCGACCTGGCCGGTTTCGCCGTGGGGGCCGTCGAGCGCGAGGCCATGCTCGGTGTGGCCCGGGTGGCCGTGGGCGACGTCCTCGTCGGTCTGGCCTCGCCCGGTCTGCGCTCCAACGGCTACAGCCTGGCCCGCCACGTCCTGCTCGAACGGGCGGGCCGCGCCCTCGACGCGCCGGCGTGGTCGGGTGCCGCCCACACCCTGGCCGACGAGCTCCTGCGGCCGTCGGTCGTCTACGCCCCGGCGGTCCTCGCCGCCGCCGCCGCCGCCGACGTCCACGCCGCCGCCCACATCACCGGTGGTGGCCTTCCCGGCAACCTGAACCGGGTGCTGCCCCCGGGGTGCGACGCCGTGGTGGAGCGCGGACGCGTGCCCACGCCGCGCATCTTCTCGGAGATCCAGCGCCTGGGCGACGTCGACGACGACGAGATGGCGCGCGTCTTCAACCTCGGTCTCGGGATGGTGCTGGTGGTGGCGCCCGACGCCGTGGACGCCACCCTCGCCGCGCTCACCGGCGCCGGGACCGACGCCGCCGTGGTGGGCCGGATCGTCGAGGGACGCGGTCAGGTGCAGCTGACCGGGGCACCGTGACGGGGGCACCGTGACGGCCGGGCGCGCCACGGGCGTCGGGGACGCCGACGTGGCCGGGGACCGCGAGGCCCTCCGGGCCGACGTGCTCGCCCATTCGGTGCGCACCGGTGACTTCGTCTTGAAGTCGGGGCGCCGTTCGACATGGTTCATCGACTCCAAGCAGACCGTCTGCCGGCCCGGCGGCATGCTCCTCGTGGCCGAGGCCATGCTGGGCGTCGTCCCCGACGACGCCACCGCCATCGGCGGACTGACCATGGGGGCCGATCCCGTCGCCTTCGTCACCGCCGCCGTGGCGGCCACCCGGGGCCGGGCCCTGAAGGCCTTCAGCGTGCGCAAGGAGGCGAAGGACCACGGCGGCGGGGGGCGGATCGCCGGCGCCCTCGACCCCGGCGACCGGGTGGTGGTCACCGAGGACACCGTGACCCGCGGGACCTCGCTCCTCGAGGCGGTGCGGGCCGTGCGCCAGGCCGGTGCCGACGTCGTCCTGGCCGTGGCCGTGGTCGACCGGGGCGGCACCGCGAAAGCCCTGCTGGGAGAGGAAGGAGTCTCCTTCCGGGCCCTTCTCGGTGCCCCTGACCTGGGTTTCGACTACGACGAGCCCTAGCAGACCGGCACGGTCCGTGACACCCTCCCGGTAGCGTGGAACGCACGACGTGTAATTGCTCCCCGGGCGGGGAAGGATCTGACGAGCGAACGGGTCTCGCCGTCGCCGTCTGATTCCACAACAGGTCGGACCGTCACCCCCCAGACCCCGGGGTCAGAGCACGGGAACTCCCCATGGCCGATCTGATGACAACGGCACAGCGCTGCGATCTGTTGGGCTGGCGCTACGGCGAGGTGCGTGCCACCACCGAGATCCTGTCCGCCCCGTTGACCCCCGAGGACCAGACGGTCCAGTCCATGCCCGACGTGAGCCCCACGAAGTGGCACCGGGCGCACACGTCGTGGTTCTTCGAGACGTTCCTCCTCGAGCCGAGCCTGACCGGCTACCGATCGTTCCACCCGGCCTTCGCCTACCTCTTCAACTCCTACTACGAGGGGGTCGGGGCCCGCTATCCGCGGCCGCGACGCGGCGTCGTGTCGCGGCCGGGCGTGGCCGAGGTGGCGGAGTACCGGGCGCACGTGGACGAGGCCATGACCCGGTTGTTGGCCGGTGGTCTGGCCTCCGACACCGGTGACCTCGTCGAACTCGGACTCCATCATGAGCAGCAGCACCAGGAGCTGCTGCTCATGGACATCAAGCACGTCCTGTCGTGCAATCCGCTCCAACCGGCCTACGCCACGGTCACGGTGGCCGAGCCGTCCACCGCGCCGGCGCCGCGGTGGATCGAGCACCCCGGTGGCCTGGTCGAGGTGGGTCACGACGGTGCGGGATTCGCCTTCGACAACGAGTCGCCGCGCCACCGCGTCCACCTGGAGCCCTTCTCCCTGGCCGGACAGGCGGTGACGTGCGGCGAGTGGATGGCGTTCATCGACGACGGCGGCTACGAGCGCCCCGATCTGTGGCTCTCCGACGGATGGGCCACCTCGCAGGCTGAGCGGTGGGAGGCCCCGCTGTACTGGTTCCGGGTCGTGGACGACTGGTGGCTGTTCACGCTGGGCGGCCCGCAGCTGGTCGACCCGTCCGAGCCCGTCTGTCACGTGAGCTACTACGAGGCCGACGCCTTCGCCCGCTGGAGCGGGGCGCGGCTGCCGACCGAGGCCGAGTGGGAGACGGTGGCCGCGCCGCGGGCCGGGGGGACACCGCGGGGCAATTTCCTCGATGTCACCGTGCTGCACCCCCGCCCCGCCGGTGGTGACGGGTCGCTCTTCGGCGACGTCTGGCAGTGGACCTCGAGCGCCTACAGCCCCTATCCCGGCTTCCAGCCGGCGGCGGGGGCCGTGGGCGAGTACAACGGCAAGTTCATGGTCAACCAGTACGTCCTGCGCGGGGGCTGTTGCGTGACCCCGCCCGAGCACATCCGTGCCACCTACCGGAATTTCTTCCCCCCCGCGGCGCGTTGGGCGTTCTCGGGGCTGCGGCTCGCCCGCGACCGCTGAGAACGTCGTGAGCTCGACGGCCACCCCCTCGATCGACATCCACCTGACCGGTGACGACCTGCGCGCCGCTCTGGAGCGCGACGTGCGGACGGGCCTCACCGCCGCGTCCAAGTGGCTGCCGCCGGTGTGGTTCTACGACGACAGGGGCAGCGCCCTGTTCGACGAGATCACACGACTCGAGGAGTACTACCCGACCCGCGCCGAGCGCGGTCTGCTGCAGGCCCACGCGCCGGAGATCGCGGCGCGCTCGGGGGCCGACACCCTGGTCGAATTGGGGGCGGGGACGTGTGACAAGTCGCGCGTCCTTCTCGACGCCCTCCTGGCCGCCGGCACGCTGCGCCGGTACGTGCCCCTCGACGTGAGCGACGGGACCCTGTGGACGGCGGCCACCTCCCTGGTGGACGAGTACCCCGGCCTCGCCGTCCACGCTGTGGTGGGGGACTTCGACCACCACATCGTCCGGATACCGGTCGATGGACGACGGATGGTCGCCTTCCTGGGGAGCACCATCGGCAACTTCTACCCCGAGCACCGCCGCCGGTTCCTGTTCGACCTCGACTGCACCATGGCGCACGGCGACAGCTTTCTGCTCGGCACCGATCTCATCAAGGACGAGAAGAAGCTCGTCGCCGCCTACGACGACGCCGCCGGCATCACGGCCGAGTTCAACCGCAACGTGCTCCATGTCCTCAACCGCGAACTGCACGCCGCCTTCGATCCACCGAGCTTCCAACACGTCGCACTCTGGAACGAGGCGGACAGCCGCATCGAGATGCGCCTGCGCTCGCTGGTCGACCAGGTGGTGCCCATCGCCGACCTCGATCTCGAGGTGTCGTTCGCGGCGGGCGAGGATCTCCTCACCGAGATCAGCACCAAGTTCACCCGCTCGGGCGTCGAGGCCGAATTGTTCGAGGCCGGCTTCGTCGTCGACGCCGCCTGGGAGGCGCCCGGCGGTGAGTTCCTCCTGACGCTCGCCACCCCCTACTGCTGACGGCGGGGAGGCGCGGGCCGACGCGTGCCGGCCGACGGCACCGGGTGACCGGCGCGTCCTCGGGATCAGCCCGACAGCGCCGCCAGCGCGTCGAGGATCCCGCGGTGGAAGGTGGGGTAGGCGTAGAGCATGTGCCGTAGCTGCTCGGTGGGGACGGCGGCGTGGACGGCCAGGGTGAGGAGCCCGAGGACCTCCCCGCCGACCGGGCCCGACGACGTGGCCCCGACGAGGACGCCGCGAGCCGAGTCCTCCACCAGCTTGAGGAATCCGTCATTTCCCGCCTTGTGGATCCAGCCCCGGGCCGACGACGACACCTGGGCCACCCCGCAACGGACCTCGATGCCCGCGGCGCGCGCCGACTGCTCGCTCAGGCCCACCGATCCGATCTCGGGATCGGTGAAGGTCACCCGCGGCACCGCCCGGTAGTCGGCCGGGGTGACCGGCCGACCGAGGAATTGGGCCACGACGATGTCGGCCTGGTACATCGAGACGTGGGTGAAGGCGCCCTTTCCGGTGATGTCACCGATGGCCCACACCCCGTCGCACACCCGGAGGAGGTCGTCCACGGGCAGGGACCGTCCGGCGTCGTCCACCCCGATGGTGCCGGCGCCGATGGCGGCGAGATCGACGCGGCGGCCGGTGGCCACGAGCAGGCGTTCGGCGGTGAGGCGGGCACCGGTGTCGGCCTCGACCTCGAACCGTCGACCGTCGTGGCGGACCCCGGTGACGTGCGCGGAGGTGTGGACGGCGATGGCTTCGCGGGCGAAGACCTCGGCGATGAGGCGACCGGCCTCGGGCTCCTCCGGAGGGAGCAGCCGGTCCGTTCCCTCGACGATCGAGACCGACGCACCGAACCGGGCGAAGACCTGGCCGAGCTCGGCCCCGATGGCGCCACCCCCGAGGACGAGCAGCGAATCCGGGACCTCCTCGGCCTGGATCGCCTCACGGTTGGTCCAGTAGGGGGTTTCCGCCAGTCCCGGGATGGGGGGGACGAAGGGCGAGGTCCCCGTGTTGACGACGACGCCGCGCCGGGCTTCGAAGACCCTGTCGTCGACCACGACTCGGCCCGGCCCGTCGAGCTGTCCCCAGCCGCGGACGAAACGGGCACCCTTCGCCTCCAGCCGCTCCACGGCCACGCGGTCGTCCCAGTCGTCGGTGGCCTCGGCGCGGATGCGCGTCGCCACCGGGGCCCAGTCGGCGGTGACCGTCGACTCCCCCGCCATGCCCGGGATGCGACGCCCCTCGGCCAACAGGTTGGCCGCCCTGATCATCATCTTGGAGGGGACGCACCCGAAGTAGGGGCACTCGCCACCGACCAGGCGTCCCTCGATGGCCACCACGTCGAGTCCGGCGTCGGCCAGCCGCTTGGCGACGTCCTCGCCGCCCGGACCGAGGCCCAGGACGATGACGTCAGCGCTCTCGGTCACCGGTCACCCCCG
>Ga0209415_10010928_pt1 | contig 15359 bp, 13 predicted proteins | sample PeaSoiSIISIP2007_FD_187696 | JGI IMG/M metagenome (GOLD analysis project Ga0209415, IMG submission 187696) | Peat soil microbial communities from Weissenstadt, Germany - SII-SIP-2007 (SPAdes) (version 2) | ecosystem: Environmental > Terrestrial > Soil > Wetlands > Peat | place: Germany... | reverse complement strand
AAAGCGAAGTCCTGTTGTACGAGATCGGCATCGACGGTGAAAACCAGCCGATCTATCGGCCAGCGCCCCAGCCGCAGCCCCCACGGTTGCCGATTCCGTTTCCTTTTCCGCCCGGCGGCGGCCGACGATTTCCGTTTTCGCAGAGCTTCGGCGGACAGGGCGGCGGCACACGGCGTAGCCCGCTCAGCGACGATCGCGTCAACGTCGCTGCTCTCCGCGACATGACCGACGACAGCGGCGGCCGCACCGAAGTCATCCGCGACGCGCGCGATCTCAACCCCGCGACGGCCAACATCGCGGACGAACTGAGCAAGCAGTACTACCTCGGCTATCAGGCGTCCGGAAAGAGAGACGGACGCTGGCACACCATTCGGGTCGAAGTGCGCGGCGGACACTACATCGTTCGCGCACGCAAGGGGTACGTGGCGAGCTAGAATATCGCGTGCCCCTCCTCGCGACGGCGCTTGGCCTCGGTCTCCTCGAAAGCTGCGGCGGGCTGCTCGTCGCCTGTTCCCTTCTGCTGTTCACCGATGCCGAAGTCGACCCCCATGCGGTGCGTCAGGTGCTGCTCATCTCCGCGGGAATCAGCACCATCGTCGTCTTCGAGAGACTCGTCGGCTGATGGCCAACGACGCACGCAATCTCGCGACCGTCGAGACGATGTGGCGCCGCGAAGTCGAGGCGGCGCACACCTACAAGCTGCTCGCCGAGCGGGAGCACAACCCGACGAGACGCGACATCCTGATGCGGCTGGCCGACCAGGAAGACCGGCACGCCAATCGGTGGGCCGATCGCATCGCGATCGCCACCGGACGGCGGCCGGATAGAAAGCAAGTCGAGCGAGGGCTGACCTTGTTTCAGCGCATCGGAGATCCGAGCGTTGTGCTGCGGCGCCTGGAGCAGGAGGAAAACAAAGCGGAAGCCGAGTACGACCAGCTGCTCGCACGCCTGACCGATCCCCAGGATCGCCAAATTGCCGAAGACGCGATGATGGACGAGCGTGATCACGCCGTCGTTCTGCGAACGCTTGCCGGCGACAAGATTCCGACGCCACGGACCACGCTCGACGCGATCCTGCATCGCGAGCGCTGGCATGTGCGCGGTACCGGCTGGATCGGCGACGCCATCTACGGCGTCAACGACGGGCTCGGCGCCGTTTTCGGGATCGTCTCCGGCATGGCCGGCTACACGGGCGGTAGCGAGGTCGTGCTGGCCGCCGGCCTCGCCGGGACCCTCGCGAGTGCGCTGTCCATGGGCGCCGGCGCGTACCTGTCGTCGAAGTCCGAACGCGAAGTGTACGAATCCGAGGTCTCGCGCGAACGGACTGAAATCGAGGAAGACCCGCACGAAGAGATGCTGGAGCTCGAGCTCTTCTATCAGCTCAAAGGCTTTTCGCCGGAGGAATCGCGGGCAATGGCCGAGCGCCTGCACAAAGAACCGCAGCAGTTCCTCCGCACCCTCGTCCACGAGGAGCTCGGCCTCTCAGAAGAATCATTTCCGAATCCGTGGCGGTCGACACTGTCGGCCACGGTCTCGACCGCGGTCGGCGGGTTCATTCCGATCATTCCCTTCTTCTTCACAGTCGGCATGCCGGCCGTCATTGCCTCCTTCGTCATCAGCACATTCGCGCACTTTGCCGTCGGCGCCTCGAAATCGCTCATCACGACGCGAAGCTGGTGGGCGAGCGGCGCCGAGATGACCTTCGTCGGCATCCTCGAAGCGGCGGTCACCTACGGCCTCGGTCTCGGGCTGGCCAGCCACGCGCGGCGCGCCGGCTAGAGCGCGGCACTCGCGGGCGTCTCTCCGCCACCGACGCTGAAGGCGTCGAGAAAGCTCTTCCCGTGAAACGCTGCGGCGCAGATTGATGCGCGCCGCGCCAGCGAGAAGGCTGCACTCCCAGATGACCACAATCCTACTCGAGCGGACGCGCCGTGATCAGGTACTCCTCGACCATGCGTCCCCCGATCAAGTGCTCGTGAATAATCCGCTCGAGCACGGGCGGATCGCACCCCTCGTACCAGGCGCCCTCGGGATAGACGACCGCAATGGGGCCACCCTCGCAGATGCGAAGACAGTTGGCCTTGGTACGGAGGATGCCCCCCTGCTCCGAGAGGCCGAGCTCCTTCAGCCGGCGCTTGAGAAACTCCCACGCCGCCAGTCCGCGCTCCTTCTCGCAGCATTTCGGCGTCGTCTGATCACAGCAGAGAAAGATGTGCCGTCGCGCGACCGGCACGCCGATCGTCACCCCCATGGCACGCAAAGAATCGGGGGAAGACTCAGACACCGAAGTCCTCCGCATTCCATGTCAGGCCGAGCTCGTCGGGCCGCGCCATGTGGAAGTCGCGGCGGCCGGCCGCGTAAATGCCGCTGGTCCGGCGCATTTCATCTTCCTTGACGGTCAGCGGTCATTTCGCGCGATGATCCAATGGCGAACCGATCGCCGGCGATGAGAAACGTCTCTCCGCGATGCACGCGTTCGCGGAAGCCGCGCATCAGATAGCGAAAGGCCCCCGCTTTCCAGTGCTCGTCCAGCCTGTCGAGGCTTTCCGACACACAGTCGCAGGCCGGCGTGATCTGGTCCGTGTCGACTGCGTCGAGCTTCCTCTTCGGTCCCGGGGTTTTGAGACCCCAGAAGATGGGTGCTTTACCGCGAATCACGGAGGGCGAGCGGGCCAGGTCGCCACCGCCAAGGGGCGCGGCAACCGCTTCAGGCGCGACGCCGGGCTTCAGGCTGGCAGGCTGAACCGTCTGCATCCGAACTTATTGGTATCATAGGAGGTGCCGACAGATGCCAGACAAGAATCAGCCGCTCCGCGCATCGACCTCCGAAGCCGTCACGAACAGCGTCCGGGTCGAGGTTGAATCACAATACGCTCCAGAGCAGTCGCAGCCGTGCCAGAGCCAGTGGTTCTTCTATTACACCGTCCGCATCACCAACGAGAGCGATGACACGGTGCAGCTGGTCAGCCGTCACTGGATCATCACCGATGCCAGCGGCCAGGTCGAGGACGTCCGCGGCCCGGGGGTCGTCGGCGAACAGCCGGTGCTCTCGCCAGGCGAGTCGTTTCAGTACTCGTCGGGATGCCGGCTGAAGACATCGACCGGCGTCATGCGCGGCACCTATCAGATGATCGTCAGCGAAAGCGGAGAGCAATTCGAAGCCAGGATTGCCCCCTTCGCGTTACACGAGCCGTACACGGTCCATTAGTCCGGCCGACGGAACGTGCGGATCGCGTCAAGGAACGCATCGCCAAAATCGGCCGCCTTCTTGGCACCCACGCCATAGACATCATGCAGATCGTCGATCGTTTTCGGCCGGCGCTGCATCATGTCTCTCAGCGTCGTGTCGTGAAAGATCACGTACGGCGGTACGCCGCGCGCACGGGCGAGCCGTAACCGCACGTCACGGAGCGCATCGAAGAGTTCCCCATCGACGTCGGCCGGTACAGCGGCGCCAGGCGCGCCGGACGCGCCGCGCCGGCGCTCGCGGGCCTCCGGCGGACGAACTTCCCGATACAGCGTGCACGTGCCCTGACCGCGCATCAGCGTGGCGCCGGCGGAGGTGATGCGAAGCAGCGGATACGGATCGCCGTCACGCGTCAGGAAGCCGTCGGCCACCAGTTGCTCGATGTATCCGCGCACGGCCGCACCCGATTCGTCCTTCAGCAGTCCGAACGTCGAGAGGCCCTCGTGGCCACACGAGGTCACCTTGTCGGTCGCGCGGCCCACGAGAACGTCGGCGACGTGTCCGGTGCCCCAACGCTGCTTCAGCCGCGCGACACAGGACAGAATCTTCTGCGCCACGACCGTCGACTCCCCGACGACGTCGAGTTCTTTCAAGCACCAGTCGCAGGCGCCGCAGCTCGGGCGCGTGTACGCCTGACCGAAATACTCGACGAGCGTGCGATGACGGCAGCGTGTCCCGGCGGCGTACCGCTCCATGTCGCGGAGCAGCGTCCGGTCGCTCTCGATCAGCTCCCCGTTGGCTTCGAGCATCCGGCGCCAGCGGACGAAATCCGCGCCGGAGTAGATCAGCACGCACTCGGCGGGCAGCCCGTCCCGGCCGGCTCGACCCGACTCCTGCTGGTAGTGCTCGGCGGACCGGGGCGCGCCCGCATGCACGACGAAGCGCACGTTTGATCGGTCGATGCCCATGCCGAACGCCACGGTCGCGACGACGACGTCGGCGCGCTCCTGAAGAAAGGCCTCCTGATGGCCGCTGCGCGTCGCGTCTGGAAGGCCCGCATGGTACGCCACAGCGCGATGACCTTCTTGGACCAGCCACGAAGCCAGCGATTCGACTTCGCGTCGCGATGGACAGTACACGATGCCCGCTTCGCCCTCGTGACGCTGAAGGATCGCGCGTAGCTGCTGGTGCAGGTTGCCGCGGCGCAGAACACGGTACGTGAGGTTGGGCCGGTCGAACGATCCGACCAGGACGATGGGTTCGTGCAGACGCAGCTCGGCGACGATGTCGGCCCGGACGCGCTCGGTCGCCGTCGCCGTAAAGGCATGCAGCGACACGCCGGGAAAATCATCGCGCAGCCGGCCGAGCTGCCGGTACTCCGGACGGAAATCGTGACCCCACTGGCTGATGCAGTGCGCCTCGTCGACGGCGATGAACCGTACGCCCGCCTGCTGCAGCAGGCGCCTCAGCCCGGGGCTGCCCTCGCCGACCATGCGCTCTGGCGAAACGTACAACAGCCGGCAGCGATCCTCGCGGAGGCTTGCGACCACCGCGTCCCGATCGTCGGGCGTCTGGGTGCTGTTCAGGTACGCGGCCGCCACACCGTCCACCCGCAGGCCATCGACCTGATCCTTCATCAGCGAGATGAGCGGCGACACGACGACCGCCACGCCGACTCGTGCCTGGACATCTGGTCCGTGTCCGGGCTCAGCCTGTGCGTAACGTCCGGCTTCAGAGGGACCTGGAGCGATAACCGCTGGCGCCTGGAAGCACAGCGATTTACCGCCGCCGGTCGGCAGCACGACGACGCTGTCGCGCGACGCGAGAATCGCGTGCATCGCCTCGCGCTGGAGTGGACGGAAGCTCGAGAATCCCCAGACGCGGTGGAGCGCGTCCTTCAGGAGAAGGTCGAGAAGGTCGAGAGCGTCGAGGCGACCGAGACCGTCAGCGTCTGGCGTATGTGTGCTCGACGTAATCGTCGACGAGACGCTGGAACAGGCCGGCCAGCTCTTGGTACGTGCCTCGCAGCGTCGTCACGTGTTCGCCGTCGATGTAGATCGGACAGTTGGGCGCCTCGCCGGTGCCCGGAAGGCTGATGCCGATGTTCGCCGCCTTCGACTCGCCGGGCCCGTTCACCACGCATCCCATCACGGCGAGCGTCATCGACTCGACGCCTTCGTACTGCGTCTTCCACTCGGGCATCCTGTCGCGCACGTATCCCTGGATGCGTTCGGCGAGCTCCTGAAAGGTCGTGCTCGTCGTCCGGCCACATCCCGGGCACGCGGTCACGCTCGGCGAGAATGTTCGCAAGCCGAGCGCCTGCAGAAGCTCGCATGCGGCGTAGACTTCTTCACGGCGGTCGCCGCCAGGGCGGGGTGTCAGCGATACGCGAATCGTGTCGCCGATGCTTTCCTCCAGCAGCACCCCCATCGCCGACGCCGACCACACCAGCCCCTTGGTGCCCATTCCCGCTTCTGTCAGGCCCAGGTGCAGCGGCTGATCGGTCTGGCGCGCGAGCGAGCGGTACACGGCGATGAGATCGCGCGGCCGTGAGGTCTTGCAGGAAATGATGATCTGATCCTTCCGGAGCCCGCTCTCGATGGCGAGCGCCGTCGACTCGATCGCCGAGAGGATCATGCACTCGTTGATGATCTCTTCCGACGACTTGCCGAGATTGCGGCCGGTGTTCTCCTGCATCCTGGCGACGACGAGCTCCTGATTGAGCGAACCGCCGTTGACGCCGATCCGCACGGGCCGATCGTGATCGACAGCCACCTTGCAGATCGTCGAGAACTGCTCGTCGCGACGGCGACCGGTGCCGACGTTGCCCGGGTTGATGCGGTACTTGTCGAGCGCGCGGGCGCAGTCGGGGAACCTCGTCAGCAGGCTGTGGCCGTTGTAGTGGAAGTCGCCGATGAGCGGCGCCCGGCAGCCGGCGTCCAGCATGCGCTGCTTGATCTCGGGGACGGCGGCGGCGGCCTCCGGCACGTTGACGGTCACACGTACCATCTCCGAACCGGCCTCCGCGAGCTCGACGCACTGCTCCGCCGTCCGCCGCGCGTCGACGGTATCGGTCATCGTCATCGACTGGACGACGATCGGCGCGCCGCCGCCGACCTGGACGGCAGCGACGCCAGCGGCGCCACCGACCTTGACGCCGACGCTCTTATGAAGTCTGACCAGACTCATAGGTGAAGCAATTTCTCATGATAGCGTAGAGAGAGGCCCTTTCGGCCCACGCTCCGAGTCATAATGGATCGCATGAACAACCGCGATCGCGCGGTCGTTGACTGGCCGCCGCCGCGGCGGCCGAGCAGGGGTCGGGGACGCCTGATCCTCCTCGCCATTGTCGCCGCGATTGCCCTGGGCGGCGGGACGGCGCTATCGTATTACGTCGAGGTGCTCTGGTTCGACTCGCTCGGTTACGTGAGCGTGTTCTGGAAGACGCTCAACGTGCAAGCGGCGGTGTTCACCGGATTCGCGGCCAGCACCTTCATCGTCCTGTACGGCTTCTATCTCGCGGTCAAACCGGCTCGGCTCGGCGAGCTCACCAGCGTTCCAATCCTGATCAACGGCCAGCCCATCAAGCTGCCTGTCGAGCCAGTCCTGCGTCTGATTGCGCTCGCGGCGGCGCTCGTGATCGCTGCGATCACCGGCGCCGGCATGATGGCCGAGTGGCCGACGCTGGCGTTGTACTGGTACGGCAGGACGGGGACCGCACCCGCGGCGGCCGAGGCACTCCTGGACCCGATCTTCGGACGGCCTCTGACGTTTTATCTGTTCACACTTCCAGCATGGCAGCTGGTCACCGGCTGGCTGCTGACGCTCGCCGTCATCGTCTGCGCGGTCGCCGGCTTTTTCGTCGTCGTGGCCGGCGGCACGCGGATTCTCAGTCGCGGCCGCGGGGGCGAAGGCATCGCCGCCTGGCGCGGTCTGTCCATCGCATTCTCGGTCCTGCTGCTGATGATGGCCGCGCGCGTCTACCTAGGCCGGTTCGAGCAGTTGTTCGACGATCGCGGCGACGCGATCTTCAGCGGCGTCGCCTACACCGACGCACACGTGACCCTGACCGGCATGCTCATCGTCGCCGCGGCGTTGACGGTCGGAGCCGCGATGGCGCTGATCAACGCGGTCGCCGCGCCCAAGCTCCGGTGGCTCATCGCCGCGGTCGTGCCGGCCGTGTTCTCATACGCCGCGGTCGGCGTGATCGGATGGTACGTCAGCAACTTCATCGTGAAGCCGAACGAGTTGGTGCGTGAGACGCCGTACATCGCGCACAACATCGAGTTCACGCGCCATGCGTACGCCCTCGACCGCATCGCGCAGCACGCGTTTCCCGCCGACACCGGTCCCGACGCGGTTGACGCGAGCCACAACCAGGCAACGCTGCAGAACATCCGCCTGTGGGACTGGCGCGCGCTGCAGGACACGCTCCGGCAAATCCAGGAGATCCGAACCTACTACGACTTCCCCGATATCGACATCGATCGCTACCAAATCGAGGGCTCGGTGCGACAGATGATGGTCGCCGTGCGCGAACTGAACGTCGACAAACTGCCGGAGAGCAGTCGCAACTGGATTAACGAGAAGCTGATCTACACGCATGGCTACGGCGTGACGATGAATCCGGTGAATGGGTTCACGCCTGAAGGATTGCCCACGCTCGTGCTCAGCAACATGCCGGTCCAGAGCACGATCCCGAGCCTGACGGTGACGCGCCCAGAAATCTATTTCGGCGAGCTCACCAATACGGACGTGTACGTCAAGACGCGGCAAAAGGAATTCAACTACCCGCAAGGCGAGACCAACAACCTGACCTCGTATGATGGAAGCGGCGGCATCGTGCTCGGTGGATTCTTCCGCCGGCTCCTCATCGCGGTCGATCGCGGCGATTTGACGAAGCTGCCGTTCAGCGACGACGTCAACGCGGACAGCCGCCTGCTGATGCGGCGCAACATCATGGACCGGGTCGGGACGCTGGCCACGTTTCTCACCTTCGATCCCGATCCGTACATCGTCGTCGGCGACGACGGGCGGTTGTCGTGGATCATCGACGGGTTCACCACTTCGGACAGCTATCCCTACGCGCGGCACTACGTCCTCGGACGCGACAGCGTCAACTACATCCGCAACAGCGTGAAGGTGGTCATCGACGCCTACGACGGCTTACCCACCTTCTACGTTTTCGACAACGACGATCCGATCATCGCGGCGTATCGAGCGATTTTTCCCACGCTGTTCAAGGATGCGAGCGCGATGCCCGCGGGACTGCGCAGGCACGTGCGTTATCCCGAGCTGATGTTGAAGCTGCAGGCGGCCGTGTACGGCTTGTACCACATGACCGCTCCCGGGGTGTTCTACAACCGGGAGGATCTGTGGAGCGTGGCGAGCGAGGTCGGCCTGAACACCCAGCAAGAGCAGGCGACGCAGCCCATGGAGCCCAACTTCGTGCTGATGACGCTGCCGGGCGAGACCAAGACGGAGTTCATCGAGATTCTGCCGTTCACGCCCGCGAACCGGAACAACCTGATTGGCTGGATCGCGGGCCGCAGCGACGACCCCAATTACGGCACGGCGGTGGTTTACGACTTTCCAAAGACGAAGCTCGTTGACGGACCGCTGCAGGTCGAGGCACGCATCGATCAGAACCCGCAGCTCTCCGGCCAGCTGTCGTTGTGGAACCAGCAGGGATCGCACGTGCGACGCGGCACGCTCATCGTGATCCCGATCGGCCGCGCGCTGCTGTACGCCGAGGCGATTTACCTGCAGGCCGAGCGCAGCCCGATGCCGGAGCTGCGGCTCGTGGTGCTTGCGCTGCAGGATCGGTTGGCATACGGACCGACGTTCGAGGCGGCCTTGAACGGCCTCTTCGGCAACGGAGCCTCCACGCTCGCGGCTCCGGTCCCCACCAATCCCGCGAGTCCTCCCGCCTCCGCGACGCCCCCCGCCCGCGCGACCGCGGCTGGATCAGCCTCCGCAGGCACCGACGTCAACGCGCTGGTCGCCGAAGCCGCGCACGATCTCGCGGACTATCAGCGCCTGACCGCGGAGGGGAAACTTGGAGAAGCGGGACAGAAGCTCGAGGCGCTGAAGCGCGCGCTTGATCAACTCGCAAATCAGCGACGATAGGAAGCACGACCACCGAGGGACAGGAGACAAGTATTCGTTGAAAGGGATTCTCATGCGCATTCTGTTCACCCTCGCCTTCGCGCTCGCTGCCGCCGCAGCAGCCGCGCAGACCACGACGCTCAAACCGATCCCCGCACCTCCAGACGTCACCGCGCCGCCCGCCGATGCGAAGAAGACCAGCTCGAGCCTTGCCACCAAAGTCCTGCAGCCGGGCACCGGCAAGGACCATCCCAGGGCGGACGACACGGTGGTGGTCCACTACACAGGCTGGACGACCGACGGCAAGATGTTCGACAGCTCGGTCGCCCGCGGCAAGCCGTCGACGTTTCCGTTAAACCGCGTCATCGCCGGGTGGACCGAGGGTGTGCAGCTGATGGTGGTCGGCGAGAAGCGCCGGCTCTGGGTTCCCGAAGCGCTCGCCTACAAAGGGCAGGAAGGCAGGCCGAAAGGCATGCTCGTCTTCGACGTCGAACTGATCGACGTTCCGAGGATCGCGCCCGCCGACGTCAAGACGGCGCCCGCCGACGCCAAGCACACGGCGAGCGGTCTCGCGTACAAGGTGCTGCAGGAGGGCGCGGGCGGACGCCGTCCGAGTGCAAACAGTTCGGTCACCGTCAACTACACGGGGTGGACGACCGACGGCAAGATGTTCGACAGCTCGGTCGTGCGAGGTCAGCCGGCGACGTTTCCGCTCGACATGGTAATTGCGGGATGGACCGAAGGTGTGCAGCTGATGGTGGAAGGCGAGAAGGTCCGCTTCTGGATTCCCGAACGGCTGGCCTACAAAGGACAGGGACCGGTGAACGGGAATCTGGTGTTCGACGTGGAGCTCGTGAAGATCAACTAGGCGGGATAGGCCGGGACCAGAGACTTACCGTCCCGCCTTTCCTGCCTTTCCTGTCGTTCCACCCCCTGCCCCTCCCCGCTGTCCAGCCCCTCCGACCGTCTCCGTGATCCGCCGGCACGCGCGCGCGAAGCGATCGCTGAGCGTCCGGCGGACATCGTCCGGTACCGGGCCGACGCGCGCCCAGCTCGCCTGAGCCTCACGCACCTCTTCGGCGGCGGCGCGCATCCGGCTGTCGTCATCAACCTTTCCGCCGATCGTGTTTGCCGCCAGCGCGTCTCTCAGCATGGCCGCCAGTCTTGTCGTCGGCGACAACGCCGACAGGGCCGCATCGCCGATTGCGCCCGTGGCTCCCCCGAGCGAGCCGGCGAGCTCTTCCATGCGTCGCACCAGGATGTCCATGCGCTTGCGGTTCGCATCGGGATCGAGATCGGTCCCCGTGAACGCGCCGGGCGATCCGGCAATGACGCGGGTGAACGCAGCCGCGAATCGCTGATCGAGCGCGGCCGCCCGTTCGCGGTCCACGCCGCGCTCGGCACTCTCCTGCCCCCACCGGGCGCGCAGCCCGCGGACCTTCGTGACGAGATCCTCCGCCCCGCCAGAGCCCGACGCGACGTCCGGCCGGACGTCCGACCGATCAATCGCGTCCGGAGAAGCGACCGCAGACTCCGCCGGAGCGAGCGACTCGAGCTCGGCGCAGAGCGCTTCGCGCGCGGTCACCCGCTCGCCGCGAGCCAGCTCGTGCCGGTGGGCGTAGCGTGTGAAGAAGCGATCGCAGGCGCCGCGGAACCGCTGCCAGATGGCTTCGGAGCGGGTCTTCTTGACCGGACCGATCGTTTTCCATTCGGCCTGCAGCCGCTTGATGCTCGCCGCGGTCGCGTCCCAGTCGGTCGAATCGGCCAGCGCCTCAACTTGCGCGCACAGCGCATCCTTCTTCGCCAGGTTCGCGGCCCACGTCTTCTTGCGCTCGGTGAGGTCGGCGTGCCGGCGTGTAAAGAACCGATCGCACGCGGTGCGAAACCGCTCCCAGATGACTTTCTCCTGGCCGTGGGTCGCGCCGCCGACCGATTTCCATTCCGCCTGCAGCCGCTTGATCTCCTCGGCAGCCTGGATCCAGTTGCTCGAATCGGCCAGCGCCTCGGCCTGTTCGCACAACACCGTCTTCCTGGAGAGATTCTCGGCACGCGCCGCGGCTTCCGCGGCGAAGTGCGCCTCCAAGCGGGCCCAGGCAACGTCGTGCGCCGCCTTGAACCGACGCCAGAGCTCTTCGCCCTGCACACGCGGCACGTCGCTCGCCTGCCGCCACTGCTGCTGCAGCTCCCGGATCTGACGGGCGACCTCGGGCGGATCGTTGATCGCGCCCAGCGCTTCCATCTTCGCGCAGAGCTTTTCCTGGAGGCCGAGGTTGGCCCACCGTTGCCAGTCGGCCGCGTCGCGCAGTTCCTGCACCTTCGGCATGAGCGCGCTCTGGGCGGTCTTGAGCGTATGAACGACCTCGTGCTTGTAGAGGAGCGGAGGGAGCCCGCCGAGCGCGGAGCGGATATCGCGCAGGGCGCGTTCGCCAGCTTTGAGCGTCAGGTCGGCTTTGGCGGCGAGCGCTTCGACGCGCCCGGCCAGGTGCGTCAGTCGCGCGAGCGCTTCCTGCCTGGTTCGTGTCTCCTGCGCCTGCGCTTCCATTTCTCGCGCCGCCAGCCTGGCTTCGGCGGCCGCGTGCCGCTCGGCCACGTCGCCGTCGATCCCCGCGACGGTGGTGAGATCCTTCCACTCGAGTCCGACGATCGAAAGGCGACGACGGGCGGCCACGAGATCGTGGTCCGCGGCGGCGGCTTCGGCTTCCTGCAGCAGTTCGGCAAGCCGGCCACGGCGCCGTTCGGCGTCGCGCTCACGTTTGTGTTCGGCCTGCTCCAGCAGAGGCTGGCGTTCGAGCGCTTGCGTTTGCTCGCGCTTGCGCACGGCATCGGCCTGTGCGGCTTCCATCTGGGCGCGTCGGGCTTCCTGCAGACGCGCGTCTTCCTCAGCGCGCTGCTCGGTCTCAGCGCGCTGCTCGGCCTCGAGCCGCGGCACGCGCTCGTCGTCATCGAGTCGGGCCGGCTCGGACAGGTTGGCCAAGTCCGATGGGGCCGCCTGCGGTTGATGTCCTGCGGCTTGGGCAGCGGCCCGCTCGTCCCTCTCGCGCAGCAGGCCGCGCGCGCGCTTGCCCGCGCTCTTGTTTTTCCCGCGCGCCGCCACCTGCTCGAGCTCGACGCGCTCGCCCAGCCGCTCGACCGCTGCGACCGCCGTGTCCTTGAACTCGCTATTCAACGCAACCCCGAGGATCTCCGCGCGGTCCCGGAGGGCCGCCAGGGCGGCGAGCCGAATTGGCTCGAGCCGTGCGTGGCGTGCAATCGATCCAAGTGTGTGGCCGTCGCCGACGCGCCCCAGAGCGCGCAGCGCGACCTCTTCGCGCAGCGCGGTCTTCGCCACGGCCGCCAGCGTCTTGGTATCCGAGAGCGCCTCGACGGCCGCAAGGCTTTCGGATTCGGCGAGGCCTTCGAACGCGTCGAGCGCAATGTCGCGCAGCATGGTCAATGCCTCGTCCCGCACCCCCTCGTCAGCATCCGACGCCGCCACGGCCGCCAGCGCCGGCGGATCCATCAACTTCGCCACAGCCGCCCGCCGAACTCGCGCATCGGCGTCCTCGCGCGCAATCTCAGCCAGCACATCGCGCTCGTCGATCGGAATTTCCTGTACGAACGCCAGGCGAACAACGGGATCGGAATGCTTCTGACGCGGGTGTGCGCGGAATCGGTCGAGGAGGGTCATGGCGCGCTCCGGCCTAATCCTAACCGTGTCATTCTAATGAGAGCTATGACGCTCAATCGTCACCCGGGTTCCGGCTTTCTGGGCGTGGCACCCCGCTCTCCAATTTCACGGATCGCGATCTTAGCGTTGATCCTGGCATTGACAAGTTGTGACAAATTAGGCCTGGGTAACAATAACCCCACTGCCCCCAGCGGTCCACCGGCACCGGGGTCCACGATCGTGTATGACGCGGTGGGAGCCAGCGACGCCGACGGCGTGGGATCGAGCGTCGAGTGCGTTCCCTTCACAACTTGCCCGAACGGCATGGGGTATCCCCAGGTCGCGGCGAGGCAGCTGATGGGACAGGGCTTCAACGTCTCGCTGACAAATCTCGGCATTCCGACCTCGGTGATCGGCCCGGATTTCGAGTTGCTCGGCCAGCAGTACAACAGGGTCATCGTCGGCAATCTCATCGTGAACGAGATGCCGTTCGTTCGAACGAACGCGACGCTCGTGACAATCTTTGCCGGCGGCAACGAGATCAACACCATCACGGCGGCGCTCGGCGCCGGCGCGGGCGCCAGTGATCAAGCCGGCTACGTCGACAGCCAGGTGAAAGCCTTCGGAGCCGATTACGCAATGCTCATGAACGGGATCAGGGCTCGCGCCGGCTCGGCGCGGATCGTCGTGCTCAACGTGCCCAACCTGGCGGGCCTTCCCTTTCTTACAGGCACGTCGCTGCCGCAACGCGAGGCGGCGCAGCAAGCCGCCGTGGGCATGACGACGACGGTGGTCAACGCGCTCGTGTCGCAGAGCGTGATCGTCATCGATCTGATGTGCGACCCGCGCTCGTACATCCCTTCGAACTATTCGGCCGACGGCTTCCATCCAAACGACGCCGGGTACGCGTTCATCGCCGCCGAAGTCGTGCGCGCGGTGACGTCGAGCTCCTATCCCGCGCCTCAGGGCAGCTGTAGCTTTATGACGCTGGCTCCTTGACGCCAACATGCAAGAAAATGCACGAATGCTTGAGTGCACGATCGGAGCGTGCGTTCCTGCATTGGTGCGATCGTGCATTGTCCACCGTTCACCGACCTCGTGCTGCGCCTGGAAGATCGCCTGAAGGCGCCGCTTCCGGGCGCCTCCGCGCACGCGATCCTTGCACCGCAGCCGCCGCGTCGATGGCCGGAAGGTTTCGATCCGGCCAGCATCCGTCATGCGGCCGGGCTCCTGATGGTCGTTCCGATCGGCGAGCGGGCGCACGTCGTTGCCACGGTTCGCGCGGGCACACTCGGCCGCCACGGCGGACAAGTCTCGCTACCGGGCGGCGTCGTCGAGCCTGGCGAAACGTTCGAGCAGGCCGCACTCCGCGAAGCACACGAAGAGGTGGCGCTTCCGCTCGCCGACGCCCGCGTGGTTGGACGGCTCACACCAGTCGACATTCCGGTCAGCGGCTTCCGTCTCCACCCGATCGTGGCGACGACGGACCGGCGGCCCGAGCTGAGACCGGCGGATGGTGAGGTCGCCAGCATTCTCCAGATCGCCGTGGACGACCTGCTCGATCCGGCATGTCTGGTGTCGACTGAACGAAATCGCGACGGTCGACGGCTCTTCGTCCCCGCTTTTCATGTCGGCGGCCACGAGATCTGGGGCGCGACCGCCATGGTCCTCGCGGAGTTTCTGACGCTGCTAGGCTGGCCCGAGGGGGGCACCGCCGGGACCCGACGGGCACAGCCAGATGCTTGAGACATTTATGTTACCTATTTATCATTGACAAACATTTACGTTCCTCAGAGAGACCGGCTCTCCCTTGCGCGCGATACAAACATCGGCACATAATTTCCGTCATCATCCGCGGGGCCGTTCCTCTTTCGAGCGGCGGCAACCATCGGCATTCAAAGCAAACAAGGGAGCGACGTCATGGGTTCTGCAGTCTTCGGCGAAGCGATCAGCGCGATCCGCGACTGGTCGATACCGGCAGCCAAAGAGACGCGCACGACGAGCGCGGCCGATTCGTTCGGCAGTCTCGTGTTCAACGATGCGGCGCAGCAGGCGCGGTTGCCCAAGCCGGCGTACCACGCGCTGCGCCGGACGGTCACGCATGGGCAGGCGTTGGATCTGTTGGTCGCCGACGACATCGCGCGGGCGATGAAGGAGTGGGCCGTCGAGCACGGCGCGACACACTACGCGCACTGGTTTCAACCGCTGACCGGTATCACTGCCGGGAAGCATGACTCGTTCCTGAATCCGACGGCCGATGGAAAGGCGTTTGCGGAGTTCTCGGGCAAGGAACTGATCAAGGGCGAGTCGGACGCCTCGAGCTTCCCGTCCGGCGGCATCCGTTCCACGTTCGAGGCGCGCGGGTACACGGCATGGGATCCGACCAGTCCGCCGTGGCTTCTCTATAGCGGCGGCTCG
>Ga0209415_10010927_pt1 | contig 15360 bp, 14 predicted proteins | sample PeaSoiSIISIP2007_FD_187696 | JGI IMG/M metagenome (GOLD analysis project Ga0209415, IMG submission 187696) | Peat soil microbial communities from Weissenstadt, Germany - SII-SIP-2007 (SPAdes) (version 2) | ecosystem: Environmental > Terrestrial > Soil > Wetlands > Peat | place: Germany... | reverse complement strand
CAGCAGGTGCAGCGTGGAGCCGCCTGCGGTGGGCACCCGCTCCTTGCGGCGGGCCGAACGCCGCAGCAGGCGCGACGGGTCGGTCGTTGTCTTGGAGGAGCTACCTCGGCCGGAGCGACGGATTCCCGTCGAGGTGCCGCCGCCCGCCGCCGGTTCGCCCGGGATCCCGTGCACGACCCCGGTGTCGCCGCCATTTCCAGCCCCGCCTCCGGCCCCGGCCTCACCTCCGGCCCCGGCCTCACTCATGCGACGAGGGCCTCCAGCTGCCCGGCCAGCGTCTCGACGTCCGCGGCAGGCGTCCGGCAGGAGCGCGCCTGGCAGACGTAGGCCAGACCCGGCTCGGCAGGTCGCCCTTCGAAGAGCGGCCCGGCGTCAGGCTGGCCCCACGCGAGGACGGCGGCCGGGAGCCAGCGCCGGCGAACCTCGGCGACCAGGTCCGGCCGGTCTCCGGTGACGACGATTTCATGGCGCCCGGTCCACATGGGTAACGCCGCCACCAGGTCGGCGAGCGCGGCGGCATGCCGGTCCAGGAGCGCTCGGGCGAGGGCGATGGTGCGGTCCACGGCCTCGTCGAGCCGCGCATCATCGGCGAATGCGTTGGCGCGCAACAGCGCCGTGACGGCGATGGAGTTGGTCGCGGGAACGGCACCGTCGAAAAACTCCTTCGGTCGGACCACCAGCGCCTCGGCATCGCTGCCCGTCGTGAAGAAGCCGCCCGACGCCTCGTCCCAAAACAGGTCGAGCAGCTGGGCGCTGACGCCGAGCGCCCGCTCCCGCCACAGCGCCCGGCCCGTCCATTCGGACAGGCGCAGGCAGGCTTCGACCAGCCAGGCGTGGTCGACCGCCACGGCGAGATGGCGGGCGCGCCCGCCCTGCCAGCTGCGCATCAGACGGCCGCCCGAGTACATGGACGCCCAGAGGAACTCGCAGATCTCCTCGGCCCGCTGGCCGTAGCGGGCCATCCCGGTGGCCGACGCGACCTCGGCCAGGGTCGCGGCGGCCATGGCGTTCCACTCCGTCAGCACCTTCTCGTCCCGGGCGGGTTGGACTCGCTGGGCCCGGGCCGCCGCGAGAATCGACCGTGCCTCCTCCACGTCCGAGGGGCGCTCCAGCGGCGCCCGGACGGGGCGCACCGGGATGGACCGACCCTCCCAGTTGCCCCGTTCGGTGATCCCGTACCACTCGGCCGCAGGCCCGACGAGCGGCGCAGGCAGTAGCTGCCGCAGCTCGTCGAGGGTGAAGGTCGCATGGGCACCCTCCACCCCTCCGGCGTCGGCGTCGAAGGACGAGTAGAGGGCACCTTCCGGCGTCGACAGGTCGCGCAGGACGAAGTCCAGGGTCTCCGTGACGACGCGGAGATAGTCCGCATGGCCCGTGGCCTGCCAGGCGTGGAGATAGGCCCGGCTCAGCAGAGCCTGGTCGGGCAGCATCTTCTCGAAGTGGGGCACGAGCCAGCGTGCGTCCGTGGAGTATCGGCAGAACCCGCCGACCAGGTGGTCGTAGATCCCCCCGGCAGCCATGGCATCGAGTGTCCGCAGCGCCATGTGTCGGGCGTGCTCCGCGTCGGGGCCGCCGTGACCGGCGCGCCGGAGGCACAGTTCGACGAGGGTGGGCCGGGGGAACTTCGGTGCCGGCCCGAAGCCGCCCCATTCGGGGTCGAAGCCGGCACTGAGCCCCGCCACCACCTGACCCACGAGGGCGTCGGCGTCGATTCCTGTCGGGGCCGACGCACCGATCAGGGACCCGGCGGTGCCCGCCGCCGAGGTGCCTGCTCCTGGACCGTCAGCCGGGGCCTCGCTCATGGTCTCGGCCAGCCGCAGCTCCTTGCGCACGGCTCCGACCAGGGCGTCGGCCTGCGCGAGCACCTGCGCCCGCTCGTTGACCCATGCCTCGCCCAACGACTGCACGACGCGGCGGAACGAGGGCATGCCGTGCCGCTGCTGGGGAGGGAAGTAGGTCCCGGCGTAGAAGGGGCGTCCATCGGGGGTGCAGAAGACCGACATCGGCCAACCGCCCGAGCCCGTGAGCGCCTGGGTGGCAGCCATGTAGACGGTGTCGATGTCGGGCCGTTCCTCGCGGTCCACCTTGACCGAGATGAACCACCTGGCCAGGTCGGCCGCCGTCGCCGGGTCCTCGAAGCTCTCGTGGGCCATGACGTGGCACCAGTGGCAGGAGGCGTACCCGATGGAGAGAAAGATCGGCTTGTCCTCGTCACGGGCCCGGCGCAGGGCCTCGTCCCCCCAGGGGAACCATTCCACGGGGTTGTCGGCGTGCTGGCGGAGATACGGGCTCGTCTCGTCGGCCAGGTGGTTCACGAGAGGGATGCTAGGGCCGTCCCCCGGTGGGGCGCCGCACGCGGCAGTGCCCGTGCAAGGCTCAGGCGATGGAGCTCGAACTGAGGGGAAAGACGGCGCTCATCACCGGTGGGAGCCGAGGCATCGGTCTCGCCATGGCCTCCAGGTTCGTCGAAGCCGGCGCGAACGTCATGATCACGAGCCGGACGGCGGAGGACCTGGCCGAGGCGACGGCGGGGCTGGTGGCGGCCGGTGCGCCCGGGGACCGGGTGGCCTGGGTGGCGGCCCACGTGGGCCGACCCGACGACGCCAAGGCCTGCGTCGCCGACACGGTGGCCCGCTTCGGCGGCCTCGACATCCTCGTGAACAACGCGGGCACGAACCCGTATTTCGGCCCCATGATCGACATCGACCTGGTCAGGGCCCAGAAGACGTTCGAAGTGAACCAGCTCTCGGTGCTGGTCTGGACGGCGGAGGCCGTCAGGGCGGGACTCCGCGGCTCGGTGATCAACGTCGCTTCGGTGGGGGGGTTGGGCGTCGAGCCGAACATCGGTTGGTACAACGTGACCAAGGCGGCCGTTCTCCACATCACCCGGCAGCTCTCCTTCGAGCTCGCGCCCGACATCCGGGTCAACGCGCTGGCGCCGGGCCTGGTCAAGACGAAGCTGGCGTCGGCGCTGTGGGAGGGCCCGGGCGAGGAGCGGATCGCCGAGCACATCCCGCTGCGCCGCCTCGGCGTGCCCGACGACGTGGCGACGGCCGCGCTCTTTCTGGCCTCGGACGCCTCGTCGTGGGTCACGGGCCAGACGTTGGTCGTCGACGGCGGGACGATCACCCAGCCCTCTGGCGGGGTGGGCTGAGCATTTCAGCCGCTGTTGCGGTGTCACACATCCGTGCCCTGTCCCGTCTGGACGGGTAGTAGATACACGGAACGAAAGGTGGCGCACCATGGCGTATGTGCCCTTGCAGGACGAGCCCAGAGGCATGATCCCCCGGCTGGCCCGCCGGTACACCAAGCGCCGTTTCGGGCAGATGATCGAGCCCACGGCGGCGGCATCGCATCACTCCGGCGTGCTCGTCGCCATGGGCAGCCTCGAGACGGCGGTCCAGCTCGGCTGGAAGAAGCTCGATCCCACGCTGAAGTGGCTGGCCATCCAGGCGACCGGGACCCGGATCGGCTGCTCGTGGTGCATCGACTACGGCTACTACGAGGGCATGCACGAGGGGATCGACCCGGCGAAGGTCAGAGCCGTGACCCACTGGCGAGCGAGCGATCTCTTCGACGACCGGGAGCGGGTGGTCCTCGAGTACGCCGAGGTGGCGACCTCCTGCCCGGCCGAGGTGTCCGAGCAGCTCGCCGCTCGGATCCGGGTCCACCTCAGTGATGCGGAGTTCGTCGAGCTCGCCGCATGGGTGGCGCTGGAGAACCTCCGGTCACGCTTCAACGCCGGCCTCGGTTTGCGCAGCCAGGGGTTCTCCGACACCTGCAAGATTCCCATGCGCGATGCGCCCAACGCGGATGTCCTTGCCTGACGCCGAAGCCGACGCCGCGGCGTTCGAGGAGTGGCGCTCGCTCCTGTTCGGCATCGCGTACCGCATGCTGGGCAGCGCCGCCGACGCCGAGGACGTGGTGCAGGATGCGTGCGTTCGCTGGCTTCGGCGAGGCGGCGAGCCCATCGAGTCGGTGCGCGCCTACCTGGTCACCATCGTCACGCGCCTCTGTCTCGACCAGCTCGATTCGGCCCGGGCGAAGCGCGTGACCTACGCGGGGCCGTGGCTGCCCGAGCCCGTGGTCGCCGACGGGACCGGGGCGGTTGAGCAGGCGGACTCCCTGTCACTTGCGTTCCTCGTGCTCCTCGAGGAGCTCACGCCCCTCGAGCGCGCCGCATACCTCCTCCATGACATCTTCGGCTATTCGTTCGAGGAGGTGGCCCGGTCGCTCGGGCGGACGCCCGCCGCCTGTCGCCAGCTCGGAGCTCGCGCCCGTCGCCACATCGAGGGGCGCCGCCAGCGCTTCGATGCGGACCTCCGCCACGGCCGGGAGCTGACGGACCGCTTCCTGGTGGCGTGCGCCACCGGGGACCTCTCTGGCTTGCTCGACATGCTCTCGGACGACGTCGTGGTCTGGACGGACGGCGGGGGCAAGGTCCGGGCGGCCATGCGCCCGGTCGTGGGACCGCGGCGCAGCTCGCGTTTCCTGATGAACGTGGCCAAGAGGGTCCACGGCGTGCCGCAGGCGGCTGTCCTCAACGGCCAACCGTCGAGTGTCTTCGTCGACGGGGGCACGGTGGTGGCTGCGCTCGTCCTCGACGTCATGGAGGGCAAGATCGTGGGGGTGCGGGTGGTCTCGAACCCGGACAAGCTCGAACGCCTGAGCGCTCAGCTGCTGGCTGCCGCCCCTGCCGACGGTCCGGCTTGAGTCACTCCAACTCCCGCCGGCGAACCTTGCCCGCCGCAGTACGGGGGAGATCGTCGACGATCACCAGCTCCTTGGGCGCGGCCCAGGGCGCAATGGTGTCCGCCACGATCTGTCGCAATTCCTCGAGAGAAGGCGCGTCGTCGCTGGGCACCACCCACGCGACGACGCGCTCACCCCATTCGGGGTCGGAGCGCTTCCACACGGCGACCTCGGCGACGGCCGGGTGCGCGATCAGGACCCGCTCGACGAGGTCGGGCCAAACCTTTTCCGCTCCCGTCGTGATGACGTCGTCGATCCGGCCGGACACGACGAGCCTGCCGTCGGAGTCGAAGCCGCCTGAGTCCCCGGTGGCGAACCACGTCGATGTGCCGTCGGGTCCGACGACCCTCCCGTCCTCGCCGCCGCGGTAGCAGCGGAACAGCATGGGCGCCCGGATCAGGATCTCGCCTTCCCCATCGGTGTCCGGCGCTTCAGACCCAGAGGGTGCGCGCTCGGTCGGTCTGAGAGCGATCTCCACTCCCTCGAGTGGCACGCCGTCGTAGACGAGGCCAGAGCCCGTCTCGGTCATGCCGTAGGTGGACACCACGTTGGGCGGCAGTGCATCGGGCGCCCTGCTGCCGCCCAGGAGCACGCACGTGAAGACGGAGGGATCGAGCCTCTGCAGTGCGGTCGCCACCAGGGCCACGTGGGTGGCCCGTCCCGACCGACCCACCTGCTCGACGGTGTCCGCCTCGAATCCGGGCATCACCAGGAGGGGGATTCCCGTGATGATCGACCGGGTCACGACCGAGAGCCCTCCGATGTGCGCCAGCGGCAGGCAGGCGAGCCACGAATGCCGGGCGGGGTCGATGCCGAGCCGCTCCGAGGTCGCCCGGGCCGACGCTGCGATGGCGTCATGGGTCAGCACGACCCCTTTGGGTTGGCCCGAGGTGCCCGACGTCGCGACGACCAGCGCGTCGCCCTCGGCCACCGGGATCCCGTCCCGGAGCGCGTGCTGCTCCCCGTCGGAGCCAACGATGCGGGTCGGGCGGAGCGCGTCGAGCATCGTCGTGCGAGCGGCGGGGGGGAGTCGGGGGTCGAGGGGAGCGGCGGCGTCCCCGGTGTCCCAGATGGCCCGGAGCGCATCGACAAAGCCCATCCCACCAGGGAGGTCGAGTGCGACGAGTTCAGGCACCGGCCAGTAGCGTAGGGCGCCGTGCAGACCGTGGTCACCGGAAGTCCTCAGGATCCCCTCGACGATCTTCGCCTCCTCCCGGCGCCCGCATGGAAAGAGCAGGGCTCGTTCAATGACATCCGCTACGAGGTGGCCGAGGGCATCGCGAAGCTCACGATCTGCCGGCCGGAGCGTCGGAACGCCTTCCGGCCCCAGACGCTCTTCGAGCTGACCGAGGCGTTCACCGCGGCCCGCGACGACCCGGATGTGGGGGTCATCATCCTCTGCGGGGAGGGGCCGGACGCCTTCTGCTCGGGTGGGGACCAGAAGATCCGGGGAGACGACGGCTACATCGGTGACGACGCCGTGGCCGAGCGGGGCATCGGACGCCTCAACGTCCTGGACCTCCAGATCCTCATGCGGCGGATCCCGAAGCCGATCGTCGCCATGGTCGCCGGCTACGCCATCGGCGGCGGCCACATCCTGCATCTGGTCTGCGATCTCTCCATCGCCGCCGACAACGCACGGTTCGGCCAGACGGGACCGAAGGTGGGGAGCTTCGACGGCGGCTACGGGTCCTCCATCCTCGCCCGGACGATCGGCCTCAAGCGGGCGAAGGAGGTGTGGTTCCTTTGCCGCCAGTACGGTGCCGAGCAGGCCCTCGACTGGGGACTCGTGAACGCAGTGGTGCCGCTGGACGATCTCGAGCGTGAGACGGTGGCCTGGTGCCGGCAGATGCTCACCCTCTCGCCGATCGCCTTGCGGATGATCAAGGCGGGTATGAACGCAGCTGACGACGGCCTGGCGGGCGTGCAGCAGCTCGCCGGCGACGCCACCATGCTCTTCTACATGACGGAGGAAGGGCAGGAGGGTAGGAACGCCTTCGTCGAGCACCGTGCTCCGGACTTCTCCCGGTTCCCTCGCCGCCCGTGAGCCCGCCGCTCAAGCTGTGGGTGGCGGGCGCGCGCCCCCGCACGCTTCCTGCGGCGGTCGTCCCCGTTGCCGTGGGGACTGCGGCTGGGTACCTCTCCAGCGGCCGGTTCGTCATCACCACACCGCAGATCTCCGGTGCCTGCCACGCCGCAGCGTGCGCCAACTTCGACCGCCAGCTGTCGTGGCTCAACGCCCTCCTGGCCCTGATCGTCGCCTTGGGCATCCAGGTGGGGACGAACTACGTCAACGACTACGCCGACGGGGTCCGGGGGACCGACGAGCACCGGGTCGGGCCGGTCCGCCTGGTGGCGGGCAGGCTGGCCACCGTCCGGGAGGTCAAGTTCGCTGCACTCATTTCATTCGGGGTGGCCGGTCTGGCCGGCCTGGCATTGGCGGCGCGCGTCACCTGGTGGCTCATCCCGCTGGGTCTGCTGTGCGGCATCGCAGGATGGGCGTACACCGGGGGCCCGAGACCGTATGGCTATCTCGGATTCGGCGAGTTGTTCGTCTTCGTCTTTTTCGGTCTCGTCGCAACGGCCGGCTCGGCGTACGTGCAGCATGCACCGTTCGTGATCTCGCTCGGGGGCCACCTGTTCGCGTATAACTACGACTGGGGGTTCGTCCTGTCGGCCGGCGTGCCCGTGGGGTTCTTGGCAGCGGCCCTCCTCGAGGCGAACAACCTCCGCGACATCGACACTGACACGGAGTCAGGCAAGAAGACTCTTGCCGTGCGCGTGGGGCGGCGGAGGGCCGGTTTGCTCTACTGCTTCACCCTGATGGGCGTGGCGCTCTCCATCGGCATCCTGCACAACTACCGTGCCTGGTCGCTGATCGCGCTGGCGGCGACGCCGCTCGCCGTCTACCCGGTACGGCTGGCGCTCGGTGACCGAAGCGGCAGGGCGCTGCTGCCGATGCTGGGGGCGACCGCCCGGCTCCAAATCGTCGCCGGCGCGCTCCTCACGGTTGGGTTGCTCATATGAGGCCGGGCTCCACCGCGTCGAGCCAGTGATCAACGATCCGCGAGGCCTGGACGGGCTGGGAAAGGTGTACCGCATGACCCCCGCCCGGGACGAGAGAGGCAACGGCCCGCGGCACCAGGCGAGCAATCCTGAGCGCGTGCGAGGCGAAGCGGGTGTCGTCGGCTCCGGCCACGGCCAGGACCGGGCACGTGAGCGTCGGAAGGCGGTCCCAGAGTGGCTCCTGGGTGCCTGCCCCGCACAGGCGCAGGCTCGAGGCGAGGCCGGATGCGCTATTGCGGCGGCGTTCCGACCGCTCCGCGGCGTCCGTGGATGCCAGTCGATCGAACATCGGACCGGCCAGCCACTCGTCCAGGAAGCTGTCGACGTCGCCATTGGCGCCGAGCTTGTCCGCCAGTGCCTCGTCGGAGAGACGACGGCGCGCCCGATCGGCCGGGTTCTCGATCCCGCCGGTGGCGCCGACGAGCACCGCTCGGCTCACGCGCAGACCCGTCCCGGTGATGACGTGCAGTGCGACCCGAGCGCCCAGCGAGTAAGCGAACATGTCGCAGGGTTCATCGCCGATGGTCGTTCGGACCGACTCCGCCACGAGGGCGGCGGTCTCCGGCAGGTCCGCCTGTACCGAGTCGGATCCGGCGTGGCCGGGGAGGTCGATAGCCACCAGCGAGTGGGATTCGGCCAGGTGCGCGCCGAAACGGCCGAAGAGCCGCCCTGTCTGTGTGAAGCCGTGCAGCACCACCAGGGGTGGACCCGAACCGCGCACCTCGACATGGAGTGGCACGCCGGGTGAGCGTACAGGCCACCTTCAGCGCGACCCTGGTCGACGAGTGGACACGACTCGGGGTCACCGATGCAGTGATCTGCCCCGGCTCGCGGTCGACTCCTCTGGCGCTGTCCCTGGCGGAGCGCCTCCGTGCCCACGTCAGGCTGGACGAGCGGAGTGCGGCCTTCTTCGCGCTCGGTCTGGCCATGGCGACGGGAAGGCCGACGGTGATCTGTGTGACGAGTGGCACGGCCGCAGCGGAGCTACACCCCGCTGTGGTCGAGGCCCACCACGCAAGGATCCCGCTCATCGTCTGCACGGCGGACCGGCCGCCCGAGTTGCACCACGTCGGCGCACCTCAGACAATCGAGCAGGCGGGCCTCTTCGCGACGGCCGTGCGCTGGGCGCATGCCCCGGGAGTGCCCGCCCAGGGTCAGCAGGCCACCTGGAGGCCGTTGGCGGTCCAGGCCTTCGTCGAGTCGCTCCATGGAGCAGCGGGTCCAGGCCCGGTCCACCTCAACCTCGAGTTCCGCGAGCCTCTGACGGGTTCGGCGGGGGAACTCCCGGCGCGCCCAGGCCCTCGTGTCGTCGTCCCTGACGAGCAGGGAGTCTCCGCGCTGTCGGAGCCCCTCCGGGGCCGGGGGATGATCGTCGTCGGTGGTCTGGCGCCCAGGCCACCGGAACCCGCCCGGGTTCTGGCGCTGGCAGAGCGGCTCGGGTGGCCCGTCCTGGCCGATCCGCGGTCAGGAAGCAGGATGGTGGGGACGATTGCAGCCGCCGATTCGATCGTCCGCACCCACCCGCTGCTGCCCGAGTGCATCGTCGTGCTGGGTGCGCCATGGCTCTCCAGGGCCCTCGGTGAGTACATCTCGGACGCCTCCGCGGCCGGCGCGAGGGTCGTGGTCGTCGATCCGTGGCGGCAGTGGGCGGATCCGCTTCGTGTGGCGACGGAGTTTCACTTCTGCCCGATTGACCCGTGGCTGACGGCGGCGATCGGGGAGGCGACCCCTTGCGATCCTGAGTGGCTTGGGTCGTGGCGGTTGTGGGAGGAACGGGCGCAGGCCGCCATCGCGGGAGTACTCGGGACCGATCTCAGCGAGCCTCAGGTCGCCCGGACCGTCCACCGCTACGCGGCGGAGACCGGATCCACCCTCGTCGTGTCGGCGTCCATGCCGATCCGCGATCTCGAGTGGTACGCCGCCGCCGAGACGACCACACCGCGGGTCTTGGCCAATCGAGGCGCCAACGGAATCGATGGTGTCGTGTCGACGGCGCTCGGCGTCGCGGCATCAGGATCGGGTTCGGGCTGCCCGACGGTGGCGCTGTTGGGTGACCTGGCGTTCCTCCACGACGTCTCGGGCCTCGTCAACTTGCCGGAGCTCCCCTGCACCTTCGTTGTGGTCGACAACGGTGGGGGAGGGATCTTCTCGTTCCTGCCCCAGGTGGGTTCGCTGGAGACGGGAACGTTCGAGCGTCTCTTTGGCACGCCTCCCAGCAGCGACCTGGGCGCGGTCGCGCGCGGGTTCGGGCTTCATGTCCGCGATGTGGTCTCGTTGTCCGAGCTCGGACCTGCCTTGGGCGCGCCCGCGCCCGCGCTGGTCCGGGTGATGGTGCCGGGGCGGGGGGAGAATGTCGCCCTGCACGACTCGATCAACGAGGCGGTCCGTCTCGCGCTGAGGTGAAAGCCGGCGAGGGCGTGGAGGTGGAAATCCGTCCTGTGGGGCTCTTGAAGGTGATCTCCACGTTGGCATCCCCGGACATCTTCCACCCCATCTCGTGGACGCAGCGGTGATGCCGGTCGCAGAGCTCGACCAGGTTGTACAGGTCGGTCGGGCCGCCTTCGATCCAGTGACAGACGTGGTGGACGTCGGTGAACTCGGTGTACGTGCAGCCCGGGAAACGACATCCCTTGTCCCGCCGCCGGATCTCAATCCGCTGGGCATCAGTCGGATCCCGCCGCGTCCTCCCGAGGTTGAGGCTCTGCCCTGTCGGTCCGTCGGCGGACACCAGTACCTTTGCATCACAGGCAAGCCGGCGGGCGACCTCTCGTGAGAGTGGCCCCAGCACGTCGAGCTCGGCACCGCCCTCACCACCCCCGGCCAGAAAGCTCATGTCGGCGTGGACGACCACGGTCGGCCGGTTCCGGCGCATGCCTCCGGCCCGGGCCTCTCGAGGAGTCTCGCCGGATTTCCCCGTGGCGTCGCTCTTGCACACTGCGACGAGTGCGTCCGCCATCCGCTGATCGAACGGCGTCAGATCGCGCAGGCGACGGCTGGCCCGGGCGATGAGTGAGCTCTTCACGACCGCGTACTGGTCCTCGGGGAGGACGCCCGTCAGGCTGCGACGCCGATCGTCGAAACGGAGAAAGCGCCTCGCATAGAAGCCGGTCGCCTGCCCGTCGGATTGATTTCGGGCCGCGATCGCGAGCTCCCGCACCTGCTTGGCCGACCAGTGCGTCGCCTGCTCGGCCAACTTGGCATCGGTCTCGGGTTTGGCCACCTCGACGAGGGGCTTCACCTGGTCGAACGAGAGCTTTCCCTGCGACAGGGCGTCAGAGATCTTGGGCAGTTGATGAAGCTTTGCGGCCGCGGTCACCCATTCACGAGCCGTGGTCGCCGTGACACCACAGCGCTGGACGAGCCAGGCCACCATGGACGTCGCGCCGTCGACTCTCCAGGCCTTGCGCCGGTCGAGCTCTACGACGGCGTCGAGCAGTTGACTCTGATGGGCGGAGATCGCACGGTGATGCTGCGCCACGTTGGCCACGAGGGTCTCGGTCCGACGTGACACGGTGTCGGGGCGAGAGCCGTCTCGGAGGTTGGTGGTCGCCATGCGAAGCATGAACGGTCGCCGGTCCAGGGGCGGAGGAGCGTCAACTGGCCGAAGAAACGGCCAACTGGACGTTCGTCCTACTCCTCAGCGATAGCGGTCGGCCGGGACCCACTCCCCGTGGCTGCGGAGAGGCAGCCGTTCGGGCAGGTGGATGATCGCCTCGGGGCGCCCGCGCTCCATGGATGATGCGTCAAGGACATAGAGATCACTCGTTCCCGTGTTGGCGTCATCGACCACGGTAAGGAGCCAGCCCTCGTCGTCACTGCGGCCGTCTGTTGCACGGACGAAGACCGGCTCGCTGGCCTTGCGCCATGGACCCGGGTTCCAGGCCGTGACCTCGTTGCGGTCCAGGTCGAACTTCAGCAGCCCATCGGGACCAGCGTGTCGACCCCATAGACCCGCCCCGTGGCGTGGCCCCGCCCTGGGAGGACCGTCGTCCCAGGTCATCTCGACGCAGTATCCATACCGGAAGGCGGCACCCTCGCAGAGGGCGTCCATTCGTGGGTACTCGACATAGCGCTCATCGACCTGCACCCGTTCGACCCGCTCACCCTCGATCCGCCAGCGCTCCAGGACCGCGAGGCTCCCACCGATCGCCATCAGGCCGATCCCCTCCGGGCCGACCACGGGAGCCGACAGGTCGACTGGCTGCCCCGCCTCGGGCGCCGCGTAGCGACACACGTACAGCACGATGGCGCCGCCCGCACCCCCCTCGCCGCCCCGTGCTTCCCGGCCGACGTCCCATGCCCCGAGCATGTGCGTCACCAGGCAGGGATCGAGTCGGAACCACCGCACCTCGCCACCGTCACCGCCGCGCCGCACGACGCCGATCCAGCCCTCCGCGCCGGGCACCCATCCGAAGGGCACGGCGCTTCCGGAGGCGGCCGCGAGGCGGGTGGTCGGCGACTCGATGAACACGACGTGATCGGCCGTCACGCCGATGTCGTGCTGCCACGTGGCTCGCTCGAGCGCCACCGACTGCGCGGCGCGCAGCCCGCCGTCGGCTTCCCACTCCCCGATACGCAGCCAGATCCCCGCCGACTCATCCACAGCCGCTCCCGCGCCACCAGCCCGAGGGTCGACCCCGTCGTCGACCGCAAACAGCACACGACCGCCGTCAGTTGCCACACGGTGCACGTGTGACGCGATGGGCACCGTCAACCTTCCCGCGAACTCCTCGGGCTCCAAGAACCGCGAGTACTGGGACGGGAGCCCGGCCTCGGGGAGCGCCAGCACCGACCCGGCATGCCAGAACACCCCGGCATCGGCATCGGACTCCCGTCTGAGGTAGGAGACAGCCTTGCCGTCGCGCAGCTCCACCGCATGGAGGGCACCCCTGGGCTGAGGTGCGGCACCCAGATCGACATCGCCGGCGTCATCAGGGCCGCCGCCGCCATCCTCTCCGCCGGGCACGGTCCCCGGCCCGACCCGGAACAGGGTCCCCTGCAGGTCCGGGGGCAACGAGCCCTCCATCGGCAGCGCCAGCCCCCGATCGGCCCCGATCACCCGACAGCCTCGATCACACGATCACCATGCGGCCGATCAACCTACCTGCGTATGGCAAAGTCGCGGCATGCCGACGCTCTCTGAGGACCTCGCCTTTCGCGGCCTGATCCACCAGATGACCGACTCCGAGCTTCCGAAGCGGCTCGACCAGCCCGGGCTCACGGTCTACGCCGGCTTCGACCCGTCGGCAGACAGCCTGCACGTGGGCAACCTCCTCCAGCTCTGCACGCTCCGGAGGTTCCAGGAGGCGGGCCACCGGCCCATCTCGCTCGCTGGCGGCGGTACGGGCATGATCGGTGATCCTGGCGGCAAGGAGGACGAGCGCCAGCTTCTCGATCTCGAGACGATCGAGGGCCACCTCGAGAGCATCCGTCCCCAGCTCGGCCAGTTCCTCGACCTCGAGAACGACCGCACCCTGCTCCTCAACAACGTCGACTGGCTGAGCCGCATCTCGGTCCTCGAGTTCCTCCGCGACGTCGGCAAGCACTTCACGGTAAACCAGATGGTCGCCAAGGAGTCGGTCAAGACGCGCTTCGAGCGGCCGGACCAAGGGATCTCGTACACCGAGTTCAGCTACATGCTGCTGCAGGCCTACGACTTCCTGCGCCTCCACTTCGACCACGGATGCAACCTCCAGATCGGCGGCAGCGACCAGTGGGGCAACATCACGGTGGGCGTCGATCTCATCCGCAAGGTCTGCGGGGACGAGGTCTGGGGCCTCACCACGCCGCTCATCCTGAAACCCGACGGCACCAAGTACGGCAAGACCGAGACCGGCACCGTCTGGCTCGATCCCGCCCGGACGAGCCCCTTCACCATGTACCAGTTCTTCGTCAACACACCGGACGAACAGGTCTGCGAGCTGCTGCGCTACCTCACCTTCCTGAGTCACGACGAGATCGAGGCCCTCGACGCGGAGATGGCGGAGCACCCGCAGCGCCGCGCCGCCCAGAAAGCCCTGGCCCGCTCGGTCGTCGCGCTCGTGCACGGTGAGGCCGAGGTGACGAAGTGCGAGGAGGCCTCCGAGGCCCTCTTCGGCGAGGAGATCGCGGGGCTCAGCGAAGAGATGCTCCTCGCCGTGACCGAGGACGCACCGACGACAGCGATCCCCAGGGACGAGATCCTCGGCGGCCTGACCCTCGTCGACGTGCTCGAGCGCACCGGTCTGGCCAAGTCGAAGGGTGAGGCCAAGCGCACGATCGACCAGGGCGGTGCCTACCTCAACAACGTCCGGCAGACCGACGCCGGTCGGACGCTCGGCCCAGCCGACCTCCTGCACAACCGCTACGTCGTGGTGCGCAAGGGGCGGCGAGAGGTGCACGTCGTCCGGGCCGCATGAAGCGCCGCTTCCTGGTCAGCTCCGTCGTGCTCATGGTGGGGTCCGCTCTCACCTTCACGTCCTGTGCCGGAGCGGACCAGCAGGGCGACGCCGCGCACCGGATGTCGGTCTGGGTCAGCGGAACCAGTTTCGGGGCGGACATCGGCACGCTCGCCGCCGACAACGCGCGGGTGCCCAAGGTGGCACCGAGCGGCTCTGGCGCCCTGCACGCCGCCTGCAGCACGCTGCTCAACGACGCCGAGATGGCCAACACCGAGCTCCCGTCGCCCGACCCCGACGTCACTGACCTCCTCACCCAGGCCTACGGCCTCGAGGGCACGGCTGCCAACGACTGCTACGACGCGGGCAGCGCCCACACGAAGCTCCTGACCGAGTCTGTGCGCGACAGCATCAAGGCCGAGGCGCTCTACAACGAGGTGCTCCAACGGATACGGCAGATCGACGGCAAGGTCGTCTCCACGACGACCACGACTGACAACACGACGGGCGGCATCTTCGGGTGAGCCCGGCCCGCGGCACTCCCGACGGCGCCCCAGCCGGCGCCCCCGACGCCACCGCAGCGGACGACGAGCTCGACCGCCGCCGCCGCCGCGTGCTGTGGGCGCTCCCGACGGGGCTGTACCTGGTGGGCAGCCGCGCCGGGGACGAGGTGAACCTGATGACGGCCAACCTGGTCGTCCAGGTGTGCATGGAGCCCAAGCTCGTGGGGGTGGCGCTCGAGCGCGACTCGGTGACGAACCGGCTGGTGACCCGGGGTGGCTCGTTCACGATCTCGCTGCTGAACCGGGGCCATCGTGAGGTGGTGCGTCGCTTCGTGAAGCCGGTGACCGAAATCGAGCGGGCCCCTGACGGGGCCGTCCTCTCCATGTCGGGCCACCCCGTCACGGAGGTCGGACCGGGTCGGGTCCCCGTGCTCGCCGCTGCGGCGGGCCACCTCGTCTGCACACTCGACCGCGCCGAGGAGCTCGGGAGCCACACACTGGTGATCGGCGAGGTCGCCGAGGTCGGCGGGGAGCCGGCGGACGTCCTGCGCATGGAGGACACCCGCATGCATTACGGCGGTTGAATCCCGAGCAGACGCACCCGGGCCCCCGCCGGCTCGGCCTCAGGCGCCGTCGTCCCGGGCTTCGGGCGGGCGGAGGTC
>Ga0209415_10010926_pt1 | contig 15361 bp, 12 predicted proteins | sample PeaSoiSIISIP2007_FD_187696 | JGI IMG/M metagenome (GOLD analysis project Ga0209415, IMG submission 187696) | Peat soil microbial communities from Weissenstadt, Germany - SII-SIP-2007 (SPAdes) (version 2) | ecosystem: Environmental > Terrestrial > Soil > Wetlands > Peat | place: Germany... | reverse complement strand
AAGATGCAAATCAGCTCCTATGCGGGAACACTTCTCGTCACCGCACTCAACGGCGAGCAAAAGACGATCGAGGAGGGCCAAACCTATGAGGCCACTCTCGCCGCGGCTGAACCTGGCGGCGGTCAGAATCAGGCCGGCGTTGGGGGCACGGGAATCAATTGGAAACATGTCGCCACCGTAGCCGTTGTCGCCGGAGCTGTGGGCGGCACGGCTCTCGCACTCTGGCTCGTAGAGACGGAAAGCTGCTCGACTCCTCCTTGCAGTAACAATTAATCGAGCTGGATCGCCTCAAAAACCCCTGAAGATTTGACTTGCCTTAGCCGGATCGAATCGCCGTGTTGAGAAAAGTGTTTATCCACTTCGTGATTTCCTAATGATCGGCAGAAACCGCGGCACTTGACTGCAGTAGTCTGCGTACGCCGCGCCAAAGCGTGCCCGCATCTCTCGCTCTTCAAACGAAATAGCCAGAAGCATCAACACGAGCCACGCACCGGCTGCCACCCACATTGCGCGGGTCCCCGCCAGAAAGCACGCGCCGAGAATTGCCAGGAACGACGCCGTATATCGCGGATGGCGGATTCGCGCGTAAATCCCGCCTCGCTCGATTTCACCGGCGCCGGAAAGTTCAGTCTTCCCCACCAGGCGCGATGTCCCCAAATCATGATGCACGCACCAGAATATCCAGCCTTCAAAAATAATCAGCGCGAGGCCCAGTGCGAGCATGCCTGCAGAGGGCCAGCCCGCGCGAAACAGCTTCCGATGAAATGCAACCATGGCGATCGTCACCGGCAGCCACGAACTCGCGAGTCCCACGACGTAAACCGCGCGCGGATGCCGCCGCCAACATTTCACTTGGGGATGCACGACGAACCAATACAGCGGAATTGGCAGCTGCAGAAATAAAACGACTGCCGCGAGCCAGGCCGGTAGGGTCACGCGCGCATCTTAGTCGAACCCGCGCGAAACGTCATGTCTCCCGCGCAAATTACTCTCGCGCGGATATAATGAGAGGCTTACTAAAATTGATTCCATTCGTCGGAGAAGGAATGACTCGAGCGTCCCAGTGTCGAAGACACGTACCCGCCGCCGTTTGGTGCGCGCTGCTGTTATTGACGGCTTTGGCGATTCCTTCCGCCGCCCGCGCCGACGAGCCCTACGCTCGCAGCCGCGATTACGATCTGCAAGACATTCGCACGCACTTGTGGTTTGACATCGAGCAGCGCGAGGTGCGGGGCGAGGTGACCGAGAGCGTCTCGTCGTTGCGCGACGGCGTATTGGAACTCAATTTTGACTCCGTGGGCCTGACGATCGAAAGCGTGGCCGTGGACGGCCGAACGGCCATGTTCTCCCTTACGCCGAACAAGCTCGTCGTGACGCTCCAGCGTCCCGCCGCGCGCGGGGAGCGGCACGAAATACTTATCCACTATCACGGCCAGCCGAAGAAGGGCCTTTATTTTGTCCTTCCCGACAAAAACTATCCGCAGCAAGCCAGGGAAATTTGGACGCAAGGCGAGGCGGAGGACACGCGCTACTACATCCCGCTCTACGACTACCCCAACGATCGCACTACGTCGGAGATGCTGGTGACTGTCCCAGCCGCGTGGATCACGATTTCAAATGGCCGGCTCGTGGGGATCACAGACGAACCGGATGGCACCAAGACGTGGGACTGGAAGCAGTCCGAGACGCTCTCGACGTATCTAATTTCGATAGTCGCGGGAGAATTCGTGGAACGCGATGACTCCTGGCACGGGATCCCATTGCGTTACGTGGTGCCTCAGGGCGAGGAATCCACGATCGAGCCAACATTCGAACGCACAAAGCAGATGCTCGATCTCTTTTCCAGCAAGCTCGGCGTGCCATATCCTTGGGCGCAATACGCCCAGACGGCCGTTGACGATTTCGTCGCCACCGGAATGGAAAATACAAGTGCGACCACGCTTACCACTCACTCTCTAACAAACCCCAAGCTTTCGGCGGAGGACCACGACGGAGCCGACGAAGTGACTTCGCACGAGCTGGCGCATCAATGGTTCGGAGATCTGGTCACTTGCAAGGACTGGGCGAATCTTTGGCTGAATGAAGGCTTTGCCGATTATTTCCAGCGCGTATGGAACGAGCGGCGCTACGGCGCGGACGACGCCGACTTTGAATTCTGGCGCGACCAAAACGAATGGAACCGGCAGCCTCGGCTCTTTCCAGTGCCGATCGTCAGCCGCGATTTCGAAGACTCGACGGAATATCAGGACAATATCTACGACAAGGCCGGCTGGGTTCTCCGCATGTTGCGTGAAAAACTCGGTGACGACGATTTCTACCGCGCCCTGCACCATTATCTTGACGCCAATCGCGGACAAAATGTCGTCACTGCCGATCTGGAGAAGGCCGTCGAACAGGCCACGTCGGTCAATGTGGATAAATTTTTCAATCAATGGGTGTACGGCGCGGGCGCGCCGAAATTCGACGTAAGCTACGTCTACGATTCCGATACGCGCTCGGTGAGGCTCAGCGTTAAGCAGACGCAAAAGATCGAAGGGCGCGTCGGCCTGTTTGATGTGCCGGTCAATGTTGAAATCGCGACCGCAAATAGCCGCGAGACTCACTCGATTGAAGTCAGCGATGCCAGCCAAACATTTGCCTTCTCGACCGATGGCTCCCCGCTCATGGTGATCTTCGACAGAGGCGACCAAATTCTAAAAGCCGTCGACTTCAAGAGGGATCCGGCAGCGCTGATCTATCAATTGAAGAACGCGGAGACAACTCCGGATCGCTCGGAAGCGGCCGTGGCGCTTGGCAGTCTGAAAAGCGACCCTAACGCCGTCGCAGCGCTCGGCGATGCGGCGCGACACGATTCCTTTTGGGGAGTTCGCGTGGAGGCTCTAGAGGGACTGGGCCGGATCGGCGGTCCCGATGCGGAAAAGCAAGTGCTCACGGCCGTGAGCGATTCCGCGCCATGGGTGCGCGAGGTTGCGGTGCGCGAGTTGGGAAATTTCAAGGAGGATGAGTCGCTTCCTTCGAAGCTCTCGAACATCGCGTCCGGTGACGCGCCGTATCGGGTGCGTACCGCGGCGCTCGGCGCACTTGCGAAGGTCCAGGCGCCAAATGCTTTCGACGCGCTCATCACGGCGGTGAAATCGGACTCCCCTGACGACACGCTTCGCGAGGCCTCGCTCCGTGCATTCGGCAGGCTCGGCGATGTCCGCGCCGTACCAATCTTGATGGAATGGTCAGCGGCTGGGAAACCGTTGGGCAGCCGGCAAGCAGCAATCGCGGCGATCGCGGAGCTCGACAAAACCAACAAAGACATCACGCGCATGCTTGTTTCGTTCTTGAACGAGCCCTATTTTGACGTGAGGATTGCGGCGATTTTTGCACTCGCCGGGCGCGGCGATCCAGACGCCATCGCTCCGTTGGAAGATTTGCTGCACAAGGGTGAACTAACAGTGGCGATCGGACCCTACATCGAACTGGCGCTCCGCCTGTTGAAAGCGCAGCCAGCCCCGAAATAACTACGTCCACGCATTCGGCTCCGCCAGAAGGATCCGCAAATCGCGCAGGTTGTTGCCGGTTGGTCCGGTGACGATTGCGTCGCCCAGCCGGGCAAAGAAGGTATACGAATCGCAGCATCGGAGGAAATCGCCCGGATCGAGCCCGGCCGCGCGACTTCGCTCGAAAGTTTCGCCGTCCGCCACCGCGCCCGCCGCGCTGCTGTTTCCGTCAATTCCGTCGGTCCCGGCGCTCAGAATCGTGATCTTTTTCCCGGCGATCTTCGTCACGCAGGCTAGAACAAACGCCGAGTTGCGTCCGCCGATGCCATTGCCGCTGACGGGACTGCTCAGTTCGCCATCGCACAGCACAGCGACGCACCGATTTGGATTCGCGTTCGCATAGGCTGCAAGCTGCGCCAGCAAGTAGTCCACCGCTTGCCCGACGGGCCAATTGTCGGTCGCATTGTCGCAGACGCAGAGATAACCCTCCGCCTCGCACGCATGATGCGCTGCGTGCAGCAGTTCATGCGCGCCCAGCAGCAGAACGAAATGGGAGCGCACAAATGCAGCGTCGTCGGCCTTCGGTGTTTCACGCAGCGAATGAGAATCAAAAGCGTTGCGGATCGCCGCAGGAAACTTTCCCATCAGTTTGTATTCCCAGGCGATGCGTTCGGCGTCGCGAATCGTGGTCGGATCGGGCAGCGTAGGTCCGGACGCCAACGCAGACTCCTGCCCTTGCGGCACGTCGCTGATGGCGAGCGTAAGTTTCATCGAGAGCGGCGCGGCAGCGGCGAGGCGCCCGCCCTTCGTCGCCGACAGGTGTTTGCGGATTGCGTTGATTTCATCAATCGGCGCGCCACAGGTAACCAGCCCCGAATTGACCCGGTCGAAATCAGCCAGAGTAACGGCAGGATCGAGCGGCTGTTCGACGAGCGACGATCCGCCGCCGGAAATCAAAAAGAAGATCAGCGTGCGTTCGTCGCAACCCGCCAGGCGGTCCAGAATCGCCCGGCCCGCCGCGAAGCTGCCCTCGTTCGGCACCGGATGCCCGCCGATGAAGATTCTCCATCCGGGTAGCTCGATTTTCGAACCGCGGGGAACCACGAGAATGCCTTCGGGAGAAAACTCAGGCCCGAGAACGCGCGCCAAGCCTTGAGCCATCGCGTAGGATGCTTTTCCGTAAGCGATCGCCACGATGGATTTGAATTCGCGGAGATCGATGGACGCGTTTCCGGCCCGTATGGACGATCCGCTGCGAGCAAGTTTTCTTTCGATCGTCGCGCGAATATCAATGGCCGCGAGAGTCTCGCGAATAATGTGCTGCGCTGTCTGCTTCACGCCTTTTCAATCGCGGCGGCGCCGGCGCGCGCCACGTCAACGTCTTGATCTTCCGTTCCCGCGCTTGCGCCGATCGCGCCGACCACCTGGCCATCCACGACTAGCGGCACTCCGCCGCGAATTGGCGTCACACCAGTTGGACTCGCAATCGCCAGGCCCAATGCCAGCGGCAGATTCACTTGGTCGCCTGCCATCGCGGGACCCGTGGGCCCGCGCCGCAATGCGGCGGCCTGCGCCTTTACGAGGGAAATCGCGATGGACGATGGTCTTGCGCCGCCCATCCGTTCGAAAACGAGCAAGAGGCCTCCTTCGTCCACCACCGCTATGTCCATCGGCACGCGAATTTCCTCGGCGCGCCGCTGGGCCGCGGCGAGCACGGCGCGAGCACCTTCGAGCGTGAGCTTAGGACAATTGCGCGTTACAAGTGCCATGTCGAATCCCTCCGTGAATCAGAGCCCGAGTGCGTCCGCATTCAATGCGTTCGGCGGGCGGCGGCCTTCCACGGCCGCGGCGGCATTGTTCGCCGCCATCACGGCCATTTTTGTGCGGGTATCAATGGTGGCACTGGCGATGTGCGGCGCGAGGATCACGTCCTTGCGCGCGATCAGCGCCGGGCTGACCTTTGGCTCGTGCTCGTAGACGTCGAGCGCTGCTCCGGCGATTTTCTTTTGCTCCAGCGCAGCGACAAGCGCCGCTTCATCCACCACCGGACCACGCGAAGTGTTGATCAGATATGCGGTGCGTTTCATCTTTTCAAACGCCGCGGTCGAAATCAGATGGCGCGTCTCGGGAAGCAGCGGGACGTGCAGCGAGATGAAGTCTGACTCGCCGAGCAGCCGGTCGAAGCCGACAAACTCCGCGCGCAATTCCCTTTCGACGTCGAGCGCCGCGTGAATTCCATCGTGGTAGATCACGCGCATCTGAAAACCCTGTGCGCGGCGCGCGAGGCCCCGGCCGATTCTTCCGAATCCAACGATGCCAAGGGTCTTCCCCCAGACATCGCCGCCGAGAAGCTGATCGAGATCCCATCCGGGCCATGTGCCCGTGCGCGTCCATGCATCGCCTTCGACCAGGCGCCGCCCAATCGCCATCAGCAGCGTCCACGCAAAATCGGCGGTCGTCTCGTCGAGCACGCCGGGCGTGTGCGTGGCCACAACTTTGTGACGTGTGCACGCGGGCACGTCAATATTGTCGTAGCCGACCGAGACCGTGGCCACGACGCGCAGCTTCGGCGCCAGCGCGAGCAGCTCTTCGTCCACTTTTTCGGTGAGCAGGCAGACGAGCGCGTCTTTCTCCGCGACGCGCTTCAGCAGCTCCGCGCGTGAAATCCGCTCGGGCGGCGTCCAATATTCGGCATCGAAATGTTGATCGAGGATCGCGCGCGCCGCAGGGAAAAGCGGCCGCGTCACCAGAGCTTTCGGCTTGCTCACCAAATACCTCGCAGGAAATGTGATTCGTTCCGGCCCAGTAGGATACACCAGTGCGCCCAAGTTCAAGCACGCGCGTCAGAATCTCAGCGTCGTCCCGATGTGGCATCCCGACGATGCAATGCGACGCTCGTTGACGCTTGCCGCAACGGGCGACTATAGTTGCCGCAGGTGCGGGCAAAGCAATGCTCCCGCACAATGCCAATGGATTCGAGACTTCTCCACGATCTAACGAAGCTTCTTGGCCCGCGCGGCGTCCTGCACCAACTCGAGGAACTACTCCTCTACGAGTACGATGGATCGGTTGAGGTAGCGCGACCGGATTGCGTGGTCTTCCCGCGTGCCACCGCGGATGTGGTCGAAATCGTCCGGCTCGCGGGTCGCCACAAGGTTCCACTTGTTGGCCGCGGCACGGGAACCGGCCTCTCGGGTGGCGCGATCGCACGGCACGGCGGGATCATCGTTTCATTTTCGCGCATGAAACGCATTCTAGAAGTTGACGCTGAAAACCAACGCGCGACGGTCCAGCCCGGAGTGGTAAACGCCGACCTCAGCGTCGCCGTCGAACACCTCGGTCTTCATTTCGCGCCAGACCCTTCCAGCCAGAAGGCGTGCACGATCGGTGGAAACGTTTCCGAAAACTCCGGCGGACCTCACACGCTCGCGTATGGCGTCACCACGAACCACGTTCTCTCGCTCGAAATCGTGCTGCCCAGCGGCGAACTCATGCGTCTCGGCAGTGCCGCGCTCGATCCGCCCGGCTACGATCTGACGGGGCTTTTCGTCGGCTCCGAAGGAACGTTCGGACTGGTTACGGAAATTACCGTGAAGCTCACGCGCCTTCCGGAAGCGGTTAAGACGCTTTTGGCCGTTTTTGACTCGGTTGACGATGCGACCGAAACGGTGGCCGAGATAACCGCGCGCGGAATCACGCCCGCAGCATGCGAGATGCTCGACGGCTGGACGATTCGCGCCGTCGAAGATTACGTTCACGCCGGATTTCCGCTCGATTGCGCGGCGATATTGTTGATCGAAGTTGACGGGCTGCGCGAGGTGGCCGAAACGGAAGCAAAAGAAGTCGCCGATGTTTGCGGACTGCATCACGCGCGCGAAGTGCGCGTGGCTCGCGACGCGCGCGAACGCGATCTGCTATGGAAAGGCCGTAAGAACGCGTTTGGCGCGGCCGGCCGGCTCGCGCCGAGCTACTACACGCAGGACGGCGTGATACCGCGGACAAAGCTTCCGGCCACGCTGCGGCGCATCGGCGAAATCGGCAAGAAATATGGCCTCCAGATCGGCAACGTGTTTCACGCCGGAGACGGCAATCTGCATCCCATCATTCTTTTCGACGAGCGCAACGAACAGCAATTCCGCGATACGATTCGCGCGGGCGATGAAATCATCGAGTTCTGCATCCAGATGGGCGGCTCGATCACCGGCGAGCACGGCGTCGGAATGGAAAAAGACCGCCTGATGCCGCTGCTTTTCAGCGAAGCCGACCTCGCCTTGATGCGCCGCGTCCGCGACGTGTTCAATCCGGAGGGCCTGCTCAATCCCGGCAAACTTCTGCCTACTTCGAAAGGCTGCGGCGAAATCTACGTGCGCCCCCGGCCGGCTGCCGCCGCGCCTTCCGCATGAGCGTCGGCGGCGCCAGCGTTTTGTCGCGAATGGCCAAGGTGGTGGGCGACTCGAATGCCACAAGCGACCCGGCGCAGATCGCCGCGTATCAGATTGACGGCAGGTCGCCCGCAACGGTCGTGCATCCCGGATCGAGCGAAGAAGTCGTTGAAATTGTGAAATTCGCCGCGCGTGAAAAGCTCGCGATTGTTCCCACAGGCGCGCGGACGAAGCTGGGAATCGGAATGCCGCCCCGGCAGTACGATGTCGCGCTCGATATGACTCGCATGGATCGTATCGTCGCCTACGATCCCGGCGACCTGACTCTCAGCGTTGAGCCGGGAATTCCCTTGCACAAGATCGCGAGCGCGCTCGCGGAACACAGGCAGTTTCTTCCACTCGCCGTCTTGTTCGCGAACCGCGCGACCGTGGGCGGCACGATCGCGTCCGGCGTCGATTCCCCACTGCGGCAAATCTACGGCACGGCGCGAGACTTCGTTCTCGGAATGGAATTCGTCACCGGCGACGGAATCGCGGCGAAGAGCGGCGGGCGCGTCGTGAAAAATGTTGCCGGCTACGACATCCACAAAATGATGATTGGCGCCCTGGGCACGCTGGGGATCATCACGAGGATTAATTTCCGTACGTTCCCAGTACCTCGCGCCGTGCGGACATTCGTCGCGACGTTTCGCGGGCCGACGGCCGCCTTGGAGTTGCGCCACGCCATCGCCAAATCGGTTCTTCGCCCGCAAAGCGTTGAAATTCTCGCGGCGACGGGAAGCTCGACCGCCGAGTTCGGTCGGCGCGCGGCAATTTCCTTCGAAAATAATCGCTGGTCGGTCGTGGCCTCCTTCGCGGGACACGATCAGGTCCTCGACCGCGATCGCCGCGACCTGCAGGCTCTCGCGCAGGGTATGGATCGCAGCTCGCTCGAATCGTTTACGGAGCTACGCGCGGAGGTGGCGGAAAATGCCAACCGCCACATCGCCGGCTTGCCCGGCGCGATCCTCGAGCATTCTCCTGCGGCCGCGATCTTCAAGACTAGCGCGCTACCAACGGACTTGGCAGGGCTTGCAGCCGGCATTCAGTCCATCGAGATTCCCTGGTTGGTCATGATGCGAGGTCTCGGCATCACGTATCTCGCGCTTCTCCCTCCCGATTGCAGCGAGGGATCGCTTCGGGTTCTGAAGCAAGAGTGCGCTCGAATTTTCGATCTCTTGCGGAAGGCCCCGCGGGGGCGCAGCGTTCTGCTGTGGTGCCCGCCGGAATTGAAAAGCGAAATCAACATCTGGGGCGCCCCTCCCGGCGATTTGTCGCTGATGCAAAAGCTGAAAGGCGTCTTCGACCCAAGCGGCATTCTCAGTCCCGGCCGATTCATGGGAGGGCTCTGAAACAATGGCGGCCAATCCCCCACTCAGCGGATTCGCCGGCGCGGACAAACCGGAGTATGCGGATTATTCGCGCTGCGTTCATTGCGGGCTTTGCCTGAATTATTGCCCCACCTATCGCCTGTGGGGCCAGGAAGCGGATTCGCCGCGCGGGCGCATTCGCCAGATGCAGCTCGTGGATGAGGGCCGGCTCGAACTGGGCGAGGGATTCGTCACGCACATCGATCGCTGCCTCGACTGCCGCGGGTGTGAAACGGCGTGCCCTTCCGGCGTCGAGTACGGCAAGCTCGTCGAAGCGGCGCGAGCGCAAATCGAGCAGCACTACAAGCGCCCGCTCGCTTCACGCATCGCGCGCGATTTCGTGTATTTCCGGCTGCTGCCCTACCCAAGAAGAATTGCTGCAGCAGCGCGTCTACTGCGCGTGTATCAGCGCTCGGGATTAGCTGCGCTCGCGCGCGGCTCGGGCATTCTAAAGTTACTCGGGCTGCGAGACCGCGAGCGCTTGCTTCCGACAATCGATTCGGAGTTCTTTTTCGACGATCTCGGCAAGACATTCCCGGCCCAGGGCCCTCGGCGCGCGCGCGTTGCCTTCTTCGCGGGATGCGTCGCGCAGGTCACTTTCAGTGAACTCAATCGCTCCACCATTCGCGTCCTGCAGGCGAATGGCTGCGAAGTGGTCGTGCCAGCCGGACAAGTCTGCTGCGGTGCGCTCCCGGCGCATGCCGGCGTGAGGGACGTGGCCCGCAATCTCGCCCGCGCCAATTTCGCCGCATTCCCGGCTGGGAATTTCGACGCGATTATCACGAACGCCGCAGGCTGCGGCTCGACTCTGAAGGAATATACGCACCTGTTCGCCGCTGACGGAAAGGAACACGACGAAGCCGCGGATTTCTCCAGCAAAATGCGCGACGTCAGTGAATTCCTCGCGGACCTCGGCCTGACGGCGCCTCTGCGGAATCTTCCTCTGCGCGTCACGTATCAGGACTCCTGCCATCTTGTCCACGGGCAGAAAATCCGCGAAGCCCCACGCAAATTGATTCGCGCGGTTCCTGGAGTCGAGTTGATCGAAATGCAGTTGGCGGATCAGTGTTGCGGATCGGCGGGGGTTTATAACGTGACGGAAACAGAAGCGTCGCTCGAATTGCTCGCGCTCAAAATGGATTCTGCGCGCGCGACGAAGGCCGAGGTCATCGTCACATCGAACCCCGGTTGCATCCTGCAACTTCGCGCCGGTGCGGCAATTCACGGCACGGGCCACGAAGTCTTGCACGTTGTCGAACTTCTCGATCGCGCGATCAGACCCGTCGTAGAGCGCGGGAATTGATTATTTTTCGCCCACCAAATAGCGACAGCCCGTCGGCCCCATTTTCGCCGAGTGAACCGTGCCGGCGGGAACGTCGCAGCGGTCTCCCGCATGGAATGTTTGCGATGTACCACGCATCGTCAGCGTCATCTCCCCGTCGAGAATGATATGCGCCGTCAAACCGGCGTGCGTGTGGTCGGAGTAGAACGCCTGCGGGGCGTCCTGCCAGACAAACGTGTGAGCGAATCCCTCCGCCAACAGCTGTTTCTTCAATTCGCTTTCGGAGTTCAATGGCGCCATATTCCAGTCAAAATTATAGCAGGGGAATTCGCGTGCAGCGCTTCGGGGGGAGCGCCCGCGAGCGGGGCGTGTGTGGGAATCCCGCTCGCGAGCACTTTTCTTTCGTGGGTAAAATCAGTCCTGCGGCGGCGCTGGTTGGCCGAGCCCGTTTCCTGCCGCCGGTGGAAGCGGTGGTTGTCCCCCGCCGCGCCTGAAGCGTTTCTGCCCGCCCGGGCCTCCCGGCCTCACCGTGTAGTCGGCCGGCACCCGAAATAGCGACGCGTCTGGCTCCTGCTTCTGGATATTCGTCAATTGAAACGTCGTCGTACCCATACGCGGATCGCTGCGCTTGATCATAACCACGGTCTGCAGCTCGGATGAATACCATCGCTCGTTCGTAATCACGATGGGGTTGGCATTGCCAATCGCGCCCGCGGGAATCGTGCGCGTCACTCGTGTTCCCGCCGCCTGCACTCCGTTGATCGTCTGCGTGCCAAGCGAAGTCGTGGTCACGTTGTGGCGGTTGTTCGTTCCCTCGGTTCCGGCGGGCGGCGCACCCTCTGCATCCGGGGACGGGCCTCCACCGTGCTTGCCGCCGCGAAACCGCTGCATCTTGCGCGCAATCTTTCGATCCGGATCCAAAAAATACTGCGTGCTGGCGACGCTATCGTTGATGAACACGACATGCGGGGCAGCCTGCCCAGACGTGCTCCAGGGACCGATCGCAGGCAGCGTCATGTCGCGGCGCGTGCGGCCCTGGCTATCGCGCGCAAGAGCGCCAGTCGAGCTGCGCTGGATTTGATTCCCGTCGGCAAGCGTCTGTGTCGTCTGCGTGGAGAAGGTCGCACTGAACGGAGCGCCGGTCACGGTTTTGCCGGCCAGTCCGGCTTCAAATCCCACGAACGCCATTGCGTCGTCCGACATCGGCCCGAAACCACCGTGGCGCCCCGGAGGCGGGGGCGGCGGAGCTGAGTCGGTTTGCGCATGAAGCAAGCCGCAAAACGCCAATAACACCACACCTGTGAGCGCCCAACCGATTCGCACGAATCTGCCTCTGAATGTCATCTCATCCGCTCCTTCTGATGCAACTGCGGTCGCCCCAAACTACCGCGTGAACAACTCGTCGAATTACTGGTCAACTCTCGATTGCGAAACCAATCGAATCGCCTGCGGCGCGCCATCCTCGCTGAGCAGGAGATCGGCGGGAATTCGGTCCGTCGCTCCCGGATCTGTGACCGGAACGCCGAGCGACGCAAGCGCTGGCCGCGAGAGAATCACGCGGACCACGGTGCCTCCGTCAACTGCAGTGGGATCGTCGGCGTATGGCAGCGGCACAAACGCGGTCGCGTATTCGGAATCATCGGCCTGATTTGCGGACTCCTGATCCTGCGGCTGCGAGTTCGTGGGAGTCGCGACCAGCGAGATCGCAGGCGAAGACGAAGCCTTCCCGGCGACGTTCGTGACCGGCGCGGTACCCATATTCGGCGCCATCCGGCGGTGCAGCGAGAACCCCAGCACCAGCAGCACTGCCGCAGCAACACCCAGCGCCGCGATCTGCCGCTGCACTCTTGGGCGAGATGAAGCCGTCCTTTGCCGCCGGAATTCCTCCATCAGAGCAGTTCCCACACGGGCAGGCGCCTGCTTACCAGCCTCGCGCCGGGCGACCTCGCGCAACGATGCATCGAGCGACTCCGCATCGGTCATCAACCGCGCGCAGCCGCTGCACGATTCGGCATGCGCCAACGCGCTGTCGCGAAGGGCGAACCCCTCCGTTCCGGGACGTTCCAGGTCGTGAACGATTTCCTCAAATTGAGCGCAATCCATACGATTCACCTCTTCGTTCCTTCACCCACCGCCGAAACTCTGCGTACCGGATGCGGTTCGCGAAGTTTTTCCACCAGCATGGCCCTCGCGCGATGCAACCGGGAACGCACGGTCCCAACCGGGCATCCCAGTGCCGATGCGGCTTCCTCGTAGCTCATCTCCTGGAGCTCGCAGAGAACCACCACCTCACGGTAATTTTCCGGCAGCGTGCCAACCGCTTGCCGCACCCGGCCGATGGCTTCGACCGAAGCAAATCCGTCCCAGCCTGGCGCCGGAGCAAAAGCTCCACGGCCGTTTCCATTGCCATGCGTGCCGTTTCCGCCAGCGGCATGTTGAGATCCTCCGCCAGTCGAGGCTGTCTCGCGAAGATCGTCCGGATCGCCGTCGAAGGACACGAGCCGCCGATCCTGCTGCCAGCGTTTTCGCAGATGATTTCGCGCGACGCCGAAAAGAAATCCGCCTAAAGTCCCGCGCGTGGGATCGAATCGCTTGGGATCGCGAACCAGCGCCATAAAAACCTCTTGGGTCACGTCCTCCGCCATAGCCGAATTCCCGCTCATGTGCAGAGCGAAGCGGTAAATCGCCGGGTGCTTTTGGCGATAGACTTCCGCAAAAGCCTCCTCGTCTCCGTCGGCCATCCGTCGCAGAAGGAGGGCGTCCGCAAGATCGGTCGTCTGAGTCATCTCTGTCTATTATGGACGGCCCATTTTGCTTCTCGTTACATATTCCGGAATAGGGGTATAAAGGTTCCCAAATTCCGCTCCCGGAAGGGCATACATCCCCCGGTCGCCCGAATCCGGGTTCTTGACCAAAGGGCCGTAGTCCAATAACGTAGGGGCGCTGCTACCAGGAGGCGCGATGCTGGAGTTCGATCCTCACGTTCTCGACGAGAAGCCCGTTCCGCCACCAGAGGAATTCGTTAAGTGGGCACTGGTGAAATCGCTCGAAGAATACCGAAAGATGTACGACGAGGCCGAGCGCGATCCCGAAGCCTTCTGGGGTGAAGAGTCGAAGCTGCTCGACTGGTTCAAACCGCCCACCAAGGTATTGGAATGGGATCTCCCGCACGCAAAATGGTTTGCTGACGGAAAGCTCAACGTCTCCCACAACTGCATCGATCGGCACCTCGAGAAGAATCGAAACAAGCCTGCGCTGATTTGGGAAGCGGAGGACGGCCCCACGCTTCAGTTCACCTACGCCGAACTCCACGAGCGCGTCTGCAGGTTCGCGAATGCGCTTCTATCGCTGGGCGTCAAACCGGGTGATTGCGTGGCCATTTATCTGCCGATGGTCCCCGAGCTGCCTATCGCCATGCTCGCATGCGCGCGAATCGGCGCCGTCCATTCCGTGATCTTCGGGGGATTCAGCGCCACGGCCCTGGTGGATCGAATCGCCGATGCCGAATCGAAAGTCCTGATCACCGCCGACGGAGGCTACCGCCGTGGAAAAATCGTTCCGCTGAAAGAAACGGCGGATGCGGCGCTGAAGAATTGTCCGACAATCGAAAAATCCATCGTGGTCAAGCGCACCGGGCACGACGTAGACTGGCAGGAAGGACGTGACCTGTGGTGGCACGAAATTGAGAAAGCGGCCTCGAAGGACTGCCCCGCCGCACAGCTCGATTCCGAGCATCCGCTCTTCATCCTCTATACCAGCGGCACCACGGGAAAACCAAAGGGCGTGCTGCACACCTCCGCAGGCTACCTGCTGCAATGCACGTGGACCACGCGCCTCGTCTTCGATCTGAAGGATCAAGATGTGTACTGGTGCACCGCCGATATAGGGTGGGTCACCGGCCACAGTTATATCGTTTACGGCCCGCTATCCAACGGCGCCACGATCGTGATGTACGAAGGCGCGCCGGACCAGCCGACCAAAGATCGCTTCTGGCAGATCGTCGAGCGCTATAAGGTCACAATCTTCTATAGTTCCGCCACAGCCGTGCGCGCGTTCATGTCCTGGGGAATGGAATGGATAGACAAGCACGACATCAGCAGCCTGCGACTTCTCGGCACCGTCGGCGAACCGATCAATCCCGCGGCTTGGAAATGGTATTTCGAGGCCATCGGGAAAAATCGCTGTCCCATCGTGGACACCTGGTGGCAGACGGAAACCGGAGCGATGATGATTTCTCCGCTTCCGGGTGCCACCCCAACGAAGCCCGGCTCCGCCACGTTGCCTCTTCCCGGCATCATCGCGCGCGTCGTAAACATGAAAAACGAGCCCGTGCCTCCCGGCGAGACCGGCTTCCTCACGATTCAGAAGCCCTGGCCTTCCATGCTGCGAACGATCTATGGCGACGATGAACGCTACGCCCGCGAATACTGGTCCAGAATTCCCGGCGTATATTTCGCGGGCGATGCCGCCCAGTGCGATAAAGACGGCTACATCTGGGTGCTCGGCCGCGTGGACGACGTCATCAAAGTCGCCGGCCATCGCCTGAGCTCCATGGAAATCGAAAGCGCGCTCGTGAGCCATGCGACGGTTGCCGAAGCCGCAGTCGTCGCGCGTCCGGACGATATCAAGGGCGAGGCGATCGTCTGCTTCGTCACCTTACGCTCGGGGCACTCGCCTTCGCGCGAATTGCGCGGCGCACTGATGGAACACGTCTCGATTACCATTGGCTCGATCGCACGTCCGGCCGATGTGCGCTTCTGCGATATCCTGCCGAAGACGCGCAGCGGGAAGATCATGCGG
>Ga0209415_10010925_pt1 | contig 15365 bp, 15 predicted proteins | sample PeaSoiSIISIP2007_FD_187696 | JGI IMG/M metagenome (GOLD analysis project Ga0209415, IMG submission 187696) | Peat soil microbial communities from Weissenstadt, Germany - SII-SIP-2007 (SPAdes) (version 2) | ecosystem: Environmental > Terrestrial > Soil > Wetlands > Peat | place: Germany... | reverse complement strand
TGGGGCCGCAAGGCGCTGCTCGACGACATGCCGCCCTGGCAGGGCGGCGGCGACATGATCCTGTCCGTCAGCTTCGAGAAGACGATCTTCCAGGAGCCGCCGCATCGCTTCGAGGCCGGCACGCCCGACATCTCCGGCGCCATCGGGCTCGCCTGCGCGCTCGACTACATCGAGAGCTTGGGGCGCGAGGCGATCGCCGAGCACGAGGCGGCGCTCACCGGCTATGGCGTCGATCGCCTCGGCCGCATGCCCGGCGTGCGGCTGGTCGGTGCAGGGCAGCGGCGGCTGGGCATCCTGTCCTTCGAGATCGAGGGCATCCACCCGCACGATGTCGCGACCGTGCTGGATCAGCATAACGTCGCGGTGCGCGCCGGCCACCATTGCGCGCAGCCGCTCTTGGACAAGCTCGACCTGCCGGCGACGACGCGCGCCTCGCTCGGCGTCTATAACGACGAGAGCGACATCGACGCGCTCGCCGCCGCGATCGAGGCGGCGCAGGCGATGTTCAGCCGATGATGCCATGACCATCGATTTTCGCGAACTCTATCAGGACATCATTCTCGACCACGGGCGTCGGCCGCGGAATTTTCGCGCGCTCGCCCATCCGAGCCACCTCGCGCACGGCCACAACCCGCTTTGCGGCGATCGCGTGACGGTCTATCTCGAACTCGAGGGCGACCGCATCAAGGATGTGAGCTTCGAGGGGCGCGGCTGCGCCATCTCGACGGCGTCGGCGTCGCTCATGACCGAGGTGCTCAAGGGCAAGACGCTGGCCGAGGCGGACGCGCTCTTCCGCGGCTTTCATGCCAGCGTCACCGGCGGCGAGACGCCGGCGATGCCGCCCGAGCTCGAAGACGATATGGACCGCCTCCTGCCCTTGGCCGGCGTCAAGAGCTATCCCGCGCGGGTCAAATGCGCGACGCTCGCCTGGTGGGCCTTCGATGCGGCACTGAAGAGCGGCGCCACCGGCGCCACGGTCAAGACCGAGTGATGGCAATGCACTATGACAATCCCTTCGACTTCCACGCGAACGAGTTGAGCGGGTCGGACGATGTCGAGCGGCCCGAGCCCGACGCCGGCGATCCCGCGCTCATGGAACGAGTGGTCGAGGCGCTCAAGACGGTGCGCGACCCCGAGATTCCCGTGAACCTGGTCGATCTCGGCCTCATCTACGAGCTCATCGTCAACCGCGACGGCACCGTCTACGTCGAGATGACTCTGACCACGCCGGCCTGCCCGGTCGCGGGCGAGCTGCCCAGCCAGGTGCAGGAGGCGGTCGCTGCCGTCGAAGGCGTGCGCGATGTGCGCGTCAAGCTGGTCTGGACCCCGCCTTGGGATCGCGACCGCATGAGCGACGAAGTAAAGCTCGAGCTCGGCCTGCTCTGACCTCCGGCTTGCGCCGGACTCACGGAAACGTGAAACTCAGCCCGGAGACCCGCGCCTATGATCGGCGCCGGCCGGAGCGGCTTGCGCGACACGAGAGGCGAATGAAGGACATGCGGCAAACGGCAAGATGGGGTGCGGTTTGCGCCGTCGCGGCGGCGGTCATGGCAGGCGCTGTCGTTGCCGTCGCCCAGGATAAATTGGCGGCGATCAAGGAGCGCCAGGATTTGATGGAGCGCCAGGAGAAGGACGTCAAAGCCATCTCCGAGTACGGAAAGGGCACAAGCGACCAGGCGACCGCGATCGAAAAACTCAACGACCTCCTTGCCATCGCGCCGACCATTCCCGATCATTTCGTGCCGGGGACGAGCGACGCGGATTTCCCGGACAAGACCCACGCCAAGGCCGAGGCGTGGGAAGATCTCGGCAAGCTCAAGACGATCGCCCTCCATCTCAGGCAGGACGAAGAGGGACTGCTCGCAACCGTCAAGAGCGGTGACCAGCAAAAGGTCGGCCCGCAACTGATCGCCCTGTATCGCGACAATTGCACGGTTTGCCACACGCAGTTCCGGTCTCCCTATAAGGACGAATAGAAGGATGCGCAGGGCCGCGCCGGCGCGCCACGCTGCCGCGGCGGCGCTGATCCTCGCCTTCGCTTTGGCGCAGGCTGCCCGCGCCGATGAGGCGGCGGTCGAACGCGGCGCTTATATTTTTGCCGCCGCAGGTTGCGTTTCCTGCCATACCGACGTGAAGCACCACGGCACGCCGCTGGCCGGCGGCCGCCCGCTTAGCACGCCCTTCGGCACATTCTACAGCCCGAACATCACGGCTGATCGCCAGCACGGCATCGGCGGCTGGAGCCTCGCCGACTTCAAGCGCGCGCTCCGCGACGGCAAGGACGACGACGGCGATTTCCTCTTTCCCGTCTTTCCCTATCCTTCCTACACCGGGATGACCGATCAGGACATCGCCGATCTCTACGCCTATCTGATGACGCAACCGCCGTCGGCGCAGGCCGACAAGCCGCATGAGGTCAAGTTTCCCTTCGGCTTCCGGCCGCTCCAGCGGTTCTGGCGGTATCTCTTCTTCAACGAGGGCCCGCTCGCGGCGGTGCCCGATCAAAGCGCGGAGTGGAACCGCGGCCGCTATCTCGTCGAGGCGGTGGCGCATTGCGAGGAATGCCACACGCCCCGCAACTTTTTGGGCGCGCTCGACCGCAGCCGCGCCTTTGCCGGCAATCCGCAAGGGCCGGACGGGCAGAAGGCGCCCAACATCACCCCGGATCCCGCGACCGGCATCGGCAAGTGGAGCATCGATGACATCACCACCGTGCTCGCGAGCGGCATGACGCCGGATTTCGATTCGGTCGGCGGCGGGATGGGCGAGGTGGTGGCCGGCACCGAAAAGCTCACCGACACGGATCGTCATGCCATCGCGGTCTATGTGAAATCATTGCCGCCGCTGCGCGCGACCGGGAAATAGATTGGCGCGTCATTGACCGAATTGAGCCGCCTCCTATGATGCCGCGCCACGGTTGAGGCGGAGGCGGGGATGGATTTCGGCATCGCCGGCAAATCGGCGCTGGTCTGCGCGGCCAGCAAGGGGATCGGCAAAGGCTGCGCGCTGGCCTTGGCGCGGGAAGGCGTCGATCTCGTCATCGTCGCGCGCGGCCGCGACGCGCTCGAGGAGACCGCCGCGGAGATCCGTAATGCCGCCGGAATCAAGGTGATCGCAATCGCCGCCGACATCACCACGCCGCAGGGCCGCACCGCGGCGCTCGCCGCGATCCCCGTGCCGGACATTCTCGTGACCAATGCCGGCGGCCCGCCGCCCGGCGATTTCCGCGATTGGGACCGCGACATCTGGCTCAAGGCGCTCGACGGCAACATGCTGACGCCGATCGAGCTCATCAAGGCGACGATCGATAGCATGATCGCGCGCCGCTTCGGCCGCATCGTCAACATCACTTCGGGCGCGGTCAAGATGCCCCTCGATATTCTGGGGCTGTCGACCGCCGCGCGCTGCGGGCTGACCGGCTTCGTCTCGGGCCTGGCGCGCAAGGTCGCCGAGCACAACGTCACCATCAACAATCTGCTGCCGGGCGCGATCGAGACCGCGCGCTTCCGCGCCAATCTCGAGGTCTGGGCGCGGAACAAGAATATCAGCATCGATGAGAGCCGCGTCGAGCGCGTCGCGGCGATTCCGGCCCGGCGCGTCGGCACGACGGAGGAATTCGGCGCCGCCTGCGCCTTCCTGTGCAGCGTCCAGGCGGCCTATATCACCGCCCAGAATTGGCTCATCGACGGCGGCGCCTACCCCGGAACTTTCTGAGGACGGCCAGCCGCTTCCTCGGCGGCGTCGATCTTGGGGTCGAGGCGGACGACACCGCGGAGCGTGCGCTCCGGCGCGAAATGCAGGGTCACCGCGGTGCCGACCTGCTCTGCGCTGTCGATGGCGATGTGGCCGCCATGCAGCTCGATCATCGATTTGACCAGCGGCAGGCCGAGGCCCGTCCCGGCGAACTTGCGGCTGAGCGCGTTGTCGATTTGAACGAAGGGCTGCAGCGCCCGCGCCACGTCGGCGGGCGCCATCCCGATGCCGGTGTCCGCGACGCGGATGAACGCCGCGCCGGCCTCGTCGAGCCCGGCGATGGCGCTGACCCGGCCCCCCTTCGGCGTGAATTTGATGGCGTTGGAGAGCAGGTTGAGCAGCATCTGCTTGACCATCTGCTCGTCGGCCTGAAGCTGCGGCGGCTCGGGCGGCGTCTCGATCACCAGCGTCAGACCGGCCGTCGCCGCGCGCTCGCCGACGAGCCGGGCGCAATAGCGCAGCACGGTGTCGAGATTGAGGTTGATCGCCTTGACCTCGCGGTGGCCGATCTCGATCTTCGAGAGATCGAGAATGTCGTTGATGATGGCGAGGAGGTGCACGCCGCTGACGTGAATGTCCCGGACATAGTCGACGTAGGCGGGATGGCCGAGCGGGCCCATCGTCTGCATCTGCAGGATCTCGGAGAAGCCGATGACGGCATTCAAGGGCGTCCGGAGCTCGTGGCTCATATTGGCGAGGAATTCGGTCTTGGCGCGGTTGGCCGCCTCGGCCTTCTCTTTGGCCTCGATGAGCTGGGCTTCGGTTCGCCGCCGCTCGATCGCGTAACGGATCGCCCGGCTGATGAGGTGACCATCCCCTTGGCCCTTGACGAGATAGTCCTGCGCGCCGCCGTGGAGCGCATCGATCGCGGCCTGCTCGTCGGCAAGGCCGCTCAGGACGATGAGCGGGATGTTGGGATGGCTGTGGCGCAGCCGCGTCACCGTATCGAGGCCGCTGGCGTCGGGCAGCGACAAATCGACAAGCGCGATGTCGAACCGCTCTTCCGCAAGACGCGCCATGCCGTCGGCGAGCCGCGCGACGTCAACGAGCTCGAAGGCGATTTTTCCGGCCTCGGCCAGCAGCGCCCGGGTCAGCCGCGCATCGGCCGGATTGTCTTCGACGAGCAGTATGCGAATTGGCTGGTCCGGTTGCATGGGCTTTTCCGCCCCATCCCCTTGGGCGTCAGGCGGTCAGGGGCGACTTATGCGTCGGCAAGGTGACGATGGCGAGCCAGAACTCCTCGATGCCGCGGACGATCGTGATGAACTTCTCGAGGTCGACCGGCTTGGTGATGTAGCAATTGGCGTGGAGCTGATAGCTGCGCAGAATGTCCTGCTCGGCCTCGGAGGTCGTCAGCACCACCACCGGAATGAGGCAGAGCTTCGGATCCTGCTTCAATTCCCGGAGCACCTGGCGGCCGTCCTTCTTCGGCAGGTTCAGATCGAGCAGGACGATGTCGGGCGTCGGTGCCGCGGCATAGACGCCTTCGCGGCGCAGGAAGGCCAAGGCCTCGATGCCGTCGCGCGCGTGATGAAGGTTGTTGCGGATCTTGCCTTCGCGGAAGGCCTCGCGGGTGAGCCGCGCGTCGCCGGGATTGTCCTCGACGAGCAGGATCTCGATCGCGCGCACCTCGGGAAAGTCGGTCATGGCTGCGGCTCGTTCGGTGATGCGGGAAGGGTGAAGTGAAATCGGCTGCCGCTGTTCGGCGTCGATTCCAGCCAGATGCGTCCGCCGTGGAACTCGACGACCTTGCGCGCGACGGCAAGGCCGATGCCGGTGCCGGGATATTTGTCGCGCTCGTGCAGGCGCTGGAAGATGAGGAAGACGCGCTCGGTGTAATCGGCCTCGATGCCGATGCCGTTGTCGGCGACAGTGAAATGCCAGAAATTTCCGTCGGCGGCGTGGGCGCTGATGCGGATGGCGGGCGGCTCATCGCGGCGGAATTTGATGGCGTTGCCGATGAGGTTCTGGAACAGCTGCAGCAGCAGCGTGCGGTCGCCGGTGATCCGCGGCAAGGCGTCGCTGTCGATCCGGGCGTGGCTTTCCTCGACGGCGCGCTGCAGATTGGCGAGCGCCAAGCGGACCAGCTCGTTCGCGTCGAGCGGCTGGAACGCATCGCCGCGCCGGCCGACCCGCGAGTAGCTCAGAAGATCGTTGATGAGGCGCTGCATCCGGCTCGCGCCTTCGACGGCAAAGCCGATGAACTCGTCGGCTTCGGCGTCGAGCTTGTCCTTGTAGCGGCGCTGCAGCAGCTGGCAGTAGCTCGCGACCATGCGCAGCGGCTCCTGCAAATCGTGCGAGGCGACATAGGCGAATTGCTCGAGCTCGGCGTTGGAGCGCTCGAGCTCCTTGGCGTATTCCGCGACCTCGCGCGCCTTTTCGGCGAGCGCGCGCTCGCGCTCCTTGAGCTCGGTGACGTCGAGGCGAATGCCGATGGTGCCGCCGTCGGAGGTGCGGCGCTCGGTGATCTGGACCCAGCGTCCGTCGTCGGTCGCGCGCAGGATGTTCATATTGGCGGCGCGATGGGCGCGCATGCGATTGTCGATCCACTCTTCGACATCGCTGCCGACCTCGCGCACCGAGCCGCTGGCGACATGGGCGCGCACCAGATCCTCGAAGCGCGTCCCCTTCACCAAAAGGTGCCCGACGCGCGGGAAATACTGCTTGGTGGCGCTGTTGCAGATGACGATCCGGTCGTCGGGATCGAGCAGCAACAGGCTCGCCGGAATGCACTCGATCGCCTCGGCGAAGCGGCGATAGAGCGTCTCGGCCCGTGCCGCTGCGCCGATTTCCTCGGTGATGTCGCTGGCCACGCCGCGATAGCCACGGCAGACGCCGGCCGGATCGAAGAGCGGCTTGCCGCTGGCGCGGACATGGCGCAGGCCGCGCGGCGTGTTGACGCGGAAGATGAGATCGCGGAATTGCCGGTGCGACCGCATCTCGCCGAGATGCTGCTGCAACTTTGCATCCTCGCGGTCGTTCGCCAGCTCCTCGAGGCTGCGGCCGATGAGATCGGCGGCGGAAATGCCCAAGGTTTCCTCGAGCCGGCCGGCGACGCAGGTGAAGCGCAAGCCGGCATCGGTCTCCCAGATCCAGTCCAGGGAGACCTCGAGCAGATCGCGAAGTTGGCGCTGGGCGTCGGCAAGCGCGCCCTCGAGTTCGCGCAAACGCGCGCGCGACGCGTCGTGGCCGGACCGCTCGAGCTCCACTCCATCCATAGGTGCAGCGCCGATGCCTGAACAGGGGCGCGAATGTTAACGAACCGCCGTTAATCCGGAGTAAACTCGGCATTTGCCGAAACAAATTGCGGCAATTTTGGAGGTCGCCGCTTGACCCTGGTTAAGGCGCGATTTACATCAAATTCCCGGCATTTGGCGCCGCCCGGGCGCCTGCCTGCCGGCGGGCATCGCCCGTGACACCAGGGTGCCTTCGACTCCGAGCCTCCCGACTTCGCCGCTCGTCCATCGCCTCCAGCGCAAATCGAGGGACCGAATTCGATGCTTTATGAAACCTATCAGGCGCACACCGACGCTTGGGCCCCGTTCCGGATGATCGCGCTGGCAGCGCAGGGAATGCTGAATCAGCCCTGGCCCTTGATGGCGCAGCATCCGCTGGTGCGCAGCACGGCGGCAGCCTGCGAGATGATGGCACGCGCAGGCATGTGGCATGACCGGCCCGTCTTTCGCATCCACCTCGCGGAAGTAGCGGGGCACCGCGTGGCGGTGCGTGAGGAGGTCGTGCGCCGCCACCCCTTCTGCAACCTCCTGCATTTCCGCAAAGAGGCGATCGACGGCCCAGCCGTAAGCGAGCAGCCGCGTGTCCTGGTGGTGGCGCCGCTGTCGGGCCATTTCGCGACGTTGCTGCGCGGCACGGTCGAGACCCTGCTGCCCGATCATGACGTCTACATCACCGACTGGATCAACGCGCGCAACGTGCCGCTGCTCCATGGCCGCTTCGATCTCGACGACTACATCGATCTGGTGGCCGCGTTCATCCGCGAGCTTAGGCCGGAACTCAACGTCATCGCGGTCTGTCAGCCCTCGGTGCCGGTGCTCGCCGCGGTGTCGCTGCTGGCGGCCGAGGACGATCCCGATCAGCCGCGGACGCTTACCCTGATGGGCGGACCGATCGACACGCGGGTCAACCCGACCAAGGTCAATTTGCTGGCGACCTCGCGACCGCTGTCGTGGTTCGAGCGCAATGTCGTCGCCAGCGTGCCGGCGCGTTACCACGGCGCGTTCCGCCGGGTCTATCCGGGCTTCCTGCAACTCGCCGGTTTCATGTCGATGAACCTCGACCGGCATTTCATGGCGCATGTCGATTTCTTCCACCATCTCGTGCGCGGCGACGGCGAGAGCGCGGCCGCAACGCGCAAGTTCTACGACGAGTTCATGTCGGTCATGGACATGCCCGCGGATTTCTATCTCCAGACGGTGAAGCGCGTGTTTCACGACCACGCGCTGCCGCTCGGCACCTTCGTCTCGCGCGGCCGGCGGGTCGAGCCCGCCGCCATCACCCGAACCGCGGTCTTGACCATCGAGGGCGAGAACGACGACATTTGCGCGGTGGGCCAGACCGCGGCGGCGCACGCGCTGCTGAGCGGCCTCGCGCCGGCGCAGAAGGCGCGCCACGTCCAGCCGCAGGTCGGCCATTTCGGCGTCTTCAACGGCCGCCGCTGGCGCGACGAAATCTATCCCCTGGTGCGCGATTTCATCCGCGCCCAGGGCTGAACAGGCCGGCCCGTAGAGGCGCGGCCGAGGAGGGGGGCATGGCACGGTCGGGCAAGGTCATCATCACCTGTGCGGTCACCGGGTCGATCCATACACCAACCATGAGCCCGCATTTGCCGCTGACGCCGGACGAGGTGGCGGAGCAGGCGATCGGCGCCGCCGAGGCGGGCGCGGCCATCCTTCACCTCCATGCGCGCGATCCCAAGGACGGGCGGCCGACGCCGGATCCCGCCGTTTTCATGCAGTTTCTTCCGCGCATCAAGCAGGCCTGCGATGCCGTGGTGAACATCACCACCGGCGGCGGCCACGGCATGACCCTGGAGGAGCGCTTGGCGGCGCCGCTCCGCGCCTCGCCAGAGATGTGCTCGCTCAACATGGGCTCGATGAATTTCGGCCTCTATCCCATGCTGCAGCGCTACAAGGAGTTCAAATTCGACTGGGAGCCGAAGTACCTTGAGATGACGCGTGATTTCATATTCAAGAATACATTCAAAGATATAGAACGTACTCTTAAGGACTTAGGAGAGGTACACGGCACGCGCTTCGAGTTCGAATGCTACGACGTCGGCCATCTCTATACTTTGGCTCACTTTTTGGACCGCAAGCTGATCGAGCCGCCGCTCTTCGTGCAGACCATCTTCGGCATTCTCGGCGGCATCGGCGCCGATCCCGAGAACCTCGCCCATATGAAGCGCATCGCCGATAAATTGTTTGGCGACAAATACTACTGGTCAATTCTTGCGGCCGGACGTCATCAGCTGCCGCTGGTCACCATGGGCGCGATCATGGGCGGTAACGTCCGGGTGGGACTTGAGGATTCGCTTTACCTCGGCAAGGGACAACTCGCCGGCTCGAACGCCGATCAGGTCCGGAGAATTCGCAGTATTCTCGAAAACTTGTCGCTCGATGTTGCGACGCCGGCCGAGGCCCGCAGCATGCTCGCGCTCAAGGGCGGCGACCGGGTGGCGTTCTAGGCGAGGACACGCGCATAACGATATGATCGACAAGCGGGTTTCGACGTCGGCGTGCGCAGCGCCGGCGCTTTAGGTTTCCGTCGGCAAGATCGGATAATCGGTATAGCCGCGGTGGTCGCCGCCATAGTAGGTGGCGCGGACCGGAGCATTGAGCGCGGCGCCGCGGCGGAAGCGCTCGACCAGATCGGGATTGGCCAGGTAAAGATTGGCGAAGGACACGAGATCCGCGCGTCCCGCCGCGATCGCCGCTTCCGCCTTGGCGAAATCATAGCCGCCATTGGCGATATAGGTGCCGCCGAAGCGGCGCTTCAACGCGCGCCAGTCGAGCGTGCCCGGGCCGTTCTCGACGACATGGAGATAGGCGAGGCCGCACCGGCCGAGGGCGGTTGCGACATAGCCGAAGACCTCGGCCGGGTCGCTGTCGCTCATGCTGTTGAAGACGTGGAGCGGCGACAGGCGGACGCCGACTCGCTCTGCGCCCCAGACGGCGCCGACCGCGGCGACGATCTCCAGCAACAGCCGGGCGCGGTTCTCGACCGAGCCGCCGTAAGCGTCGTCGCGCCGGTTGGCGCCGTCGCGCAGGAATTGGTCGATGAGATAGCCGTTGGCTGCGTGAATTTCGACGCCGTCGCAGCCGGCCTCCTTGGCGCATTCCGCGCCGTGGCGGAACTGCGCGACGATGCCGGGGATTTCGGCCGTCGCGAGGGCGCGCGGCGTGACCATGGGCTGCGGGCCTCGCGCCGTCGGGATGGTGCCCTCCGGGCGGATCGCCGAGGGCGCCACGGGAACGGCGCCGTCGGGCTGCGTCAGCGGATGCGAGATGCGCCCGACATGCCAGAGCTGAAGGAAGATGCGCCCGCCGCGTTGATGCACCGCCTCGGTCACCCCCTGCCAGCCCGCCACTTGCGCCGCGCTATAGATGCCGGGCGTGCCGGGATAGGCCTTGCCCTGGGGCGAGACTTGCGTTGCTTCCGTGACGATGAGCCCGGCGCCGGCGCGCTGCGCGTAATACTCGGCATTGAGCGCGTAGGGCGCATCGCCCGGGCCGGCGCGATTGCGCGTCATCGGCGCCATGACCACGCGATTCCCGAGCCGGTAGGGACCGAGTTGCACCGGCGACAGCAGCAGGCTTGAGTCGAACGTCTCGGACATCGGCGCCCCTTTTTGCGGAGTGATTTCTCGCCGATCCCGCCGGCCGAAGCCAGCGGAATTGCGCGCCCGGCGCTGGACAGGCTCGGAGGGCCGGCCTAAGACCGCCGGGCGGCCGAAGGCGCGGGGTTTCCGATGTTCGCCAAGCTCAATCACCTCGCCATCGTCAGCGAGCGCTACGCGCTGAGCGGCAAATTCTACGAGGCGGTCTTCGGCATGAAGTCGGTGGATCAGCTCAGCCCGACCAATGCCATCGTCGTCGGCGACGGCTATCTCGGCCTCAACATCAACCCGCGCTACGTCGCGCGACCCGCCCGGCTCGATCATTTCGGCCTCGAGGTGAGCGACGCCGAGACCGCGTTCGAGCGGATACGCCGGAAATATCCGCGCATCGAATGGCTCAAGCGGCCCTCGAACCGTCCTTTCGCCGGCATCACCACTCACGATCCCGACGGCAACGTCTTCGACCTGTCGCAACGCAAGATGGCGAATCGCGCCGACATTTACGAGGCGGCGGAGTGGAAGCAGGACCGCTATGTCAGTCATTTCGCGCTGCGCACCCTGAACCCCGAGGCGATGGCCGAATTCTACCGCGAGATCTTCGAGCTCGAGCCGCGCAACCGGGAAGCCGGCGATCCCAATCACTATCTCACCGACGGCCGCATCACCATGGTCCTGATGCCCTGGCACATCACGGATTACGCTGGGACCGGCATCGTCTCGCCGAGCATGGACCACATCGGCTTCACCGTCGAAAGCCTCGATAAGCTCAAGGCGGATGTCGAGCGGGTCGCCGGCGAAAACGTGCTGCTGGCGCCGAAGCCGGTGGGCGCGGGAGCGGAGGGCAAGGCGCGGCTCGATCTCGCGCGCAAAAGCTGCCCGCTCGGTCAATACTATCTTTCGGACATCGACGGCGTTTTGCTCTCTGCCGCCGAAGCGTGAGCCGGCCAAAATGAACCGGTCGCGATATCTATGCGCGGCAATCGCCATGGCATTTACGTTCGCCGCTGTCGCTGTTTCTGCGAGTCCTGCGAACTATGATATCAATGTCATTCTTTCGCTGACCGGCAGCGGCGCGTTTCTCGGCGCAGGCGGCGGGCCCCTGGGATAGCCCGGCTCAGTCCTCCGGCGCCTTGCGCATGGTCTCGCCGACGATGCCGGCGGCGATGAGGGCGTCGATCTCGGCCTTGCCGTAGCCCGCCTCCGTCAGAACCTCGCGGTTGGCGCTGCCGAAGCGCGGCGGCGTGCGGCGCAATTTTGCCGGCGTCCGCGCCATCTTCACGGGACTGGCGATGCCCCGGTAATCGCCGGACTCGCAGATCATGCCGCGGTGGATGGTATGCGGATGGGTGAGCACGTCCGGCAGATCCTGCACTACGCCGCAGGGCACGCCGCGATCCAGGAGCCGCGTGCACAGGGCCTCGCCGTCCACCGCCGCGAGCGTGCCTTCGAGCGCCGCGCGCAGGGCCGCGCGATTGGTGACGCGGCCGGCATTTTCGAGAAAGCGCGGGTCCTGGGCCAGCTCGCTCCGCCCGATCTCGGCGCAGAAGCGGGCGAACTGCCGATTGTTGCCGACCGCGAGGAAGATCGGCTTGCCGCGCGTGTGGAACTGGTCATAGGGGTAGAGATTCGGATGCGCGTTCCCCGTGCGCTTCGGCGCTTTGCCCGTGAGGAACCAATTGGTCGCATAGGGATGGAGGAGCGCGAGCGCGCTGTCGTAGAGCGCGACCTCAATGAACTGGCCTTGGCCCGAGCGCGCCCGCTCCTGCAGCGCCGCGAGGATGGCGATGGCGGCATTGAACCCGGTGGCGAGATCGACGACAGGCAGGCCGACGCGCAGCGGCTCGCCCTCGGCCTCGCCATTGAGGCTCATGATGCCGGAGCTGCCCTGCACCGCGGCGTCGTAGCCGGCATAGCCGCCCAACGGCCCGTCGGCGCCGAAGCCGGTGACGCGGCAATGGATGAGGCGCGGGAAGCGCTCCTTCAGCACGTCGTAACCGAGGCCCCAGCGCTCGAGCGTGCCGGTCTTGAAGTTCTCGATGAGAACGTCGGCGCCGGCGAGCAGGCGGAACAGCACCTCGCGCCCTTGCGGCTTGGCGAGGTCGAGGGCGATGCCGCGCTTGTTGCGGTTGATGCCGATGAAATAGGACGCCGTGCCATCCTGGAAGGGCGGACCCCAGCCGCGGGTCTCGTCGCCCTGCGGCGGCTCGACCTTGATCACGTCGGCGCCGTGATCGCCGAGGATCTGGGTGCAGTAGGGACCGCCGAGCACACGGCTCAGATCGATCACCCTGAGACCGCTGAGGGCGCCATCGGCGCTCGTCTCGCTCATCGCTCCATCCCGAAAACGGTTGCGGCGAAATTTGGATATATCTTGGCGAGTTCCCTCGCAACCTCTTGGCGCAGCAGCGCGAGCACCGCCGGATCGGGCAGCGCCGTCGCCGGCACCTGTTCCGGCAGGTCGAAGGCGAAGCCGGTGTTGTCGCGCACTTCTTCGATGCTGTGGCCGGGATGCACGCTGTCGAGGCGGAACCGCGCCCGCTCCTTGTCGAAGCCGAAGAGGCAGAGCGGCGTCACCAGCGCTATGGGCCCGCCGCGCCGCCAAACGCCGGGCGGGCTGGTCCCGGGAGCGCTGATGAAGCTCACCTTCTCGACCAAGGTGCGGCGCGAATGCTCGGTGCGGAAGAGGATGATGCGCGGCACGGTGAAGTAGAGATAGGCCGAGCCGTAGGAGCCGGCGAAGCGGACCTTGGGCCGCGCATAGTCGCCGATCGCGACGAGGTTGATGTTGCCGGCGCCATCGATCTCTGCGCCCGAGAAGAAGAACACGTCGATGCGGCCTTGCCCCGCGGCATCGAACAGCTCGCGCCCGCCATCGGTCCAGAGATTGTGCTCGGGGCTTTGTTGCAGCGAGACCAGCGGCGTCCCGCCCGAAAGAAGCTGCGCGAGAAACCCGGCGGCCGCCGGGATCGGCGAGTTGGCGCCGACCGCAACATGCCGCGCGCCCGCGATGAGCCGGCGCACGACCTCGATCAGCACCTCCTCGGCCCGGATGTCGCGCTCAGGCGGCACGGCGGGTGTGGACGTATTGATCGAGATAGCGGCGGAAACCCTCTTCGCTCGCGGCGAGCGCGAGATACTCGCGGAGATGGGCGGTATCCTCGGGGTAATCGCTGCCGAGCCGCATCGGCCAGGCGCCGCGCGGCGCGAGCGCGACGGCCGCGATATAGAAGGCGGGGATGGTTGCTGCGGCAAGCGTCTCGTCGAGCAGCAGATTGCCGTCATAAAGCCGCTCGACCGTGGCGACGCTCTTGGCCGAAGCATGCGCGAGCGTGAAGAGGTCGCGCCGCCGCCCGACCCAGACATTGCCGAGGCGGTCGGCCATCGGCGCGTGGAAAAGCGCGACATCCGGCCGGATCGCCGGCAGCGCCACGATCGGATCGTGCGGCGGGAAGGGGTTGTCGATGACTTTCCAGTCCGGGCGCTGCGCCAGCAGATCGGAGCCGATGATGCCGCGCAAGACGGCGAAGGGATTGCCCATCTCGCTCGCTCGGAGCGCGGCATGGATCGCCGGGCAGGTCGCGTCCTTGATCGCGACCGTGCCGGCGCGCACCGCGGCTGAAAAGCGCGGCGCCGCGCCCAGCTCGCCGAAACCAACCGCCGAGGTCTCGATCACCGCCACCGCGCCGGCGCCGATGAGGAGGTCGGCCTGCAAGCTCGCGGCCGGGACGGTGACGAGATGAAGGCCGCGCACGCCGCGGCGGATGAGCGCGCGGGTCGCTGCCATGGCGACGCCGGCATAGTCCGCGGGAACCGCCAGCATGGCGCCGTCCTCGATGAAGGCGAGCGCCGGCTCCAGCTCGACGAGCCTGGCGTCGCCCGCGCCGCTCATGCCGAGCCTGCGCGCTCGAAGATGCAGGCGATGCCCTGGCCGACGCCGATGCACATGGTGACGAGCGCATAGCGCCCGCCGCTGCGATGAAGCTGGCGGATCGCCGTGAGCGCGAGCCGCGCGCCCGAAGCGCCCAAGGGATGGCCGATGGCGATAGCGCCGCCATTGGGATTGATCCGCTTATCGTCGAAAGCGACGCCCAAGAGCTTGAGGCAGCCCAGCACTTGGCTCGCGAAGGCCTCGTTGAGCTCGATCACGTCCATATCCCTAAGCGCCAGGCCGGCGCGCGCGAGCGCCTTCTGCGAAGCCGGCACCGGGCCCAACCCCATGACGCGCGGCGGCACGCCCGCCACCGCTGCCGCAACGACGCGGGCCAAGGGCTTGGCGCCCGCCTTCTCGCCGGCCTTGCGCGTGCCGACGATGAGTGCCGCCGCGCCGTCATTGATGCCCGACGCATTGCCGGCGGTGACGACGCCATTGGCCGCGAGCGGCTTCAATTCCATGAGCCGCTCCAAGGTCGTGTTGGGGCGGGGATGCTCGTCCTGATCGACGGTCGCGCTCGTCCCCTTCTTGGCGCCCGGAACCGTCACGGGCAGCAGCTCGGCGGTATAAAATCCGTCGGCCTTGGCGCTTGCGTACTTCTCCTGCGAGGCGAGGGCGAAGCGGTCGGATTCCTCGCGGCTGACGCCGTGCTCGCGCGCGACGTTGTCCGCCGTTTCCGCCATGGTGTCCTGGCCGAATTCCTTGGCGACGCGCGGGTTGGGAAAGCGCGCGCCGATGGTGGAATCGTAGATCTTGGCGTCGCGGCTATAGGCGCTCTCGGCCTTGGCCATGACGAAGGGCGCGCGGCTCATGCTCTCGACGCCG
>Ga0209415_10010924_pt1 | contig 15365 bp, 12 predicted proteins | sample PeaSoiSIISIP2007_FD_187696 | JGI IMG/M metagenome (GOLD analysis project Ga0209415, IMG submission 187696) | Peat soil microbial communities from Weissenstadt, Germany - SII-SIP-2007 (SPAdes) (version 2) | ecosystem: Environmental > Terrestrial > Soil > Wetlands > Peat | place: Germany... | reverse complement strand
TGAAAGGCGGTATAGGCCTCGCCGCTGCCGCCGCCGGTGCGGAACGCCTCCGCGTTGCCGTTGCTGAATTTGTACATGAGGCCCAAGTGGACGCCCTTGTAATTCACGTTGTATTTCAATGAGTCATCGAGCCTGCGATCCTGCGTGTCGCCCCCGCCGGCGGGGGTCCCCGACAATCCGATCACCGAGAAGGCCTGCGCAGCGCCCATTGGGTCATACTTGGAGATGCCGTCCGCGTACAGCGTGTTTTGACGGCCGAACGTGAAGGTGCCGAAGGTCGGAGAGCTGAACCCCGCGAACGACTGCTCAAACGCCTGACCCGCGACACTCGAGTCAATATTCGTGCTTTGGGATGCCAGCGGCCTGTTGTTGTTCTGGACCAGGGATTTCAATCCGTCGCTGAGTTCTCCGGACTGCGGATTGAAAAACGTCTCAATCTTGAAGACCGCCGACCAATCCATGAAGGGCAGCGCCTCTTTGCCCTGGAGGCCGACCCGCGACTGGCTCAGGTTGCTGGGCGTGAGTCCGGTCACCGAGCCATTGCTGTTCTGCTGCACCACTGCCCCGCTGCCCGCAGGATAATAATCGCTGATCGGAGCCATATGATTGTCGTATTGCAAGCCGATGTCGACGATGCCGTACAACGTGATGCCGTGCCAGGTCAGGCTCTCGTCGGTGGCAGCGGCTGTCCCCGCAGTGCCCATCGACTGTGCCTGCACGACGCCCGTCGCGGCCAGGGCCAACAAAATTGTTGGCAAAAAGCCATGTCCGTGCCGAACGACAGCGCCGCGGTCACGATCCATCGATGCCCCACTTCCAGCGGCAAAATTCAAATCAAGGTTACGCACAAGCTATACTCCGTGGATGATTATTGATTGTTGCAGCGAGCTTACAAGAATCCCGATATTGTGGCAGCAGAGGAATTTTCAATGTCTCTTTTTCGCAACAAATGAAGAGGCATCCCCAAATCGCCCGAAATCCTCAGGTCGCGGCGTTGCCACCCATCTCCATTCGCGCGCGTCCGTGCTGCATGAATAAAATGTTTACCGAGTCGCCGCAATTCGTCGCGCGCTCGCCACGATGGCGGACGCTCACACACTGCGTATGGTCGACAATCAATGTTTCATTTCTATGACATGGGGCCGGAAAAGGATATGAAAATCCAGCCGCGCCAGTGGCGCGGCGGAGTGCGCTGCAGCCTATGCGTGCTGAGGAATTCCGCTCATTGCATGACCTTCAAGGTTCGCTCCCGGGGACTGCATCCGATCCGGCGATTCGCGACTCCCCGCTGGTCATCAAGAATGTGGCGCAAACGGTGATTTATTGCCTCTCGCGCTCGGAAGATTCGCGAGCGGACAGTACCAACTGGACAAGACATCGCTGCGGCAACCTGCGAATAGCTCAGGCCCTGAAATTCGCGCAGCACGATCGCCGTGCGCTGCTCGTCGGAGAGCGCGTCGATCGCCGCATTGACCGCGCCGCACAGCTCCTCCGTCAGCGCAAGATCCTCCGGAGTATCCAAATCGACCAGAGCTTCCGGGCTTTCGTCCGCCAGGGCATTATTGGCATAGGAAACCATGAAACCCGACTGCCGCGCGCGCAACGCCACCGCTGTTTTCGCCGAGTTGATCGCGATTCGATGCAGCCATGAATAGAACGCCGCATCACCACGAAAATAGCTCAAGGCTCCGTAAGCCCTTATAAACGTCTCCTGAACCACATCCTCGGCGTCGGCGCGATTTCGCGTGTAACGCATCGAAAGCTTCATCACGCGATGCCGGTATTTGCCCATCAGGAGGTTGAATGCGCCGCGATCACCCAACCGGGCGCGTACCACGAGCCCGCGATCGGAACTATCCGCATGCACATCCATAAACGCTTTCCGTCAGGGCCGCTTCCCGTCCATCGAGCCCTGATTACAATCTCCTTATCGATTCATTAGGAGTCTCTCATTTGATCTGCATCGCGATACCGCCGGAACCATGAATCGCGTTCAGCGTCTTAAATTACGCATGCAAACACGCTTTGCCTCCGCCGGTTGCCGTTCCGGCGGCGGATCGTTCTCAAAATTACACCCTGGAGAATCGATGTCAATGAGCGTTGCAATATCGGTGGATCCACAAGGAAGGAATGCTTGAAGATGTCATTTGTTGGGCTATCGTTCGCGAGAGGTTGCACTGAACATATGCCTAAGTTCAACACGGCTTGGGCTTTCGCAGCCGCACTGATTCTGACCGGCGCTCTTACCGGCTGCGCTACCTACAGAAAATGCGGATTCGATGGTTGCCCGGGCGATGCCAAAATTACCGCTGAAGTGAGCACGCTGATCGATCAACATCCGGAGTTGCAGGGATCCAATTCCGTGTACGTACAAACGTTGGATCACGAGGTGTATCTGACCGGTCTGGTCGATACGCCTTTGCAGCGCGGCACGGCGGAATCGATCGCCCTTCAAACCCCGGGAGTGACGCGGGTCGTGGACATGATCGCCGTGAACAACGAGAAGTGAACACTCGAACGCCTGCTCGCATACTGCCATTCATCGGCATTTTTCGGGCCCCGCCGATGCCGGAGGAGACGTTAACGAGCCGCGGTCACGGTGGTGCATCCGGCCGCAATGGCAGCGAGTAGCGCTTAAGGCGCCGAGCGGCTCAACAAGCGGCGAAAAGCCGCGACGATCGCCGGTTGAGGCTGCCGGATGGCCGGGACTTGCTGGTAATTTTGCCAACCGCCTCCAAGGCTCTTGTAAAGCTGAACGAACTGCTCACCCTGAGCGATCTGCGCCGATGCGTATTGCTCCTCGATGTCGTAGAACTGACGCTCGGCGTCGACGACGTTGAGGAAATCGGTCAACCCCCGGTTGTAGCGTTCGGTCGCCAAATCGACGGCACGTTGACCCGCAAGCATGGCCAAACCCAGATCCCGCAGGCGCGCTTGCTGCGCCGCATACGCGTCGAGCGCGGTATCCACTTCCTGCACGGCATTCAAGATGGTCCTGCGATAATTGATGAGACTGGCCTGCGCGTCCAAATCCGCGATATCGACCTCCGCGTCGAGCGCGCCAAAATCCAACAGCGGCCAAATTGCCGCCGGTCCGAACGACCAAATGTGCTTTCCGACGGTACGAGCGGTTTGCGACGACGGTCCTTGTTGACTGCCGATGGAGCCGACGAGCGCCACTTGGGGAAACAGGTCCGCCGTCGCCACCCCAACGCGAGCGGTGGCCGCGGCGAGCTCGCGCTCCGCCTGCTGAATGTCGGGGCGGCGCTTCAAGAGATCCACTGGTATCCCGGGGGCCGCCGGACCCGGCATCGATGGAATCAGATCCGGGGTTTGAAGCTCTTGAACGATGCTTTCCGGATACTCGCCCAACAGCACCGCAAGCGCATACTGCGCGGCGCTCACTTGCGCCTCGGCCGGCGCAATTTGCGCGTCCAGCGTGTCGAGTTCGCGCGTCGCAAGAGCCACGTCCAGCTCATTGGTGATGCCGCGTTCATAGCGAATAGTCACGATGCGCAGCGACTCGCGCAGCACATCGGCCGCCTGCCGCAGAACACCCACCTGCACCTGCAACCCGCGCAGATCCACGTAGGCGCGAACGACGTCGGCGATGAGCAAAGTGATCACGCTGTAGCGGGCTTCGGCCGCGGCTTGCGTGTCGAACCGGGCAGCCTGAATTTCCCTGCGGTATTTGCCGAAGATGTCGATCTCCCAGACCGCGTCGAAGCCGGCGATCCTAGTGATTTGCTGCAGCCCGCCGGCATCATCGGCGGATCGGATCGGTTGCGCCGCGCGTCCGCGCGTGAGATCCGATCCCGTTCCGCGCGCCGCCGCGGCGCTGGTGTCCACCTGCGGTAACGCATGGCCTATGACGACGGCTTCGTAGGTTCGCGCTTGCTGAAGTCGAGTCAACGCGATTGCCAAATCAAGGTTCGACTTGACGGCGCGCTCCACCAGGGAATTCAATTCCTCATCATCGAGGGCGCGCCACCACGTCGCCAAATCCACGTTCGGGGTTGCCGAAGTCGCCGCCGAGGCCGATTGCATTGCGTCGGCCGTCGCGGCGAACTTCGCCGGCACGTCGGGCCGCGGAGCGCGATAGGTGGGGCCTACCGCGCAAGCGGTCAAGCCGGCGATCATCCCGAAGGCAATTGCTCGAAGCGAGTTCACCGTAAGATCCTTTCAGCGCATGCCGGTCGCGGAGACAATTTGGCCGGCGGTGATCTGGCTGCTGATGTTCAACACCAGCCGGTCGCCGGGCCTGACCCCGGAACTTAAGTCCACCAAGCTGCCGTTGTCGCGAGCGATGGTGACGTCGACAAAATCCACCTTTCCGCTGCCGTTCACCCGTGCAACCCGCGGGCCGCCCTCACGAAAAATCAAAGCTGCGGCAGGCACTTCCACCAGCCCCTTGGGTTGGAGCCGGAACGCCACGGTCACGTACATTCCCGGGACGAGGATATTTTCAGGATTTGGGAGGTCGACCTCCACGCGCATGGTGCGCGCCTGCGGATTGATCGCCTTCGCGGAGCGGGCAATCTTTCCGAAAAATACTCCCGCCGCGGAACCCGATGACCGGATCTGGGCCGGCACTCCCTGCTTCATCAAATCTTCCGCGGCGCTCTGGGGTACATCGACGAATACCCGAAGCGGGTCGTTCTGCGTCATGCGGTAAAGGGGAGTCGTCGTCGAGGCGCTGCCGGCCGTCACCAAGTTCCCGACATCGATCTTGCGTTCGGTGATGGTGCCGTCGAATGGCGCGGTGACTTGCTTGAATTGAGTCAGCGCGCTGTATTGCTCGACACGCGATTTATCCAACGCCACCTGCGCCTTGGCCGCATACAGGCGCGCCGCCGCGCCGTTGTAGTCCGCCTTTTTTTCTTCTCGTTCTTGTTCGGAAACGACGCCCTTCGGCGAATCGCGCCAGCGTTCATTGGTGGTCTTGGCAAACTCGGCCTCGGCCTCGCGCGCGGAAACCTGCGCCTGCGACACCTGCAGCTGCGATCGGGCGGCGGCCAGCTCAGCATCGAGTTCCGGTGTCTCGATCGTCGCCAGCAATTGGCCCTTTTTCACGTGATCGCCTATATCGACCAACCACTTTGCAACGTAACCATTGACGCGTGCGTAAATGGTGCTTTCAAACCATGCGGCCGTTTGCCCCGGGAGCACCAAGTCTTCTCCCTGGGTCACCGGCTGTGCGGTCACGACATCGACCGTGGGTGGCGTCGCGTACGCGGTCTGTGCGGCTCTTGCCACACCGCGCTCATCGAAGAATCGCGCCATGCGCACCGCTACGAAACCCAGCAGCAAGGCGGCCGCTGCGACGAGCAAACCCTTCTTCATGCGACGGCCGGTGTCCGGATCAAAGTCCGTGGAGACCGCACCGTGTTCGGTTCTGGAAACATCATCCGGCAGGATTTCGGGCTCCCGGCCCTCGCTCGATTGAGCCGTCGCGGGAAGGTGTTGCAGATCATGCGGTTGCATGGGCGTTACCTATGGCAGTCGATGCCGCGGCTGCAGTCGATCGACCGTGCAGCAAGCGGTACATCGTCGGCACGAAAATTAGCGTCGCAAAAGTCGCAAACAGCAAACCTCCGATCACCGCCCGCCCCAGCGGCGCGTTTTGCTCGCCGCCTTCGCCAATGCCCAATGCCATCGGTACCATCCCGACGATCATCGCACCGGCGGTCATCAATACCGGCCTGAGGCGGGTGTACCCAGCCGAGGCCGCCGCGCGCAGCGGATCATCGCCCGCAGCCACGCGCTGATTGGCAAAGGTGACGACCAAGATACTGTTTGCCGTGGTCAAGCCGATACACATCAGGGTGCCCATGAGCGCCGGCACGCTCATCGGCGTCTGGGAAAGGAACAACATCCACAGCACGCCGCCGAGAGCAAAGGGAACCGCCATCAGTACGATCAGAGGATCTATCCAGCTCTGAAAATTCATGACCATGAACAGATACACCAGCACGATCGCCAGCGCGATGCCGGTGAATAACCCCGTGTAGCTCTCCCGCATCGTCTCTATCTGACCGCTCAATTCGACCGACAGCGCGCCCGATGCCTGCGGCCGATGAGCCGCCAGGACCTTATCGATGTCATGTGCCGCCGAATAGAGGTCTCGCCCCTGAACGTCCGCATGCACATCGAACACCGGGCGGATATTCAGCTGAGATGCGATCATCGGCACGGTGTTGCGGCCGAACGCCGCCAGGTTGGCGAGCAGCTGGCTTTCGCCCGCGTCCGCACCCGAGGTCACCGGCATGGTTTGCAGATCCTGGGACGAGTTGATGCGGTACGTGGGAACCTGGACGACCAAGGGATAGCTCACGCTGTTGCGGGGGTCCACCCAGAAGTTCGGCGCGGTCTGCGCGCTCGAATTGGTGGCCACGAGCACGTTATTCGCAGCCTCCTGTTGAGTAATTCCCGTCAAGGTCGAAAGCGCACGATCCACCTCAACCGTCAGAGCCGGCGCATTGGGGACCTGAAAGACGTGTGAATCGACCACCCCGGGCACGCGCACCAAGGCGCGGGCGATTTCGGCGGCCAAACCGAAAGCGGCATCCTGATCCGGCCCCGATATCCTGACGTCGATCGGCGCCGGCTGACCGAAGTTCAGCACCTGATCGACGATGTCCGCCGGTTGGAAAAAGAACTGCAACTCGGCAAACCGCGCCGGCAGTTCGCGACGCAACATGGCGATGAGTTTCGCCGTCGCAGTATGCCTCTTGTTCAGGGAAATCAGGATCTCGCCGTCCATCGGACCGACAGTTGCGGAATCGCTCAGCGCGATATTGATGCCGCTGTAGGGAAGCCCGATGTTATCGAGCATGATGCTGATTTGATCATTGCCGACCAGATGACGAATCTGCGATTCCACCTCCGCAAAGTATTGCTGCGTCTTCTCGATCCTCGTGCCGGGAGGCGCGCGCACGTGCAGCCGCATTTGGCCGGCGTCCACCTGCGGAAAAAAATCCCGCCCGAGCTGCGGAAACAGCAGAGCGGAGAGCAGCATCAAGACGACGAACGCCGTCACGGTCATGACCGGCTGCGAGAGCGTCCATGCAAGCGCATTGCGGTACTTTTCGCGAAAGGACTCGAACGAACGCTCGAATCCCAGCTGAGCGCGAGCGAACGGATTCCTGGTCGGCCGATGCTCGCCGATCCCCCGGTGCGCCCCTTCCTCGTGGTAGCGACGAACCGATCCGGCCATCAGATAATTGAACGATACCGGCACCAGCGTGAACGCCAGCGCGAGGCTCGCCAGCAGCGCCGCGATGACGGAAAGCGACAGCGGCGCGAACAGGTACTTTGAAGTGCCTTGCAGCAGAAACACCGGAATGAACACGATGCAAATGCAAAGCGTGGACAAGAAGGTTGGAACGGCGACCTCGTTCGCGCCGACCACAATCGATTGGTGCAGCGGCTCGCCCATGGCAACATGGCGCTCGATGTTTTCGATCACGACCGTGCCGTTGTCGACCAATATCCCGATCGCGAGCGCAAAACCGCCGAGAGTCATGATATTCAAGGTTTGACCGGCAAGGTCCATGACCAACACCGCGGCGACGATTGACAGGGGAATAGCCGCCAGAATGATCAACGACAGGCGAACATTGCCGAGAAACAACATGATGACGAGAGCGGTCAAGGCGGCCGCCATGCATGCGCTCAACAGAACGCTGTCCAGGGCCGCTTTGACGAATACCGACTGATCGAACAGCGCCGCGACCGCAACGCCCTTGGGTAGCACGTTTTCTATGTCGCGCATCGCGGAGCGCACCCCGTCGATCACGGCCAACGTCGAAACGCCGCCCGTCTTGCGGATCACCATCAGGGCCCCGGGAGTTCCGTTGACGGAGACCGAATTGGTCTGCACCTGGAAGCCGTCGTGAACGTGAGCCACATCACGCATGAACGCCATGCGCCCCTCGACTAGCTTGATGGGAAATGAATTGATGGCCTCGATGACGTTAGGAGTGTTGTTCATCGCCAAGGTGTAATCCGTGTCGCCGATCTTGACGTCGCCGGCCGGGAGAATCACGTTCTGGCGCTGCAATGCCGTGCTGACGTCCGACGGCGAAAGCCCGCGGGCCTGCAGCGCCCGCGTGTCTAAATCCGCCATGATCACACGCGGCTTGCCGCCGTAGGGATAGGGCACTTCGGCGCCATGAACGACGGCGAGCGCCGGCCGTATGATGTTCTGACCCAAGTCATTGAGCTTGGTGTCCGGCAGAGACTTGCTCGAAAGACTGAGTTGTATGATCGGGACGTCCGTGGCCCCGTATCGCAGCACCAACGGCGGCGTGATGTTGGGCGGCATGTACTTGAGCACCACCAAGGCGCTGCTCGCGAGCTGAGCGATCGCCCGCGTGACATCCGCGCCTTCGTGAAGATAAATCTTTTCGACGCCCACACCCTGGTAGCTTTGCGCCTCGATCCGCGAAATATCATCGACCAGGGACGCGAGTTGCCGTTCATGCAGCGTCAATATCCGATTCTGAATGTCCAGCGCACTCATGCCGTTGTAGGTCCACACCACGGCCGCCACCGGAATGTTGATTTCCGGGAAGATATCGACCGGCATTCGCAAACCGGCGCCAATGCCCATCAGGGCAATCAAGATAAGCGACGCGAACACGGTGTACGGCCGCTTCAGCGCTATTTCTACGACGGACATCTATGTCATGACCGGTTATTCGAGGCGCCGCTGCTTGGTCGACATGACCGCAAGCTCGGTCCGGGTGCTGGCGTGCAACTTCTCCATGATGCGGCTGACGTAGTTCTTCACAGTTCCTTCCGCCAGGTAAAGCGCACTGGCGATTTGGCGGTTGCTTCTGCCTTCGGTAATGAGGTTTAGAATCTTCTCCTCCTTCTCGGTCAACGTCTCGATGACGGGTGCGGGGCTTCGCGACGCCGGGTCATTGCGCAATGCGTCGGTCGACACGCCTTGTGCAAGATTCGAGTAGTTCGACGATAGAGCGAGGCGACGAAACTGGTCCATCACTTTGCGCGCGATCTGAGGCGTGAGGCGCGATTCGCCCCGTCGCAGCGCTCGGATGGTTTCGAGCAGTTCCTCTTCGGTGGCGTCCTTGAGCAAATAGCCGTGAGCGCCCGCGCGCACCGCTTCGAAAACCGTTTCATCGTCGTTCAACGTGGTCAGCACAAGCACCTGCGTACCGGGAATCAATTGCGAGATTTCGCGTGTCGCCGCCACACCTCCCTTTCGCGGCATGTGCAGATCCATCAAAATGATGTCCGGATGCAGCGATTGGGCGAGCGCGACCGCTTCGACTCCGTCGCTTGCCAGCCCGACCACCTCCATGTCCGGTTCCAGAGAAAGCAACAGCGCCGTTCCTCGCCGCACGAGCGCCTGATCCTCGGCGATGACAATACGAATTCTCGCTTCCGTGCTCACTTAATGACATCCGTCACGCTCGTCATCCGAAACCGACTCCTCACATGCACGTTTGTGCATTGGGATCATGCCCCTCGACGCGCTCATATGTAAGTGACTTTGGTCATCTGTTTGGACGCGCGCTAGTTTTGAAGTGACCTTCGTCACCTGCTAACTTAGCCTGATGAGCCTCGCCTCACTATTCCAGCGCCCGAGCTCCCTGCTGGCAGCCATGGATCCCAGGCGCAGCCTCATGGCCGGCATAGTCTGGCTGGTCATCGCGCTGACCGCGACATTCTCGATCGCCGCCTCTCTGTGGGTCGGCAGCGTCGCCCGGGAGAACGTATTGCAGCAGCATATCCGCCGACTCTCGCTCGAGACCGACCAACGCGCCTCCGATCTGAGTCAGGCGGTTGCCGCGCGGCTCGATGCGGTGCGCGCCGCTCAGGATAATCTGCGCAGCGGCGGCTCTTTCGACGAACAGCGCGCACTGCGCGAGGTGTTCGAGCGGCTGCGATCCGCGTATCCCGATCTCGATTGGATCGGCTTGGCGGATTCGGCCGGCATTTTGGTCGCCGGAAGCGGCGACTTTCACGATCGAGACAGTGTTGCCGGACAAGCTTGGTTCTCACAAGGTTTGCATGGTCCCTGGATCGGCATCATCGATGCGCCGGCCAATTCCGGAGGCGCGACGCCGGGCGCGCCTGCGGTCGATCCGCACAGCTTCGGCGATCTCGCCGTGCCGATACGCGACTCGAGCGGCAGGGTCATCGGCGTAATCGCCGCGCACCTGAGATGGCGATGGGCGGATGCCACCGACCGCATGCCGCAAGTGAGCGAAGCGCCCGACTCTCGCGATATCGCGCGAGCCCTGGTGTTGGATCGACAGGATGTCGTTCTGGTCGGGCCGGGCGAGCTGCGAAATCGCAAATGGCCGGGAGTGGTCCTCTCCGTCGCGGTTCCAGGGGAGACGGTGAGTTCAGCACCACGATTCGAACGGCTGCCGAGCGGTTGGACCGGGCTTATCGCCCGTGCGCCGGTGACCGTTGCGGGCGGGTTGCCGGGCTCGGGCTGGCAAGTACAGCTCAACGAGCCCAACCAACAGGTCTATCGGCGTGCCAATGCCTTGGGCGTGAGAATCGTTTGGATTTCGATCTGTTTGGGAGCCGCCACCGCCCTTATCGGCGCCTTGGGGGCGCGTCGCTTGACCGAGCGGCTGAAGCAACTGACGCGCTCTGCGGTCGCCGTCGGCCGCAACGAATCGGCACGAATCGAAGTGCCGAAAGGCCTGGACGAAGTGGCACAGCTGGCGGCGGCTTTCGCCAAGACTCTGGACGATTTGCGGCGCGAACGCAGCGATTTGCGCGCGCTGAGCAGCGATCTCGAGCGTCGCGTCGCGGTGCGAACCCACGAAGTTGAGCGACTTGCGGAGGAGTCGCGGTACGCCGCCATTGTCCGCGAACGCTTGAACATCGCGCGCGATTTGCACGACACGTTGGCTCATTCCATGATGGCGATGCTCAGCGAAATTAGGCTGCTGCGCAAACTTCAAGCACACGATCCCGCCGCGGTGCCCGGGGAGCTGGCGCGCGCCGAACAAGTCGCTCACGACGGACTGAACGAAGCGCGCACTGCGATCGCCCAGATGCGCGTCAATGCGGTTCGCGATACCGGGCTGGGCGCCGCATTGTCGAAGGCGATCGAACGCTTCGCCGACCGCACGGCAATCGACGTGGTATTCAATGCAGATCCTGAAGCCGCGCGTTTCGGTGATGAACGCGCGGAGAGCATTTTTCGCATGGCCGAAGAGGGACTGCGAAACATCGAGCGGCACGCCATGGCGAGCCGTGTCACCGTCACGCTGCGCACCATCGGCGGGACCCACCTGGAATTGCGAATCGCGGACGACGGTGTCGGATTCGACGTGAGAGCCAGCCATTCGGGCCACTTCGGGCTGGTGGGGCTTCGCGAGCTGGCGCAGTTGATCGGCGCCGACCTCGAAATACAAAGCACGTCCGGCGAGGGCACGACGCTGCTGCTGTCCCTGCGCATGACCCCGGAAATACTCTAGTTACGGCAGCCGTACCGGCCCGGCTGCGCTATATTTGCGTTCTTCTGGCAAAGCATGCCGACGCCCACGACACCGGACAAACCGATGAGCCTGCGCAAGAAACCGACTGTAGCGCTTTATTTCTGTGTGCTTATCGGCGCGCAAGCGGCGCCGGCCCTGGCGCAGGATCCGTGCGCGGGATTCAAGTGGGACGTGAGCCGCGAGCGCGCCCTATTTGGTGCATCGGCGCAGGAGCAGCCCGCGGGCAAGGACACCGCTACGGCGCCTGCGGTGGTGCCCGATCAACTATACCGGTTGCGGCTGCTGCCCCGTGGCCAGGTGGCATTTGCGGTGCCCCCGGGCAAAGAGACGCTTGCCGCGGACACCTACGCCGGTCTGGCCGCATTGCAAATTCCCGCCTCCGGCCGCTATCGCATTTCGATCGATTTGCCGATTTGGATCGACGTCGCGGCGAACGGAAAACTCGTACCGGCAAGCGACTACGAGGCCGAGCACGGCTGCGACGCACCGCGAAAGATCGTGGTATTCGACCTCGACAACAATCGGCGCCTTACGCTGCAATTGAGCGCAGCGAGCCAGGCGATCGTCCGATTAACGGTCACTCCAGTGTTGGTGGAATAATGACGCCGTATGCAGCATGCCCTCACCGTGCGTTTTCGCGTGGACATCGGTCGCCGCTGCGCCATCGGCATCGGCAAGATCGAGTTGCTCGAAGGCATCGCCCTCACCGGCTCCCTGTCGCAAGCGGCCCGCCGGATGCGCATGAGTTATCGGCGCGCTTGGCTGCTGCTCGCGGACCTGAACAAGAGCTTCGATCGCCCCGTTGTCCACACCAGCACCGGTGGCCGCGGCGGCGGGGGTGCCGTACTGACGCCTTTCGGGGTACGGCTGGTGGACGGATACCGAAAACTCGAGGCCAAGATATTGCCCCTTGCGAGCAGCTGCCTGCGCGAGGCCGGCCGGCGAGCCCTGTCCACGCGCTCCAACAAGGTTGTTCACCCGGCCTCCCTGAAGCGCAGGACAGCGGCCAGATGAACCGACGCCAATTGAACCGATGGGGCAATATGTGGTCGAAAACGGTGACAAGAGTCCCTCCATTGGAACAACGTTTATACTAGATTCGCTCAAAATGGTGACGTCATGAAAAGTCGAATCTCGGTCCATAAGCTCTCGATCCTGCTGGGCGGGTGCCTTGCGGCGCTCGCGTTGAGCGGCGGCGCGCTGGCGCAACACTCCAGCGGCGGCGGCGGCGGTCATGCGTCTGGAGCGGCCGGCGGCGGGCATGCAGGCTTCTCGGCGGGCTACGGCTATCGAGGCGGATCCGCAGGCTACGGCTACCGAGGCAGCTATGGCTATTACGGCGGTGGCTACCGGGGTGGCTACGGCGGTTACCGAGGCTACGGCTACTATCCCGGTGGCTACTACCGAGGCGGCTGGGGTGGCTGGGGTTGCTGCGGCTGGGGCTGGGGCTGGGGCGGCATTGGCCTTGGCGTGTACTTCGCGACGCTGCCTCTTTATTACAACACTTATTATTGGGGCGGCGTTCCCTACTATTACGCCAACGATGTCTATTACACGTGGGACCCGAACGTGCAGCAATATGTCACCGTGGCTCCTCCGGCCGGATTGCAAGCGCAAACTGGGCAACCGCCAGCCGGCGGTTCGCGCAACTCGAGCACCGATCTCATGGCCTATCCGAAAAACGGCCAAACGCCGGAGCAGCAAACAAAGGACAAGTTCGAGTGTCACCAATGGGCCGTGGGCCAGAGCGGTTTTGACCCCACGACCGGTGCGGCGACGGCCGGGACGGCGAATAAGGGCAATGATTACATGCGCGCCCAAGCGGCCTGCCTAGAAGGCCGCGGGTATAGCGTGCAATAGGCGTGCAATAGCCGTTTGCCCGGCGAAGCCGCTGTTTATTCGGTGAACAGCAGTTCCAGCGTGCGGCGGTAGACGCCATGCAGTGCATCGATATCGGCGACGCGCACGCATTCGTTCGCCTTGTGAATACTTGCGTTGATCACGCCGAGTTCGATCACCTGGGCGCCCATCGGCGCGATGAACCGGCCGTCGGACGTCCCACCACCGGTCGATAGCTTTGGGCTGATCCGCAGCTCCTCTTGCACGGCGCGAGTAACCGCCTCCGACAGTATCCCGGGGTTGGTTAGAAACGGGTGACCGGAAATGAACCAATCCAGCGAATAGTTGAGTCGATGCCGCTGCAAGATGCCCTCGACGGTCGCCTTGAGGGAATCGACCGTCTGTTCGGTCGAGAACCGCAAATTGAAGCGCATTTTCAATTCGCCCGGAATCACGTTCGGCGCTCCGGTTCCGGCCGCGATATTCGAGACTTGAAACGTGGTCGGCTGGAAGTGCCGGTTGCCGTAATCCCAGGTTCGTGAGGTCAGTTCGGCAAGTGCCGGCGCCAAGGCGTGAATCGGATTGTCGGCGAATTGCGGATAGGCGATGTGCCCCTGCACACCGTGCACCGTGAGCCGACCGCTCAAGCTGCCGCGCCGTCCGATCTTGATGGTGTCCCCGAGGATGCTCTCGCTCGAGGGCTCTCCCACCAGGCACCAATCGATGGCCTCCTGACGCGCATGCAGCACCTCGACCACCCGCCGAGTACCGTCGACCGACGGGCCTTCCTCGTCACTGGTGATCAAGAAAGCGATGCTGCCGCGGTGCCCGGAATGGCGATCCACGAATTCCTCGCACGCGGTCACCATCGCGGCGAGGCCGCTTTTCATATCCGCGGCGCCGCGGCCGTACAACACGCCGTCGCGGATTTCGGGCGAGAACGGCGCGCTGTGCCACTCCTCGATCGGTCCGGGCGGCACCACGTCGGTATGGCCGGCGAAGCAGAACAACGGAGCTTCCCGGCCGCGTCTGGCCCATAGGTTGTCGACCGGCCCGAATCGCATGTTCTCCACGCTGAAACCGATCGCGGCCAGCCGCTCGCCCATCAGCGCCTGGCAACCCCCGTCGATGGGGCTCACGGACGAACGCGACACCAAGTCGCATGTCAACGCCAGGGTTTTCGACATCAGAATCGCAGAACCGGCCGCCGGCGCCGCAGATTGGCCCACAGTCCCCACGCTCCCAAGCAAAGCGCGGCGATGAGCACCCAGGCCGGCATCGCCAGACCCAAAAACCGCCAATCCACCTTGGCGCATTCACCGGAGCCGGTGAATACCTTGACGAGCACATCAGTGAGCGGAAACACCTTGAGCATGAAATCGAGCGATGCTCCGCACGCGGGGACGCTGCCCGGCGGCAGGCTCTGAATGTACAGTTGCCGCACTGCGACCGCGACGGTTGCGAACGCCGCGAGCGCGAGCAGCCCGGCGTACAGCCGGCGCGCCCAACCGGCCGGATCGTGCGCCGCCGCGATTGCAAAAAGAAGCGCGATCGCCAGCACGCCGATGCGCTGAAAGATGCACAAGGGACAGGGCTCCAGATGCAGGACGAACTGCGCGTAATAGGCATACGCCAGCAGCCCCCCACACGCCAAGGCGCCCAGAAGATTCGCGCTGCGTGCCGTCATCAGCTACGCGCGGCGGCCTGCGCTGCGTCGATCTGCTTGGCCACATCCTCGAGCGCGGTGTGGCGAATGTCCTTGCCATGCACCATGTAGATCACGTATTCGCAAATGTTCTTGGCGTGATCGCCGATGCGCTCCAGGGCGCGAACGATCCACATGATTTCAAGGGCCCGTCGAATGGTGCGCGGATCTTCCATCATGAAGGTGATGCACTGGCGCTGAATCGACTCGTATTCCTCGTCCACCATCTTGTCTTCCTGCGCGGTCTTCAAAGCCGCCTGCGAATCCATGCGCGCGAAGGCGTCGAGCGCGTCACGCACCATCTGCGCCACCTGCCTGCCCAAATGCTT
>Ga0209415_10010923_pt1 | contig 15365 bp, 7 predicted proteins | sample PeaSoiSIISIP2007_FD_187696 | JGI IMG/M metagenome (GOLD analysis project Ga0209415, IMG submission 187696) | Peat soil microbial communities from Weissenstadt, Germany - SII-SIP-2007 (SPAdes) (version 2) | ecosystem: Environmental > Terrestrial > Soil > Wetlands > Peat | place: Germany... | reverse complement strand
GATTAGCGCGCTGGCATTGTGCCAGGGATACAATTCGCGATCGCCAAACTGAATGCGCTCAATGCCTTCCGCCGAAATATATGCTGCGATCTGCTGGTCGGGAATGTTCTCGTATTGCCGCAGAACCTGCAACGCGAGCGACGGGAAGAAATCCTGGTCCCGGTAGCGAATCACAAACAGCGCCCGCCGGATCGTCCCGTCGGCATCCGGTGCGATGTTGAAGAAACCATAGGACGCGGCGGCTTCGGCCAGTTTCGGAAGGTTGGCTTCCACGCCAGCGGCCACTGGCCCTCCACCTTGTTTCCATGCCTGGCCGAGATCGAAATCGCGATGGTTGGACTTGACTTTAAGGACCTGCGGAAAACTCTTTGCCCACACAATGTTGAAGTAAGCCTCGGCCAGCTTTGGATCGGTAAACTGGGAACGCTCGGCACTCAGAAAAAGATGGCCGAGCACCGCGTTTCCGGCGTCTTTGAGCGCGGTTGCGAACTGCGCGTCGACATCGGATTGTTGCTCCAGTTGCTGAATTTTGTTTTGCAGGTCCGCGGGCGCGGAGCGTCCAATCTCACTGCGCAAGCGTGACAGGACGTCAAGCGCTTCGCTGCTGGCTGCGGCAGGAAAAGTTACGTCGAAAGCGATAACCCGGGCGCCGCTCTGTTTCAACTTTCGAACTAGAAGAGCGTAGTTGCTCCGCGGCAGCGGGTACGAGCCGATGGTCTGCAGCGTCTTGTCGTCTATTCCAACGATGACGATGCGGGGATCCACAGCGCGCTTGCCGCGTAAGGCAAAGCGAGCATCGAGGGTGCGCTGTTCGATTTCCTGGAGAAACAGATAGCCGGCACGCTGGTCGCCGCTGATTCCGGAATAAGCGAACAGCACCAGACCAACGGCGGTTGCCCCTACCGCAATGGCGGCATGGGTCCGCTGCGAAAGCCATCTGGCTGCAATGTTCAAATGCACCCGTATCCCCGCGACCTCAGGGGCAACTTGGCGAGCCCGGAGTGCATTTCGTTGTCGTGCTACTACCGCCCCGGGTCTCCGCGATTCCCAATCCCACTCCTAGTCCGGCGGCGAGACCCACGCCGATCAGAACATTTCGCACCGTGTGAGGGTGCCCTTTGCCCGCAGTTACTGGCTGATCGGGAACGTTGGTGTCCTGCATGCTTGTCTGCGCCACCGGCGCCGGAGTCGAACTAGCCTGGTACCCTCCGGGCGGGATCTCCAGTCCGATGACGACCATCTGCCCCGCCGCAAGCATCACGGTGCCGGTCGCATTGGCTGTCGAATTGTCGCTTTTCAGCACCTTCGCTCCGGGCGCGGGCGTTACCGCCACCTTGCCCACGTAGCAGATTACCGTGGTTTGATTGTTGGCGTAGCCGACATAGAAGTCGGTTCCGATTACGCCGATCACCGCGTTCGGCGTCTTGACTTCGTACTTGCCATCCGGCTTCGTAATCTTGACGACCTGGTTGCGCAGCTTGCCATAGTTCACTTCAATCGAAGTTTGCTGCGATACGGCATCGTGCTGCACCACTTTGAGTTCGCTATTCGACCCAAGACTAAGGATGGAGCCGTCGGTCAGGCCGGCTCGCAAACGTCCCTGGGCATCGGTCTTCAGCAGATCGTTCCATGCGAGGCTGTCTTTGACCTTCACCGGCTGCGCATTTCGCGAGGCGGAAGGAATGAGCGCCTTCACTTCGCCGGCAGCTTGGCTATCGGTTGGAGCGGCAAATAGTGGGGTTGCAACCAGAAGCAGAGATAGGAATACAGACAGCGTTGACTTGAGCACGCGATCCCTCCAGAGTCCAATTTTCAGGTGAGCCTAGCTGGATTGTCCCAGAAAAAAGGGTGAAGTCAAGACACTTCAGTCGTGGTAACTCAATGAGTACATTGAGGCTGGGATTCTCTCGATTTCCTGCTGTGTCAACGGCAATTCCGCAACGGCATATCAGTTGGTAGGGTTGCGCGGGAATTTAAGGTAGGGCAGACGCACGTTTCGGATCACGACCTGATCGGCTCTGATGTTGGCCGGCGCCTGAAAATCCGGCACGCCACACGGACCACCCGCGCCACACGCGGCGTTAACCGCTCCCGCGGTAACGAAGTCGTCCTGATCGACACCGTCTCCGCTGACCCCCAGGCCGCCGACGAGCACGCCGTTTCTATACAGCGGCAGGCTTCCGGGGAAAAAGACGATTCCGCTCAAGTTGCCTGCGGTGTCCGACCCCTGCGTACAAGGATTTGCAGTGTCGTACAGATACAACTGAAAGAATGGCCCATCGCCCGAACCGTCGATCCCGGGCGGGAACAGCGGCTGCGCTCCGAAACTCACGGTGCGATTTGTGACAGCGGTTCCAACCGGCACGCCGGGCAAATCCGCGAAGCCGGCTGTGCTGAACCAGATCACGTTGCGGGCTTTCGAGGCGGCCACGTCGGCGCTGAACACGGTTCCATCATGCATACGATAGAAGGCGAGAAGCGTGCCATCGAGGTCCGAGACCGCAATCGTCATCTTCGCCCTTTGGCCCTCGGGAAGGCGGATGACCGCACGCGTTGTGTTGGCCGTCGCGACCGCGTTCATAATGATTTCGTTGACATCGCTTTGTGACAGCGCGCTGCCGGCATTGGGACCCACCAGGTAGCCTTCTGGCGGAAGGGCGCCTGCCGTCGCGGGCACTATGTATGAGCCGGCGACGGTAGTCCCGGGAGACGTGCCGGCCGGCCTCGTCTCCTGGTCCACGAAGGGCAATGCGATGCCGCCGACGATTACGACGCCCGGCGGCGGAAGCGCGGGCACACCGTTGGGGAAGGCCGCGGTAAATGACGCGAACTCGGCAATAGCCGCAGAAGTGCTCACCACGCCCACACCGCCGACCACATAGCCGCCTTTGAACAAGGGAAAGCCGCCGGGATTAACTGCTTCCGGGTCGCTGTCGTTCGTATCCGCTTTGCCCGTGGTGATGCCCAGCCCCGGTTGGCTGCCGTCGATCGAGCGCGACGGATTTAACCCCTGTCCCGGCAGGAAATTAGTGCTTAACGTACAGCCGCGATTGGTGTTTTCGATTCCGTACAAATCGGCATTGGCAGTGCCGGCGACTCCCGGCGGAAAATGAATGCCGCTGATGAATCGCACCGTGCGTGAAGAAAGCGGCGCCTGGTCATTGCTGAAAAAAGCCGCGGTGCGAGCCAAACTGACAGCCAGTTCGTCCGCCGCTACCACGTTGCCGAAATTTCCGAGCGACGTCGTTGGCGCTCCGGGTGTTTCGAACACGGCAAGGATGTTTCCGGCGCGGTCGGCAACCGCTACGACCATGGGCGCGTTCACGGACAGCACCGCATTTTGCACAACGGTGGTCACCTCGGCGGCGGTGAGCGGAATCGCTGCCGATGCAGGAGGGTCAGGAGGGTTCGAGGACGAAGATCCACAGGACAAGCACAGTAATCCTGCGGCGCAGACCACCAGAGTGAGCCCGGAAAGGCCAAAGAGATAGTGCTGCCTCGTCCTGGTTTTCATATCTTGGTCTTCATAATTCGAGATAGTTCGAACTCGGCGAGAAAACGGCTAGATTTCCAATTGCTGCGCGCCGTCCATTATGCCCTCGCCGGGAACAAAGTCAAGCAATGCTTGCTGCCAGGCGGAAGTTGTGATAGGTGTTATGCCCCATCCGGTTCGAGTTGTAAAAGGCGACTTCACTTCTGGCGATGAGGATTGACCCGACGAGAGCGTCACTGTTTATGAAGGCGTGGACTTGTCTTGCCGCGCTTCTATGTCTTTTTGCGTTGACGGATGTGATGCCGTGCCAGATACAGCGGATTCCCGGCCACATGCCCACCAACACCGCATCGCTGCAGGGTACGGTAAGAGACCCGCAGACCAAGCTCGGCATCCCCGGAGTAAAGATCACCCTTCTCCATGCGAGCGTCACGGTCCGTGAAAAATGGACTGACGCCGAAGGTATCTTCCGCTTCATCGACCTCGCGCCGGGAATTTATGAACTGAAGGTCGAGAAGCAAGGATTCCAGGCCCTGGATCTTCCCAATCTCCCAATCAAGGGACCGGAAACCAAGGATCTGGCGTTAGAAGCGACCACCAGCGAAACCATCACGGCGAAAGGTCCATCCGGGGTTCCCGGCGCGGTGTCATCACCCCCGGCGCCAGCGCCGGTGCCGACTGGACCCTATCCTGGATTGCGAACGGCCCAGCCACCTTCCTCTCCCGGCCCGCTGGGAATTGCTCCTGAGCAGGTGCCGCCAGACACCGCGAACTTTGCGAAGGAGCCCGACCGCTGGGATGTTCCCATGCCGCCTTGGGACCGCTACGGCAAAGGCGGTGAAGTCCCCTATACCAAGGCACACTGGTACGATCCGTTTAATCGCAACCGCATTAAGGGTGACCAGCCGATTTTTGGGCAGAGATGGTTCTTTAATTTCACCGGAACGAGCATTACCGGCCTCGACGTGCGCCGCCTGCCCGTTCCCAGCGGTGTGTCGGCCGAGAATGGGAGCAGCAGCGATTTCTTCGGCCGCGGTGAGCAGGGCCTCGCCTCGCAGAGCTTCCGCCTGTCTTTCGATCTGTTCGAAGGCGACACCAGTTTTCGGCCGATTGATTTCCGCATTCGCTTTACTCCCGAATTCAATCTCAATTTCCTGCAAACCCGCGAGCGCGGACTGGTCAATATTGACGTACGCGACGGCACCAACCGCTTTGACACCCACGCCGGGGTGCAAGAGGCCTTTGTCGAGGCCAAGCTCCACGACGTGAGTCCGAATTTTGATTTCATCTCCGTCCGGGCGGGGATCCAGCAGTTCGTCAGCGACTTTCGTGGATTTATTTTCGCCGAAGAACAGCCCGGCGTGCGCATCTTCGGAAATCTGCGTTCAAACCGGATCAACTACAACCTCGCCTGGTTCTATTTTCTGGAGAAGAACACGAACAGCGGGCTGAATACCTTCGAGAGCCGCCATCAACAGGTCTACGTCGGCAACGTATACATTCAGGACTTCCTGGCGAAAGGCTACACCACGGAATTCAGTTTCCATTACAACCGCGACGACCCCACGATTCATTTCGACGACAACGGCTTCCTGGTCCGGCCGGCCCCAGTGGGGCTAGTAGTGAATAACGGCATTCTGCAGCACGGCATCCGGGCCTACTACCTGGGCTGGACCAGTAACGGCCACATCGGCCGTCTGAATGTGAGCCACGCGTTCTATCAGGCGTTGGGTCATGACACTTTGAATCCAATCGCAGGCAGGCGCGTTGACATCGACGGAAGGATGGCCGCACTGGAGTTGTCAGTAGACAAGGACTGGGCGCGCTTCCGGTCGTCGTTTTTCTGGTCTTCAGGCGACCCGAGTAACGTGAATGCCGCACTCGGCGGCCACCGCGACTCGACCGCGCACGGCTTCGACACGATTGTGGATGAAACAAACTTCGCCGGAGGAGCCTTCAGCTTCTTCGACCAGCAAGGCATCCGCCTGACGAGCACCGGCGTCGCGCTTACCAACCCCGGCAGCCTGCTGGTCAGTTTGCGTAGCAATAAGGAGGAAGGCCAGGCGAATTTTGTAGATCCGGGCGTCTATATATTCAACGTGGGCGCGGATTTCAACGTCACACCCAAACTGCGTACGTTCGTCAACGCGAACTACCTTCGGTTCGACCGAACCGAGCCCTTGCAGATACTCCTGTTCCAGCACGGAATTCGGCATAGCATCGGCACCGATACCGGAGTCGGTCTGCAGTATCGGCCGCCCTTGACGGAGAATATCGTGATCACGGCCGGAGTATCGAGTTTACTTCCGGGTGTCGGGTTTGAGGATATCTTCAACAAGCGGGTGTTATTCTCCGGCTTCACGACCATTAAGCTGACGTTCTGAACTTGTTATGCGGTTTTATTCTGGGCAGCGATTTTCGCAACGACGAATCGGTCAAATTTTATTACTGGCTGCGCTCGTCTGCGCAATGCTGGCCGCATTCGGTCCTGCTGGCAACACAGCGGCGTCAGAACGTACCGCAGACAGGTCGATGCAGGCGGACACGGAGCAAAACTCACCTGGGCTGGGAGACTCCATCGAAGAGGCGCAGCGGAGATCTGCTGGCTGCATAACTTGCCACAACCCGATGGACAGCCCGTCCATGCACACTACCGGAACCGTGCGTTTGGGTTGTACGGACTGTCACGGAGGAAACGCGCAGATCGCGCTGCCCGCTGGCGTGGCGCAAGATCAAAGATCGCCACAATACCTCGAATTGACGAAACAGGCTCACCCCCGTCCGCGTTTTGCGGAGAACGCGCGAACCTCTGCCAATCCAGTTCGCGCTTACACCCGGTGGCTGGAGGAAGACGCGGATTACATCAAGTTCGTAAACCCCGGTGATTTGCGCGTCGCCGAGCAGACCTGCGGCAGGTCGGGCTGCCATACCGCCGAAGTTCAGAAGGTCCGCACCAGCATGATGACCCACGGCGCAATGCTTTGGGAAGCCGCACTCTACAACAACGGCGCGATTCCGCTCAAGAATCCATTTTTTGGCGAGAGCTACGGTCCCGATGGAAAGCCGCAGAGATTGCAAACCTTTCCGCCGCCCACTCCTGAAGAAACCCGCACCAAAGGCGTTCTGCCATATCTGGAACCCATCGAGCGGTGGGAGATTTCGCAACCCGGCAACGTGCTGCGTTCGTTCGAACGCGGCGGCGAAAAGAAGCCCGAAATCGGGATTCCCAGCCTCGAAGAGGAACCGGGAAAGCCCGACGTCAAACTCGGTGAGCGCGGCTTCGGCACGCTAACCCGCACCGATCCTACCGTTCTAGGTTTGCAAAAAACGCGCCTGCTTGATCCGTTGCTGTCCTTCCCTGGAACTAACGATCAACCAGGAGACTACCGCGCCAGCGGATGCAGCGCTTGCCACGTCATCTACGCCAACGATCGTTCGCCGGAACATTCGGGACACTACGCGGCTGCTGGCAACCTTGGCCAAGCTGCAACTGCCGACCCGACCATTCCCAAGAATGAGTCGGGACATCCCCTCAAGCACGAGTTCACGAGATCCATTCCGTCGAGTCAGTGCATTGTTTGCCACATCCATCCCGGCACCAACATGGTCGCGCCGTATTTTGGCTACACCTGGTGGGATAACGAGATCGACGGCGATAAGATGTATCCGAAAGAGCAACGCCGTCCCAGTGCGAAAGAACAACAGTCGATTCAAAAGCGAGATCCGGAGCGTACCACGATTCGCGGTTACTGGTCCGATGTGAATTTCCTCGAGAAGACAGGGACGCCGGAATTCAACAAAGACCTCAAGAACACGCAGTTCGCCGACTTCCATAGCCACGGATGGATTTTCCGCGCGGCCTTCAAGCACGATCGCAAAGGCAATCTTCTGGATAAAGACGGCAACCAGGTTTCTTTCGACGATCCCGACAAATTCAAAAAAGCTGTCCACCTGAAAGACATCCATCTGGAAAAGGGAATGCATTGCATTGACTGCCATTTCGAGCAGGACAGTCATGGCAACGGAAAGTTGTATGGAGAAACACGCAACGCCATTGAAGTCGATTGCGTGGATTGCCACGGCACGATCCAGCAACGAGCGACGTTGCGCACGTCAGGCATTGCCGCGCCCGCTGGCGGTACTGTGCTTGAACGGCTCCGCACGCCTTGGGGTCAGCGCCGTTTCTACTGGGATGGAGATCGGCTGTTTCAGCGGTCGATGTTAGAGAAGGAGCAGCAATGGGAAGTGGTGCAGGTGATCGATTCCATCACTCCCGGAAACGCGCACTACAACGAAAAATCACGCCTCGCCAAGACCATCCAAAAAGACGGCAGCACATGGGGCAGCGCGAATGCCGACTCGTCGCAGTTGGCGCACGAGAATGGCCGCATGACTTGCTACTCCTGTCACAGCTCGTGGGCGCCCACTTGCTATGGATGCCATCTTCCAATGGTGGCCAATCAAAAGATGCCCATGCTGCACAACGAGGGACTCACGACGCGTAATTGGACGTCCTACAATTTCCAGGTTCTGCGCGATGACGTTTACAGCCTGGCGATTGATGGCACGGTTACCGGACATCGAGTCGCCCCGGTGCGCTCGGCTTGTGCTGTGCTGGTGAGTTCCCAGAACAACGATCGCGATTGGATCTACTATCAGCAGCAGACAATTTCCGCGGAAGGCTTCAGCGGGCAGGCCTTTAGCACGTTCGTTCCCCACACGGTGCGCGCCACGGAAACCAAGGGCTGCACCGACTGTCATGTCTCGAAGGCCGGCGATAACAACGCCTGGTTGACCCAGTTATTCCTGCTCGGGACGAATTTCATGAACTTCATGGGCCGCTACATCTACGTGGCGACCGGCCTCAAAGGATATGGGGCGGTCGTGGTCACCGAACATGACGAGCCTCCCGCCGTCATTGGAAGCGATCTGCAAAGACTCGCCTATCCCGACGACTACAACAGGCATGTAAAAAATAATCGTCAACTAAAAGAGGCTTACGGGCACGCCGGGTCGGACGTTCTGGATGTGCAGGCTCGCGGCGAATATCTCTACGCCGCGATGGGCAAAGGCGGCCTGCGCGTCTACGATATCGCAAACGTCGATGACAAGGATATTTCTGAACGCACGATTACTGCGCCCGTCTCCCCGATAGGCCAGCGGTTTTATGTCCCGACAAAGAATGCGATGGCGGTAGCGACTCCCACGACTCTGGGTGTCGATCCGCTCCGCACTCATCGCCCCGAGAACGAAGAGCAGCCCATTCACTTGATCTACGGTTTTCTTTACGTCGCGGACAAGGAGGAAGGCCTGGTCGTGATCGGCGACCCCAACTTACAAAGCAAGAGTCCCGGGGTCGGCACCCTGCTCGACGGTGATCCCCGCAATAACTTTCTCAAACGCGCCTATGCGTTTAATCCCAACGGTGTGCTCAAGGGCGCGCGCAGGATCTCTATCGTGGGCACGTATGCTTACATCCTTTGCGACGCCGGCTTGGCGGTGGTGAATCTCGACAATCCACTCAAACCCGAACTCACGGCGCAAATTGGCGCGCCTTTTCTAATTGAGCCACGAGGTATCGCTGTGCAGTTCCGCTACGCTTTCGTGGTGGATAGTCTCGGACTAAAGGTTCTGGACATCACTCACCTCGACCGGCCAGATCCGGTGCAGGGCGCGTGGGTTCCGCTGGCCGACGCTCGCAACGTCTATGTCGCCCGCACCTATGCCTACGTGGCCGCGGGCAAGCAGGGTCTGGCGATGGTGGATATTGAGCGTCCCGAGCAACCCAAACTGGACCAGATTTTCAACGCCGATGGCGTGATGAATGACGTAAACGACGTCAAAATTGGCATGGTCTCGGCGGAGTTGTTTGCCTATGTGGCCGATGGCAAGAATGGCCTGCGCGTGCTTCAGTTGCTTTCGCCGGCCGACAACCCCAACTTTTCCGGGTTCAGCCCGCGCCCCACTCCCAAACTGATTGCCACTCATCACACGCGTGGACGCGCGCTGGCCGTCTCCAAAGGCATTGATCGCGATCGCGGAGTGGATGAAAGCGGCAATCAAGTAGCGGTGCTCGGACGCCGCGGCGCGCGCCCGTTCAACCTGCAGGAAATGCAGCGCATGTATCTTCACGATGGCCGACTCTACACGGTCACAGACAGTCCTCCCGGTCCAGCACACTGATTGTATGGTTATGTGATTGTATGGTTGTGTGGTCGCGGGCGACTCGCCCGCGTTACTTTGCCGCGCGCAATTGCTGGATCGTGAACTTTCCCTTCGTCGGTCGCTCCTTAGTCCAATCGTGATACGAATGGCATTCGGAGCAGCGCCCGCTGGCGGCATCGTGTTGCGCCCCGCTATCCTCGTGGCAACTGCGGCAAGAGGCAATCCCCGGCAGCAGGATGTCGGCAGTTTGGCGACTCTCCGGCGTCCGGTTGTGGCATGCCGTACAGGTCAAAAGGCGGTGGGAATCGTGACTGAACTCGGCATGCAGGAACCACCGCGCCGGGATAGAGGACTTCGCAACCATCGGCAGCGCCGCTTTTCCTTCGGTCGTTTTTCCGTCAGCCCCTTGTCCTTCCAGCATGACGTGGCAGAGCTTGCAGCCTTTGTCGAATAGCAGGCGATCGGCCAGCATGATTTGCTGGTCCATCCATTCCTGCCGGTTATGTGGAACTGGCAGCGGCAATTTCATCTTGCCCGGAAGAATCCGTTCTGGCGCGACCGCTTCCGCCAGCGCGCGGGGATGGGAAGCGAAGTAATCACTGTACTTCTGAATCAGAAATGCCTGGACAACGTCTGGCTTGTCGTGCGGCGCCGCCTGATCGAAGCGCCTGTCAAATTGCAAGTCCTTGACGTGACAGCCGGCGCATTGATTAACGTACAAAATTGGCGCCATGTAATCCTGGGAGTGCGAGTGCTTCAGGTCGGCGCTCGTGCTGGCCGCGGCAGCTTCATGCTGAGAAACGACCTGAGGCATCGCATACGGCCACGCTCCGCCCACCGCCGCCACGCGATGGCAGTCCTGGCAATCCATCTGCACTGGGCCAGTCGGGCCTGCAAGGTTGGGTTTCAGATGCGCGTAGTGGTTCAGCTTGATCTGGCCAGGATCATGCGCGCCCGGCCGCAACGCGGCGAACTCTGGATGCTCCTTATCGAAGTCCTTCACCGCGCGCACGTACTGCGGGTTTCCGCTCCGAGTGCGGAGATCCGCGTGACACTGTACGCAACTGGCATCTTGTGTGCTCGCCAGCCGAGGCGAACCCGTGTGCTCGATGTGGCATGAACCGCAGCCAACTGTGAACGCCACCTTGTCAGCGTGGTGCGCCGGGGCGTCATGGCACTTCGAGCAGGCATTGTCGCTGACCTTCGCATGGAAAAACCCGAGGGTGGTTGCATGGCAAACGTCGCATTTCTTGCCCAACACCGCATGAGCCGCCGAGAGCGGCCCGCTGCCATAAATTTTCTGGCTGGTGGCGCGCTGCGCCGTGAACCATCCGGCTGCCACGACCGGAACCAGAATCGACAGCCACAGCCGCCAACTGCGCAGGGGATGGGCCTGCTTGAAATACTGCAAGTCCATCCGCTTGGCCAGATTCTTGGTCGTGCGTATGCGCCGCGCCATTGTTCCCTCAGTATCGCAACGCCATCACCGCGTGCACCGCGCCCAGCAGCAATAGCGCGTAGGAAGCAGGTATGTGCACCAGCAGCCAGGCATGCAGAATGCGATGATATTGAGTTTGCTGGTCGAGTTCCCGCTTTTCCTCGCAAATATTTTCCAAATCGTCGACGGAGGGATGCATATTTGGCGGCAGGAGCACGCGTAATTGCTGAAACATGGCCTGGGATCGATTGCGATCAGCCAGCGCCATGCCCTTCGAGCCTCCGTGTGCAATATAGGGCTGCATCTCACGGCGAAAGAAATCCTGCAGTTGGATGCTGGCCCCTTCGTCCACCTGCAAGCCGGACGCGACGGTGAGGCCGCCGATGGTTCCCGCACTCGCCGATGCGGCACGTTGTTGCTCGGTGGCTCGGGAAACACTTCCTCTGAGCGCAGCAGAACCTTCTTCGATCAGCGTCTGTGCCTCCGCCACCAGCTGCGAACGAACTCGTCCAATCTGTTCGTAAATTGTTTCCAGCGGAATTCTCTGCGTGGTAAGCCTCGGCATGAAATGTTGCAAAACCGCTCCCACGATTCCGCTGACGAACACCACAACAAACAGCCACATCAGGCCCTTCGTCAGCCCCACGCCGAAGCGGAATCCAGAATGGAAGAGAATTAATGGAAAACTGAGGAAACCCAGCCAGAGGTGACCGCGCATCCAGGCCTGCGCTCGTCCCACTCGCCAGATCGGCACCTTCTTGCGCGCGCCGAGCAGTCCGGCAAAGAGCATAAATGCGGAGGCGACGCTTCCGTATATCAACCCCGCCACGGTCCCGCCATTCGCACCCTCCGGCGCATTGCGGCTGTAGGGAACGTACACAGCGGCAGCTACAACCAGCGCTGCCAGGCTGCCGATGAACCACTTCCGATGTGTCTCATCAATGCGCACGGGTTACTGTCCTGCTTTACCTATTCTGGTTTGCTGACTGTCTGTCGCTTGAGCAGGCCGCCAAAAAATTCCAACGGATTCACGCGATGTGCGGCATCATGCGGGCACGCATACACGCAACTCGGTTCCTCATGGTTCAGGCAAAGGTCGCAAGATGTGGCTTTTACCTTCACGCTGGCAATGGTTCTTCCCGGATACGACAGGTCTTCCAATTCCACCGGAAAAGGATGCATATTGATGTTTCCGTACGGACAATTGTTGGCGCACTGGCCACAACCAATGCACCAGTCCTCGATGATCACTTCAAGGGAATTGCGACGGCGAATCGATCCGACCGGACAACCCACCATGCACAGCGGATCGCGGCATTGCCGGCAAGATGTAGCAACCAGATACCGGTCAAAGCGCAGTCCCTCGCGAATCAGACGGCTCACCCCGTCGTGGGCATCCGCGCAGGCGCGCACGCACTGGTCGCAGCGGGTGCAACGGTCGAGATCGAGGATGAGCAGGCTCTGCGCTTCCATCAGTCCCTGGTTGAGAAATTGGTCCACGGGGACATCGGCGACCTGCGTCACTCTTTGCCGGTTTTGCTCCGCGTGCTCCGCCGACTCCGCTTCCAACCGCTGCCGGATTTCCGGGAAGCGGTCGAGCATGAGCCGGAAATCTTCTCCGGGGATGCGCACCACATCCACATGATCCAATGCCGTGCACGTGGCCATGCGCGGCGTGCCCGTGAGGAAGGCCATTTCGCCAAAGTACGAACCCCGCGCCAAGTAGGCCAGGACCATATCCCCGCCCGGACGATGCTGTGACACTTTCACAAACCCGAGGCGTACCAGGTAAAAGCTGTCGGCCACCTCACCCTGAGTGCAGATAACCTGTCCCGGTTGAAAGCGCAACAGTTCGACATGCTCCCGTAGGTGGTCGATGAAGTCCGCCGTCAGCGGCGCCAGCACCGGGACGCTGCGCAGGTGTGAATCCAGCGCGCGCTTTCTATAGGTGCGGTCAAGTTGATCGCGGAAAGTCTTGTTCCGCTGCATGATGTCGAGAACGTTGCGCAGCATCTCGAGCAGCGTGCAATCGGTCTTGGCGCGCACGGTGGCCGAGCGCGGGTAGTAACTCATGCAAGTCATCTCGCCGAACAGTTCGCCCGGCCCTAACTCGGCAATCGGACTCTGATAGGGGAGATCCACTGAGGCGTCAATAGGTATGTAAGGTTGAAAGCTTTCTTCTTTGCGCTCATCCTCTTGCCGAGAGGTGAGCAAGCTCTTCAGCTTGCTCAGGAATCCGCGCGACCCACCCTCGGTCTTGACGTGGGCAATCGGGCTGGCCAGATATACTTCCGCAGTGCCATTTAGTATGTAGAATGCGGTCGCCCCAAACTCGCCCTCACGACAAATGATCTCTCCCGCCTTGAAGCGCCGCTCCACAATCCCATTCTGGTTCAGCTTCAGAAATGTTCCCGAGACGTTCTCGAAGACCGGCAATCCAACCAGAAAATCCGGGTCAACCGTCTCACCTTCCAGGTGGCTCTTAACGACGGCCCGATTCGTCAAAGCTCCCGTCGGACAGGAGACCATGCACTCGCCGCAGGAAACGCACGAAGACTCTCCCATGGGCAAGTTATTATCGAAGGCAATGCCGGCCTGGTATCCCTTGCCCCGCCGCGCCAACACCCAATTGTTGCGAATGTCATCGCACCCGCGAATGCAGCGGTCGCACAGGATGCAAGATTCGTGGTCTACCTGAATGGCTAACGAGGAATCGTCGTGCCCGCGCGGCGTGGTGCGGCTGGGGAACCGCGGCTTGTCGATTTCAGCCTGGGCAGCGAGACGCTCCAATTCGCAGTCACCCGAACGCTGCTGCCGCGTACACGGAACAGGATGATCTGACATCAACAGCTCGACGAGAGTGTGGCGAACGCCCAACACCGCCTCGGTGTTCGTCTTGACCGTCATCCCTTGTTCGGCTTGACGAATGCAAGAAGCGGCGTAAACTCGCTGGCCCACGTCCACTACGCAGACGCGGCATACGCCCACCGGATTCTCGTTCTGCTGGTGGCAGAGGGTCGGGATGGGGATGCCGTGGGCACGGGCAGCGTCAAAAATAGTTGTCCCTTGAGGCACCGTTACTAAGGTGCCGTCAATGGTCAGTTGCACGTGATTTGCAGGGACCGGTGGGCCTGCCACTGCATCGGGATTCATAACTTTCTAACTCGCGATCTAACTAACGATTGTTTAACGAATGACTTTCTAAGGACTAACTGAAACAAACTCCCCCCGGACACCGGCGGTGGACGATGTGTTCTTCTACCGTGCCCGGGAAATGTCTCATTACCGAGGCGATAGGCACCGGCACCACCTGCCCAAGTCCACAAATCGACGCCTGTTTCATGGCGGTCGAAAGCTCTCCCAGAACCTGCATGTCCTCCTTGGAACTTTGCCCGGTGGTCCAGCCCTTGAGCATCTCAACCAGCTTTTGCGAACCGACCCGGCACGGCACGCACTTGCCGCACGACTCGTTGCGGTAGAAGCGAGTGGCATTAAGCGCCATATCCAACATGCAACGGCCTTCTGCGCACACCACAATCGCTCCCGATCCGACCATGGATCCGGCAGCCGCAACCGCATTCCAATCCAGCGGCAGAGTAGCCATCGATGCTGGCAGATATCCCGAAGACGGGCCGGATGGCGCAAAGGCAAGAAGCTTCCCGCCACCGGAGACGCCACCGGCATTTTCGTCGATCAGTTCGCTGTAAGTGGTTCCCATGGGAACTTCAAAAATTCCAGGACGATTTACATCGCCGCTGATTCCCACGAACTTCATCCCCACCGATCCATTCTTGCCCTGTGCCTTATACCAATCGGCGCCGCGCGCCAGGATCACGGCAGCCAGACAAAAAGTCTCAACATTGTTGATGACAGTGGGCTGGTTCCACAAACCATTGGTGACCGGGAAGGGAGGTTTGTTGCGCGGTTCGGCGCGCTTGCCTTCGATGGCCTCGAGCAGGGCGCTTTCTTCGCCACAGATATAGCCACCCGGGCTGACAAAAATCTCCAAATCAAAACCCAAATCGCTCCCCAGAATTCGACTTCCCAATAAACCCTGCTGGTAACAGCGATCAATCTCCGCCTGGAGAATCTCTTTGGGCCCTTCGTATTCATGTCGAATGTACAGAATCCCTTTGCGCGCTCCTGTGACCAAGCCAGCCGTGATCATGCCTTCAATCACGAGATAGGGGACATTCTCCATGATGCCGCGGTCTTTGATGGTGCCCGGTTCGCTCTCATCGGCGTTGCACACGATGTGTTTCGTGGAAC
>Ga0209415_10010922_pt1 | contig 15366 bp, 13 predicted proteins | sample PeaSoiSIISIP2007_FD_187696 | JGI IMG/M metagenome (GOLD analysis project Ga0209415, IMG submission 187696) | Peat soil microbial communities from Weissenstadt, Germany - SII-SIP-2007 (SPAdes) (version 2) | ecosystem: Environmental > Terrestrial > Soil > Wetlands > Peat | place: Germany... | reverse complement strand
CTAGCGCGCTGCGCAGCGCCGATATCGTCGAGGGCGCTCTCACCGTCAGGAACTGTTTCGATCCGGTGATCCAACGTGCCGGTCGGTGGTTCGCGTCGGCTCTGTGCCGCCGCGAGGCGCCCCGCCCGATGCCGGTTGAGCTGCCTCGCCTGCCGCACTGCATCGTCAGTGAGCCGGGCGGCCGGAGTCCTCGGGTCGTCCAGGAGGTCGCCGGACGGCCACATCTCGACGGCGGTCGGAAACGCCAGGTGCCGTGACGCGCAGAAGGGTGCCGATCCGGTCCTGCGAAGCCCCATCTCAATCTCGAGGAGCGCCCCCAGGCGGCAACTAGCAGGTCGCCGCAGGGGGCCAGCGGTAGGCGTTCAGCGCGTACTCCCGGACCATCCGGTCCGTCGAGAAGAAGGAGCCGTTGAGCGCGATGGCGTTGCGCATCACGGACCGGTAACCAGCTTCATCGGTGTGGAAGAGGGGGGCGACGACGCGCTCGAGCTTGTCGTAGAGCGCGACCGCCATCTTGCTTGCCTCGCTACGCGCCCCGACGTCACGGTCGTGGACTTCGCGCCCTTGTCGACGGTCGGCGCCGTCAGCATCGGGATCCTCGCCGATGGCCCAGCCGGTCACGCCCTCGACGCAGCCCTCGACCCACCAACCGTCGAGCACGCTCAGGCTCGGCACACCGTTCAGCGCCGCTTTCATCCCGCTCGTTCCCGAAGCCTCGTTCGGTGGTGCCGGGGTGTTCAGCCAGACGTCGGTCCCGGAACACAGAAGCGTGGCGAGGCCGAGGTTGTAGTTCTCGAGCACGACGACCGGCACGACGTCGCCCAGCTCGCTCGCGGCGGCGACGACCCTCCGCAGCAAGGCCTTTCCCTGTTCGTCTTTGGGATGGGCCTTCCCACTGCAGATCACCTGCAGGGGGCCCGACCGCTTGGCAAGATCCCGGAGGCGTGTGAGATCGGTGAAGAGGAGGTCGATTTGCTTGTAGCGCGCGGCGCGGCGGGCAAGACCGATCGTGAGGGCCGACGGGTCGAGGATGCGACCGGTCCTCCGGGCCACCTCGTCGAGCAACCGCCGCTTGGCCTCGGCGTGCGCGAGGCCAATCTCGTCGAGCGGGATGACCGACGCATAGCGCAACATGGCGCTGTCGCCCCGCCAGCCCTGCAGGTGGGTGTCGAAGAGCTCAACGGTGGTCGGCACCGCCCAGGTCGCGAGATGGACCCCGTTGGTGATCGAATCGACGCGGGTCGCTGGGAACATTCTCTGAGAGACTTCTCGGTGCCGTCTCGACACGGCGTTGACGTAGCGAGAGCAGCGAATGCCGAGCTCGCTCATGTTGAGCTCGCCGTGCTCGAGGAGCCCGAGCTGCTCCAGCTGCGCGACCCGCCGGTCGCCGAGCACCGACTTCGCGAGCGCGGCGTCGAAGCGGTCGTGGCCGGCGGGCACCGGCGTATGCGTCGTGAAGACACAGCGCCCGCGCACGGCGTCGATGTCTCCGGGCTCGACCACGCGGTCGTGCGGGCCGACCTGCTCATCCAGGAGCGCCAGGGTCAACAGCGCCGCGTGGCCCTCGTTCATGTGGAACGTGCCGATGTCGAGGTGCCCGAGCCGGCGAAGCATCGCGACGCCACCGAGGCCGAGCACCGCTTCCTGCCTGATCCGGTGCTCGTTGTCGCCGCCGTAGAGCACGTCGGTGATCGCTCGGTCCTCCTGTGCGTTCTCCGCGAGATCGGTGTCGAGGAAGTAGACGGGGACCGTGCCGCCGCTGTCACCTCGGAGCACGAGCCGCCATACGCCGACCGCCACCTCGCGGCCGTTGACGAGAACGCCGATCGTGGCGTCGAGTCGTTCGAGGAGGCGATCCGGCGACCATTCGATCGGGTGCTCGATCTGCTGGCCGGACTCGTCGATCTGCTGGCGAAAGTAGCCCTGTCGGTAGAGAAGGGTCACCGCGACGATCGGCAACCGTAGATCGGCTGCCGATCTCAGGTAATCGCCCGCCAGCACGCCAAGTCCACCGCTGAACGTCGGCAGCTCATCACTGAGCCCGACTTCCATTGAGAAGTAGGCGGCACGATGGGGCGCGTCGGGTGGGGCCTGATCCTGCCCGGCGTGATCGACAGCAACGGAGGAGGGTTCCGGCACGCCGGGAGATCCTATGGCCATGGGCCCTCGTCGCGCAGGCTCGAGGCTCTGCCGATCGAATCTCTCGTGCACGTCGTGCGTTTCGTCTGTCCCGTCCGGTCATCGGCAGCCCGTCGGCCGTTCCCACGGCTCCCTCCGGAAGAGCGAACCTCGACGGCTGCTGGCGGATCTGTCGACTCGAGGCCGGTCACGAAGCAATCGTCTGCGCCCGGGTTCGGTGCTGTGCATCGATACCCCCTGCCTTCCCCGCGTCGGCGGCGTGCGGTACGTGCTGCAGAGCACCAGCCGGTGGGGTAGCGTCCGCACAAGTTGCACGACGGTATCGACTACCGAGGGGGAGATCGCCATGGCAGAGCACCCGAACGCGGAACTGACCCGGCGTGGCTACGAAGCCTTCGCGAAGGGCGATCTCGCCGCGCTTTCCGACCTGATCGCCGACGACGTCGTCTGGCACGTCTCCGGCGCCGGCCCGCTGAGCGGCGACTACGTCGGCCGGGACGCCGTCTTCGCGTACTTCCTCACGCTCGCCCAGGAGACGGGTGGGACCTTCCGGCTCGACCTCCACGACGTGGTGGGAAACGACGAGCACGTGGCGGCGCTCTGCACCCTCTATGCCTCGCGGGCCGGGAAGTCGATCGAGATCCCGGTGGCGAACGTGAACCACATGCGCGACGGCAGGCTCACCGAGTTCTGGAGCGCGACGACCGATCCGCAGGCCTCGATCGACTTCTGGGAGTAGTGCGGGCCGGATCCGGGGTCTGGCCGAGGAAGGCCGCGCCACGCAGCTGGTGGGGTTCTGCCGGTTCGGCCCGAGCGACGACACTGCGACGCGCGCCCAAATTCCTCAGCTCTGGAGATCCCCGACCGAGGACGCCAGGCGCTCGAGCTCGTCGCGCCAGTCCGCAGGTGACTCGAGCGGCCGAAGGACGAACTTCGAGAAGCCGACGGCGATGAAGCGCTCGAGCAGCTCGCGAAGGGCCGGGAGGCCGACCGGGACGAGCTCCTCCACCGGGCGGCCCTTGGACCGGGCGCGCAACGCGTCGCGGACCCGGTCGTCCAGGCGTTGTCGGGCGTAGCCGATGCTCACCCCGAAGTGCTCGGGACTGATCTGCCGCCCGGCCTCCTCGGCGGCCCCGTCGACGACCTTGCGGCCTTCGGCAACCTCCTCCGGGGTGCACATCGCGGGGAGCCAGCCGTCGGCCAGCCGTCCGCACCGCCTGAGCGCCGCTGGCGCGGTGCCGCCGAGCCACGCCTCGAGCGGCCGCTGGACGGGGAGCGGTGAGATGGTCGCGTCCTCGAAGCTCCCCGCCGGCCCGTGGTAGCTCACCTGCTCGCCGGCCCACAGCCGGCGGAGCACCGGGAGGGCCTCGTCGATCGCAATCCCTCGCTGGTCGGGGGGTACGCCGACCGCGGTGCGCTCGGCTCCTCGGGGCAGTCCGGGAACGAAGGTCAGCAGGAGCCGCCCGTTTGAGAGCGAGTCGAGCACCGCGGTCTGCTTCGCCAGACGCACGAGGTTGCGTCCCGGCAGCAGCATCGTGGTGCCGAGCTTCAGCCCGGGATTGTGCGAACCGGCCCACGCCAGACCGACGAGCGGATCGACGTTTGGCGCGGTGAGCACCTCGGGCAGCCACAGCGAGTCGAAGCCCAGCTCGATGAGGTCGTCGCCCAACGACTCGAGTCGCGGTGCGTCCATCGTTGCCGCGCCGGTTCCGATCCCGATCCTGACCTTCATCGGCCGTCTCCCCGCTGCCGTCGATGGACGAGCCGGTCGCCGTCGCTCGCGCCTGGCGACAACCCGGAACGCGGCGTAGGCGCGCCCTGGGGCCCTCGACCGTCCTCGACCCACGGCTAGACGATGCAGGCGCACGTTCCCGGTGCCACGGTACCGGCCGGGACCGCCGCATGGTCCTGGTCGCGCCGCGCGCCGAGGTCCGACGACCGTCGCCGGTTCGTCTCGGCCACGCTCCGAGCCGGAAGGTGTCGCGTCGGGGCGCGGCGAGCAACCGGTCGCGCAAGCCTCAGGCCGTCCCGATCGGGCCTCCAGGCCCAGCACAGCAGCGAGCCGTAGGGTCACGCCCGTGGCGGCGAGGAGCACCGGGGCCGCTGCGGCAAGCCCCCTCCGGTGCTCCTCGCCGCCAGGTCCCGGGCCGGCGTCGCATGTCCCGGATCCGGCCGGGCCTTAAGGCGCTGACCTGGCGAGTCGTCAGTACCGGCAGCACCGCACGCGTCCCGCGAGGGCGAGCGCCAGGCCCGCCTACCCGGACGTGATCGTCGCGCCCTTCGGCAGCGCGAAGTCGCTCGCCGGCGCCGAGGACGCGTACGCCGTCATCTCGACGTAGCCCGTCGAGCTCCCGCCGTAGGCGAGGATGCCCTTGGCGTTGGTCACGCAGTACTCGTAGCCCTGTGACTTCACCGAGACGCTGATGCACGTAGAAGCCTGACCGGCGAAGGTCTTCTCAGAGGTCGAGACCTTCACGCCGGCGATCTTCGCCGCGATCTCGGTCTGCAGCGTCTTCAGCTCGGTGACGACGCTCGCCGGGCTGAACAGTCCCTCGAGTCCCAGCAACGGGTTGGCGCTCGTCGTGAGGCAGACCGGATGGCCGGAGGTCGACCCGCAGTAGTAGGTCTTGCCGTTGAGCTCGAGCACGAAGCCCTGAGATGTGCCGAAGCGGGCGTCCGGCGGTCGCTGCTCGAAGACGAGCGTCGTCGACTGGCCCGACCCGTGCGTCGTATAGGTCACTTTGAACGTCAGGTGCTCTTCGGCCTGCAGCGACTTCTCGAGCGTGCTGAACGGCGGTGGCGACGGCTTCTTCGCCGGGAGCACGGAGGCGCCTGAGGCGCCGAGCGCGACCGCCGAGGCGGCGAACACGCCGAGCGCGATCGTCGCGGTGAGGCGCCGGGCCGCCGGCCAGACGCGTGGTGTCGATGTGGTGGTCACGTCACGGTCCCCTTCGTTGTCGGAGTTGCGCGTTGCACCAAGCCATCGTCGCTCGGCAGACCGCGAACGGCGTGATCCTGATGCACAGACCGCTCACAGTCAAGAGTCGGTTGCGCAGAGCATGCAGGGAGTCCATGCGGCGGCTTGGTATACGTCGGATGAGGCGACGTCCGGAGGACCAGCTGCGCGAAGAGCATCACCCGGTCGGCCTCTACTGCTCTGGCCGATCGATCGAGGATCCCGACCTCTCGATGCCTCAGGGGATTGCCATCCGGTCTCCAGGCCCTGCACAGTCGAGCGTCGTAGGTTCGCCCCCGTGAAGGCGAGGGGCGCCGGAGGCGCTGCGGGAAACCCGCTCCGGTGCTCCTCGCCGCCGAGTCATGGATTGCCGTCCTGCGCAGGCCTCGCTGTGGTCAGGTCCCTGGATGGCCGGCCCTTCGTCGCGTGCAGCAGGTGAGATCCGAGGAGCAGAGCCGGAAGGGACCAGGTGCGTCGGGTGCCGAAAGAAGCCGAGCCGGTGGATTCCGTGATCGACGGTGACGTGGTGGCGGTCACAGGCGGCGAGGATCTCGGCGATTGCACTCGTCCCGGTGACGACGACGCCCGGGTCACCGAGGCTGCGGTGGAATCGGCCGCCGCCCCGCGGCACGTCGGCGCGACCCCTCGAGGGCCGGACGCGCACCGTGGCCGGGACGAGCACCGCATTGGCTCGGACGATCGCCGGGCACGAGGCGCTCCACTCCGACTCGACGATCTCCGAGAACCGTCCCCGTGGGCGCACCGCTATCCGATCAGCTTCGCCTGACGGTCGTGCCCGAGGCACGGGTTGTCCGAGGTGGCGAACGAGAGCGGTCCGAGCATCCACTTGCGCAGCATCCAGCCGTCGACATCCAGACGTCGACGACTCGGATGCCACGCTCTGCGGCGGCGGCGGCGCCAGCTCGGCGTCGGCGATCTCCTCCCTCGCCGCGCACCTGCCCCCGCGGAGCGAGCTGAGCCGGGCGGCATGCCGGTTGGTCAGCACCGGCCGGTCGTGCCAGGGAGGCGCCAAACCGGAGTGTTCGAACACCGGGGCGCGTGGCCAGGTGTCTCCGCACCCCGTCGGTTCCGCGGGCGCACGTTCGCGCCCGCCGTGGCGCGAGCGAGCGCAGCGGGGCGGCGTCCGACGGGGCTCGCCCGGGTGACGCGGGCATGCTGTTCGTGCCGCGGGGTCTTCGGTCCGACCACGTCGAGCGAGCGGAGGACTTCCTAGCGTGACGACGACCGACGACCCGACGACGCCCGCACGGGGCGGAGCGCCCGAGCTCGCCCTGCCGGAGGTCGAGCGCCCCGAGCCGGCCGTCGACGCGCTGCTGCAGCGCCTTGCCGTGGCGCACATCGGCGACACCTTCAACCAGTACGCCGAAGTTGGCGAGGGTCCGGCTCGTCTGGACCGGCTCCGCCGCTATCTGACGCCGCGGTGGGCGAACGCGGACGTGGTGCTGGTCGGCGAGGCTGCCGGATACCGCGGATGCCGCCTGTCGGGGATCGCCTTCACGAGCGTCCGTCAGCTCGGCGTCGGCACAGTGAGCGAGCTCTCCGCGTCGGTCGTGCACCGGGCGCTCGCCTCGTTCGGCCTCGAGGACGAGGTGATCCTCTGGAACGCGGTGCCGACGCATCCCCAGGCCGGCGACGACCCGATGACGAACCGGAGCCCGAGGCGCCACGAGGTCGAGCTCGGGGCCGGATTCCTGAAGACCGTGATCGACGGGCGCCGTGCCGTGGCGGTCGGCCGGGTCGCCGAGCGGCGCCTCGGTCCCGGATGCGACGCCGTCCGCCACCCCGCGAGGGGCGGAGCGGTCCTGTTCACCGAGGGATTGCGGAGACTCTTCGGGCTCGAGGAACACGCCTGATCCGCCGGGCCGTGGCTGCGTGCACCGGATCCCTGGCCTGTTTGCCCCAATCGATGGCTAGTCGGCCGCCGGCCCCGAGAACCCCGGGGGCAGCGAGCGCCTTTGCGCTGCGCAGGTCGAAGCCGGCCCTGCTGGCCTGCAACCGGGCCATGTCTAGCCCGACATGTCATGTTGGACATGTCAAGACCGACTGCCGCGTAGGAAGATGCCGCATGAGCCTCCGCCACGGCCTCCTCGGACTGCTCGCCGACGGTCCCGCCTCCGGCTATGACCTGCTGCGCAGGTTCGACAACTCGTTGGTGAACGTCTGGCCCGCGAGCCAGAGCCAGCTCTCTCCCGAGCTCAACAAGCTCGCTCGGGACGGCCGCGTCGAGGTCGTCGAGGAGGGAGGCCGCCACCGCAAGACCTACGGCATCACCGAGGCCGGCCGCGCGGAGCTGAGGCACTGGCTCGTCGAGGTCCCGCCGGTGCGAGCGCCGCGAAGCGAGGCGCTGCTACGTGTCTTCTTCCTGCGGACGCTCGATCCCGATGAGGCGCGGGGGTACCTGAGGAAGGAGGCCGCCGCGTACCGGGGGTGGCTCGATCACCTAGAGCAGCTACGCGACGAGTTGCCCTGGTCCGACAGTGGCTTCGACCGGTTCGGGCGCATCGCCCTCGAGAGCGGGATCCGCACCGCCGCGGCGCTGATCGAGTGGGCCGAGTGGGCGGAGCACGAGACGGAGCACCGACCGGCCGGGCCGTGACCGTCCTATCTCCAGCAGTCGCTCCCGGTGGTCCCGGGCGCGGCTCGTCCTCGGTCCAGGATGGCGCGGCCGTGCAGCGCTCGGCGGTGAACCCGCCACCGGGCTCCTCCGGAGTGTCCGCGGGACGCCGCCGTCACGCCGACGTGACGCCGCTCGCACCGGCCAGTCGGCCGCGAAGCACCTCCGCTCCCGCGCCGCCGAGCCCGTCGGCGGCGACCCGGCGCCCGGTCATGGCGAGGAGCAGCGACATCGCGGGGCCCGAGACCTCGGGGCCGGAACCGTGGGACCAGTCGGCGTCGGTCGCCACGAGCCGCAGGCCGTCGATCCGCTTCTTCGATCCGAGCGGGAAGTTCGCTCCCTTGTACAGGTCGAGGCAGGCGAGCGTGGCGTCGGCGGGGGTCGTCCCCTGCAGGCCGAGCGCCTCGCGGATGTCCTCGCCGTGGATGACCACCTCGCCGAGCACCGTCACGACGGTCGCCGGTGGGCGGTTGGTCGTGGTGGTGCGGGCACGCAACCGCTCCACGATCTCGCCGGTACTGAGCGCCCCGAGGCGACGCGCGTCTCGGTCCATCATCGTGTTGAAGCGGAAGCCGTTCGCAGCCATGCCGCTGAAGAAGCCGAGCACCGTCTGCTCCGCACCGGCCACGACGTGCGCCGCGGCGAGCTTCACCGTCCATCCTGCGCACAGGGACGGGCTGGACCACTGCTCCGGCGAGAGTCCCGCCAGCGTGTCCGCCAGTGCGTTCCGCTCCGAATGGATCATCTGCCACGTCTTGACGTTGTCGGGCATGTCGGTCTCGCTCTCTTTAGGCAGTCCCCGGTGCAACGAGCGCAGCACGCGAGGCGCTGGGCAAGCGCGGGGCGGCTGATCTCCTGGAAGCACGAGCCGATGTCGGCGACCGCCCGCTCCTCCGACCAGACGAGGCGGCGATCTCCCGCCGGCGGTGCTCGGCCAGCGCCTTCGACGCCCCGTCCACGTGGCGAGTGTAAGCTCAGTCTTTCGTAAGAGTCAACTAAACAAGGCTCGAACGGGGCGATGCGCCCTGATCGTGGTCGCCCGGTGGCAAAAGGCCCGGTGACGGCCGGCAGCGGGCGAGAGAGAAGAGGGGGCCCGAGATGTCGTACGCCTTCACCGTGTCCGACATGCTGCCTGCCGCGCCGCAGGCCGTGTACGACGCCTGGATGGACAGCGGAGGACACAGCGCGATGACCGGCGGCCCCGCGGAGGTCGACCCCGCGGTGGGCGGCGCCTTCACGGCCTGGGACGGGTACATCACTGGCGTCACGCTCGCGCTCGATCCGGGGCGCCGCATCGTCCAGTCGTGGCGGACCTCGGAGTTCTCCGGGAGCGACGAGGACTCCCGCATCGAGGTCGACCTCGAACCTGTCGAGCAGGCCACGAGGATCACCCTGCGCCACAGCAATGTGCCCGACGGCCACCTCGGTTACGAGAACGGTGGGTGGCAGGAGCACTACTTCGATCCGATGAAGGTCTACTTCGCTGCCTCCTGAGCGAACGCCGGTCGTCCTGCGCGGCCGGTCGCGTTGCTCGCGAGTCACTCCGGCCGAGCCTGCCGGAGCGAGCGAGGTTCCCACGCCGGACTCCGGCGGCCCGTCGGGCCTGACGGTGTCATCGGAGGAACCGGAGCACCCTCTGCGAACACCCCGACACGACAAGCCGTGACAGGTGCCACCGTGCACGCCGTGCCTGAGAGCCCGGAGCCTGAGGGCCGCGTCGACGGCGTCGGCGGGTGTCGGGCGACGACGCAGATGGGCGCGTCCCCGGCGCCCGTCGTCACGACTCTCCGCTGACTCTCAGCGAGCCCTCGCGGCGCGTTCGGACGAGCGACCGATAGTGGTCTCGTAAGCCCGAGCGATCCCTTTGAGAAAGGAACGGTACGGCCGGTTCGCCTGCCGACGACCATGATGCTGCTAGCGATCTCCATTCCCGTCATGCTGCTCGCAATCGCCGTCGCGGTCGTCCCGCTCGTGTGGGTGATGGCCCGTGACGCCGGTCCGGTCACCGGCTCGGCCTCGGCCTCGTCCGTCGAGGCGGGCGCCACGGAGCGGGAGCTCATCGCCGCCTAGCCGGCGCCGCACCGACGATCATCGCGAGCGCCGCCCGGACGGCGGCAGAGCGGTGGTCCGAGGCGAGACACCAGCAGAGCAACGGGGAGGGAGTGGTTGTCTTCGACACGATCTATCCCGGCTGGTACCCGCCGTCTATCGCGCCGCGCCGTACCGGGCGCACGGCCGCCGGACACGACCGACGCAGAAGAACTCGATCTACCGGCAGGTCGGAGGCTCGGGCGCGATCGTGAGGCTGACCGCCCTACGAGGAGGTGGCGGGCACGTCGCCACGATGACCCTCGGGGTGAAGACCTGAGCCGGGAGGCCGCGCGCCGGCGTGGCCGTGGCAGCCGGCGCTGTCCTCGACCGCCTGGCGTCGCAGGCGGTCGAGGAGATCCGAAGCGCTGAACGTCGCCGCGAGCAGGCCGGTCAGCACCTCGAGCGGCTCGACCTCGTCGCCGGTGAGCGCGCGCGGCGTGGAGCTCGCCAGCACCACGAAGCCGAGGTCGTCGCCGCCCGAACGCAGCGGCAGGACCACGATCGCCCGCGCCGAGGCGCGTAGCGATTCGGTCCCGACGAAGCCCCGACCGGTGGCGTCGTTCGCGGTGTAGCAGGAGCTGACATCGACGACGAGGCCGGCCAGTGCGACGAGCTCGTGCTCGGAAAGCCGAGCCAGGACGGCACCGAGCGCACCGGAGGCCGAGACGACCTCCGGAGCGCCGCCGCCCGCGCGGACGAGGCAGACCGAGTCCATCCCCGAGGCCGCTCGGAGCGCGTCGAGGGCCCGTTCGGGAGTGTGCAGCTCGAGGGTCAGCTTGGAGATCGACACTGCGGCCTGCGCGGCGCGCCGCCAGGGCGTCTCCCGGCCCCTCCAGCCGAGGACGCGGAGCCGCCGACCGAGCAGGTCCGCGCAGTCGCGGAGGAGCTCGAGCGTCCCGGGCGGCAGGGAGCTCAGCGACTCGACGTTGAGCGCGCCGATCGACCGACCCTCGACGGTCACCGGCACGCAGGCCTCCGCCATCACCCCCGGGATCGCCTCGAGGTAGTCGTCGCAGCCGGTGACGTCGTCGACGACGATCGCCTCATGTGCTGCCCAGGTCCTGCCTGTGATGCCGGCAGTCCCCGACATCCCGTCGAGCACCTGCCACAGCCCCCGCTGCGCGACACAGCGGAGCCGGCCACCCCGTTCGAGATAGAGGCTCGACAGCAACCCACGGCGGTGGAGGTGCTCGACGATGGCCTCGGACGCGGAGCGGGCATCGCTCGCGAGGGCCACCCTGCGCACCAGCGCCTCGAACTCGGCCTCGTCCACCGCCACCGCACCGCCAGCGCGACGAGCGACGGGTGCACCCGCTCGCGGCTCCTCGAGCGCATGTCCCGGCCAGGGCAGCGCCGGCCGGGCGAACAGGTAGCCCTGCGCCAGGTGGACCTGGGCCTCCCGCAGCGTCTCGAGCTCGTCGGCCGTCTCGACGCCTTCGGCGACGACGGTGCTGCCCACCTCCCGGGCGAATGCGACGAGGGAGTGGACGAGCGCGCGCCGGTTGCGGTCGTCGGCGACGCCTCGCACGAGCGAGCGGTCGATCTTCAAGAAGTCGGGCGAGAGCTCGATGACGTGGCGCAGGCTCGAGTGACCCGCCCCGGTGTCGTCGATCGCCAGGTGGGCGTGGCGCGAGAGCCACGGGAGCAGGTCCTGGCGCAGGCGCAGGTAGTCGGCGACCGCCTCCTGCTCGGTGACCTCGATCACCAGCCGATTCGGCAGCACGCCGCGCAGCGCAAGCAGATCCGGCTCGGCCAGGACTGCCGGGCTCGCGTTGACGAACAGGAGGGTGTCCCCCGGTGGCGGCCCGAGCGCGGCGATGGCGCGCCAGCAGGCGATCTCGAGACGCGGCCTCATGCCGAGCTCGCCCGCACGCTCGAGCCACCAGTCCGGGCCGAGATGCGGGCGCGTCGGCATGCGGGCGAGCGCCTCGTAGCCGACGATGGCCAGGTCGGCGAGGCGCACGACCGGCTGGACCACCGGGCGGATGACGCCCGGCACGCAGAGCCCCTCCAGGGTCGCTTGGAGCGACACGTCGTCGACCGGAGACGTTGCTCGCGAAGGCACGCTAAACGGCATGCACTCACTGACGGCACCGCGGGGCGCAGGGTTCAGCGTTGTCCGGATGGGACGAACGCCAGTGAGCCGGCCCCGCTTGCTTCGGCGCGTTCACTGGCTGCCGGCGATCGGGCTCCACGCGATCGAACGTGGCGGGAGCGGCGGGCCTACTCGGCTGCCTCGCCGACCTGCGCACCCCGCCGTCGCCCGTACCGGTGCCGGAAGCCCTGCACTGACAGGACTCGAAGGTCCTGTTGGATCCGGTCGCGCCACGTGTCCAGCTCCGATTGGACGGTGATGCCCCGGACACGCCAGAGCTCGGCACCGGATGATCTCTCGACGATGCTGAGGTTCGTCGAGCGAGCGACGGGCTCGGCGCCACCGCCGAAGAGCGCCGACGCGAGGTTGACTGCCAGGCCCTTCGCCAGGGCGACGGTCGCCGCCTGCGCAGACTCACGCAGCTCGAAGACGGTCCCCGCCGGAGGGCCAGTGTCTCCGGGCTGCCAGAGGAAGTCCTGCTTTCGGGCCTCGAAGAGCGCACGGGAAAGGTCTCGATCCTCGACGCGGTCGGCCAACTCGCCGAGCTCGGCGGCGGCAAGCGAGTCGGCGGCGAAGTGCCCCGATTCGACAGCGGCTCGGATGGCGGCTTCTTGCGTGTCGAATTCGTCCGCACGTAGGAAGCCGCGCGTCATGAGCTCGCGGAACCGATCGATCTCCTCCCGTGCCAGATCGTCAGCGGTCACCGGCTCGCCTCCGGTGCCGCCGCGACCGTCGCCCTCACCGTGGACCTGGCGGAGTTGGCACGGGACGGGACGTTAGCTGTGCCCCGCCAGGCTGCTGGAAGGTTGATGGGCGGTCGCTCGACGGCGGTGTGGCGTTCCTCGCTCAGTCGCCGTGCCGGACGGCCGCGCTCCTGTTCATGTGCCCGCCGGCCGCTCGAACGCGGCGTTGATCTCGCCGCCGAGCAGGATCGCCATGCCGGTCAGATAGAGCCAGAAGATGAGGATCGCGACGCCGGCGAAGGCGCCATAGGTCTTGGAGTAGGAACCGGAGAACGAGGTGTAGAAGGAGAACGCCACCGAGATGGCCGCCCATAGCGCGGTGGCCACCACCGCGCCCGGGCTGACCCATTGCCAGCGGGCTTCGGGCCGGTTCGGCGCAAGGTAGTACAGCATCGAGAACAGCAGGCCGATCAGCGCGACGGCGACGACCCAGCGCACGACCGTCCAGCCCACGACGAAGGCGCCGCCCGCGACCGGTGCGGCGTGCTGCAGACCGCTGCCGATGGCCTGCCCGAAGACGACGAGTGCTGACGCCCCACCGCCGAGGACGACCGCGGCGAGGAGGAGCGGCAGCGCGCGGAGGCGCTTGTTGAGGAAGGGCCGGTCGACCCCGACGTCGTAGGCCATGTCGAGACCTTCCTGCACGATCACCATGCCGGAGGTCGCGCTCCAAAGCGCCACGAGTCCGGCGATGACGATCGTCGTCACCGCTCCGTGGGTGCGGCCCTCCGACTGCTTGATCGCTGTCGTGAACACGCCGGCCGCGCCTGCGGGCAGCGCCTTCGTCACGCCGTGGATCAGCTGTGCCGTCACGCTGCTCGGGATGTTGATGAGGGCCGACACGCCAAGCAGGGCGACGATGATCGGAAAGAGCGACAGGAACCAGCGGTACGCGAAGCACCCGGCGGCGACCGAGATGCGGTCGCGCTTCATGTGGGCCCGCGCGGAGCCCAGCGCCACCTTCCACCCCGACGCGGTCAGTCCACGACGGTTCGGCACTCGCGTGCCGGCGGAGGCGCCCGCCAGCGGCTGCCCGCCCACCGTCGTCATCCGTTCGCCCTCTCCACGTCGCCTGACCCTCCCCAGATCACGGTGGATCACGTTGTTGTTCGGGCCCTAACTACCCTCCGGCGGTGAGGACCATGCGGGATGGCCGGAGGCGCGGTGCACCGGATTCGGGACTTGCCGGAATGCCAGAACCGACCGTGCGTCCCGGACGAACTGACGGTCGCGCGTCACCCCGATACGCCAGCCGCGCCCGACGGCGGCTCCCCGAGCCCCGTCCTGACCCGGCACCGGCGAAAGACGATCTGCGTCCAGCAGCGCGGGACGACGTCGGGAGGAGCGAACGACATCAGGAAGCCGCTCGCCATCGCGCTCGACGCTCTCGCGCTCCGACGAGACGCCGAACGAAGCGAGGATCTCAGTAGATGCGGTCCTCGGTCGTCGAGGTCGTCACGCCGCCGGGTCCGTCGACCACCGTCCTGCGACGGCGCGTCGAACCGCCACGGAAGCCGCCCCAAGAGCTCCAGAAGGCGAGCGAGAGAAGGAAGCCCACCGCCCCGACGATCATCAAGATCACGCCGACCGTATGGACGTTGAAGCCACGAGTGGCGACCGTGACTGCAAACCTCAAGATGGCACCGACCGCAAAGATGACGAGACTCGTTCCGATTCCCACGATCAGGGCTCCTCTCCGGGATGTTGCACGGCGCTTGCCCCAGAGCCGGAGGCCGGTGAACACCGTCCTGTGCGACAGGACCGGTGCGCGGCGGCTCCGTCGTCACCGTGCAGCAGCTTCGCCGAGGGACACCCGCCGCTCAGGTGAGCGTCACCAGGCTCGTCACATCGTCGCGAGGCAGCTCGCCGTGGACGAACGCCGAGACCTCGACCTCGAGCAGCTGGGCGTTGCCGCCGTAGGTCGAGAGGAACGCGGTGTCTGCCGCGTCGTGCCCGGCACAGATGCGCAGGAGGCTGGATCGTGGCGCGAGCAAGGTGGCGTCGACGACAGACCAGCCACCGTCGATCGCGGCCTCGGCGACTGCGTGGAAGTCCATGGGGGTGAGCCCCGGCGCGTACACCGCGGAGAGCCGAGCCGGCACGTTGAGCGCGCGCAGCAGCGCGATCACCAGGTGTGCATAGTCCCGGCAGACGCCTTGGCGTTGGAGCAATGTCTCGACCGCCCCGTCGGTGTGCCGGCTGCTGCCGGGCACGTACGACACGTGCGTCCCCACCCACGACGAGACGGCGGACAGCAGGTCCTGCTCGGCGTCGATGCCGGCGAACTCCGCCTGTGCCGTCGCGGCCAGGCGGTCGGCCTCGGCGTACCGGCTGGGACGCAGGTAGCAGATGGCGTCGGCGGCGCTGACCGCGGTCGGAGCGGATCGGCCGTAGACGGTGGCGTCGTAGCTGACCTCGATGCGCCCCCGGCCGGCAAAGAAGCGATGGACCCTGGCCATCTCCGGGAGCCTCACCTCGGTGATCTCGAGCGGGACGCCGTTTCGGGCGACGGTGAGCGATTCGGTGACGACCGCGGGGTCCGCCGGCGCCACCTGCAGCATCACGTCCGTCGGCTCGATCACGTCGAGGAGCAGTCGGGTGCCGACCGTCCGGACGATCTCCGCCATGGCCCAGCCATCCGAGCGGGCTCCCGGTCCTTCGAGATGCTCGCTCTGTGCCATGTCCGAGCCTACCCACGACCATGCCG
>Ga0209415_10010920_pt1 | contig 15367 bp, 10 predicted proteins | sample PeaSoiSIISIP2007_FD_187696 | JGI IMG/M metagenome (GOLD analysis project Ga0209415, IMG submission 187696) | Peat soil microbial communities from Weissenstadt, Germany - SII-SIP-2007 (SPAdes) (version 2) | ecosystem: Environmental > Terrestrial > Soil > Wetlands > Peat | place: Germany... | reverse complement strand
CGCAGACGAGCCGCCGCGGATCGTCAATGAGGTACAAGACTCGATAGACGCCGCAGCGCAAACGATACTTCTCCTCTCCGGAGAGCTTACGAGCCTGAGGCGGGCGCGGAGTCTCCGCCAGCGAGCGGATGGCGTCGAGGATTCTGCGGAGGTCGCCGCCGGGCACCGGGCGAAGGTCCTTCGTCACCGACTTGCGGAAGACGACCTCATATCTTGCCATGCCGCTTCAGGTCCTTGAGCAGGGCCTCGAAAGAGATCACCGGCTCGTGCGCCCGCTGCTCGAAGGCCGCAAGGTCTTCCGCGTCTTCGGCCAGGGCATGCCGCACCGCGTCATTGACCACTTCCGAAACGGAGCGCGAGGTCTCCACCGACTTCAGCCGCAGCGCCTTGTGGAGCGCAGGGTCGAGGTAGATCGTCGCGCGTTTGCTTAGAGTGCTCATAGCCTCTCTCCTTCCTCGACCCTATCATAGCGTTACAACGTTATGACGTCAAGACGTTGTCAGCGCAGATCCCAGGAATCTCGTGCTCCCTGAAGACCCCAAGGCATTCAAATCAGGATGGATTCCCGCTTTCGCGGGAATGACCAACGAAGCGAAGGGACAATGCTGACAAACCGAATCGCAACTTCTCCGCGGATTTGCCCTGCGGCGGCTCTCTTAGTCCTTCCCGCGAAAGCGGGAATCCAGCTTCGTAACTTATGAAATGATTTCGAGATGCTCCCGGATAAAACCCTATCCGATGAGCGACGCCTCCGCCAGCACGCGGTTCGCGCCCAGCACGAGTTCCACCGCCTCGGACAGGTTCCTCCGGGTCTCCGCGAGCGTCCGCCCCTGCGTGTTGGCGCCGGGGAGTTCCTCGACGAACCCGACGTACCCGCCCGGCACTTTCCGAAAAATCGCCGTGAGTTCCATGGTCTCCTCCGATCTTCCCTTATTCTAGCAATCGTCCCTGTGCGCCGCAAGAATGCGCGTTTGAAGGCCCTTGTCAAAGTCCCGAAAATAGGGTAATAATAGGCGGTCAATTTTCTGAAAGGAGCAATGCCATGGCTCGCAAGGTGACGCTGTTTACGGGGCAATGGGCGGACCTGCCGATCGAGCGGATGTGCGAGATGGCCCGCGATATGGGTTACGACGGGCTGGAGCTCGCCTGCTGGGGAGACCATTTCGACATCGACAAGGCGGCTTCGTCGAAGCGGTATTGCGACGACCGGCGCGCGCTGCTGACGCGGTACGGCCTGGGCTGCTGGGCGATCTCGAACCACCTGGCCGGGCAACTCGTCTGCGACCTGAATTCGGACCGCCGCAGCGATGCCTTCGCGCCGAAGGATTGCCACGGCAAGCCGGAAGCCAAGCGCAAGTGGGCGGTGGAGGCGATGAAGAAATCCGCCGCCGCCGCGCGCAACCTGGGAGTGCCGGTCGTCATCGGCTTCACCGGAAGTTCAATCTGGCACATGCTTTACGCGTTCCCGCCGGTCAGCCAAGCGGATATCAACGAGGGGTTCGCCTCGTTCGCGGCGATGTGGAAGCCGATCCTGGCGGAGTTCAAGCGCAACAAGGTGCGGTTCGCGCTGGAGGTGCATCCGACGGAGATCGCGTTCGACCTGTACACGGCGGAGCGCGCGCTGGAGGCGCTCGGAGGCGACCGGAGTTTCGGCTTCAACTTCGATCCCTCGCACCTGTTCTGGCAGGGCGTGGACCCGGTGAAGTTCCTGCTGCGATTCCGCGACCGCATCTGCCACGTGCACATGAAGGACGCGATCGTGACGCTGGACGGCGAGAGCGGGATTCTGGGCAGCCACCTGGATTTCGGTGACGCGCGGCGCGGGTGGAATTTCCGCAGCCTCGGCCGCGGCAAGGTGGACTTCGAGGCGATCCTGCGCGCCCTCAACCAGATCGGCTACCGAGGGCCGCTGTCGGTCGAGTGGGAGGATTCGGCGATGGACCGCGAGCAGGGGGCGCGGGAGGCGTGCCGATTCGTGCGGAACCTGGACTTCGCGCCCAGCGCGGTCGCGTTTGACGCACAATTGAACCGCTAGGGGACTTCGCGAGAAGCGTCCCAACGACGTCGCCGAACGCGCCGGCAAACTACGGCGCCGGCGTTGTGCTCGCCGGAGTCGCCGCCGTCGTCGCGGGAGCCGGGTTGGTCGCGGGCGGAGCCGCCGGAGGAGCTTCCGGCGTCGGCGCGGGCGGCTTCGGCGCCGCAGGCGCCAGACCGTACTCCGCGCGATGGCTGTTCATGTAGATGACGGCTTTGTCCACGCACTTGTCCAAATCCCACGGCGCCGTTGACTTGAAATCGAACAACGGCGCATCCGGCGCGTTGTTCGACACGATGTCTTCAAGCACCAGCCCCATCTGGTGGACTTCGGCCACGATCGGCAAGGCTTCCACGCCGCGGGCCAGCGCCTGGAGCTGGTCGAGCGTCATATCGGCGAGGTCCGCGCGGCGCACCTGCGCCACTTCTTGTGTCGGCATCTCGGGGCGACGGGGCTCCCCTGGCGCGGCTGGGCCCGGCGTGGCTGGGCCCGGCATGGCTGGGCCCGGCGTGGGCGCGCCCGGCGTGGGTACGCCGCTGCCCGGCGGGCGGAGTGATCCTCTATTCATGAATCCAGGTAGGAAACGGCCTCCACCGGGCGGTCCCGGAGGCATCCCTCCTGGCGGCGCCCCTGTTGGCGGTGAAGCAGGCTGCGGCGGCGCGAACGTCGGGGCGGGAAAGCCGCCCGGCCTCGTGGCAGGCCCCGGACCTGTGCGCTCGATCGTTGCTGCCGACGTGACCAGCGTTTCCACTTGCGCCTTGTACTCCTTTAGGATTTCCTGCAGGTGGCTGATGATAATCGGAGCGGCAGGGGTCAGTTTCTTTTCGTCTATGGTCATGAGCGCGGCGAGGCGCAACGCGCGCGGGCGCTCCGGCTTCATCATCTCGCTGATCACCGTGCTCTGGTTCGCCGCGGGGACGCCGTTGCTCATCAAACCTTGGAAACCCCAATACGCCACGGCGAATTCCTTATCCGTCGCGGCCGTCTGCAGAGCTTGCAGCGTCGCCGCCGACGTGTCGCCGGCGTTCGCCATCTCGGAGAGGACTATGGCGGCATTCATTCGAACCTGGGCGTCGGCGTCGCCGAGCAGTTGCGCCACCAGCGGGCGGGTGACCTGGCGCTGATTCACCAGAAAGTTGCGCGCATCGTCGAGATCGGCCGTCCTTGCCACGGTGGGCGCTTTGACGACCGCGAGCGCATTGGCCAGCGGGTCTTCGGGCATTGCCGTCGTTGCAGGCGTTGCCGTCGTTGCGGGCGCTGCGGCTTCCTGGGACCATACGGCCGGGGCAAGTGTTGCGAGCACGATCATGCCCGCGCAAAGCGCCATGAGGCGACCCATGCGCTATCCTCCATTCAGGTGTCCGGAATTCCCTCATACTTGATACTCCATGCCGAACGTCTTGTCAAGCTGCGCGCTCGTGAAATCCGGGACTGCAGGCGAGGCGCGGCAACCGCCTCCGCCGACTCTTCTGCTCCCGCCAAAGCAGTAAAGCCGCGAAGCGCCGGGGCTGCGGCGCAGAGGTCGGCATTCGGCAATCCCTGCACTGGACACTCCGCGGAGGACCGTTTATAGTACCCTGTCTCGTTAGGCCCCTGCGCGACGAGGGGCTTTTGCAGGGGATCAGCGGTTCACTGGACGGAATGATGGCTCCCGACCCATCCGACGGCGACTCGAACGGCGCGAGCCCGGGCGAATGGCTCGAGCGCACCGGGGCGCTGCATGTTCACTCACGCTATAGCGACGGCACCGGCACGGTCGAGGAGATCCTCGCCGCCGCGCGCAGTGCGGGGCTGGACTTCGTCGTCCTGAGCGATCACGACAACCTCGCCGCGCTGCGGGAAGGCTGGCAAGGCGTCCATGACGGCGTCGCGCTGGTCACCGCCGCCGAGGTTACGCCCTGGCGCCAGGGCCACCTGCTCGCCCTGCGCGTGCGCCATTGCGCGGGATATGCCGTACGGCCCAACCAGGGGACGATGGACGCCGTCGGCGCGCAGGGCGGATACATCCTCGTCGCGCATCCGATGGGCAAACGGAAGCGCTCGCTCGGTATCCACCACACGCCGCTGTATGACTGGCGCCACCCGGCGGTGCGCGGAATCGAGATCTGGTCGTACATGCACGACTGGGTGGACGGCATCGAGTGGTGGCGGCTGCCGGCGGCGTACGAGTTCTGGAAGCACCCGGAGCGCCGAGTGCGCGGGCCGGACCCGAACGTGCTGCGGCTGTGGGACTGGTTCGGCCGCGAGCGCCGCCTGAGCGGCCTGGGCGGGCTGGACTGTCACGCCCGGCGCGTGCCGCTCACGCGGCTGGAGCTGTTCTCGTACCGGCGGATGTTCGGCTTCGTGCGCAACCACCTGTTCGTCCGGCCGGAGGACTGGCGGAGCGACCCGATCGCCGCGCTGACCGAGGCGCTGGCCGAGGGCCGCGGATTCGTCGCGCACGACATCCTCGCCGATTCCGCCGGCACGCGATGCGAGGCTCGGTCGGCGGACGGCCGCGCGCTCCAGATGGGCGCGGAAGCTCCCTTCGCGAACGGGACGCGAATGACGCTCGCCTTGTCCCGCGCAGCGGAAGTGCGCTGGATCGCCAACGGGCAGTGCCGCCTCAAAGAATTCACCGACCGCCTCTCCGCCGTGCCGGCCGGCCGGGGCGTCTATCGCTTCGAGGCCCGGCTCGAAGGCGCGCCCTGGATCTTCACGAATCCGTTCTATCTGAGGTAGGACCGCGCGGCTGGACCGAGTCTTTTCGACCGCGCCGTTCGGACTCTGTCGAGTGCGATGATCAGGGCGGCGCGGCGGCTCACTTGCGGCGGCGCGCGCCAGGCGCTAAGCTATCGCGCTGAACCGATTGCCCACAAGAGGTTTTTGAGACGGAGGCCTGGAATGATCTCAACGCCGCGAAGGATCGCCCTGTCCCTGTTGAGCGCGGGGCTTTTGTCCTGCGCCGTGCCCTGCGCGCTCCTGTTGTCCGGATGCGCCAAAGTGCACATTCCCGAGCCGCTTCCTCCGCCGGTGAAGGATTACGCGCGCCCGCTTCCGGCGGGCATGAACGCGCTGAGGAAGATCACGGACCCGGCGCGCCTGCCCGATTTCCGGGCGGCGTTCGACGCCGACCGCGAAGCGCTGCTGACAGCGCTGAACCTGAGCATCGGCTGGTTCGCCAAGCCTTCGAGCCAGAAGTTCTTCCCGGTCCAGGACATCACGCATGACCGCGCGGCCGCGAGCCTGACGGCGTTCCGCGACATCCTGACCTCGGCGCATTCGGGGGACGAACTGCAGGCCCGGATCCTGGCCGGCTTCGATGTGTACGAGTCGGTCGGCTGCGACGATGACGGCACGGTGCTCTTCACCGGCTACTACACGCCGATCTTCGACGCCAGCCTGACGCCGACGGCCGAGTATCGCTGGCCGCTCTACAAGACGCCGCCGGACCTCGTCAAGGACGCGAACGGCAATTGCATCGGGCGCAAGCTGCCCGACGGGACCGTCGAGAAATCGTATTACAGCCGCCAGGAGATTGACCAGGGCGCGGCGAAAGGGCAGGAGTTGGTCTATCTCAAGGACCGGTTCGAGGCGTACGTCTGCACGGTGGAGGGCTCCGCGCAGCTTCGGCTGCCGGACGGGAACATGTTCAAGGCCGGCTACCAGGCCAACAACGGCAGGAATTACACGAGCGTCGGCCTGGCGCTGGTGGACGCGGGGCTGATGCCGAAGGAGCAGTTGACGCTCTCGAACCTGATCAAGTTCTTCCGGCAGAACCCGGAGAAGATGGACGAATACCTCCCGCGCAACGAGCGGTACGTCTTCTTCCAGCAGACCGACACCGCGCCGACGGGCAGCCTGGGCGTGCCGGTGACTGAGCGCTGCACCATCGCAACGGACAAGAGCCTTTTCCCGCGCGGCTGCCTGGCTTTCGTGGACACGCAGGTGCCGCTCGCGACGGGCTCCGACGAACCGGCGAAGGCGCGGTGGCAGCATTTCGCGCTCGACCAGGATTCCGGCGGGGCGATCCGCGCCGCCGGCCGCGCCGACATCTATGTCGGCATCGGCGACCAGGCGGGCCGCATCGCAGGCTGGATGCTCGACGAAGGGCGGCTGTACTATCTATTCCTGAAGCAGTGATTTCGCCGCTTGCAGTCGCGCCGTAAGGCCTTACGGGATATGCTCTTGCGGGCACACTACAAGCGAATCTTCTCCGCGAGGTCGGCCCTTCCCAGCGCCAGGAGGACCGCGCGCCAGCTCGCCGCATCCTCTTCAATCTCCGGCGCAGGTGCGAACCTGCCGGCGAGGTAGAGCCGGATCGCCTCCGGTCGTGAAACTTCCGTGTCGAGCACCGCGTTGCGCCAGCCCTGTTCCCTGAAGTAGATCAGGCACCGCCGCAGCAGCGCCGTCCCCAGCCCCCGCCGGCGAAATTCCGGGAGGACCGCCATCATGTGCATGTAGCCGGTGCGGTCGCCGTGGGGGAGTTTCTGGAGCGCGCCGGCGGTGGCCACGGGACGCCCGGCTTCCGTGACGGCGAAGAACAGCCGCTCCGGCCGGAACGACTCCTCGGAGAGCATGTGCCGCTGAAAGGCATCGTCGGGCCAATCGCCGCCGTAGCTTCGGCGGATGATGTCGAGCCACGCGACCTCGTCTCCGTCGCGGCAGGAACGCAGGCTGAAGCTCTCCGGCAGCGCGGGCGGCGGGACGTCGTCGAGGCTCGGCCGAATCATGAAGAGGTGCGCGGCTCGGGACATCGGAGAACCTCTTCGCATGCCGGTGGCCGGCGTGTCCGCCGCAGCCTTCGTCCGCCGGAGCTTCAGCCGAGGCGGATAGGCGAAGGCGGACTGCCGAACGTTGACCGCCGAACGGCTTACGCGCCGCCGGCGCTCTGGATATCTTCCAGCGCGTCCGCCGCCGCGGCGGCGACGTCGGGCGGAGTCGTGCCGCCCGAGGCGAGGCGCCGGAGCGTGTCCGTCACGCGCGTGGGGTCGAGGGAGGCTATGCGCGTCACAGCCGAGATCGCATCGAGCCTGTAGCGGCCGGGGTTGACCACGTAATACTCGCACAGATCGCGGATGCTGGTGGAAGCCTTGCACTTCTCAAACGCCGCGATGAGGTGCGGCGCCATCTCGTCGGTGTTTCTCTTCTGCTCGAGATCCGCAATGATCTTGAGCGCCTTTCCTGCATGGTCGCCGCCGATGCTGCCGAGCGCTTCGATGATGGCCGCGCGCAACAGGGCGTTCTCCTCTGTGGTGACTTTGAGCAGCCCGGGATATCGCGGCGCCGCCGGTGCAGGCGCGGGCCCTGCCGGCATTCCCGCGCCCGGCGGCGCGGAGAACCCGGGTCCGCCCGCCATTCCCGGGAACCCCGCCGCGAAGCCCCCGCGCCCCGTCGACGTGCCGGCGGCCTCGCAGAGCACCTTGTAGTAGGCCACGAGCGGGACATCAATCATCGAGTCGTCGCGGACGCGGCGCAGCACGTCGGCGGCCGCCTGAGCGATGCCGGTGGCGTCCTGTTCGGCCGTTTTCAACACTACCGCGCGGACGGCCTCGTCGTCGGTGTAGTTGGCGACGATGCTGGCCGCGCTTTTCTTCGCTTCGGGCCGCGAATCGGCCAGGTATCGTGTCGCCAGCGCGATTAGACCGGGCCGCAGGTCGGCGGCGGCGGAAGGCGCGATCGAGACGAGGACGCCCAAGTCGGGAAGGCTCAGCGCCGGCCCGGTCGCCGCCCAAGAGCCGTACGTCGAACTGGGGTCAGCGCAATGGGCGGCCAGGCGCGTGAGGATCTGCTGGCGCAGCTCCGGCGTCAGGGGTTCCTTGGCCAGCTCATCGAGCATGGCCTGGGCGGCCTCGGGCGCGTCGAACTCGCCGAGCGCGCCGATGACTGCCGCGACGACGGAAGGGTCCTTGTCCTGCAGGCCGCTCAGGAGCGAATTGAGAGCGGTCGCGTCCTTCAGTTTGCCCAGGGCGCGGGCGGCCGCAGCGCGGACCTCGGGCTGGGGATGCGCCAGGAGATTTGCCAACGCGCCGGCGGCGCCGGGCGGCTGGAGGTCGGCGGCGGCCTCGGCCAGGGACGCGAGCACGGCGGACGGGTCGCTCGACTTGTTGGCGGCCGGTTCGCCCGCCTTGCTGGCGGTCGGTTCGACCGGCTTGCTGCCGGCCTGGTTGAGCGCTGCGAGCACGGCGGCGCCGAACGCCGGATCGTGCCGGCGCGCCGCCGCGCGCGACGCCGCGGAGACGACCGCCGGGTTCGAGTCGCTCAGTGAGGCGGTGATCGCGGCGGCGATGCGCGGGTCGTCGGGGACTTCGGGCAGGGCGCTCAGCGCCGCGGCGCGAACGTCGGTATCGGGATCCTTCAGCGCCGTCAACAGCACCGGGAGCGCCGCGGTCGGCTCCGCCGCCGAGAGTAAACCGATCCCGGCGCAGCGGACCACGCCCTGCGGGTCTTTGAGCGCCAGGCCCGCCGCCGCGACCGCCGAGATGGAACGCTCCGTCGCGCCGGCGCCGGCGATCGCCTGCTCATGCGCCTTGTACGCCGCGACGCGCACGGCGGGATCCGGCGAATCCCGCGCCGCTTCCAGCGCCGTCTTGACCGCCGGAGAATAGAGGCCCAAGCGGTTGAGTGCTTCGAGGATCATCATGGCCGTCGCCACGTCCGGCTCCTGAGTGGGAGCGACGGTCGCCTGCCGCGTAGGACGTCTGTCCGGAGAAGACTTAGTTGCGGCCGTGGGCGCGGACGCCTTTTCCGCGGCCGCCGCGGTCAGCATTTTCGCGAGCAGCGCCGCGGTCGCCTCCGCGCCGGCCTTGGCTGCCATGGCGGGCGCCTGCTCCACAATCGCCGGCACGAGCAGGTCCTTGTCCATGGCCGCTTCCAGGGTGCGGACGACGGCGGCGTCGGGCATTTGGGCCAGGGCCTTGGCCGCCGCCCGGCGCACGGCCACGTTCTTGTCCTGCAACAGCGCGGTCAGGAGCGGGACGACGCTCGCGTCGCGGACCTCGCCGAGCGCGGTGGCCGCGCGCAGACGCTTCGCCGGGTCGTTATCGCCGAGCACTTGCACGAAGCGCGCCACGGCCTCGCCGTTATTGAAACGAGCCAGCGCAATCCAGGAGAGCGGCGCCGCCGAGACGGGCGCAGGAGCCTGCGTAATAGTCGGAGTCATTATCAACTGGGGCCGTCCGCGCATCCTGCCGCCCGGGCCGCGCCCGCTCTTCTTCGCCGGCGGCGCCGTGGCCTCCTCCTCCGATGACCGCTGGGCCTCCGGAGGCGGGGGCGGCGGCCTGAACTCGGCGGCTAGGTGGGCGGCCAGCACGCGCTCGAGGGTGAAGGGATCGAGTTTCATCAGGGCATTGAGTGCGGTCAGGTCGTCCAGCAGCGCCGGCTTGGCCGAGGCGAGCGCCTCAATGAAGGTGATGCGGCAGGTCGGGCCGGCGACCACCGGCCACTCGTCCACGGCCTCGGCGACATCGTCGGGAGTCCAGGTGGCGAGGATTTCGGCCAGCGCTTTGTGGGCTGCGGGATCGTCAATCGTGGAGAGGGCGATGACCGCGGAGGTGGGCGCGCTTTCGGAAGCGGTCCGGAGATACGCCAGGGCCGACATTCCGCCGGAGCGCGCCAGCGCCAGAAGGAGCGGCGGGTAGGCCGGCGATTCGACCGGGGTCTTCTCGAATTGCACGGCGAGCACGCGGAACACCGAAGAGTCGCCGTAGAGCGCGAGGGCGCCGTAAACCAGCGGCTCCGGGACCTCTTGCGGGCGCAGGGGCCGCTCGATGATCTCTACCGCCCTGGCGGTCGCTCCTGGGCGGAAGTCCTGCGGCTGGAACAGCCCGCCGCCGCGACGCATCCCCAATCCGCGGCCCGACTGCTGCTGCGGCGGGTTCGTGAACCGCCCGCCGCCGGGCGGCGTTCCGAGACCGGGCGCGGGTGCGCCGGGCGCGGCTTCGGCGGGGCTCGCCTCCAACTGCACGCGTTGCAGGAGCAACTGGACGGCGGCGGGCGCTGAGGACGAGAGCGCGTCGGAGAGAGCCTCGCAATCCGGCAATAGAGTGAAGGACGCGGCTGGGAACGCCAGTCGCGGCGGCGGCGGAGGAGGCGGCGGAGCTTGCGCGGCCGCGGCCGGTCCGACTTGCTCGCCCCGCTTCCCGGACGCCGCCCTGAATGCAGCCATCTGTTCTGCCGACATGGCCATCCTCATGCCGCGCTGCGGCGCGAGTCCCTGCGCCGTGCCCGGCGTTGTCGGGGTCGGTTTGTGGACCCAGCGCGGCGTCGCCCCCGGTTTCAAGGCCGGCGGGTTGCCCTGCTCGGCCTCGGGCAGCGAAACCGCCGCCGGATCCGTATTCGGCAGCTCTTCGCAGCGGAGCGCGCCGAGCGCTGTCTTGCGGAACGTCACGGTGATGTCGCCCTTGAACCGGACGACGCCGGCCTCGAGGCGACCGATCTCGTTGATGAGGATCGGCTTGTCCGGGGCAGGACCCTCGATCGTCAAGTTCTCCTTCTCGCGGGTGATTCGCGCGGCGAGCGAGCGCAAATCCGGCGCCAGCGCGGTCCTTCCGTCGCCGTCGAGGAAATCCACGCTCTCCGTGGGACTCTTGAGCGACTTGACGGCGAAGCCGTCCTTCTTATCCACCGTGAACGACGAAGACGGCGCCGGCGGCGTCGCGGGCGGAGCCGGCGGTGCCGCGGGCTGCCCGGGCGGCGTTGCGGCGGGCGGCGGCGGGGGCTGCGCCGTCAGCGCCGCGCGGTATTGCCGCATCGGGATCCACGCGAGATCGGCCTGGTGCGGGTGGACGAAGGTATAAACGATGCCGGGCTTGAGGTCCACCTGGAAGCCCTCGGTCTGTCCGCCGGCCGTGAAGGTGATCTGGTGGGTGCCGGCCGTGGCCGGGATCATGCACACGCCGCCGCGCGCAGCGACTCCGGCCGTCTTTTCGTCGAGCGCCACTTCCAGCGATGCAAAGCGCACATTGGTCACGCGGATCACCGGGGCCGTCTTCGCCAGCAGGGCGGCGTCTGCGGCGGTCATCCAGCCGGTGTCGGTCTTCTTGAGGAGGACCGAGGAGACCTGCGCGGCGGGAACGGGGCGCGCGCTGCCGTCGCTGAAGAGCATGTACGACTCGCCGGACGCCGACGGTTTGGCCTCGTACAGCATCGCGCGGAAACGCGGGAGCACGGCGATCTCCGCGCCGATGTAATCGTACTCGGCGCTGTCGGCTTCGGTCACGCCGGCCGCGGCGAGCGTGGCGGGCGGCTGATGGTTCTTGTCCATATACGCCGCGAGTTCCTGGCCGATCTGAAGAATCCGATTGCGCGCGACGGCCATCGGGTCGCTGAAGCCCGGCCAGCGGACCACCCGCTCGGGCGACGGCTTGGGCTTTTCCGGAGCTGGGGCCGCCGACGCCGGCGCCGGTTCCTGGGTCGGCGCGATCCGCGTGACCCGGACGGGGGCGAGCTTCTTCGAATTTCGGACATGGATGATGACCACCGTCGCAATCAGGATCACGACCACTGCGGCGACGGCCGCGATGAGCGGGAACGCCTTGTGCTCTCGAAGCGATTGGAAGGCGTTTGCGATTCCGGATGTTTTCTTCGCCGGAGTTTTTTCCGGCATGAGGTTGGCGCCGCACTCCGCGCAGACGGCCGAGTCGGGCGCGGCGGCCGCACCGCAGTTTGGACAGACCCTTTCGGCGGCCGGCTCGGGCGCCGCCGCCGGGGCGGACTCGTCGGCCACCGGGATCACCTCGGCGATCTCGGACTCCGGCGCGGCTTCCTCGAGCTCCACCACCTCTTCAACGGTATCATCCGTCCTGCCGCCCGGGCCTGCGGGCTCGGACTCCAACGCCATTACCTCTTCAACTGTGTCTTCGCTCTTGCCGCCCGGGCCTAAGCTCTCGGATTCCAATTGGAGTTCGGCCGCGCGCGGTTCGGGTGGTTGAGCGGAAGGCCCAGCCTTCGCATTTTCATCGCCCGCTTCAGGCGGTGTTGAGGCGCTCGGCACGACGAGTTCCGCGCCGCAGTTCGGGCACTTCGCGCGCCGGCCGGCGTACTGATCTCCGACTTTGACGACTTTGCCGCATTGGCAGCGAAAGCGGATCGGCATGGCTCCTCTCCGCGAGGTTGTGCGACGGAAACTCCCGTGCGATGAGTGTATGCCCGCGTCCGCCGTCTGTCAAGGGGAGGATGAGACCGCGGAACGGCGTTTCACGGCAGAGAATGCTGAGGTCGCATAAGACTCAACCGAAATGGAAGCTCTATCTTCGCGTTCTCTGCGATTAAGAACCTCGCTCCTTGGCGTCCTGCGTCTTGGGCAGGGGCTTGGCGTTGCGGCATTCCGGGTAGCCGGTGCAGCCGAGGAACATGCCGCGTCGGCTGCGGCGGACCGCCATGGGCTTGCCGCACTTCTCGCATTTCTTGAGCGCGTCGGGGATCTCGACGGGCGAGTCGAGGTTGCGGGTGTTCTTGCACTTGGGATAGGCGGAGCAGGCCATGAACCGGCCGTGGCGACCGGTGCGGATGACCATGGGCGAGCCGCACTTCTCGCACTTCTCGTCGGTCGGCTCGGGCGCGGGCCGCGGCGCGAGCTGGCCGGCGTCGTCGAGCGGCATCGTGAACCGGCATTCGGGGTAGCCGGAGCAGCCCAGGAACTGGCCGCGCGGGCTCCACCGCTTGAGCATCGGCTTGCCGCACTTCTCGCATTTGTGCTCGGTGGTCTCGGGGACGGGTCGCTGCATGTTTTTCTCCGCATTCTTGAGGTCCGCCGAAAACGGCTCGTAGAACTCGCGCAGCACCTGGAGCCAGCCGATCTTCGCGTCCTCGACTTCGTCCAGGCGGTCCTCCATGTGCGAGGTGAACTGGACGTCCATGATGTCGCCGAAATGGCCGACGAGCTGGTCGGTCACTGTCTTGCCGAGCTCGGTCGCATGGAACTGGCGCTTCTCGAGTTTGACGTAATGGCGGAGCTGGATCGTCGAGATGATTGGCGCGTAGGTGCTCGGGCGGCCGATGCCGAGTTTCTCAAGCGTCTTCACCAGCGCGGCTTCCGAGTAGCGCGGCGGCGGCTTGGTGAAATGCTGCGAGGGTTCGAGCGTGAGGAGCTTCAAGGGGTCGTTCGGCTCGAGCGGCGGCAGGTGCACCTCGCTCTTCGCGTCGAAGCCGGTCAGGCGCAGATGCCCGTCGAAGAGGAGGTGGCGGCCCTGCACCTCGAACGTGGCTCGCCCAGCGGCGATCTCAACGTCGGCGACGGCCAGCCGGCCGGGTGTCATCTGGCTCGCGACGAAGCGCCGCCAGATCAAATCGTAGAGACGGAACTGGTCCGGCTCGAGGTACGGCTTGACCGATTCGGGCGTGCGTCCGGCGGAGGTCGGGCGGACCGCCTCGTGCGCGCCCTGGGCGGCCTTGGCCGACTTGTAGTACAGCGCCTTCTCGGGAAGATAGCCCTTCGGGAACTGGCTGGAGATGAAGTCGCGGCACTCGCCGATGGCCTGCTCGGCCACGTGGAGGGAATCGGTTCGCATGTAGGTGATGAGGCCGGCGGCGCCCTCCGGGCCCAACTCGACGCCCTCGTACAGCCGCTGGGCGAGGAGCATGGTCTTCCGGGTGCTGAAGCGGAGCTGGATCGAGGCCTGCTGCTGGAGCGTGCTGGTGTTGAACGGCGGCGGCGCGGCCATCGAGCGCTCTTTGCGGTCGCAGCGCTTCACCACGAACGGGGCGTTGCGGAGTTCATCGGCGAGTTGCTTCGCCTGGGCCTCGCTGGCGACGGCGTACGTCGTCCGTTCCTCGCCGTTCTCGGTCGCCACGGCGGCGATGGACTTTCCGTCGAGCTTGGTCAACTGCGCGCGGAATTTTCCGGGCGCGCCGGCGTGCGGTTTCAGCGGCGCGAGATCGGCGGCGAGCTCCCAGTATTCCTGCGGCTTGAACTTCTCGATCTCCCGTTCGCGCTCGACGATCAGCCGGACCACCACCGACTGGACGCGGCCGGCGGAAAGCCCGCGCCGGACTTTGCTCCAGAGCAGCGGGCTGAGCTGGTAGCCCACGATGCGGTCGAGGATTCGCCGCGCCTGCTGCGCGTTCACCTTGTTGTCGTTGATGACCGCCGGGCTCTGGAACGCCTCCCGGATCGCGTTCTGCGTGATCTCGTTGAAAACGACGCGGCGGGTCTTCTTGCTCGGGAGCTTCAGCACCGACGCCAGGTGCCAGGCGATCGCCTCGCCCTCGCGGTCGAGGTCGGTCGCGAGAAAGACTTCGTCGGATTCCTTGGCCAGCTTCCTGAGCTCCGTGAGGATTTTGCTGCGGTCGGCGATGACGACGTAGTCCGGGGCAAAGTCGTGCGCGATGTCCACTCCCAACTTGGACTTCGGCAGGTCGCGCACGTGGCCGAGCGACGCGCGGACTTTGTATTCCTTGCCGAGGTACTTGTTGATCGTCTTGGCCTTGGCGGCGGATTCGACGATGACGAGCTTGGACATCTCTGGATCACATCCTTCCGGCGCGCAACCGCAATGAAGGGCAACGAGCGCGACATTACAACAACTTCGCAGACCGAATGTCAATTTTAGTCATTCGGACCACCTGGCCTGCAAGGCGGCGGCCGAAACTGGCGGACATGCCCGAGGTTCACGTCGAGCACGCGGCTCATTCGGGGCGATTTCAATCGCCAGCCTCAATCCGTCTATTGTGCAGAAATTGCTCTCGGAAGCAAAATCGAAGAACTAGACAGCGCGGCAACGGATTTTCATAATGTCCTATCATACAGCGAGACAGCGGGTTATGATTTCCGATGGAGAAACTCAGCAAGTGCCGTTGACAGTTTTGACGCGGCATGTATAATAGTAATAGAGGCTGATAATGGAGGCGTACTGAAGGATCGAAGCGGAAATCCAGAGGGCCCGCAAGTGGTTCCCGGCGCAATACCGTGGAACTTGCCCCTCACTTGCGAGGCCCTCTTTTTTTGACCACTGCTCGCCGGCATCGGTCATGCGGCTCTCCTTTCCAGTCACTCCAGCAGCAACAGGCCGTAGTAGTTCTGCCTGCACTTGTAATCCTTGACGACCTCGATGGGAAATCCGGCGGTGCGCGCGGTGCGGAATACGTCAATGCCGCAGGCCTCCATGGCCGGACGCGCCAGTTCGGCGTGCCGGCAGCCCTTCTCGAACGCGCACTCCTTGCAGAGGCCGCACGGGCCGCAGGCGAATCCGAACGCCTTGTAGAAGCCGGCGAGGAAAGCCTCGCGTTCCAGCGCGGCGACGGTGCGGCGCATGTCCAGCTCTCCCTCCGAGTGAATCAGGATCGCGCGGCAGTAGCCGTCGAGTACGGCGCGCGTCTCATCCGGCCCCGGCGAATGTGGCGGGCAGAGACGGC
>Ga0209415_10010919_pt1 | contig 15367 bp, 17 predicted proteins | sample PeaSoiSIISIP2007_FD_187696 | JGI IMG/M metagenome (GOLD analysis project Ga0209415, IMG submission 187696) | Peat soil microbial communities from Weissenstadt, Germany - SII-SIP-2007 (SPAdes) (version 2) | ecosystem: Environmental > Terrestrial > Soil > Wetlands > Peat | place: Germany... | reverse complement strand
AACAGCGGGATCATCCAGTGATCCGGGGTCAGCCGCAGCGCCTGGTGCGTTGCGGCGAGTTCTTTGGCCCGGGTGGTCTTCCCGGCTCCAGGGAGCCCGACCATCAGGACCAGGGTGGCGGCACGCGGGTCCTGCGCGACGGCGGGTCCGGCTGCGGATGGGCATGGGAATGGTTCTTCGCACTGTGAACGCTGCGACTGAGACATGACTCCCCTGATCAGGCAGGATGACCAGACAGCACGGGAATACGCGCGTGACTGCCAGGCAGGACACTGATCGGGCGGTACGTTGTCCGTGGCACTGCCCCCGGCGGGGCAGGCAATGAGGCCGCGGTTACGGCAACCTCGGTACCGCCGCTAAGCGGCAGTCCGGGTAGTCATGGCAGCGAAGCAACCCATGCCCTCACCATAGCCGACAGCGCCGGCGGCGATCTGTGCCATGATTCCCGAGGCAGAGACGGCCGCGCAGTCTCAGTCAAACTGGCGCAGCCCAGGTCAGCGGTTCTTTGGGGGTGTAAATCGGGCATGTGGGTTCGTGTTGGTCGTTGTCCCAGGTCAGGGATGGTCTTGTCGGCAGGGTTCCTGTGCGACAGGTGTCGTGCACTACGCGGGGCTGGCGGGTTTGCGGTTGGCTAGCGACATGAGGTCGCGGTTAGCGGCGCGGGCGGCGTTGAGGTCGTCGGTTCGCTCCCCGAGTTCCTGGCGCAGGTCGAGTTCTTGCTGTTCCAGTTGGCCGACGCGGGCGCGGAGTGCCTCGGTGTCATCGGTGCGTCCGATTCCGCTGGCGCGGAAGACCTCTTCGCCGAGTACTTCCGAGAGCCGGGCCGTGAGGTCGGTGTTCTGCTTCCGCAGCCGCTGGTTCTGCTCGCGGAGGTTGGCCAGGTCGGCGAGCAGGGATTGCTTGCTGGCGGCTGTGGAGGCAGGGCTGGTGACAGGAGCGGCGGCGGCATGGGCGTGGATCTGGGCTCGCAGGTCGTGGTGCCGGTAGAGGAATGACCGGTCGACATCGGCTGCCCGGGCGACGGCTGAGACGCTGATCTCCTGGCCGGCTGCGGTCAGCTGGTCTAGGGCGCTGAGGACGCGCTGCCGACGGCGGGTGGTGTCGCGGCGCCGGGCTGCGATGAGCGATTCTGCTGCGCGTCCGGTCATGCGAGGCCTTCTTGCTGAGGGGCGGGCGGGAGCGGGCGGATCGCCGGCATGCCGAGGTGGACTGTGCGGCGGGTCGCCCGGACGACTTCGACGGCCTGGGTGATCTGGCGCCGGCTGGCTTCATCGAGCTGGCTGAGGTCATACTCGGCCCGCCGGATGACCATGGGCGCACAAACCCACCACCGAAGGGAGCACACGTCATGAGGAAGATCGTCGCGGCCGAGTTCATCTCGCTGGATGGCGTCGTTGACGGTGCCAACCAGCTGACCGGCCAGTACTTCAACGATGACCTGCAGCAGTACCTTGCGGCCGGGATGGCCGGGACGGACGCCTTGTTGATGGGGCGGGTGACCTACCAGGAGTTCTTGCCCTTCTGGGCGGCCAAGACCGGCACCGAAGACCCGGTGGCGGCGCACATGAGCAAGCCCAAGTACGTGGTCTCCACGACCTTGACTGACACCAGCGAGTGGGCCAACTGCACCCTGATCAGCGGTGACCCGGCCGGGCAGCTGGCCAGGCTCAAGGAGCAGCCGGGCAAGGACATCCTGGCCCTGGGCAGCGCCACCCTGGTGCGGTGGCTGCTGCGCGAGGACCTGGCCGATGAGCTTGACCTGCTGGTCTTCCCGGTTGTGGCGGGCCACGGCAAGCGCCTGTTCGACGGCGACGGCAGCCAGATCACCCTCAATCTGGCCCGCTCGGAGGCCTTCAGCACCGGCGTGGTCCACCTGACCTACACCCCGGCCAGCCGGTAGCCGCGGTGGCCGCCGCGTCCTGCGTGGCCGCGGCACCGAACCAGCAAGAGAACAACGAGGCCAGACCAAGTAAGCCATTAGGGGCAACGGGCCGCCGCCGCGCGGGCAGCGGCCCGCCAGCTCAGGGCCGCCGCCACAGCGCCGCCCCGACAGCCCGGCCCGGCCGGGCCGGATCGCTGGAGCGGGCGACTTGCGCGGGAACTCCGCTTACCCCCTGAGGGGATGACATGGACGCCGTCCTATACGAACTCGCGCTCATCCGGAGGGATGACTTGATCCGGGAGGCGGCCCGTCGACGGCTGGCCGCGCAGCAACCACAGCGGCTCGCCGGAAGGCGACTGAGCTGGCGGCTCCGCCGTCTCTCCGCCATGGCAGCGAAAACGTCACCTTCCGCCGGCGTCTCGGTTTGACGCAAGGGCCGGAACGATGCACGGACGCATAACACGAACCACAAGAAGAAGGCGAAACACCATGACCATCTCTGTCGCCGACCAGGCAACCGAGTCGGACCCCCGCCGCTGGCGCGCGCTGTCGGTGCTCGGCCTGATCCAGTTCATGCTGATCGTGGACGTCACGATCGTCAACGTCGCGCTGCCGTACATCCAGCACGACCTCGGCTTCTCTCACGCCGGGCTGGCCTGGGTGGTGAACGGCTACGTGGTTATGGCCGGCGGTCTGCTGCTGCTCGGCGGCCGGCTGGCGGACACGTTCGGCCGCCGGCGTCTGTTCCTGACCGGCGTTGGCCTGTTCGCGGTGGCCTCGGCCACGAGCGGCGCGGCGGTGTCTCCGGCGATGCTGGTCGCGAGCCGCTTTGCCCAGGGAGCCGGGGAGGCTCTGGCGGCCCCGGCAGCGCTTGGGCTGATCGCGGTGCTGTTCCCCGACCCGCGTGAACGGGTCAAGGCCGTGGGGATCTGGGGCGGTCTTGCCGGGCTTGGGGGAACGACCGGCACCGTCATCTCTGGCGTCTTGACCGATGTGGCGTCGTGGCGGTGGATCTTCTACATCAACCTTCCAGTGGCACTCGTCGCGCTCGCGCTCGTCCCGAGGTTGGTGTCGGAGAGCCGCATGGTCCGACACCGGCACCGCGTCGACTTCGCCGGGGCGGCTACCGTGACCGGCGGGCTGATCGCGATCGTGTACGGGCTGCTCGAGGCCAGCAGCCACTCCTGGGGCTCCGCGCAGGTCCTGCTCCCGCTCTTGGGCGGGGGTGCCCTGCTCCTTGCGACCGTCGCGATCGAGGCCCGGTCTGCCGCACCGCTGATCCCGCTGCGCTTCTTCGCCAACCGCACGCGGATCGCGGCAAACGGCGTGAACGTGTTCTTCGCCGCCGCGTTCTCAAGCTACTTCTTCCTGCTGACGCTGTTCGAGCAGCAGGTTCTGCACTACTCGCCGCTGCAGGGCGGGCTGGGATACCTGCCATTCGGCTTCGGGATCGGCGTCGGCATGGGTCTGGGCACAGCGCTGATGCCGCGGGTCGGTGTCAAGCCCTTGGTGGCGGCCAGCTTCCTCGGCAGCGCCGGCGGGCTACTGCTGACCAGCTCGCTGGGTGCCGCCAGCTCCTACCTCGGCGGTGTGCTGCCCGGAATGGTCGTGCTGACGGTGTTTGCAGGGCTGAGCTTCGCCCCGATCATGAATGCGGCGCTGCACCAGGTCACCGGCCAGGACTCGAGCCTGGCCGCGGGAGTGCAGAACACCGCCATGCAGGTCGGAAGTGCGCTCGGCCTGGCAAGCCTGGTGACGCTGGCGCTGCGACATGTCGCGACCCAGGTCAGCCACGGGGTGCCCGTCGGCGTCGCCGCCGCGCACGGCTATGCAACCTCATTCCGGATCGGGGCAGCGCTGCTCGCGATCGGCGGTCTGCTCGCCCTGGCGCTGTTCGAACGGGTCAGCACCAAGGTGCGCAACCCGCTCGCCGAAACCGGGATCCATCCGGCGCTCGCGGCAAGCGAACCGGCGGCATCACCAGCCGATGCGTAAACCGACGGAGCACTGCCTAACGCAACGCAGCCGGACCGAAGTCCGCCCCAGCACGATTCTCAGGGAAGAGATCACTCTAAAAGGAGACAGCCATGAGGAAGATCGTAACGGGCCTGTTGACCTCGCTCGATGGCGGCATCAAGGACACGTACCAGGGGAGCCCGTGATTCAACCCGCAGGTCGGCCAGGCCATCGGATCCATGATGGCCGCGCAGGACGCGATGCTGCTGGGGCGCGTCACCTACGAGATGTTCGCCTCGCACTGGCCGCACCAGACTGGCGAGCTGGCCGACACAATGAACGCGGCCCCCAAGTACGTCGTCTCCGGCACGCTCAAGTCCGCGGACTGGCAGAACACCACCGTGATCCCGCCGGCCCGGGCCGCCGGGCAGATCGCCGAGCTCAAGCAGCAGCCGGGCAAGAACGGGCGTTAGTAAGAAGCGTGCGCCCCGCCGCCAAATTGTTGATCTTGTATACCCCTGGTCGCGTGAGCAAGGATGGTGTTGCCATGGCCGAATGTGAGGTCACCGCTGAACCGGCGGCGTGGCGAGACCGGGGCAACGCAGCGCGAGCCGCCCCGGCCCTGCGGCTCGCACCGCAAGTTGTGAGACGTTTTTGAGACACTAGAGGCATGACACAGACCGCAGCCCCCGCCTTCTCGGTTCTCGACCTTCCCGCGGGTGACCGCAACCTCATCGGCCTGGCCCGCGTCAGCACCGACGCCCAGGACGCCCAGCTCCAGCAGGACGCGCTAGCCCTCGCCGGGTGCGGCCGGGTCTACGTCGAGAAGGTCAGCACCCGCAAGGCCGCCACCGAGCGCCCCGGCCTCACCGCAGCGCTCGACTACCTGCGCCGCGGTGACACGCTCGTCGTCTGGAAGCTGGACCGGCTCGGCCGCTCCGTCAAGGAGGTGCTCACGATCGCCGACGACCTCCACGCGCGCGGCATCGGCGTCCGCATCCTCACCGGCAAGCTGTCCGGCAGCTACTCGCCGACCGGCGAGGGCAAGTTCTTCTTCACCATGATGGCCGCCTTCGCCGAGCTGGAGCGGGACATCATCCACGAGCGCACCATGGCCGGCCTGGCCGCGGCGAAAGCTCACGGCCGCACCGGCGGCCGTCCCACCGTGATGGACGCAGACAAGCTGGCGGCGGCCAGGGCGCGCCGGGCCCGCGGCGAGAGCCCCGCTAAAATCGCCAAGGCCCTCGGCGTCAGCCGCGCCTCGATCTACCGGCACCTGGCCGCTAAGAGCGGGTAGGACCAGGCCCGGGAGGGCCCGCAACGTGCGTAGTTGCCGGTACGAGGGGGTCGAACCGAGCCAGTTCATGATCGATGAGCGTTTGTGAGTCGCCCTGGGGGGCAGCGGCGTGGCCATGACGTCAGTGCTGGCTAGCGGCGCCCAATGTAGGGACTACTGCCGGGAGGTAAGCGGCAGGCACTCGCCTATCTAGTGCCGTAGCCGTCAACGTTTGCCCTTTCTGCGGCATGCTACTAGGTCTCGACATGTGACCGGGTGACCCCCGATACCGGTGACAATCTCCAGCCGCCCAGCTTCACGGGGAAGTCAGTTACGTGGCGAGGCGCAGGAGCTGGCGTACCGCCGCGGTCAGAGTATCGGGATCCCAGAGCCTGGGCTGTTCCTTCCCGTTGACCGTGATCGCATCGCTGCCTCCGCAGCCGCCCGGGTAGATGACCACGCCCGGGATGAATTCCAGCCGGTAAACGGTAGCCTCAGCCGCGCAGGGCATGGCGGCCACATCCGGGTACGGTGTCGCGGGCAGGCTGTTCACGAGGGCCACCAGCCGGCCGATGACCGCGGGCGAGGCGAACGTGCGGGTCACCGTTCGCCGCTGGGGGATTATCTCGGCGACGGTGACGGTCACCGAGCGGAAGCTGGCCGCGGTCAGCTGTTCCGCGGCGCTGCGCGGCGGGAACCAGCTCACGCTGGCGTCGGCACGGATCAGGGTATCGCCGCCCGCCGATGGCATCGCGGCGGTGTTCAGTTCCGCGTTTGTCAGCCCGGAGGCCAGTGACCGGGGGGCGTAACCCACCCACAGCACCGTGACCGCGTTCGTCGTACCCGGTGCCAGGCCGAAACCGGCCCAGCCCATCCCGGCCGGCGCGTGCGCGAGCAGGAAGGAGTGCACGGCCGCCGCAGGCTCGCGCACCAGGACGAACCGGTGCAGCTCAACGGTGTAAGGCAAGCCGTCTCCGGCGTACGGCAGGCTCAGCGGCCGCGGCACTGGCGACGGATGGGCAGCCTGTGACCCGGCCGGCACGACCAGCCGGGAGAGCATCTGCCTGGCCTGCGCCAGTGCCGCGGCGCGGGAACCAACAGGTGCCCGGGTCGCCGCCGCCGTGCCGGTCGAAAGCGCCGCGGGCCGCGGCGCAGCCGTCCCGCAGCCCGCCAGCATCGCGGCCAACGCCAGCACCACCACCCACCTGCCGCGCATGGCCACCTCCCAGCCGAGACTCTGCGGCACTTAGACGCCCGGCCGCTCCCAGCGGTTGCTGCTCTTTGTTTCAGAACGAGCTGTGGTTCCACCACCCCCGGCAACCGGCCTCTATCCCGCGGGCGACCCTAATCGGCCAGGCCTGCCGTGCGCTGAGTTCGTGACCGCCGCTGGCGCTCAGATCTGGTCAGCTGGCGCCAGGGGATGGCGCTCCGCCCACGGGACCTGTGGGGCAACTCCAGATCTGGCCGCCAGAGCCGCTGTTGCCGCCGTTGGCCTCAGCGGCCGGTGCGAGCACCAGGGTCCGGCCTGCGGGAATCTTGCCCGGGCTGATGGTCCAGTGAGCGTCCGCGATCCCTGGCGACGGCGCGGGGGAACCGCGCATGACGGCGCAGCCGGACGGCATCTGCGTCATCACTTCCGCCCTGATCCCGAGCTGGTGCAGCTTTGCGTTCGCGCCGGCGATGCCGCCGTACCCGTTGACGGAGACTGTGACCGTGCCGTCATGGTTGCGGGTCACCGCGAACGCCGGCGAGGTCGTCGTCGCGCCGAGCACGAGCGCCAGCACCGCGCCCGCCCCAGCCAGGGCGAGGCCGGCGCCGACGACCAGCTTCGGTCGTGCCCGCCGGTTGTTCCTCGCTGCCGGCCTGCTCACCTGGGCCAGGCCATCCCCATGCTCACGCACAACCTCTCGCCAGAGGTGATCCTCGAAGTTACTCATCGCAGTGATAGACCTTTCTGAGCCGCGCCCGCGCACGTGACAAGCGCATGCGCAGCACGCCCCTGGGCACGCCAAGCGCCGCCGCAGCTTCCTTTGGTGTCAGACCGCCCAGATCGACCAGCTCGACCGCCGCCCGTTCGAGTGCCGGCAGCTCGGCGCAGCGCTCAAGCAGTGCCCGGCCCGCGCGCTGCGCGTCGATCTTGTGCGTCAGCTCCTCGATCTCATCGACCGGGAGACCAGCGAGCCCAGCCAGCCTGGCGGCCGCATCCCGGCCGTTCGTCGCCTGCGCGCAATGCTGGGCGTAGACGTGGCCCGCGATCCCGAACAGCCACCCGCACGCGGTCCCCCGGCCGGGATCAAAACCGCCGAACGCACCGGCCGCCCGGACGATCGTCTCCGACGTCAGATCGGCGACTGTCTGCGGATCGGCGCAACGCCGAGCGAAGTAGGCCGTCACCAGGCCGACGTTGCCGCGGTAGATCTGCTCGAACTCGGCCAGTGCCGAGCCATTCGAGCCGTCTGGCATCATGACCTCCGCGCCGGTTGCCGCGCTCACATTGACTAGTTGCCGAGTTCGCGCCCGCCTGTCACATGAGCCGCCCAGCTCCAGGGGCCTGCCTCAAACCGAGGGTCCAGCGGCTACCCCCAGGATCACAGCATCCTGGGCCGCATGCGGCCCGCAGTGTCCCGGCAGTGCCAACGCCCCGACAGCCCGATGGTGCCGTGAAACCACATCCTCGCAACTACGAGGTTGCCCACTGTGTGGAGGCACAGCCGATTCCAGGGCTCAAGTCCCACGGGCAGAACTGGCTGATCCGGGTGGCGCCACCAATACCGGCAGATCGAAGCTTGCCCGCGCCGAGTCGGCGCTCGGGACGATCATTGGGTGTTCTGTGGAGAGGTCAGGCCGACGACCCTGACATGACTACCGTACTCATTTGCTGCGGCGGTCCTGCTCATGTGCGGGAGCCTCGGCTGGGTGGAATCCGGGTCGCGGCACGGCTCGGGAAGCGCGCGGTTACCGGCCGGTCCGACCGTCGATCAGCTCGCGGAGGATGTCGGCATGCCCGGCGTGGCGGGCCGTCTCTTCCAGCAGGTGCATCAGCACCCAGCGCAGGCTGACGGGCGGATCCGCCTCCGGGAGCCGGCACAGCTCATCCAGGCTGGCCCCGGCGAAGGCCACCGCGTCAACCCGGTGCCACGCCTGCCGGTAAGAGCTGGCCGCAGCGGCCAGCGTGTCGCCCGGCTCCGGCTCGCCGACGGGGATGGCGACGTCGTGTCCCGCGAATCGGTGCAGGACCCAGGTGATCTCGACGCGCGCCATGTGCTTGATCAGCCACAGCAGGCTGGTGCCGCTGCCGACCGGCGACTGCCGTGCCGCGGCGTCATCAAGATCGGCGACCTTGCGGACCAGCGATTCCCGTTGAAACTGCAGCAGGGCATGCAAGGTCTCAGCCTCGCCGGCGGCCAGGCGTGGCGGCTTTTGATCGGGCACCCCGACACTGTACTGCGCGTCCCAGCCGGCGCCCGGATCCGTCCGCCACCTGATGCAGGCACTACCGGGGGACTGCCGGGCCGGGCGGGGCTGCAGGGCGACGACGCATACCGGCTGAGCAGCGGTTCCAGCCCTCGCCCGTTCTGCACATCCCGGACTGCCCAAGCCGACCACCCTCTCACGCGCAGTAATCGGCCCCGGCGACGCCAGGCGCACACTGCCGCCTGATACGCCCGGCGATCTTGGTCGTCACCGCAGCCGCTTGGGCCGTGCTGAACTGGGTCTTCTGTGTGGCTTCAGCCCGCCCAACCTGCAACATGCCGCCAGTTGGCTAACCCGGGCGCCTCGCACGATCGCCTCGCCACCCGCCTGTCGCGGTCAGGCAGCAGGACGGTCCATTCTTCCCGCAGGATCCCGCCGCGGGCCACGTCAACGTCCGGGGTAGCTGGTCACCGAGAAGAAAGCGCATTACATCGCCGTGGTCAAGCGCAACCAGCCGCTGCTGCACGCCCGGGTCAGGGCCCTGCCCTGGCGGCAGGTACCAGCCGGCAGCGTCACCCGCGAGAGGGGGCACGGCCGCACCGAGACCAGGACCCTGAAGGCCGCTCACGTCAGCCGCCTGGATTTCCCGCACGCCCGCCAGGCCATCAAGATCACCCGCCGGCGGCAGGACAGCGCCACCGGCAGCACCTCCCGCGAGACCGTCTACGCCGTCACCAGCCTGACCAGCGCGCATGCCACCGCGCCGGACCTGGCCCGCTTGGTCCGCGAGCACTGGTCCATCGAGGCACATCACCACACGGACGGGACACGACGTTCAGCGAGGACACCTCCACCAGCCGGACCGGCAGCGGGCCCGTCAACCTGGCCACCATCCGCGCCGCCGTCACCGCGGCCATCAAAGACGCCGGCTACCTGCACGTCCCCGAAGGCCGGCGCGACCACACCACCCCGCCGAGACCCTCCACCTCCACGGCCTCGATTAGGACAGAAATGGGACATTAACGGAACACGCCGGAGCCCTGGGCGGCACCGGGCTGTGAGGCGGTGGGCCTGGTGTGCACCGAGATCCCGCTCCGGGTGCCGCCTGCGCCTGTCCCCTGCTGGTTGTGGACTCGGCCTGGCTGCTGGTCCCTGCCGTCTTGGACGCCGCGATCGGGCATCGGGCCCTGCCGGCGTGGCGCGGCGGCTCTGTGGTGGGCTGATGATGCCGGTCGGCCGCTCTGGGCTAGGCAAACGGGGGTTTCACCCCGAGCATGCTGGCCGCGGTTCGGGAGAGCGTCCCGGTCTGGTCGGTGAGCAACGGCTGCGACGTGCCGTGAGCAACCACCGCGACCGTACCGCATATGCCGGTGGCGGCGATGAGGCTCGGGCGCGCCCCCGGTGTGGTGGCGAACGCCAGCCGGTAGGTGACCATGAGGGCGAGGCAGGACCGGTCCGCGATGGACGGCGACGCATTCATCCCGTTGAGCAGCGCGGCCAGCCGGCCGACTATTTCCGCGGAGGTAAACGTCCGGGAGACAATGCGCGGCTTGACGGCCGCGATCGTCACGGAGACCGTCACGGCCCGCATCCCGGGGGGTACGCGCTCGGCGGCGCTGCGCGGCGGGTACCAGCCGACGATGACGTTGACGCGTACTACGGACCCGCGCTGGCTCCCCGGGGCGATCAGGACGGCGACCACGCCGTTGGCGATGCCTGGCGGGAACGTCGTTAGCAGGTCATCCACCCCAGTCACGGTTTGGCTGGGGGGAGCCAGGAATTGAGTGAGGAAGCGTGTCCCGGCGGGGGGATGCGCCGACGCGAAAGCGCTCACCTGATCGGTGGACGCGGGTGAAGTCCACAGCCCGGACGCCTCGACCGTCTCAGGAGCGCTGGGGCCGCTTGGGTCCCATGGGCGGAATACCGGGGGTTCCGGCCCGCTGAGCCGCGCGGAGCCCGGGGGGAGCGCGACATGCGCGACGAGGCTTTCGGCCAGCTGCAACGCCTGGGTCCTGCTGCCCGGCGGCGGGGTCTGGTCCGCGAGCCCGATTGGCCGCGGCTGGCCGGCAGCCCGCGACGTGACGGGGGCGGACGTCGTAGAAGTGCAGCTGGCGAGCAGGAGAGAACCGGCCAGGAGCGCGGCGCCGGGCATCGCCCTGCGCCGCAAGCCAGTGCCACGCATGGATTTCTCCCTCCACGCGGCTACTATCTTTGACGATGCCGCGTCCGGGCCGGTTCCCGAGCGGTGGGAGCATTCGCCAACCCGGGCGCGGTGCTGGTGGTGGACCTATGTATTACAGTGGCGGTTTTTCGGTCTGTGGTCATGCTGCTGCTGGGAGTGATGCCGTGATCATCGGCTGCCGGTTACGTGGTGTCACCTCGGGCTGGCGCGGGCTGGGTGCGGCGGCGGGGAGGCGGGTGCAGTAGTGGTGCCAGCGGGCACGGGCCTGGTGCCGCCTGCGCCAGTGTGACCAGCGGAGGTGGAAGGCGAGGCGGGCGCGGGTGAGGAGCCCGGCGGCGTAGTGCCCGGCGAGGCGGGCGATCCGGGTGGCCTCGGCGACCGACAGCGCGATCGGGGGGGTGCCCGGCGGGCAGGGCTGGCCGCCCCGGGCGGGCAGCGGCGCGTCCTGAGTGTATATCTGCAGGTCAGCGTCGCTGCTGCTGCTGCTGCTGCTGCTGCTGCTGCTGTCGTCGTCGGCGGTGACCGGGGCGTCGTTGTCGGTGGCGCCGGGGAGGGTGAGGAGCCCGGCCAGGGCGTTGCGGATGGCCAGTGCCCGGAGCTGGGCGAGCGCGGTGAGGGCGGTGTGCCGGCAGGCCGCGTCCCAGGTGCGGACCTGGAAGTCGGCCCAGCCCAGCTCGTCCTTGCCGGTCTTGAAGGTCACCTCACCGGCCAGCGGCGCCCGGCGATGGTGATGAAATACGTCATGGTCGCGGGCCTGTCCCCGGGCGCCCAGCACAGATAGAAGGTGTACTCGTTGTCCTGGCGGTCCAGGCGGCGGATCAGCAGGAACTCCCGCGGGTCCGTGGTGGCGATCAGGGCCCGGTAGCCGTAGCGGGGTCCTTTCGTCCCGTTCCCGCACGACCGCCTCTCGAACACGGCGTCGTTTACCAGCGCGTCAGCGCGGGTGACGGTCCCGGCGGCGGTCGTGACCTTGTAGTCGCAGGGGATGATGACCGCGTAGGCGACGGTCAGCGCCCGGCACGCCTCCCGGAAGGCGCCGCTGCGCCCGTACACCTCGTCCGCGGCGACCCAGCAGAACCGCAGCCCCGCCGCAGCCAGGCGTTTCAGCTGCCCGATCGCCAGCTGCGGCTTGGTGGCGAACGCCAGGCGGTCCGGGATGTCGGCCCCGCGGCGGCGCGGCAGGTCCCTGGCCCAGACCTGCGGCATGTACATGTCAAAGTCCGCCCACGCCTGCCCGGACGCGGTGACCAGCGCCGCGAACACCCAGCTCACGCAGTTCTCCACCTTGCCGGTCACGCCCGCGTGCTGCGGGGACACGCACGCGGTGGCCCGGCCCTTTTTCAGGTGCGCCGTCTCGTCGATGGCGATGCCCGGGCCGACCAGGTCATCCGCATCGCCGGGCAGGCACCGCGCCGCCAGGCCCGGCAGCGCGCCGCGCACCGTCTCCCACGACCACCGATAGCTCCGGAGCAGGGCCTGCAGCCGGTGCGGCCCCTCATGCCCGGCTTCCTCCGCCAGTCCCCAGCAGTTCGCCCGCACCGCCGGCGACAGCGCCCTGATGTAATCCAGCGCCGTCGCGACGGTGCGCCGCTGCGCCATCACCCGGCCCAGCACCGCCCTGACCAGCGCATCCGCCCCCGCCGCGCAGTCGGCGGCATCTTCTATCCTGGCCACAGCGGCCGTGGCCTCGTCTTGTTTTGTCACAGATCCAGGAACGAGCCACGGCCGCCCCTGGTTACACCCGCGTCACGCCGGCGCCCCGGAACCCGTCACGCAGCGTCACGCCCATCCGGAATCGCCGCCCTGCAGGCGATTACTCAAGAACATGCACACGGACACTCAACGTGAAACAGTGACTGTAATACATGGCTTACACACCGTGGCCGGACGAGCGGCTGTGGCAGCCGGATGCTCTTCAGCCAGTTCGACGAGACCGGTGCCCCGGCCGGTCATGTGTTACCCGCGTTCCGAATGGACCAGAGCGAGTCCCCGCACGGGATAGCTACAAAACGGGAACAATTTGGTCCGCGGGCAATGCCCGCGGACCAAATCCACCGCTGGCTACGTAGTGAGATAACCATGGGTGTCGTCTCATCAAGGCGCTGACAAGGTCTCACACGCTGTTCCGTTGGGCGTGTTATTGACGAAGGTAGTGGAACAGTACTTGCCGGGTGCCGGATAGGAATTGGCCTTGCCGTCTGCATTGAGCGTGAGACCGTAGTAGTCGTCGCTGCCGGTGCAGTAATTGTGCGTTGCGTACCAAGTCCCAGTGGCACTCTCGCTGTGCCAACTACCAGGACTGCTTATATATATGTACGCGTTGTGCACCGTGGTTTGCCAGACGCAGCCATGAATGGTGGCCTCGTATTTGTCGCCTGACTTGTACGGACCGTTGAGATAGATGCAGGCGTTCCCTGTGCACCCACGCGCCGTATACGGGATTGCGGCATGCGGTGCCACCTGATGCTGGACGGCGGGTGCGGTCGGCGGGACGGAACCTGCAGTGGCGGGAAGTGCGGCCAGGCCGAACGAGCCGACCAGGGCGGCCGACGACAAAGCCGAGAGAAGTGCTATGCGACGCTTGGAAAAGAACATGCCTGCTCCTTCGAATATCTGAGAATCTAGGTTTTATAACTATGGCGCTTACGTGGCTATCTACTGACGCGTAACCATGGCGCCGCGGTTGCCAATGACTCTATTGTCGCGGCCGACGTCGTTATCGTGATCAGCAGCACCTGCACGGGTGGGCTGATGGCGAAGGTGCCGGGTCCGGTCATGCACAGGGTCTTGAATTCGTCCGCGGCGGAAAGGCAGGCTTGGTGCTCACCCACGATCTGTGCCCGGTAGATGCCGGGAAGATCGACGGCCAGCGAGCCGTCGCCGCTGTAGCAGCTTTCACCCTTCGAGCCCCACAGCCGCAGCCAGGCCGAACTGCATTTTGCCGTCGACGTGTCCGGGGTGGCCCGGCGCGTGGCAGCTGCATTTGCCGAGCTGGCAGCCGGACCGTGATGGGCGCTTGCCATCGCTGACACGCTCCCCAGTAGCGGGAGCATGAGTGCGGCCGCGGCAGCGGCGAGCAGAAGCTTTCTCATGTCCTCCCCTTACATATCAGATACAGGGGGTGCTCCACTGGCGATGGTATGGCCCAGTTAGTTCGATGGCAGTCAAATAATGACCCGCCATTAAACTGGCCGAGAATTTGACCCTTGTATTACAGTCGCGGTTTTCCGGTCTGTGGTCATGCTGCTGCTGGGAGTGATGTCGTGCTCGCCGGCTGCCGGTTACGTGGTGTCACCTGCTTTCCGGCGGTGCGGGGTTGCGTGATTGCGGCGGGGAGCCGGGCGCTGTAGTGGTGCCAGCGGGCGCGGGCCTGGTGGCGTCTGCGCCATGCTGACCAGCGGAGATTGAAGGCTAGGCGGGCGAGGCTGAGGAGGCCGGCTTTCCAGTCGCGGGCGAGGCGCTCGATGCGGGCGGTCTCGGCGGCGGACAGCCCGATCGGGGGGAGGTCGGGCGGGCAGCGGCGCGGTTCCGGTGTAGATCTGCAGGTCAGCGGCGCTGACGGCGGGCTCGCTGACGGCCGCCGGGGCGTTCTGCCCGGCGGGCGCGGCTGCGGAAAGGACGTCAGCGCCGGCGAGCGCGGCCTGGATGGCGGCGGTCCGCAGCTGGGCGAGGGCGGTCAGCGCGGTGTGCCTGCTGATCGCGTGGTATGTCCTGGCCTGGGACTGGTCCCAGCCGAGGGCGTCCTTTCCCGTTTTGAACGTCACTTCCACTGTTATCTTGGCTCTTGAGCGTGTCGCATGTGGCGCTCTGTTATCTGATCGCTTCATACTGTCTCTTCGGGGGGAAGGCAGATGGATCACGGGGATGCTGGCGTGCGTGCCGCACAGCCGGGCGGCAGGGGCGAGGGCACGGTCATCGATCTGCACGTGACGGCTGCGGCGGATGCGACCGGGACGGAACTCGCCGCCGCTGACGTTGATGGCACTGCGGTGCTACGCCGGGCCGGAGTGACTGGGGGGCTGCCGTTCCTGCTGGGTGCTGACGGTTCTTATGACCTGAAGCTCAACCGGTTCTTCCGGGAACTGGACGGGTGGGGGGTGCGAGCGGCCAGCAGCGTCTTGGCCTACGCGCGGGACATCATGGTTTTCTGCCGGTTCCTGGCGGAGTCGCGGGGAGGGAAGTCGATCTGGGAGTGCGACGCCGCCGATCTGCGCGCCTTTAAGCGCGTGCGGCTGCATACGCCAGGACCGGCGCATGTGTCGGTGCCGACGTGGCGCCGGTCGATTGCGGCGCTGGATAAGTGGGCTGCTTGGGCGTTGTATGAGGGCCTGATCTGCAGGCTGCCGTTCCGGTACGTTGACCGGAACGTGTTCACGCCGCAGGGGATGCGGCAGGTCCGCATCAACGCCGAGTCCGAGCCGGATCCGGGACGGCCGCTGGTGAGGTTCGTGTCGTTTGAGGATTACCTGCTGTGGCGGGACGTCGGGCTGCGCGGCCGTCTTCCGGGCGGGCAGGTTGACCGGTCGTGGCGGGGACGGCACGACGAACGCAACGCGCTGTTCGCGGACTTGCTCATCTATACCGGGCTCTTCTCCCGGGGTCACCGGCCGTGGCGCAAGTCTGGTCTTCGTGTTTGCGCAGCTCAGAGGCTGATGGA
>Ga0209415_10010915_pt1 | contig 15368 bp, 10 predicted proteins | sample PeaSoiSIISIP2007_FD_187696 | JGI IMG/M metagenome (GOLD analysis project Ga0209415, IMG submission 187696) | Peat soil microbial communities from Weissenstadt, Germany - SII-SIP-2007 (SPAdes) (version 2) | ecosystem: Environmental > Terrestrial > Soil > Wetlands > Peat | place: Germany... | reverse complement strand
CGTCATCGTGCTGCGGTTATCGATGGCACCGCAGCTCGCACTGTGTCCGGAGAAATAGGGGCTGTTCCCACTCAGGTTGGAATTGCTGATAGTCGCCGTCCCTGTGTTGAGGATGGCGCCACCGGAGAGCGCCGTGTTCGTATAGAAATTGCTCTTGTTGACGGTAAGCGTGCCGGAATTGTCGACGCCTCCGCCACCCGTATAGCTGAGCCCTCTTTTGATGGTGAGATTCGATAGAGTAAGACTGATGCCGGCGCCGACCGTAAAGACACTGGCGCTGTTTGTGCCGTCGATGATGGTGGTCGCCGCCTTGACGCCGCTTAGCGTCAGGTTAAACGGGATGCTTAGATTTTCCTGGTAGGTGGCCGCGGCGATCTGAATAATGTCGCCGGACGCCGCAAGCGAGATCGCATGTCCGACGCTGGCGCAGGCCGTGGCTCTCGTCTTGCAGTTATTGCCGTCGTCGCCGTTGACCCCGTTGACATACCATGTGCCAGCGAACACCGGGGAACACAGCATGATCAGAGCGACGAGAACCGGGACTACGCTGACCTTCAGCATGGTGACCCTCCCGGCGAAATTGCCTGCTACAATCGCCCACGATCTTAACCGACATTCCCCAGATTCGCAACGAAATGGCGCGATTTTCACCTTCTGTCTCTGTCCGTCTTAGCACTTGATTGTCATTCGAACAAGCGGTCTTTGCGGCCGTGAGGGCCTGCCCTCTGCCAGGTCGACTGGAATCTGGGCGAGCCGCGTTGCATCGTAGTTTTACGACGCGATACGCGCGCGCTTGGCTCGCTTCTTTATCAAACTGCACCACTATCGCGATAGTCATGTATTGACACGGTTAGCGGCGATGCAATAACGTTGTGTCCGGCAAAAACGATGCTCCAGTACGCGGGAGTAGCATAACCACGGAAATGCGCCGGGGCTCCATCCCGGAGATGACGGTTCGATACCGGCCTCCCGCCCCACCTTTTGACCTCTGTATTACTCGTAGGTTGAGTCCGTTTAGATTGTCTTTTTCTTCCAGCGCCCCTGTCGAAACAGGAGCGCGCTGGCTGCTGCCATCGATCCCTCGGCGATCGCAATGGCGAAGTATGCCCCGTTGGCGTGCATCTTCATGGGAATCGCCAGCCAGTAAGCTAGCGGGATTTCGAGCAGCCAGAAACCAAAGAAATTCACGATGGTCGGAGTCACTGTGTCACCCGCCCCGTTGAAGGCTTGCATCATCACCATGAAGTAGGCGTATCCGATGTTGCCGTAGCTGATAATGCGCAGGCACGAGGCTCCCAGCGGAACGACCGCCGGGTCCTGAGTGAACAAGCGTATGACCGGCTCCGAGAAGGCCATGAAGAAGAGACCAATGATTCCCAGGAAGGCCACGTTGTAGTAGCCGGTCCGCCAAACCGCTTTTTCGGCGCGCTCGGGATGATTCGCGCCCAGGTTTTGTCCGACCAGGGTTGCGGCCGCGTTGCTCAGCCCCCAGGAAGGGAGGATTACGAAGATGACAACGCGGATGGCGATGGTGTACCCCGCCAGCGCCGCGGAACCAAAGACGCTGACGATGCGCACCAGACCGATCCAGCTGGTGTGGGCAATGGCAAACTGCAGAATGCCGGTCAGCGACACGCGGATCAGCCGCCACAGAACGTCGAACTGCAGGCGAACCTGGCTGGTGAGAATGCGCAGACGCTCGGTGCCTTTGAGCAGACGATAAAACTGGTAGCCCACGCCGATGCTTCGCCCGATAAATGTCGCCAGGGCGGCTCCGGTGACACCCAGCCGTGGGAACGGTCCCCAGCCAAAGATCAGGCAGGGATCGAGCACCAGGTTGATGATGTTCGAGACCCACAGCAGGCGCATGGCGATGGCCGCGTCGCCCGCGCCGCGGAAGATTGCGTTATTGAGAAACAGCAGCAGCACGGCGCAGCTGCCTCCCAGACAGATGCGGGTGTACCAACTGCCGGTGGCGACGATTTCGGGCGACGCTCCCATCAGCTGAAGCAATCGCGGGGCCGTCAAAAAGCAGGGCACACCGATCGCAACGGATAGGAACAGTCCGAGCGCGATCGCTTGCACTCCAGCTACGGCCGCGCCTTCATGGTCTTTCTCGCCAATGCGCCGCGCTACCATGGCGGTGGTGGAGAGGCTCAGTCCCATGGCCACTGAGAACACGAGGCTAAGCATGGATTCGGTTAGCCCGACTGTAGCTACGGCGTTGGCTCCCAGCCGCCCTACCCAAAACACATCGACCACCGCGAAGAGGGCCTCCAGCACCATTTCCAGAACCATTGGCACGGCCAGCAGCAGGATGGCGCGGTTCAGACTGCCAACGGTGTAGTCCTGGTGTGAGCCGCGAATCGCCTCCACCAGAGACGTCCAGAGTGTGCGCTGCGACTCGGCAGCGTTAGACACGGCTTCCATTTTCAACCTGCAACTTTCCCGGCATCGCCCCAGGATGAGGACCTCCTCGGGCGTGGCGCTTCTGAATCGACTAAGGGAAAAAATATGGAGCCCGCTGCGAACGAACTAACTCGGCGGGCTGAGAGGATGGCGAACTAACGAGGGATGGGCATTGTGTTCCTCGGCGCGGGTCGTCTAAAAACCGGGGTCCCCGCACGGAAACGAACTACCAGAATTGAAATAGTCTATCGCGAAAGTGGGCGGATGCCAAACAGGAAGTTTCTGAGTAGTGACTCAGTTTTGAGTCACTAGGCGTGACGAACCTGTGCGCCGTCTCGCTCTATCAGTACCGCCTCGGTCAAGCGTCTTGTCGTCCTGAGGCCCGCGTCTTTTGCGGGACGAAGGACCCATGCAATCCGCGCGGATTGCATAGGTCCTTCGCTTCGCTCAGGATGACAAGGTGTACCTGGAAACTGCACCAGAATCTCCCCATCACTTCCTGGCCAGCAGTGTGGCGCGCGCCGTAGGCGCCTGGCCCTTTTCCATTCCACCCAGAATCACCGGGCCCGCCGGAGTGGCCAGGATGCCGCGGCAATCCATGCGGGGATCCAAAGTATCTTCGTCGAGCGTCTCCCATGCCTTGGTGCGCGGATCGAAAGTGAAGGTCACGGTCGCGATGTCGGCGGGCCGGCCATCGTAGCCGATGCCCTTGAAGTCGTGCGGGCTGGCACTGCCGCCGGAAAAATAAATCTTGTGTCCGTCCACTCCGCTGGCGATCCCGAAGCGCGCCGGACCGGGATGGGGAGGCAGCTTGGTCCATTCGATCTTGTTCGGGTCTTTGTGGTCGATCTTGCCCATCCAGCACTCGTCCGACGCAACGTAGGACGCTCCAGCGTCCGGGTTTTTCTTCGCACCATCCATGAAGACGATAGCATCGTCAGCCAAGCCGCCAGCGTGGCCGAAAACGGGCGTGCCTGGAAAAGGCGTGCCCTGGCTCCAGGTATTCTTTTCCGCGTCGAAGACCTGCACATTGTTTACCGGGCCGTTCTTCGAGCGTCCTCCGACCAGATAGACGAAGCGATCGTGGTTCACGCCGATCACGGCGTTGTCCACAGGCACCGGAATGTCAGCGCCGCGATACCACTTGTGATCCTCGGGAACATAGGCGTTGACGTCGGAAACCGTGAGTTCTCCCTGCTTGTCGACCACATATCCGCCAAAGAGAAACACTTTGCCCTTGGCATTGATGGCCGAAGCCCCCAGCCGCCCTGCGACTCCGGGAACCGGGCGACCGTCGCGCCATTTTCCAGTCGCGAGATTGAAGATGTAGACGCGATTGGTGACGTCGTCCCAGGTTTTCCGCGGACCGATTCCCATGATCGAGAACAGTTCCATCCCGCCTTTCAACCCGGCCACAGCGTTGCTGGAGACGGCTGCCGGCATATTGGAAAGCTTGGGTTGATCGGCGGCCGGCAACAGGGCCGTTGACAGCAAAAGGGTGAGGAGCAACAGGGCTCTTTTCATCGCTGAGATATTACGTGGTTAGTGACTCAACGGCAAAGAGCGGAGTAGCTTAGCCGTCGGACCTTAGACCAACCCCAAACCGCGTGTCATCCCGAGAGCCCGCGTTTTGCTTCGCGAGCCGAGGGATCTCGGTCCTCTCTGCTGCCACGCGCCAGCCTTATTCGATCAATCCCTGTCGAACGGCATGAATGAAGTCCGTATAAGCGGGCGTGTCGCCGTTAACCCGCATCCAGCTGGCAATCTGCCCGCGATGATACGCAGAATGCATGAGCACGTGAGCGGCAACGTCTTCCACCGTGCTCGTCCAATGTTCACCCTTACTGTTCTTGTAGGACACCGCTTTGGACAAATCATCCGGCCCTAAGGTCGCGAGGTAATCCCGCCAAAGCCCGGCAACCTTCCCGTTCCACCCTTCGCATTGTTCGAGGCTCAACTCGGGCCACACAGGCTGGCTCTGCGGTTGCTGCTGCAACCTTTCGAGCCAGAGCAGCTCGGCAGAGAGAATGTGCGCCAAAAGCTGCCGCCCCCGAGGGGCAGAAGCAGGGCTGTTGCGGAGCGCTCCGAGGACCTCGCGGATGGCCCATGCGTCATAGGCAAACTGGCGCCGTAGATGATGAAGTAAGTCCCTTGCCATGGGGTTAAGTCAGTGGTCAGTGGTCAGTGGTCAGTGGTCAGTGGTCAGTGGTCAGTGGTCAGTTTTCAGTTCTCAGTTCTCTGCCTCCCGACTCGCAAAATCCATTCACTATCCTTTCACATTTATCGATTACACTGGTCTGCAAATTCCGCCAGGAGCAAGGTTTGCCTCGCAAAACCGCACGCGTGTCGAGCATTGAGCCGCAGCCCGGCAAAGCGGCGGCAGTTCGTGAGCCCGCGACAGCGCATAAGCCGCGCACCCTGGCCACCGACGACCTGACGCGCCTGGCCTTGAAGGCCTGTTTGATTGCCCGCGACGCCGCATTTAATGTGCGTGATCTGGTCACCAACAATTCGCGCATGGCCTTCCTTGCCATCAAAGATTGCGAAAAAGAACTGGACCTGATCGAGCGCCAGATTGACGAAGGTCTTCCCGCGGCCATCACTCGCGTCAATGAAGCCCGGGCGCGGCAACTGCTTTCCAGCCTGAAGTGCACTACTGATCTGGAACGCATCGGCGATCTGGTGATGAGCGTGGCCATGCGAGTGCAGGCGCGCAACGCCAAGATGGCGGCCTCCGATACCCGCCAACTGGTAGAGATGTCGGAAATTCTGCGCGAAATGCTCGACCTCATCCACAAGGGATTCGTCACCCTGGACCTGGAATGTGCCCGCAAAGTCTTGCAGATGGATAAAGAAGTGGACCGCATCTGCCACGCGTTGTTCCAGAAACACCTGGCCGAAAACCTGCCCCAGGGCGATACCACGAGCTTTGACCTGCTTCTGATGGCGCAAGCGCTGGAGCGCGCCGGCGATCACACCACCAACCTTGCCGAAGATCTCTACAGCCTGATTGAAGGACGCAGCCTGCGCCATATGCCGAAGAAGCGAGCGGCGCAGTAGACAGCTCTCAGCTCTCAGCTGTTAGCTCTTAGCTCAACCCTAACTCCGACCCCGTGTCATTCTGAGAGCCCGCGCCTTTCGTCGCGGGCCGAAGAGCCTGTCCTGAGCGAAGTCGAAGGAATCTCGTTCTCATGAGCTACTAGGCGTCAGCCTCGAACTCTCCGAACCCTTATCTGGGGCCCCGCAGGCGGCCAAACCCGCGAAATTCATCATTCGTTAACACGCGGGAAACATTCGCGCAACATTCCGCCCATACAGTTTGTGACAGGGCTCCAAGGAAGTAAAAGCAAAAGCTGGGCGCCAATCGCAAAAATGCACCTCCCTCTGAACTCTTACGAGCGCGGCTCGCGTGCAGACGGACCTCCGCCCGGCCGCATGCTCGTGTTTGTCGTGGAAGATGAAGAAGACATTGCCCGCCTGATCACCCACAATCTGCAGGCCGCCGGGTTTGACGTGCAAAGCTTCGTAAGCGGAGCCTCCGTGGTCTCGGAAGCTTTGCGGGAAATGCCTTCATTATTTCTTCTGGACGTTATGCTGCCTGGCGCCGACGGCTTCGACCTCTGCCGTCACATCCGGCAAACCCCGGTCTTATCGACTACTCCGGTCATTTTCCTCACCGCAAAAACCGCGGAGGCTGACCGGGTCAAGGGACTGGAACTGGGCGGCGACGACTACATCACCAAGCCCTTCAGCCCGCGGGAACTGGTGGCCCGCGTCCGCAGCGTGCTGCGTGGAACCCGGCAACCTCCTGAGCCGATTAAAGTGCTACGGCTGGGCGATCTGGAAATCGACCCCTGTTCCATGACCGTACAGGTTCAAGGCCGCAACATCCTCACCACCGTGCGGGAGTTCCGGCTGCTCGAGTATCTGGCCACGCACCGCGGCCGTGTGCTCACGCGCGATCAGTTGCTCGATGCCGTGTGGAAAGAAACTCCGTTTGTGACCCCGCGCTCGATCGACGTCTACATCCGCCGTCTGCGCGAAAAAATTGAAGTCGACCCCCGCCATCCTCAGTATCTGAAGACCCTGCGCGGCATCGGCTACCGGTTTGAGGTCCCAAAATAGGTTCCTGTTTTCACCGCGTACTCCGCGACCGTTCTCCGCGCCCTCCGTGATTAGGGTTCTTCGTTTATTCTGTCCTCTATTCCTTTTGCTCGCCTTCATGGGAAAAACCAAACTGCTGTGGAATTCCGAGGACCAGACGGCCCGTCTTGCCGAACTCACGGCGGGGTCCGAGGATTCCGCCAAGGACAATCCTCTGCGGCGGGACGTCCGATCTTTGGGCTCGGTGCTGGGGCAGGTGCTGGTCGAGCAGGGTGGCCGCGAACTCTTTGACGCGGTCGAGCAGTTGCGGCAGTTGCTGATCGAACACCGCGAAAAAGTGCGCCATGCTTCGCTCGGCAATGCAGCGTTCGGCGCTGCGGCGGCGGATTTGATGACACGGGCTCAGGACCTGGTCGCGAAGATGGATGTCTCCCGCGCTCATCAAGTCGCCAAGGCGTTCGCCATCTATTTCGAACTCACCAATCTGGCTGAGACCAACCATCGCAAGCGGCGCCGCCGCGCCGGCAACCTCGACCGCGGACATGTTCCGCCTCCCGGCTCGTTTCGCGGCACTCTTCAGCGCCTGAAAGCGGCCGGAGTATCGGCCCAGCAGGCTCTCGTCGCACTGCGCCAGGTCACCGTAGTCCCCGTGTTCACGGCCCATCCTACCGAGGTCGCACGGCAAACGGTCTTGTTGAAGCGCCGCCGCATCGCCCGGCAACTCGAAAATCTCGACTGGCTTCCTCTGACCGCCGCGGACGCCGCTGACTCCGAAGAAGCTATCCGAGCCGAAGTCACGGCCCTCTGGCAAACCGATGAAATCCGCGGCGTAAAGCCCACCGTGGATGACGAGATTCGCACCGGCTTGCGCTACTTTCGGCTCTCGTTGTTCGAAACCATCCCCAAAATCTACACCGAGATTCTGGAATCGTTTCGCGACGTCTACGGGGTCAAGCTGGAAGAAGCTGCGCTGCCCACGCTTCTCCGGTTCGGCTCCTGGATTGGCGGGGACCGCGACGGCAACCCCTTGGTCAAGCCGGAATGTATTCGCGATGCACTCGAGCTGGCGCGGGCTTTGATTGTGCGCGAATACAGTAATGACGTTGAGGCCTTGAGCGACCGCCTGAGTTCCTCGCTCCGTCAAGCCGGCGCGTCGGAAGAAATGCTGGCGCGCCTGTCGCATTACGAGCGCACGCTTCCCGGGGTTCATCTCGCCTGGGGGCCACACAACACCATGGAGAGCTATCGCCGCTTTCTTTCCTACGTGTTTCACCGACTGCAACACAGCCATGCGCCTTCTGCTTCTGATGTGGGCTACGGCAGCGCGGTGGAATTTGAGCGCGATCTGCTGCTGCTGCGCGACAGTTTGCAGTCGCATCGTGGGAAGCGCCTCGCCAGGAGCTTTGTCGACCCGCTGCTGCGTAAGCTGCACACTTTCGGCTTCCGTCTGCATACCCTCGACATTCGCCAGCACGCCCGCGTGCACACGCAGGTTCTGGCCGAGCTTGCTCCTGCCCTGCAGACGAACCCATCGTTGCCGCAGGTGATAGAAACTCTGTTTCCGGAAAGCCGTGAGTTGCTCGCCACTTTCCAGAAAGTCGCCGAGCTGAAACGCGCCTATCCCGCGCAGGCCATCTGCCAATACGTCATTAGCGGCGCCGAATCGGAGCAGGACGTTCTCGCTGTCACGCGTTTAGCCAAGATCGGCGGCGTCGAGGTCGCAGGCTCGGGAAACGATCCCGGCCTGATGCCGGTCCCGCTGTTCGAGTCGATCGATTCCCTGCGTGCTTCCGCCGGCGTGATGCGCCGCCTGTGGAATCATCCCGAGTACGCGCCGCTGCTCGATTCCTGGGGACGCTGGCAGGAGGTGATGCTCGGCTATTCCGACTCCAACAAAGACGGAGGCATGTTCACCAGCACCTGGGAGCTCTACAAAGCTCATCGTGAGTTGCATGGCGCGGCTCAGGAATGCCGTGTGCAGCTTCGCCTGTTTCACGGCCGGGGCGGGACCGTGGGCCGCGGCGGGGGTCCCACGCACTCCGCAATTCTGGCGCAACCGCAGAGTTGCTTCTCCGGACAAATTCGCATCACCGAGCAGGGGGAAGTGCTCAATTGGAAATATGCCGATCCCGTGCTGGCGGAGTGGAACCTGGAATTGATGATCGCCGCCAGCCTTGAGTCACTCACTCGCGCAGCCCGCCCGGACTCGGGCAGCCATTCCCAGTGGGAAGGAGCAATGGAGGAAATGTCGGGCCAGGCCTACCGCGTCTATCGCCGCGACATTGCCGAGAATCCCGAAGTGCTCGAATACTTCGACCAGGCCACGCCCGTCAACCAGCTCGACGCCGCCCGCATCGGGTCACGCCCCTCGCGTCGTACTCAGAGCCGCCGCCTCGAAGATTTGCGCGCTATCCCCTGGGTCTTTGGCTGGATGCAGAGCCGTTACGCCGTCCCCGCCTGGTTCGGCGTGGGCTACGCGCTCGAACAATTTGCCGGAAAAGGGTCGGGGCATGCGCAACTCCTGCGCCAGATGATGCACGGTTTCCCGTTATTCTCTGATCTCATTCGCAACGTGGAATTGGGCATGGCCAAAGCTGACCTCGATATCGCCCGCGTTTATTCGGGATTGGTCCGCAATGCCGATATGCGAAAACGCGTGTTCGCCATGCTCGAAGACGAATTCCTTCGCTCCGGGCAGATGATTCTGCGGGTCACCGGCCAGCGCGAACTGCTGGGCAACAATCGCGTGCTGGCCCGCTCGATCCGCCTGCGCAACCCCTACGTCGATCCTATGAGCCTGATCCAGGTGGAGCTTCTGCGGAGAAAACAATCCGACCCCAAGCGTCAGGATCTCGACTTCCCCCTGGGCGCCACCATCAACGGAATCGCCGCCGGCCTGCATAACACGGGATAAAGATGCTCACGTGGAGATAGCCGCCTACTCTTCCCTCGGACCGCTGTCCTGAAACACATAGTGGTAGATCACATCCGCCGCCAACTCGACTTCATGCTCAAAATCCTGACGGCGCATACTCGAACCTCGCGCCAGCAACGCCCAGAAGTGCCGGTCCATCATGCGCGCAAATGCGGGAAGGTCGCAGTCCCGTCGCGCGCCCGAATGCCGCTGCAAGAGCTGAAATACCCCGAGCACGCGCGCCTGAGTCCACTCTTCAATCGTTCTCTGCATGGCGCCCAGTTCCCGATCGCTGAGCGCCGCTTCCTGCCAGGCTCGCACCACGCCGTAATACTCGCGATCGGCGCGAAACACACCGGCCAGAAAATTTCGCAGGCCGGTCCTCACATCACCTCCGGCCGCCGGATGCAAGTTGAGACTGGCCAAGCGCTCGAGTAGCTCGTTCATCAATACGACCAGCAACTGCCGTTTCGAGTGAAAGTAGGTGTAGAAAGCGCCGGCAGCCGCTCCGCCTTTCGCCGCAATCTGCTGGATCGAAGCCGCTTCATATCCCTTTTCCGCAAATAGCAGACGCCCCGCCCGCAACAATCTCTTCCGCTTTTCCAGGCTGCGGGCCTGCTGCGGCGGATCCGGTTGCTCGCCCGTGCGCAGCACCGGAGGGCGCGAGGCGGGCATCAAGCTCGCTCTCTGGTTTCAGACCCGGATTTGTCTCCGGGCCTGACCCAAACCGCTGCCGACACTCCCGCGCAACAGATCAGCATCCATCCTCCAAAAACGCCGGCGGCGCCAGCATCAACCTTGGGAAATATGGCGGTGAAAAAGACGCACGAGAAAGGATCCAGAAGCAGCGTAGGCAGCATCAACAGAATCGCGGCGGTGGGCCAGGAGCGTTTCTCGACGCCGAGCCTGCGAAAGATGCGCCCTGCCAGCAATCCCATCAGCACAAAACTGCCCAGATAAAGGACGAGGCTTGCCAAGGGCCGGTCCGGATGCAGCAGGCGCTGTCCGGCCAACCGGATGGCCACGGTTCCCACCGTCCACAGCAGCACTCCAATCAGCAGGATTCGAGAATGCATAATATGAACCCGAATTCATATTCATATATTACGAGTGATTTGTCAATAAAAAATAGATTGAAATCGTAGATCAATCCAACGCCTTGTCATCCCAAACGCCGCGTCTTTCTTCGCGGCGGAGGGATCTCAGTCTTCCCTGAAGTCGCGCGTCAGCCCATGTGGTCCTATTAGGTCACAGCCGGCAAGCGGATCCCGCTTGACAAACCCCTACCCTGGCTGCACAATGTCATAGGCGAATAAAAAGCGAATAAAGCCTCCGTGCCTTCCGGGCTCGGCGTTCCCTGAAATTCCCCGAGGAATCTATGTCTTCCGCAATGGTTTCCACTGCGGCGGCCCAGAGCCGCCTTTTTGTTTTTGACGCTGACGTTAATCCCGACGTGCGGGGCGAAGTGCGCTCCGATGTGCACTGCAATACGCGCCCGCTTCCCGAAAGTCGAGAGCATGCAGGGGCGCTCGGCCGTTTTCAATCAACCATCAAAAATCAACAATCAACAATTCTTGCCAGCGTTACCCCCGCCTCGCACCTTGGCATACGCCCCGCTCCCGCGATGCTTTCCAGCGGCATCGCTGCAATCAATGCCCTTACCGGAGGCTGGCCGCGTGGCTGCCTCACCGAAATCTGCGGTCCCGCCTCCTCCGGACGCACCACCCTGATGCTCGCCGCCCTCGCCGCCGCTACCCGCCGCGGCGAATTCTGCGTGCTGGTCGACGCCAGCGACGCTCTTGACCCGCGCTCCGCCGCAGACGCGGGCGTGGAACTCGACCGCCTGCTCTGGGTGCGCTGCGGCGAAAATGCCCCTCAAGAATCACATGAAAAAAAAGGGTGCCCCATTTCTCGCGCGCCTTTTGCGCGAGAAGTGGGGGGGGGCTCCTCGGCCCACCTAGACCGTATTGCTTTGAAAGAAACTGGGTTAAAGAAAAATGGCTTGAAAGAAAATAGCTCGCGCCAGTCGGAACACCGTCTGGAGCAAGTCCTCCACGCCACCGATCTGTTGCTCGAAAGCGGCGGCTTCCGCCTGGTCATTCTCGACCTGAGCGACCTTCCACTGCAGCAGGCCCGCCGCATCCCGCTCACCACCTGGTTCCGCTTCCGCCGCGCCGTGGAACATACGCCCACAGTCCTGCTCGCCATCGAACAGCAGCCCATCGCCGGCAGTTGCTCTTCCCTGCAGCTGCGGCTGGAAGTTCTCAGTTCTCAGTTCTCAGTTCCTAGTTCGAAGAAAACTTTGGTTGATCAAGTTGTCGATTGCCAGCGCACAGTTACGCAGGACCTAAAACCTTCTCACACATATTTGCTCACCAGGCTTGAAATTAATGCGGAACTTATCCTCTCGCGATTCGACCGCAAACCCGCCAGCTCTGTAATGTTCGAAACTAAAACTGCCTGGGCGGGATGAAAGGTGAAGCCGATTACTCAATTACCAAATTACACAATTACTCGATCGCCCTCATGCCTTTCGCCTGCATCTACGTGCCGAACTTTCCCGTAGCAGTAGTTTTGCGCGCCGAGCCCGAACTACGCACCCAGGCTGTAGCCATCCTCGCAGGCAAGCCTCCCCTGGAAACCATTTTTGCCGTAAACGACCAGGCCCGCCACCTGGGCATCGCGCCGGGCATGACCAAGCCGCAAGCCGAGCTGTGCTCCGAACTTATACTGCGTCTGCACTCTCCGCTACAGCAAGCCGCGGCCCACGCCGCCCTGCTCGATTGCGCCCAGTCCTTCTCGCCGTGCGTGGAAGACGCCGCTTGCGACACCGCTCTGCTCGATCTCTCAGGTATGGAATCTCTTCTGGGTCCGCTGCCCGCGATCGCCCATGCTCTCCGCGACCGCGCCGCCGCTCTCGGACTCGAGGCCAACGTCGCCGTAGCTTCCAATCCCGACGCCGCCATGCTCGCCGCCCGCGGATTATGCGGAGCGGGCACTGGATTATGTGGCGCGGGCATTCTTGCCCGCTTTGGCGTCGCCATAATTCCCCCGGGCAAAGAAGCCGAACGATTGGGTCCATTGCCCTTGGAAGTGCTGTTCGCCAACCAGTTCGAAACATCTCCTCTCGAAGACGAAAAGAAAAAACAATCGGACCGGCTGCTCGAAATTCGCCTGTTTGAAATTTTAGATCGCTGGGGAGTCCAAACTCTGCGCGCCCTCGCCGCCTTGCCCGAAATTGCGCTCAGCGAGCGCCTGGGCCAGCAAGGCCTGCGCCTGCAGCAACTGGCGCGGGGCGCGGCGTCGCGCACGCTGGTCTCCGTGGAAGCTCCTCTGGTTTTTGAAGAAGCAGTGGAATTGGAATATCCCGTCGTCCTGCTGGAACCGCTGGCCTTTCTTCTGAATCGCCTGCTCGACCAGCTATGCGCGCGCCTGGCCGCGCGAGCCCTCGCAGCACAAGAACTTCGCCTCACACTACACCTCGAAACTCGTCCGCAGTTCAATCAGCAATCAAAGATCAACCATCAGCAATTTCATCGCATCCTCCGCCTGCCCTTGCCCATGCTCGACCCCAAGCTTTTCCTGAAGCTGTTGCAACTGGACTTAAACGCCCATCCTCCCGGCGCGCCCATCGTAAAAATCCATCTCGCCGCCGAACCCGCGCAGCCGCGCCCCGGCCAGGCAGGATTATTTCTCCCGCCTTCGCCGGAACCGGAAAAACTCGAACTCACGCTGGCCCGCATCGCAGCCATGGTCGGCGAAAACAAAGTAGGCGCGCTGGAGTTGCTCGACACGCACCATCCCGAAGGCTTCCGCCTGCGGCGTTTTACGGCCGCGCACCCACCAAAAACGACAGAAAAAGAAGAAGCCCCCCCGACCGTCACTGCCCTCCGCCGCTTTCGTCCTGCAATGCGCGCCACCGTCACTCTCAACGAAGGACAACCTGCACAAGTGACGTGCGCCAAAAACGTCCAGGGCAGCGTGCTCTGGAAGGCCGGCCCCTGGCGCTTTTCCGGCGATTGGTGGGAGCGCGAAGCCTGGTCGCGCGACGAATGGGACGTGGCTGTACAAAACGCAACCAGCATCGCCCTCTACCGCCTGGTTCACGACTTGCTGGGCGGAGGCTGGTTCGTGGAAGGAACGTATGACTGAAGAACTAGTTCTCAGTTCTCAGTTCTCGGTTCTCAGTTAAAACCGTTCAGCCCTAAGCCCTCGTGGTGAAAGGTTTTAACTGAGAACCGAGAACTGAGAACTTGTACGCCGAACTCCACGCCCGCTCCGCCTTCAGCTTCCTTGAAGGCGCTTCCCTGCCCGAGGACTTAGCCGCTGCCTGCGCCCGGCTGAACCTGCCAGCTATGGCCCTGATTGACACCGACGGCGTCTACGGCGCCCCGCGTTTCCATCAAGCTGCCGAAAAAGCAAAAATCAAAGCCCACATCGGCGCCGAAGTCACCTGCGGCTGTCTATACCCTGTCATCACTTGCAGTTCTCTAAACTCTGTCATCCTGAGCGGAGCTAGTGCTTCACGAAGTGAAGCACTAGCGAAGTCGAAGGATCCCTACCCCGGGCAGTCTGCCAAGGGGATAGGGATTCCTCGCTTCGCTCGGAATGACAATACCTTTCGTCTTCCAGCCTTTCGTCTTCCCCTCCTCGTCTCCTCCCGCGCCGGTTACCAGAACCTCTGCCGCCTGATCACCAAAATGAAAATGCGCGCCAAGAAAAATGAAGGCGCAGTGAGCGCAGCAGAACTCGAAGAACACGCTCCGGGACTCATCTGCCTCACCGGCGGCGCCGAAGGCCCGCTGGCAGCCGCTTTGCGGCAAGGCGGCATCGAAGAAGCCCGCCGTCAGGTCGATCAACTCATCGGCATCTTCGGACAACAAAACGTCTACGTCGAATTGCAGCGCCACTACCAGCGAGAAGAAGAATCCCGTAACCGCGCAGCCATCTCGATCGCCCGTTCGCTGGACCTTCCTCTCCTGGCCACCAACGGCGTCTGCTACGCCACCGCGCAAGCCCGAGAACTGTGCGACGCGTTCACCGCCCTTCGCCATCACCGCACGCTCGCCACCGCCGGACGCTTGCTCTCCCGCAACTCCGAGCGTTTTCTGAAATCCGCGCCGGAAATGCAGCAGCTATTCGCCGATTTGCCTGAAGCTATAGCCAACACCTGCGAACTTTCTTCCCGCCTCGAATTCACCCTCAACGATCTCGGCTACGAATTTCCGCGTTATCCCGTCCCCGAAGGCGAGACCATGAATTCATTTCTCCGTGAGCGTACCTGGGAAGGTTTCCGCCAGCGCTATGGCCGCGCCACGCAGAACTTACAAACCCGCGCCCGCCGCCAGATTGAGCACGAACTCGCCCTGATCGAAAAACTCAAGCTGGCCGGTTATTTCCTCATCGTGTGGGATCTGGTCCGCTTCTGCCGCGAGCAAAACATTCTCATGCAGGGACGCGGTTCCGCCGCCAATAGCGCCGTCTGCTACTCGCTCGGCATCACCGCCGTCGACGCCGTCGGCATGGAATTACTCTTCGAGCGTTTTCTCTCCGAAGAACGCGGCGAGTGGCCCGACATCGATCTCGATCTGCCCAGCGGTGACGAGCGCGAAAAAGTTATCCAGTATGTCTACAAACGTTACGGCGAACGCGGCGCGGCCATGACCGCGAACGTCATCACTTACCGCAACCGCATGGCCGCACGCGAAATGGGCAAGGCCCTGGGATTCGATCCCGAAACCCTCAACAAGATTTCCGCCGCCGTCGCTACCTGGGAATTTCGCGACGAAAACGACGCGCTCGACCACCGCTTCCGCGATGCCGGACTGGACCTTAACCATCCGCGCCTGCGCAAATATTACGAGCTCTGTCTCGCCGTGCAGGACATGCCGCGCCATCTCGGCCAGCACTCCGGCGGCATGGTCATCTGCCAGGGACAACT
>Ga0209415_10010914_pt1 | contig 15371 bp, 13 predicted proteins | sample PeaSoiSIISIP2007_FD_187696 | JGI IMG/M metagenome (GOLD analysis project Ga0209415, IMG submission 187696) | Peat soil microbial communities from Weissenstadt, Germany - SII-SIP-2007 (SPAdes) (version 2) | ecosystem: Environmental > Terrestrial > Soil > Wetlands > Peat | place: Germany... | reverse complement strand
TCACTGCTTCGGCCAGAACTTCATCATGAACGCCACCCTCTACAGCGGGGCGACCCTGGTCCTGCGACGCCGCTTCGTCCCGGACGACGCGCGTGCGGCCTGCGAGAGGCACGGCGTCAGCATGCTCTTCGGCGTGCCCACCGCGTACATCGCGCTGCTCGCCCACCCGAGGTCGCACGAGGCGCTGCGTGCGGTGAGGTACTTCTTCTCGGCAGCGGCGATCCTGCCGACCCAGGTCGAGAGCGCGTGGCACGAGCGCACCGGCAAGCACATCCACGAGGGCTACGGCCTCACCGAGACCTCGCCGTTCGCCTCGTACAACCACACGCGCAGCTGGAAGGCCGGATCGATCGGAGCGCCGATCGAGGGGGTGGAGATGCGCGTCGTCGACGAGCACGACCGCCCGCTCGCCGACGGCGAGGTCGGCGAGATCTGCATCAAGGGTCCCAACGTGATGCTCGGCTACTTCCGGCGCGAGGAAGACACGCGTCGCGCCATCGTGGACGGCTGGTTCCACTCGGGCGACATCGGGTACCGCGACACCGAGGGCGACTACTTCATCGTCGATCGCGTCAAGGACATGATCAACGTGGGCGGGTTCAAGGTCTGGCCGCGCGAGGTCGAGGAGATCCTGTTCTCGCACGCCGGCGTCCGCGAGAGCGCCGTCATCGGCGTGCCCGACGACCACAGCGGCGAGGCCGTGAAGGCGTTCATCGTCGTGAAGGAAGGCGCCGAGGTCACCGGCGACGAGCTGGCCACCCACTGCCGGCGGCACCTGAGCGTCTACAAGGTGCCGAAGCACTTCGAGCTGGTCGCCGCGATTCCGAAGGGGGCCACCGGCAAGGTGCTGAAGAAGAACCTGCGGACGACGAAGTAGAGACGGCTGTACTCAGCCATCGCCATACTTTTCTAGCCACGAAGGAACACCGAGGCGTCGCTTGCTTCTCGTCGTGGCTCGCGCGATCACAGCGTGGCCATGCGAAACCAGATCGGTCTCCTCGCCATCGCCTCTGTGTTCATCCTGGCGCCCGCCGCCTGCGGCAGCAGCAGCAACACCGGCGGAGGCTCCTCCGGTGACGACGGAGGCTCGGGCAGCAGCGGCGGCGGGAGCGGATCGAGCAGCGGAAGCGCGAGCAGCAGCGGGGGCAGCTCGGGCGGCAGCGGTGGCTCGAGCGGTAGCAGCGGAGGCTCGAGTGGCAGCAGCGGTAGCTCCAGCGGCAGTGGCAGCTCCAGTGGAAGCAGCAGCTCCAGCGGGGGCGGCGGCGGCAATCACATCAAGACGATCTTTCTCATCTTGATGGAGAACAACAACTGGTCGGACATCTACCAGAGCAGCTCGGCGCCCTACATCAACGGCACGCTGCTGCCGAAGGCATCGTGGTGCACCAACTACTTCGACAACCCGGCGGGCAACCACCCCAGCGAGCCGAACTACGTCTGGCTCGAGGCGGCGACGGACACCTTCTCGGACGACAACGACACCTGGTCGTGCGACTGCGACCCGACCTCCAGCAACAGCACGGCGTCGCACGCCCACCTCGCGACCATGCTCACGGCCAAGGGACTCAAGTGGCGCGGGTACGTCGAAGGGATCAGCGGCAACGACTGCCCCGTCAACTCGTCGGGGCTGTACGCGACCAAGCACGTGCCCTTCCTCTTCTTCCAGGACGTCTCGGGGAACCCGCCCAGCACGTCGAGCGCCATGTGTCAGGCCAACGTCCGGCCGTACACGGAGCTCGCGACCGATCTGTCGAGCGGCACCGTCGCGCAGTACAACTTCATCACGCCCAACCTGTGCGACGACATGCACGGCGCTGGCGGGTGCCCGAGCGACCTGATCAACGCGGGCGACACGTGGCTATCGCAGCAGATCCCCGTCATCATGGGGTCGAACGCCTACAAGGACGGCGGCGCCATCTTCATCACGTGGGACGAGAGCGAGGGCGGCGAGTTCCCGATCGGCATGATCGTGCTCTCGCCGGTGGCGAAGGGGAACGGCTACCAGGCCACGACCAAGTACTACCACTCGTCGATGGTGCGCACCGTGCAGGAGGTCTTCGGACTGACGCCGCTGCTCAACGACGCCGCGAACCAGCCGAGCCTGTCGGACCTCTTCACCGCGTATCCGTGACGCGAGGCCGCAGGCGCTACGGACAGCAATATCCGGGCGCCCCGGAGCCGGACGGGTAGAGAACGCACCCCGCGGCCGGCGTGGCCCCCTCGTGGCAGGAGTACCCGTTGGGCGGAAGGCTCAGCGCGCTGCAGTAGCTGTCGAAGATCGTGCTGCGGATGCAGGCGGCCTGCGTGCAGCAGTACTCGGTCGGCGAGGCTGTCGCATAGCAGCCCGATAGCGGAGGGCCCTGCGTGCCGGAGCACCCGTAGGCGTAGTGCGCCGAGCCGCAGCTCGCCGGGCCGCAATCGCTGCAGTCGTCGAGCCTCGCCTCGCACGTGGTCGACGAGCCGGTGGAGAGCGTGAGCGTCGGGCAGCTCGTGGTGCACGCGACGCAGCTGCCGCCCGAGCACGTCTGATCCGGGCCGCACGCGCCGCACTCGCCGTCGCACCCGTTGGAGCCGCAGACGCTGGTCCCGCAGGTCGGCGTGCATCCGGGGACGCATGTGCCGACGTAACAGTAGTCGCCGGTCGTGCACGACCCGCACGATCCCCCGCAGCCGTCGTTGCCGCAGTGCTTGCCGATGCAGGCGGGCGCGCAGGCGCACTGGCCGCTCGCGTTGCAGGCGTTGCCGCCTGAGCACGTACCGCACGACCCGCCGCAGCCGTCGCTGCCGCACTGCCTGCCGGAACAGCTGGGCACGCAGACGCACTGGTCGCTCGCGCTGCACGTGTAGCCGCTGGAGCACGAGCCGCACGATCCCCCGCAGCCGTCGCCGCCGCACTGCTGGCCGCCGCAGCTCGGCGTGCAGACGCACTGGCCGCTCGCGCTGCAGGTGTCGGTGCCCGAGCACGCGCCGCACGATCCGCCGCAGCCATCGTCCCCGCACTGCTTGCCGGTGCACGTGGGCTGGCACGCGGAGTCGGTCGCGGAGCTGTCGATTGCACCGTCGCCGGAGGTGGACGAGTCGACTGAAGAGTCGCTGGAGCCGTCGCTCCCGGGGGCCCCCGAGTCCGCCCGTCCGGAGTCCGTCGCCGGGGAGTCGGGCGTCAGCCCCGAGTCGCCCGCGTCGGACGAGCCCCCGTCGACCAATGCCGTCTCGTAGCTCCCGTCCGGTGACGATTCGCCCGAGCTGCCCGCCGTGGAACAAGCCGTCAGCAGCACGAGCATCGCCAGGACGGCAGTCTTCATCTCTCCGTCATACGGTCGCTCCAGCTCGATCTTCCCTGGGATCTCGCGCCCCCATCGCCCTAGGTCGCGTCCGGCTCGATCATCCTCTGCAGCGCGAGGCGGTGCTCGACCTCCTCGAAGACGGCGCGCTCGTCATCGGCCTCGCACGTCAGCGGCGCGGGCGACAGTCCGGGCTCGACCGGCGCGTACGTCAGGAACGCGCGCAGCGTCTCCTCGTGCTCGCCGCGGATGGGATCCTCGGCGCGCACGTCGGCCAGCACGGTGAGCGGGAACGACTTGAGGAACTCGCGGATGTACAGGACCGTCTCGCGCCGCAGGCCGCCCTCGCGGAAGCGCGCGACCTCGGCCGGCGTCTCGGGCACGAACTGCGGCACGCGCACCGTGCGCCCGTCGTCGTCGACCGCCACGAACGACATGAACGCGTTGAGTACCAGCCGCTCGGCCTCGGCGCTCTGCCGCCCGTGCGTCATCGAGACCGACACGCCGATGCTGCGGTCGGACGTGTGCGCGAGCGACGCCTCCATGGTGACGCGCTCGCCGACGCGGATGGGATCGCGCATGACCACGCCGTGGACCGACGCCGTCACGACCGGCATCCGGCAGTGTCGCGATGCCGCCACGACGCCGACGACGTCCATCCACTCGAGCACCTTTCCCCCGCGCAGGTACCCGCGCTCGTCGGCGATGTCCGGCGAGACCCACTCGTCGAGATGCACCGTCGACCCCGCTCTGTGAACGAGAGGCGGGTGCGCGGCGCGAGGTTCGGCGTTCATGACTGGGGCAAGGTGCGGCGCATCACGCACTGCGTCAAGGCGCAGACAGGAAGAAAATGTGTGGCGTTTCCGCATCGTTTCGCGGTGCGAGATGGGCTTACGGGGCCGCCCACGTCAGCACGAGGCGCTCGCCGTAGCCGGTCGCTCGCCACTCACCGAGTAGCCGTCGCATGCGCTCCTGAACGGCCTCGACGAACGCCTCCGTCAGCCACGCCGGCATCGACGCGCCCAGCGACTCGGCGAAGCGCTGCATCCCGCGGACGATCTCCCCGGCAGGCCGGCCCTTGGTGCTCGGGTGCAGGGCCCCGACGATCTGCTCGATCGCCGCCATCTCCGGGTCGCCCCCCATCGCTGGCCCCGCCCGGTCGTTCATCTCGGCCAGCGTTCGCCCGGCGGCGAGCTTCCCCCAGAACCCGCCTTGCAGGCCCGCCTCGCTCTCCACGGCGTAGTGCAGCAGGTCGTGAACGAGGTAGCTCTGGGGTCTCGCACTCGACCTGCTCGCGTCGTCCGTCCGCCCGGACGATCTCGAGGGCGTGTCGCTCCTCGGTGATCTTTCGGAGCTCGAAGCGCATGGGCTCCTCTACGGACGCTTGCCCCGTCGAAGCGCCGCGTTCTCGCGCTCGAGCTTCTCGATGCGCGCGTCTTGCTCCTTCGTCCTCTCGTAGAGCGCCTGGATCGCCGCGAAGGCGATCCCGCTGGCGTCGACGGGGCTGTAGGCCTTGTCGGTGTTGCCGAGCCCGAACGCGCCGTACAGGTCCTGCGCCATCGGGCCCATGTGGTGGATGGAAGGATCGTCGCTCTTGTACGACCACGTCGCGACGGGCACGCGCGCGATCCCTTCGAGCACTGCCTGCGGGTCGACCGGGACGATGTCGCGCTTCACGTTGCGGTCGCTCACGCAGGTGTTGCACCCCGGCGGACACGACGGCTGCTGCGCGGTCGGCGTGTAGCAGCCGACGTAGCTCTGAGGTCCCTCGAACTCGCAGCAGATGTCGCCCGATTGGCAGCACTTTGAAGCGCAGCACGTCGTACCCGACGGGCACGGTTGCCCGTTGCACGGGGTCTGGATGCACATGCCCTGCTGGCAGAACGGTGTGGCGCCCTGGCACTGGTGGTTGCACGAGCCGCAGTTGAGCGGATCGTTGTAGGCGTCGACGCTGCAGCTGACGCCGTTGCAGCACAGGTCTCCCGGCCCGCACGCGGGGCAGTTGCCGCCTCCGCCGGAGCTCGAGCCGCTGCTCGACCCGCTGCCCGAGCTGCTGGACCCGCTGCCGGAGCCCGACTCGGTCGAGGCGTCGCTACCGAGGACCGACGTGGACCCGCCGCAGTACCAGAGGCTCGACGCAGCTGCCAAAGCGAGGATTCCAGAGATCCGAGTCCGCATGACCGACCTGCCTTTCGCGCGCGCCTACCTTGAGCCCGCGGGGCGCGGCTGTCGAATCCTTCCGGCGGGCAGACCGCCACGCATCACTCTTCGGCCTGGCGCAGCGTCCGCGTCCACAAGGGAGTGAAGTGGCCCGCGTGCGGGTCCCAGCGCGCGGACCTCGGGACGTCCGTCTCGAAGAGCACGAGCTGCATCTCGACGACGTACTTCGTGTCCGGCACCGGGAGGCCGTCGTGTCCGGTGCTCCACGTCGTCGAGCCGACGTCGAAGTCGGGTCCCGGTCCGACGGCATGACGCTCGAGGAGAGGCTTCGTCTCCGTCTGCCCTCGGCGAAAGACGCGGACGTCTGTCTGGATGCCGACGACCGTGCCCACGTGAGTCGTCACCGCCGTCAGGCCGAGGGAGTCGGGATCGACCGCGACCGACAGCGTGTCGAGGGCGCGAGTGATCGCGAGCGCCGCCGGGACGCGAAGCGAGAGCTCGACGAGGCCGGATGCGTCCGAGGCAGGGCCCGACGTCGACGCGGACTGACGGGAGCACGCCGGGGACAGAGACGTCAGAAGGAGCGCCGCGACGGATGCATGACGCGCCACCCAGGCAATTGCGCGCGTCCTTGCGGCCGGTCTCACTCGACCACGATAGCTCGCTATGCGACGCCGTCCTCCGGAAGGAACGCCACCGCGCGACGCAGCACGAGCTCGGAGAGGATCCGCAGCGTGTCCGTCGCCCGCATCCCGCCCACTTCGACGATCTGCCGCACGGAAGCCAGCCCGTCGATGCGCGCAAGCACGAAGCCCGCGCGGGCGTCGAGCGACGGCTGCGCGAGGAGCCCGTCGAGCGGCATGGTGAGGTAGGGGACGCGGTCGAGCGATCCGAGCCGCTCGATGTACATGCGGCGCAGCTCGCCGCGCGCCATCGCGGCGATCTCCTGCGCGTCGCGATCGAGAGGACGGAACTCGAGCAGCGACTCGGCGGCGAGGAGCGCTCCGCCGTAGTCGGCCGCGGCCATGCGCTCGAGCATCTGCTCGGCGAGCGCGTCGTCGGCGGCGACCTGCGCGGCCGGAGCGCGCCCCGCTTCCGCGGGCAGCGGCGGCGGCACCGACCGAGGCCGCGAGCTCGGCGGGGGGCTCTCGTCGTCGTCGGCGGAGGCGTCGAGCTCGAGCGAGGGTTGGTTCATGGCGGGCTCCACCGGGGATGCGGTGCACTGCTCGCGGCGACCGTTCACCCTTTCGCGGTGCACGCCGGCTCGGTGCGACGAGGTTCGATCTTTCCGCCATAGAGGTAGCGATCGGGCGACTATCGTGCGCGAAGGATGAGCTCCACGATGGACAACCTGACCATCCGGCACGCCAGACGCGAGGACCTCGCCGCCGTCGTCGCGCTCCTCCAGGAGGACCGCCCGCAGCCGGATCCAATCGACCCGATGCCCGCGGGATACGTCGCGGCGTTCGAGGAGATCCTCGCCGACCCGGACAACACCGTGGTCGTCGCCGAGCTGGAAGGCCGCGTCGTGGGGACGTTCCAGCTCACGTTCATCCGTCACCTGATGCGACGCGGGTGCCGGGTGGCGCAGATCGAGGCGGTCCACGTCGACGCGCGCCACCGCAGCCGCGGCATCGGAGAGGCGATGATGCAGTGGGCGATCGCCGAGGCGCGCCGGCACGGCTGTTTGCGCGTGCAGCTCACCAGCAACAAGACCCGCACGCGCGCGCACCGGTTCTACGAGCGCCTCGGGTTCGAGCGGAGCCACGAGGGGTTCAAGCTGTACCTGTGACGAAACCCCCGCGGGCAGCTATCGTTCCGAGAGGCATGCGCAGGCGTCGAACATTCCCGGTGGCGGCGCTGGTGTGGGCCGTCGGTTGCGGCTCGTCGGGTTCCTCCGGCAACTCTCCGGGAGCTGCCGACGGCGGCGATGATGCGACGAACCCGGGGTCCGACGGCGGGTTCGCCGCGGACGCGGTCGGCGAGCCGCCGCCCAACGTGGACGCCGGGAACGTTCCACCGCCGAGCGCCGTGTGCACCGCGCCCATCGGCGCCGCCGACTCGAGCCACCCCACGACGGTCGTCGGGACCGGCACCGCCTCTTCTTGCACCGAGGCGCTGCTCGCGTCGGCGCTCACGGCCGGCGGCGTCGTCACCTTCGACTGCGGGTCGGCTCCCGCGACCATCACGGTGACCAAGACGATCGAGCTGCCCACCGACAAGGACACCGTCGTCGACGGCGCCGGCAAGATCACCATCGACGGCGGCGGAGCGGTGCGCATCCTCGACTGGAACAGCGCGAACTACCGCGCCAACATGCACTCGCTCACGCTGCAGCACGTCACCTTCGCGCACGGTCATGCCGTGGGCACCATGATTTACGCCGCGGCGCCGCTTCCCTGCTCGTCCGGCTACTACGACGGCGCCGGCGGCGCGTTGCAGATGCGCGACGGCGTCCTGCACGTCATCGACTCGACCTTCGTGAACAACGAGGCCGAGAAGCTCGGCCCCGATGTCGGCGGAGGCGCCATCTACCTGAGCGGCTCGCTCGCCGGCGTCGTGGTCGGCTCGACCTTCCTCAACAACTCCGGCTCCAACTCGGGCGCGATCGGGAGCCTGAACTCCGAGCTCGACGTGGTCAACAGCACCTTCCAGGGTAACGCGGCGCTGGGCTTCGGCGCGAACAGTAACGACCCCTCCAAGTGCAGCGTCGTGGCCAAGACCGGGCAGAACCAGGTGGGCAGCGGCGGCAACGCGGGGGCAATCGGCATCGACGGCGGCAGCGACGGAACGCACACGTTCTGCGGCGACACGTTCAAGGCGAACACGAGCGGAAAGGGCGCCCTCGGCGGCGCCCTCGCGCGCACGCCCGACGCCGCGAAGCAGACCACGACGATCGATCGCTGCCTTTTCGACGGCAACACGGGCGACAGCGCGGGCGCGCTGTACTTCCACAACTCGACGCTGGCGATCACGGCGTCCACGTTCACCGGCAACGTCGGCCAGACCGGGATCGGGACGATCCAGGCCGACGGCACGACGCTGGACTTCACGAACGTGACCTTCTACGGCAACCACGCAACGGCCGGGGTGGGGGCGACCCTGGCCCTGTTCGGCGGCGACGGCACCATCCTCAACTGCACCTTCGCCGACAACGTGTGCGACGCGGCCAACATGTTCGGCGCGGCCATCTTCGGATCGCCAAACCTGACCATCCAGAACACCATCTTCGACGGCGACACGGCGCAGAACCCCGGCGCGCCCATGCAGTGCCAGGTCGGCACCATCACGGGCGGCGGCGACATGCAGTGGCCGAAGAACCACGCGAACGGCGGCGGAGTCGACGCGCTCTGCGCCCCTGGCATCTACGAGGGAGGCGATCCGATGCTCGGCACGTTGGGCAATCACGGCGGTCCCGTTCCGGTCGTGCTCGTGCAGGCCGGCAGCGCCGCGCTCGGTCGCGGCACCGGCTGCCCGTCGACGGATGCTCGCGGCATGCCACGCAGCACCGGCAGCTGCACGGCGGGCGCGGCGGAGGGGACGAAGTAGCCTGCCGCTCAGGTCCTGCGCGGCACCGAGTGCTCCCAGTCCGCGAGCAGGGCGCGAAGGGCCGCGATGAAGGCGAGCGGCTGATCGAGGATCAGGTGATGGTGCGCCTCGGGGATCTCGACCAGCGGCGCGCTGCGGTTGAGCAGCTCGTACATGTACTCGCCCGTCTCGGGCGGCACGACGACGCTCCGCTCGCCGCGCAGGAGCGCGACCCGGCAGCGCGTGCTCGCGAGGTAGTCGCCCATCTTCTCGAGCGAGAACTTGATGAACACCCGCGGGTCGAACTTCCAGGTGAAGCCGCCTTCGACGGCGCGCAGCGACGTGCGCGCGATGTGCTCGAGGATGAACGGGTTGTCGCACGGCTGCGGCGGGACGAGGCGAAAGCGCGAGATCGCTTCCTCGAGCGTCGGATGGACCTTGGGGTTGCGGAAGCTCTTGCCGGCCTCGCCCTCCTGGCTCTCGGGATCGGGCTTGCGCACCGGCGCGTCGACGATGACGGCGCCCGCGAGCGCGTCGCCGTACACCGACGCCGCCACGATGCCGACGAGGCCGCCCATGCTGTGCCCGACGAGCACGGGCGCGCCGACGAAGCGCGCGTCCTCGATGACCCCGAGCACCTCATCGGCCCACTGGCGGCGCGGGTACTCGAGGCGCCGGCCGCTCTCGCCATGGCCGCTCAGATCGAGCGCGACGACGTCGTACTGCCGGGTGAGCATGGGCGCGAGGAACGACCACCACTCGGCGTGGGCGGCCCCACCGTGCACGAGGACGACGCCGGGCTTGGCGCCGTCTCCCCAGCGCAGATAGTGGATGCGGCAGCCGGCGACCTCTACGAAGTGGTCGGTCCGCGGCGCAAGCAGCGCTTGGCGGAACCAGGCCGGAGCCTCGGTCACGTCACTTGCGCCGACGCCGGCGCACCACCATGCCCACGAGTCCCAGTCCCAGCCCGATGGCCACCGCTCCTCCGTCGCCCGGCGACGTCGTCCGGCACCCGCAGCCGGACTTCTTGCCGCCGTCGCCGAAGTCGGAGCTTCCTCCATCCATGCCGGCGCTCGCATCGGACCCGCCTCCGCTGCTGCTACCGCCGTCCGAGGGCGGCGGCATGCTTGCGTCGGGCATCATCAGTCCCATTCCCGCGTCAATCGGCGTCACGTGAGGAATGCACATTCCCGTCTGACAGATCTGGTTGGGCGGGCACACCGCGCCCTTGCAGTCGTCGACGCAAGTCCCGGGGCCGGCGTCTCCGGCCTCGCACGACTGACCCGCGGGGCACGTCATGTTCGCGCACGCCGTGGGGATGCAGGCGCCCTTCAAGGCGCCGGTCGTGATGCACGTCTGCGACGAGGTGCACGGGTTGCACGGGCACGTCGGCACGCAGATGCCGTTCTGGCAGATCTCGCCCATGCCGCAGTTGAGGCCCAGACACGGGTCGACGCAGGTCCCGAACCGGCACACCTGGCCGAGCGGGCACACGACCCCGGAGCACTCGTCCACGCACTTGCCCATGCTGCATCGCTTGCCCTGGGGGCACGTGATGCCGATGCAGTCGGTCTCTACACAGAGGAAGTTGTCGCAGCTGTCTCCAGCGGGGCAGCTGCCCTCGGAGCACTTCGGAACACACTCCGCGCCGGAGCAGACGTCGTTGGTCGGGCAGGGGCCCGTATCGATCATCCCATCGCAGTTGTTGTCGAGGCCGTTGCACTGGGACGGCCGCGCAGGGGTGAGCGGCACGCAGGTGGTCGCGCCCATTGCGGTGCACTGGTACTCGCCCGCCGAGCAGATGCCCGGCTGGCCCGTCACGCACGGCTTGCCGGCGTTCGGGCACTCGATGACTCCGCCGCGGACCGAGAACCGCCAGATGCCCGGCTGGGGCGGCGTGAGGTTCGAGTTGTTGCACAGCTCGGTGGAGATCCCCGCCATGCGCGACATCGGCAGGGACGCGAAGTCCGTGTCCGGCACTTCGGCCGAGTCGAAGCCGGCCTGCGCCGGAGTGCCGCCGAACCCGCCGGTCCCGCCGCTCGCGTCGCCCGTCTCCCATTCGCACTGGTTGTAACGAAACTCGATGTCGAAATCGATGCCGGACACTCCGCCATCCGGCGACAGCCCGCCGCAGCCGGTCGCGGTGAGGATCATCTGGAAGGAGTTGGTCAGGTTGGTGTGGCACAAGAAGTACCCGACCTGGTCCCAGGTGATCACCATCTGCCCGGGCGTGAGCGACCACCACACGCCGTTGCTCGTCGGCGGGGCGCTGTAGTCCGGCCCCATGTTGCACGTATTGGTCGCCGGGTAGCTTCCCCCGCTCGGGTAGTTGATGTCGGCGCATTCCGTCGGGGTGCGCGTGTCCACATCCGCCCAGTACGGGGCGATCATCGGCTGGGGCGCGCCGGGGAACGCGTTGGGGGTGTAGGTCGAGATGGCCGAGTTGAAGCTCAGGCTCCCGTTGTTGTTGATCCATCCAAACTTGTAGCTGCCCGAGTAGAAGTGCAGTCCCATCGGGAACGCCGGGGTCAGGTCCAGTCCAGGCATACCGGAAAGCGGGTAGGAGCCGTCATCGTTCGGGGGCATGCAGCTGGTGCCATATCCCCGCGGCCCGCCCAGCCCGTTCATGAGCGTCGCAGTCGCACGAGCTTCCCGCGCGCACGCGAGAGCAATCAGGGTGCCAGCCACGACGGCGACGGTTCGACGCATCGAGATCCTCCCGCTCGCCGGATGCCGCCCTCGCGTCCGGTCGCTCAAATGGCTATAGCCCCTTGCTCGACGCCGAGCAAAGCAGGACTTGGCCGTTCGCGCATCCAGGTGCTAACTGGGGTCGGAATCGCGCCCTTTGGCGTGGGCGTTGTCCCCTCGATGACCCAGCCGCTCGTACCCCGCGTCCTGCGCCCTCGCCGCGCCGCACCGGCCGACGCCGTGCGACCCACCCGGGCAGAGGTCAACCTCGAGGCGCTGCGCCACAACCTGCGCGTCGTGAAGCGGCACGCAGGGGGTGCGAAGGTGTGGGCAGTCCTCAAGGCCGACGCATACGGGCACGGCGCCCCGGCGGTTGCACGCACACTGGAACGCGCGAGGGTCGACGGCTTCTGCGTCGCCCTGCTCGAGGAGGCCGTCGAGCTGCGCGAGGCCGGCATCGTCGTCCCGATCCTGGTCATGGGCGGCCACTACGGAACGGCCCACGATGAGGTCATCGAGCGCGGTCTCGTACCGGTCGTCCACGACGCCGGACAGATCGCCGCCTTCGCGCGGCTCGTCCGCTCGGGCGTCGCCGCGGGGCCCATCGACGTCCACCTCAAGATCGACACCGGGATGGCCCGCCTCGGCGTGACCATGAAGGCGCTCCCCGCGCTCGCCGCCGAGCTGGCGGACTATCCCGAGGTGCGCGTGTGCGGGTTGATGACCCACCTGGCGTGCGCCGACGCGCCGACCGACGAGGAGACCACGGCGCAGATGGTCCGTTTCGACGAGGCGACCGCGCTGCTCGCGCGTCACGGCGTCCGGGTCGCGGTGCGTCACGCCGCCAACAGCGCGGCGCTGCTGCGTGCGCAGGCGCGCCTCGACGCGGTGCGGCCTGGTCTCGCGCTCTTCGGTGTCTCCCCCCGCGCGGGCGACCAGGTGCTCGCGGGCGATCTCAAGGCCGTGATGCGCGTGCGCAGCGAGATCGTCGCGGTGCGCGACGTCGAGGCCGGCGACGCGGTCGGCTACGGCGCTACCTGGACGGCGCCGCGCGCCTCGCGCATCGCCACGCTCCCCATGGGCTACGCCGACGGGCTGTCACGACGCCTGGGCAACCAGGGGCACGTCCTCGTGCGCGGCCGCCGCGCTCCCATCGTCGGCGCGGTCTCGATGGACATGACCATGATCGATGTCACCGACGTCGAGGGCGCCAGCGTGCGCGACGAGGTCGTCGTGCTCGGCAGCCAGGAGGGCCCCCTCGGGCGCGACGCCATCGGGGCCGACGAGATCGCGGCCCACGCCGATACGATCGCCTGGGAAGTGCTCACCAGCGTCTCGCGTCGCGTCCCTCGGTTCTACCGCGAACCGTAGGGGACCGCGGTAGTCTACCCCCCGCGTGACCGACACTACCGACGACCCGACCTCGACGCTCTCGCGGGTCGAGCGCTTCACCGACGCCGTCTACGCGCCGTTCATCGCGTTCTTCGACGATGTGGGCGCGACGGTCATGCTCGGCGTGCGGACGGTGGTCTGGACCGTGCGGCCCCCGTACCGGCCTGCGCAGCTGCTCGGCGCGCTCGACTTCGTCGGCGCCGGGTCCACGTTCATCGTCGCGCTGGTGGGCCTCTTCACCGGGATGGCCTTCACGGTCAGCACCATCGTCGGTTTCCGCCAATTCTCGGCCGAGGGGATGGTGGGCGGTGTCGTGGCCCTGGCGCTCTCCCGCGAGCTCGCGCCGGTGCTCGCCGCGGTCGTCGTCACCGCCCGCGCCGGCAGCACCATGGCGAGCGAGCTCGGGAACATGCGGGTCACCGAGCAGATCGACGCCATCACGACCATGGGCGTCAGTCCGGTGCAGTACCTCGTCGCGCCGCGCGTGGTCGCGACCACCCTGATGATGCCGCTGCTCGCCACGTGCTTCGGGGTCGTCGGCATGCTGGGCGCGTACATCGTCGCGGTCATGTGGCAGGGCATCGACCCCGGCGTCTTCTTCGACCGGATCGAGCAGCTGCTCGACGTGAAAGACCTGCGCATGATGGCCGTGAAGGCGACGGTCTTCGGGTTCGTCTTCAGCGTGGTGTGCTGCAAGAAGGGCTTCTACGCGAGCGGCGGCGCCCGCGGGGTGGGCGAGGCGACGGCCAAGGCGGTCGTCTCGTCGATCGTGGCCATCTTCGCCGTGGACTACGTACTGACGACGCTGATGACGGAGATCTAGCGAGACAACAACCGCCAGGACGCCAGAAGAGCGCCAGGAACGCCAAGAGAGGTTTGTGCTTTCCTTCACTTGGCGGCCCTGGCGTTCTTCCTGGCGTCCTGGCGGTCGTCACAGTGACTACCGGGCCGGCAAGACCGCGGTGTTGAGCGGGGCGAAGTTGGCGCCAGCCGGGTAGCCGTAGCTGACCCACCGGGTGAACTTGGGGTTGGTCTCGTCGTCGGGCGGCCAGGTGATGTCGTTGCCCCAGCCCCAGACGGTCACGCCGAAGCGGCCCGTCAGCGACGAGCTCGTGATGGAGTGCACGCCGTTGTCGCAGCCGCCCACGCCCTGGAAGTCGCCGGTCGACAGGTCCACGCGTGTGAACTGGTACAGGCCGCTCGTGCCGACCGGCTGCCAGCCGCCGAGCAGGCCGGCGCAGTCCAGCGTGACGTCAGGCATGGCGCCGGTCTGCGGATCGATGGTGCGCACCACGACCAGGTTGGTCTCCGGGTAGGTCGGGTCGGTGAAGAAGGTGTAGCGGGGCAGGTACTGGGCGGGCGGCACGACGCCGACGAACTCCGGATCGCCGGTGCCGTCGAACGGCTGGCCCCCGGTCATGTACGACGCGACGTAGAACGGGTGTGCGGCGTCCTGGCTGCGCACCACGAATGGCCCTGGCGCGTCGAACTCGGCCAGCTGCATCGCGGCCAGCGTCATCGGCGCTCCCGTGGGCGTCGCGGGCTCCCAGGTGAGCTGCGTGCCGTCGACTACGCCTACGAGCCGCCACGGCACCACCTCCTCCATCACGCTCGAGCGGCTGCGGTAGCGCACGGCCACGTACTCGCTGCCCAGCGCCCGGACCGGCGGCAGCATCTGCTCGGCGCTGTCGGCCCGCGACGTCAGGAGCGGCAGATCCACGAGGGTAGAGCCGCCGATGACCGCGATCGGCTGGTCGGACTGCACCGCGCTGCCGGTGAGCTCGGAAGGCTGGGTGAACTGCAGGTATTGCCCGCGACCCAGCGTGTAGGTCGTCGAGACCCCAGCGGGCGTCCCCTGCACGCCGCCGCCCGCGAGGATGTCGCTCGTGGGGCGCACGCTCACGTGCGTGCCGTCCTGGCTCGCGATGACGACCGCCGTCGGGCCCGCGCGGGCCTCGCTGAACATCGTCGGCGCGCTGTAGGCGTTGGCGACCACGTAGTTGGTGTCCCACGCGCTCGTGGGCAGGAGCAGGGTCGACCCCGTCACGCGCGCGCTGCCGCCGCCGTAGGGGAGCATCTGATACGCGACGACGGGGACGTTGGTCTTGATGTGGAACGCGCTGGCGGTTCCGGTTCCGTGAAGAGATCCGTCGCCCTGCACCGCCGGGACGACCCCGGGCGGACAGTTCGCCAGGACGCGCGGGTCGTTCAGTGTGGGGTCGTTCACGTAGGTCGGGTCCCGCGAGAGGAAGAGGATCGCGACCTTGCCGGCAGGTAGGCCCTTGGTCGCGTCGTACCCGGCATACGAGACGTTGGTGCCAT
>Ga0209415_10010911_pt1 | contig 15375 bp, 13 predicted proteins | sample PeaSoiSIISIP2007_FD_187696 | JGI IMG/M metagenome (GOLD analysis project Ga0209415, IMG submission 187696) | Peat soil microbial communities from Weissenstadt, Germany - SII-SIP-2007 (SPAdes) (version 2) | ecosystem: Environmental > Terrestrial > Soil > Wetlands > Peat | place: Germany... | reverse complement strand
TCGTGTCAATGGCTAATTTAACGCCTATGGGGCAAAGCCCCCTGGCGGGTTTCAGGGCGGAGCCCTGACCTTCCTTTGGTTCACCCGATTGCCCTGGGGGCCGGGTGCGCGCGCGGGTTGCGACCCCTCCCGGTCCGGCGCGCGGGCCGCTACTGTCGCCCGCATGATCGAGTTCGTCGCCGCCCCCGCCACCCTGCCGCCCGGCCAGCGCGCCTACGCGATCGGCGACATCCACGGCTGCATCGACCAGCTCGAGGCGCTGCACCAGGCGATCGCGGAGGACCTGGCGCAGCGCCCCGCGGCGGAGGCCGTGCTGGTCCATCTCGGCGACTACGTCGATCGTGGCGCGGACAGTGCCGCGGTCGTGGCACGGCTCGCCGCCGGCCCGCCCATCCCGGGGCTGCGCACGGTCAACCTGATGGGCAACCACGAGCACATGATGCTGGACGCCCTGTCCTCCGGCCAGGCGGAGGCGGCCGAGCTGTGGATGGCCAATGGCGGGGCCGACACGCTGTTCAGTTGGGGCGTGCCGCGCCAGGTCAAGCAGGCCGAGTGGGCGCGGCGGATCCCCCGCCCGCACCTGCTGTTCCTGCGCGACCTGGCGCTGGCGCATCGCCAGGGCCCCTACCTGTTCGTGCACGCCGGCATCCGCCCCGGCGTGCGGCTCAGCCAGCAGGCGCGCCAGGACCTGCTGTGGATCCGCGAGCCGTTCCTGTCGGCCAAGGGCGAGCTGGCGGGCGAGCCGGGGATGGTCGTGGTGCACGGCCACACGCCGGGGCGGGAGCCGGTGGTGCGGCCCAACCGGATCGGCATCGACACCGGCGCGGTGATGGGCGGGGTGCTGACCTGCGTGGTGCTGGAAGCCGACCGGCTCGGTTTTCTGACGGCCGGCCCGGTTTTGTGACGAACTGGGGTCGGCGGACGCAGCCATTGCTTGCAACCGGGCCGGCGGGACGATACGGCGTCGGTCGATGAACCGGATCGATCCTCAACCGGAAGCTGCGTTGGCGTCGGCTGATCTGGCGGCCGGCGATCTTGCGGCGCCCGATCCGGCCTCCGCCGATCTGGTGGCAGCCGTGCACAAGCTGTCGCGCGCGAGCGTGCTGGTGGTCGGCGACGTGATGCTGGACCGTTATGTCTACGGCCAGGTCACCCGGATCAGCCCGGAGGCGCCGGTGCCGATCCTTAGCGTGGAGCGCGAGGTCGCCTATCCCGGCGGCGCCGGCAACGTGGTGCGCAACCTCACCGCGCTCGGCGCCGCGGTGGCGCTGGTCTCGGTGGTCGGCGACGACCAGGCGGGTGCCGACCTGACCGGGCTGGTCGGCGGCCAGCCCGGGGTGGAGCCGTGGCTGCTGGTGCAGGGGCTGCGAACCACCACGCTGAAGACCCGGCTGGTCGCCGGCGGGCAGCACCTGCTGCGCACCGACCGCGAGGTGACCACGCCGATCCACCCAAGGCTGGCCGAGCGCATGATCAGCATCGCCAGCGACGCGATGGCGGCGACCGCGGTCACCGTGCTGTCGGACTACCGCAAGGGCCTGCTGGCGGGCGACGTCCCGGCACGGCTGATCGCGGCGGCGCACGCCGCGGGGCGCAAGGTGATCGTCGATCCCACGGGCGCCGACTATTCCCGCTACGCCGGCGCCGACATCATCATCCCGAACCGGCGCGACCTGGGCGAGGACACCGGCCTGCCCGTCGAGGACGAGGCGTCGGTGATCGCCGCGGCCCAGGCGCTGCGGGCGCGCCACGGCTTTGCCGCCGTGCTGGTGACCGAGGGGCCGGCCGGCATGACCCTGGTCGACGCCACCACCACACGGCATTTTCCGGCCGAGGCGGCCGAGGTCTACGACGTCTCCGGTGCCGGCGACACGGTCACGGCGGTGCTGGCCGCCGGCATCGCGGCCAAGCTCGACCTGACCCTGGCGGTGCGGCTGGCCAGCGTTGCCGCCGGCATCGTGGTGGGCAAGGTCGGCACCGCGGTGGCGCGCGAGGCGGACCTGCTGGCCGCGCTGTCGCCGCAGGGCAGCACGCTGCGAAAAGTGGTCTCCCGCGAGGCGGCGGTGGAGCAGGTCGCGCGCTGGCGCCACCAGGGTTTTCGCATTGGCTTCACCAATGGCTGCTTCGACATGATCCATCCGGGGCACGTGCACTTGCTGGAGGTGGCGCGCGATGCCTGCGAGCGGCTGGTCGTGGGGCTGAACGACGACGCCGGCACGCGCCGGCTGAAGGGCCCGACGCGGCCGGTGCAGCCCGAGGCGGTGCGCGCCGCCGTCCTGGCCGGTCTGCCGAGCGTCGATCTGGTCACCGTGTTCGAGGAGGACACGCCGGCGGCACTGATCGAGGCGCTGCACCCGGAGGTGCTGGTGAAGGGCGCCGATTACCCGCTGGGCGCGGTGGTCGGCGCGGAGCAGGTGCGGTCCTGGGGCGGGCGCGTGTTGCTGGCGACCGTGCTGCCGGGCCAGGCCACCCCGGTCATCCAGGAACGCGCCCGGGGGTAGCTGGCGGAGCGCTCCGGGGGGCGGGCTTGGGTGCTCACTCCGCCCGCAGCGCTGTGCGCAACGCGGCAAACCCGGCCGGGTCTTCGACCGCCGCTAGCCGGCCGGCCGCCAGTACGGCGAAGCGCTGCAGCAGCGCCCGCCGCCGCGCCGGCGGCAGGGGATGGGCCGGCGCGTCGCGCACCAATTCCGCCTCCAGCCCGGCGGTGACGATCAGCCCGACCTCGGCCGGCAGCAGGTCGTGTGGGAAGTCGGCGTCGACGGCGAAGAACAGCGCGTCGGCGTAGTCCCGATAGTCCGGCCACTTCGCGTCCACCAGGAAGTCGCGCGGGCCGGACTTCACCTCGATGCAGACGAAGCCGCCGTCCGGGCGCAGCGCCAGGATGTCGGCGCGGCGCCCGTTCGGCAGCGCCACCTCGTGCAGCGGCGCCCAGTCCAGCCGGCCGCACAGCCGTGCCGCGGCGCGCCGGATCAGCGCCGCGCGCTCCGGAAACCCGAGCTCCATTCAGGGCAGCCCCATTCAACCCAGCAGCGAGTCGATCGCCTTGGCCAGCGTGACATCATTCCCGGTCAGCCCGCCCGCGTCGTGCGTCGACAGCGTGATCTCCACCCGGTTCCACACGTTCGACCAATCCGGGTGATGGCCAAGCTGCTCGGCCAGCAGCGCCACGCGGGCCATGAACCCCCAGGCTTCGCTGAAATCCTTGAAGCGGAACCCACGATGGATCGCCAGGCCGTCGTCCCGCTGCGCCCAGGCGGGCAGCGTGGTGGCCAGCGCGGCGCGCTCGGCATCGGTCAGTCGTGTCGGCATGCATCCCTCCTCAAGCTTGACCCGGCGCCCACGTCCTGCACGGATGCGCGGCATGAGCGCATTGTTCAGGCGACCCCCGGCCTTCGGCCTGCCACCCAGCGGCGATGATATCGCAGATCTGGCGGAGCGCGCGCTGGCCGCGATCCCGCCCAAGCTGGCCGAGCATGTCCGCGGCGTCGGCATCGCGGTGGAGGACATGGCGGACGACGACACGCTGGAGGACCTCGGCATCGACTCCGCCTGGGAGCTGACCGGGCTGTATCGTGGCACGCCGCTGACCCGGCGCAGCGTCGACGACGTGGCGCGCGAGCCGGACCTGATCTTTCTGTATCGCGAGCCGATCCTGCTGGAATGGATCGAAAGCGGCGAAGACCTTTATCGCCTCGTGCGCAGCGTGCTGGTGCACGAGATCGCCCATCATTTCGGCTTTAGCGACGCCGCCATCGAGGCGATCGAGCGCGAGATGGACTAGGTCGGGGCTCCGCCCCAAACCCCACCAGGGGGCAAAGCCTCTTGGTGGGGTTTGGAGCGGAGCCCCGACCTTAGTGCGAGATCTCCTCCAGCGACAGGCCGCGCGTGCGTGGTCCGAAGCCGCCGATCGCGATTACCACCATCAGCATCGCCGCGCTGATGAAGCCGAACACGCCGGCCGACCCGTAGGTCTGCAGGAAGAACGCGATGATGAAGCTGGTGAAGATCGTCGACAGCCGGCTGAACGAGTAGACGAAGCCCACCGCGCGCGCGCGCACCCGGGTCGGGAACAATTCCGCCTGGTAGGCGTGATAGGCATACGACAGCAGGTTGTTCGATCCGGTGATCAGGATTCCGAACAGGATCAGCAGCGCCGCGCCGGTCTGTTGGGAGAACAGCAGCCCGAACACCGCGGTGCCGATCGCCGCGGCGCAGATCTGCCATTTTCGCTCGATCTTGTCGGCGAACAGCAGGAACAGCAGCGGCATGGTGGGACTGGCAAGCGCGATGATGAATGAATATTGCAGGCTCTTGGTGAACCCCGCGCCTTGCGAGGCCAACAACTGCGGCACCCAGTTGCCGAAGCCGTAAAAGCCGATGGTCTGGAAGATGTTGAACACGACGAACATGATGACGCGCCGCCGATAGGGCGGGTGCCACATTTCGCCGAAGTCGGCCTTGCCGTGTGCCTCGGCGACGGGCGGACCGGGTGGCGGCAGCGGACCTTTCTCGGCCGCCACCCGCGCCTCGATCACGCCGGTGACGCGGTCCGCCTCCTCCAGTCGGCCATGCTGTGCCAGCCAGCGCGGGCTTTCCGGCACGATGCGGATGATGAAGAACACCAGCACCGCGGCGAGCGCGGGGAAGGCCGCGACGAAGCGCCAGCCGGCGATGCCGAACGGGTCGATCGGCACCAGCAGCCAGCTCATCAGCGACACCGTCGGCACCGAGCAGAACTGGATCGCCTGGTTCACCGTGAAGGCGCGGCCGCGCATCTCCTTCGGCACCAGCTCGGCGATGAAGGTGTCGATCGTCACCAGCTCGACGCCGATGCCGACGCCGGCGATGAAGCGCCAGATGTCGATCGTGATGACCGAGCTTTGGCACGCCATGATCACCGTCATGAGCGAGTACCAGAGCAGCGCCCAGGTGAAGATCTTCCGTCGGCCGAACTTGTCGGCGACGTAGCCGAAACAGATGGTACCGACGAACAGTCCGGCGAAGGTGACCGAGGCGAAGGCGGCCTGGTCCGGCAGCCCGAACAAGCCGGTATGGCCCGGGCTGAAGATGCCGCTGCGCACCAGTCCCGGCGCGACGTAGCCGGTCATCAGCAGGTCGTACAGCTCGAACCCGCCGCCCAGCGACAGCAGGATCACCAGCTTCCAGATCTCCCGCGAGGCGGGAAGCCGATCGAGCCGCGCGGTGATCGACGCGGCGGTGGGTGCTGAGGCTGACATGGCCGTCCCCCGGATTATCGCCGTATCAAACGGCGATCCGCGCCACGCTGCAAGCGTGCGTCAGGGCAGTTCTCATTTTGGCGCGACGACGTCGCCAACCGTCATGGCCATGACGATGGGAGGTCACGCGCATCAGCCATAACACGCGCATCGGCCATAACTGAGAGTTGCCCACATCAGGTGGCGCCCAGGCCGATGCGTCGACCGAGAGTCGGCCGCGGACGCCCCGGTTATCGGCGAAGCCGCTGTGCCGGTCCGGTCATTTCGGCACATTCGCTTCGATCGACAGCGTTCTGGCAGACTCCTGCTTGGCCTTTTCCAGTTGCGCCTCGCGACGGTTGCGCAAGACCTGCGCGTTGGTCGGATCGAGCTGCACCGCCCGGTCATAGTCCTCGATTGCCAGATCATACTGGCCACGATCCAGATAGGCGTCGCCCCGACCAATGATGGCGCTCGTCAACCGCGCATCGAGCCGGATGGCCTGGGTGTAATCCTGCACCGCCCGCGCGTAATCGCCCTTCTGGCCGTAGACATTCGCCCGGTGCTCAAATGCCGCGGCGAATTCCGGATTGAGACGGATCGCCCGACCGTAGTCGTCTATTGCCCTATCATAATCATTTTCGCGCATATAGGCATTGCCGCGCCCGTCGAAGGCATCGGCAAATCTTGGCGCAAGCTGAATTGCCCGGTCGAAGTCGTGCACCGCGGCATCGTATTCCTGCTGGAACAGATGCGTAAGGCCGCGGCGATACAACACATCGGCGCTTCCCGAACCCAATCGAACCACATTGTCGAGATCCTGCAGTGCCTCGTCGTACTGTCCCTGCGCGAGATAAACGCCGCCGCGCGCGCCGTACGCGGCACCGTCGCGCGGCCGTAGCTGGATCGTCGCGCTAAAATCCTCGATCGCTTTGCCGGGATTGCCCGCTTGCGCATAGGCGTTACCCCGCTTCATATACAGGTCGGCGCGCCGCGGGGTGAGCACGATTGCCTGACCATAAGCCTCGGTCGCCCGCGCGTAATCCTTCATGCACGCAAGCGCATCACCACGGCCCTCAAGCGCGTCGCCGAGTTTCGGGTTCAGCCGGATCGCCTGGTCGTAATCCGGGACGGCGGCCTCGCACTTGCCTTCACGCCTGTACGCATCGCCAAGAAGCCTGAGTACGACGGCATCTTTCGGCCCAATACGAATCGCCTCGGTGGCGTCCTTGATCGCCTCGGCGAGCCGACCGGCGCCGTAGTACAGACCGGCGCGCAGCTTCAATGCGTCCACGCGATCCGCCACCGTTGCCTTGTCCGATTCGACAATCGTCGTGCAGGCCTGAAGTATCTGATCGAACCCCGACGCCGCGGTGCGATCGCCATGCGCGCAGATCTCCTGCGCCGCACGATAACGCGTGGCGGCCTGATCCGCCTCCACCTCGGGGTTTGCCGCCGAGCAGGCCGCGACGGCGGCCATGGCTGCAACGGCAAGCGCTCGCCTTAGCCCCTTCATTCCAGGCTGCCCGGGCGATGTCCGCCGCGACCAGGCCGCTCCCGCGTGCCCGAGATACCCCACCGCCGCCGGCGACGGGCTCCCGGCTGGTTGCCGGCCGCTGGTAACACGCGCGAGTGCCTCATCGCGCCGGAGCGTCTGCCGTCGCCAGGAGATCGCGAACCTCCTTCGCTGGCATCGGCCGGCCAAGCACAAAGCCCTGGACCTCATCGCACCCTGCCGACCGAAGCCATTGCAGTTGTGCCTGGTTCTCCACCCCCTCGGCAACCACCTGCAACTTGAGATTGCGCCCCAATGCCAGAATCGCCTGAACGATGGCTTGCGAGCCGTCATCCTCGCACAGGGTTCCCATGAACGACCTGTCGATCTTGATGCAGTCGAAGGGAAAGCGTCGCAGATAGCTCAGGCTCGAATAGCCCGTGCCAAAGTCGTCGAGGGCGATCCGCACGCCCTGACCCTTCAGTTCCGACAGGACGGAAAGCGCACGATCGCTGTCGTCGATGAGGATGCCCTCGGTGACCTCCAAGGTCAGCCGCTCCGCTGGCAGCTCCGTCCTGGCCAGGACCGTTGCAACGCGGCCGGGAAGATCGAACCCGAGGAACTGTTTCGGGGAAAGATTGACTGCCACGCGGAGCGAACCCGGCCAATGCATCGCCTCGGCGCACGCCGTCTCCATGACCCAATGGCCAAGTTTCACGATCAGGCCGGACTCTTCGGCGACGGAAATGAACACCTCGGGCGATATGTCGCCCTGCGTCGGATGCGGCCATCGCGCCAGGGCCTCGAAGCCGGTCATTTCGCCTGTCGCGCAGGTAAACACCGGCTGGTAGAACACCGCCAGTTGCTGGAGTTCCAGCGCATTTCGCAAGCCCTGCTCCAGAACGCGCCGCTCGGCGATCCTGATATCCATCGCCGGCTCATACAGCCGATACGTCCTGCGGCCCTCCTTGGCACGGAATAGCGCGGTGTCGGTGTGGGCCAGCAACTCGTCGACCGAGGAACCGTCGGCGGGACACAGTGCGATGCCGATACTTGCGCTCAGCAGAACCTGCTGGTCGTCGATTCGATAGGGCTCGGACAGCAGGTTCAGCAGCCGGCGCGCCAGCCTTTCCGCCGCCGCGGAATCGCCGACGCCAGTCCGCAGGATGCAGAATTCGTCGCCGCCAAATCGCGCGAGGACATCCTCGCCGCGCACCAGGCCGCGCAACCGATCCACCACCTGGACCAGCACGCGGTCGCCGAAAACGTGGCCGTGCAGGTCATTGATGTACTTGAACCTGTCGAGATCGATCCAAAGTACCGCGCAGGCTTCGCCACTGCGGTTCGCCCGTCCGATGGCCTCCGCCAGGCGGTCGAGGAACAGCCGGCGATTGGGCAACCCGGTCAGGCTGTCGTGCAGCGCCATGCGGATGATTTGCGCCTCGGCGTTTTTCCGTTCCGTGATGTCGGTATAGGTGCGAACGGCACCCCCGCCGCTTAGCGCGTGGGTGCGTATTTCCAGTACCGTGCCATCCGCGCCAACGCGCTCGCAGGCACCCTCGGCACCTGTCCCGACCTGGCCACCAGGCGCCCCATCATGCTCTCCCGCGGCATCCGGCTCGCCAACCGGACACTTCTCATCGATGTCCTGGATGGTCAGATCGGCAGCCGCCACGTGCGACGGCAGCCGCAGCAGTTCACTGGCGCGCCGGTTGATGACGGGCACCCGCCCGCTTGGATCGACCATCACGATGCCCTGGCTGATCGCATCCATTGTGTCCTTGAGCACCAGGCGCGAAACGACCAGGCGTCGCGTATTGCCGAGCAGCAGGCCGCCGGTGATCAGGATCAGCAGGGTCAGGCCGACGCCGAAGATCTCGTACTGCCGCGCGTAATGCGTGTACGGCGCAAACACTTCGCCCGAATCCAGGCCGACCGCGACGATGGACGCGTCATCGGCGAGGCGCCGGAACGACATGATCTGCCGCGCGCCGTCAACCGGATTCCGCCAGGTGACCGTTCCCCGATCGGCGCCGCCGGCTGCTTGCAGCAATGCCGATCCGGCGAGATCCAGGCCGATGCCCTTGCTGGTATCGGACCCGGAACCAATCGCCAGCGCCCGCACCACGCCATCGTTGCCAATGAGCATCAGCGCGCCGCGGCCGATGTCCAGCGTCTGGTGCAGCCGCGTCAGCCACGTGGGATCCACCGAAGCCGCCATGACCCCCATGAAAAAGCCGTCGGCCGCAACCAGTTTCCGTGTGAACAACAGCGACCAGCGGCCGGACGCGCGTCCCAGGATCGGCCGGCTGATGAACAGCCGGTCCGCGGCATCGCCGAGCTGCGCCTTGTAGAAGTCCTCGCCCGAGAAATCGATCGGCGCGGTGACCGGGCCCAGGCTGCTCGCCGCCAACATGCCGTTCCGGTCGATGATCGCGAACTCGAGGGCGACCCCGTGCGTCCGGTTGACCCGACTCGCCCAGGCGCCGATGTCGAAGCGCTTTGGATCGCTGCTGTAGACCGCCCGCATGAACCGCAAGCCATCGTCCACGCCCGCGATCGTCTGACCGATGCTTTCCGCCGCGGCCTGCGCGAGGTTGCCGCTGTCGCGCACCGCCTGTTGTTCGAACGCCTGGCGCTGCTGTGCCAGGTGCAGCCAGATGCTGCACCACACCACCGCGATCATCCCGCCGACCAGCAGCAGCTCGACAATCGCCCCCCGCGTCAGCAGCCAGCGCGACGCGCCGGACCTGCCTTGCCGCGTGGCGGCGCGCGGCAGCAACCGCGGCGGCGGGGCGGAAGGTCCCGTCGCCGGATTCATCTCAACACTGTCTTGCTCAGCGAACGCCATGCGCAAGCGCAGCCTCGTCAAAAAAATGTGAGAAATTCGTCAGCTTCCTCAACATCGCCTGTTGGGAAACCGGCGCGCGCAACGTGCATCCAGTCGGCGGCTGGCTCTCTGTATGGACCGGCAGATCGAGCAAGAAGCCATTCCTCCCGTGTTCGGCCGGCCACCAGTCGAGCCTGGAATGCCGGGGATCGCATCGCGGGTTCACTTGTCGGTGCGGCGACTGTAGCTGATCCGCCCGGCATAACCAACCGCGCAATCGTTGACGCAGGCCGCGCGGCTGGGCGTCCGCGCACGGCGACGAACGTGATAACGACCGCGTGCCGCGCGCAAATTGAGATTCACGGGGCCTTCCTGCTCGAAGATGCCGCTCACGAGAGCGCGAGGTGGCGCTTCCTTTCGGTGCCATCCGGTAACACGTTCCACATGTAATTCAATCAGCCGGTCATGCGCATGGCGTGCAGCGCGGCGTTTAATTCTGCTCCGTGTCCCAATCGTCTCCGGACCAGGGCGCGCGCCGGGACCGGCCCGCCGCGGCTTCCCGCTGCCACCACTTTGACCCAGATCAATGCGCGCCGCGCCCGCAAGCCACCAGCCTGCCGCCATGCTCGTCGACCTGACCCGGGTCCAACCAGCTTTGCCGGTGCTGGCCCGAGTGGCCGCGCCAGTGCCGATTTTCGTGCTCGCGCTGTCCGGCTTTGCGTCGGGTTCCGGCGCGCGCCTGCTCGACCCGCTGCTGCCGCAGATCGCCGATAGTTTCAGCGTCACCGTGGCCGCCGCCTCCGCCGTGATCGCCGCCTTCCTGCTGCCGTACGGCCTCGGCCAGGTCATCCTCGGCCCGCTCGGCGACCGGCTCGGCAAGCTGCGCGTCGTCGCGGTCGCCGTCACGCTGTACGGCGCCTGCGTCATGGCCTGCGCCGCCGCGTCGGGATTGACCACGCTGGTATTGCTGCGCGCCGCCTCCGGCCTGTTCGCCGGCGCCGCCATCCCACTGATGATGGCCTATCTCGGCGACGTCGTACCATACGCGGAACGACAGGCCACGCTCGGCCGCTTCCTCACCGGCATGGTGATGGCGCAGATGCTGACCGGCCCGATCGCCGGCGTCATCGGCGAGCACGCCGGCTGGCGCAGTGCCTTCCTGGTCCTCGGCGGCCTGTCGATCGTCATCGGCCTGACCCTGGCCGCGCGGCTGGGCCGCGGCCTGTGGCAACGCGCGGAGGTCTCCGGCGGGACCGTTCCCGGACCGACCGCCTATCTGCGACTGCTGTCCCGGCCGGTCGGCAGGTGGCTGCTGATTTCCGCCTTCTTCGACGGGCTTTGCCTGTTCGGCGGCGCCTTCCCCTATGTCGGCGCGTTCCTGATCCAGGAGTTCGGCCTGACCACCGGGGTCGCCGGGGTCCTCGTCGCCGGGTTCGGCCTCGGCGCCTTCGTCTACACCCGCTTCGCCCGCCGGCTGGTCCGCCACCTGGGCGAGGGAAGGCTGCTGCTGCTCGGCGGCATCGGCCTTGCCGCCGGCCTGGGCGCAATGGCGTGGGCGCCGGCCTGGCAGGTCGTTGCGGCGCTGCAGGTGTTCCTCGGCCTGATGTTCTACATGTTCCACGGCGTCCTGCAGGCCCGCGCGACCGAGGCACTGCCCGAAGCGCGCGGCAGCGCGGTGTCCGCCTTCGCACTGGCGCTGTTCCTCGGCCAGAGCGCCGGGTCGCTGGCGTTCGGCGGCGTGCTGGCCATCGTGGGCTACCGAAGCGGCTTTGCCGCCGCCGGCGCAATGATGCTGCTCGCCGCGATCTGGAGCTGGCGTGGCCTGGCCCCGCCACCGCAATCGGCATGAACCGAACGCTTATCCGGTTTGATTGCCAATCAAGGCTTGTCAAACAGAGTACTGATCAGCATGATCGGGGTTGACGTCCGGTCCAACAAGCCGGAGATAGATAAAATATGTCGAAAGTTCACTGCGTTGGTGGACAAAGATCAGATCAGATCACGCGCTTCGGGCGAGTGGTCGGTTCTCCATTGTACGGAGTGATGATGTCCCTCGAACGATTGCGGCGATATTATGGCGGCGCCCGCGTTGCGGCGCTGCGTGACTGGGCAATATTGTTGGCGGCGATGGCACTGCCGTTGGCGCCGGCGCGCGCATCGGCGCAGGATGTGCCCGCTGCCCAGTCAGCCTGGGTGAGCGAGGCTGGCGTTGCCTCGTATTACGGCAACCGACATCAAGGCAGGCGCACCGCGTCCGGCGCGCGATTCGACCAACGCAAGCTGACCGCGGCGCATCCCTGGCTGCCGTTCGGCACCAAGGTGCGTGTCACCGCGCTGGAAACCGGCAAATCGGTGATCGTGACGATCACCGACCGGCTGTATTCCAAACGCCGGGTGATCGATCTGTCCACCGCCGCGGCGCAGATGCTGGAGATGATGCGCGTCGGCGTGGCCCGGGTCAGGCTCGAACCCGGCTGACGCAACCTTCTGCCGATGTGGCATGCTGCTGCCGCAGGCGCGGGAGCATCCGATGCAATGTGATTCGCATGGACTGGATCTGAGCACCGACTCGGCAGCGGCGGCGCGCGCGTTCGACCACGCGGTCGCGGGCTATATCGGCTATCGCGCCGATGCCGGCCAGCGCCTGGCGCCGCTGCTCGCCGAGGATCCGCAATTCGCCCTGGCGCATTGCCTCAAGGGCTACCTGACGATGCTGACCTACAAGCAGGCGAATGTTCCGCTTGCGACCGCATCGTTGCAGGAGGCGCAACGCTGGACGGGCACCGCGACGGCGCGCGAGCAGGCGCACATCGCCGCGCTGGCCGCCTGGATCGATGGCGAACCCGATCAAGCCAGCACGTTGTGGCGAGAGATCCTGGCGGCGCATCCGCGCGACGCGCTGGCATTCCGCCTGGCGCATTTCACCGATTTCTGGCTCGGCCGGCCGGACCGCATGCTCGGCGCGGTGCGCGCGGTGGAGCCGGCCTGGAGCGCGGCGTTGCCGCACTACGGCACGCTGCTCGCCTGCCGCTGCTTCGCGCATGAGGAATGCGGCCTCTACACCGAAGCCGAGGCCGCCGGGCGCGCCGCCATCGCGCACGACCCCACCGACGTGTGGGCCGCGCACGGCGTTGCGCATGTGCTGGAGATGCAGGGCCGCCGCGCCGAGGGCATCGCCTGGATCAACGGTCTGCGCGGCAACTGGGACGGCGCCAACAATCTGCGTCACCATCTGTGGTGGCACGCCGCGATGTTTCACCTGGAACGCGCCGAGACCGATACCGTCCTGGCACTGTACGACACCGAGTTCCGCGACCTTGCCGCGCCGCTGACCCAGGCGCAGCCGGACCTCTACATCGATGCGCAGAACGCCGCCTCGATGCTGTTCCGGGTGCAACTGCACGGTGTCGATGTCGGTGATCGTTGGGAAGAACTGGCCGACAAGGCCGAAGCGCGCATCGGCGACACGCTCTCGGCCTTTACGCTGCCGCACTGGATGATGGCACTGGCCGCGACCGGACGCACCGCAGCGGCCACGCGCATGCTGGCCGCGCTGCGCGACGCGGCGCAAGCCGGCACCTCGCACGCCGCCCTGGTCGGCACCATCGCGCTGCCGCTGTGCGAGGCGGTGCTGGCCCACGCACAGGATCAGCCGGCCCGCGCCGTCGCGCTGATGCGCCCGGTGCTGGGCGAGATGTACCGCCTCGGCGGCAGCCACGCGCAGCAGGATGTGCTGGAACAGCTCTACCTGCACGCCGCGCTGCGGGCCGGGCTGGACGATGACGCGCGGCTGCTGCTGGAACGCGTTGCCGGCCGCCACAAGCTGCCGCCACATCGGCGCATCGGCTACCGCACGGCGGCGGAACGACTGGGCTTCTCATGACCCCGCACCGGGTCCACTCTGCTCGGGTCGCAAGGCCCCGAGAGGATATACCGCATGGTCACCCCGCCCCAGGTGCAGGCACCACCGCTGTCGTGCGACTGCCATTTCCACATCTTCGGTCCGTACGACCGCTTCCCGCTGGATGCCGGCCGGCGCTACACGCCGCCGCCGGCGCTGGTCCCCGACTACCTGGCGATGGCCTACACCGTCGGCCTGCAGCGCATGGTGATCGTGCAGCCCAGCCCGTACGGCACCGACAACCGCGCGACACTCGACGCCGTCGAAAGCTTCGGGCACCACCGCGCGGTGGCGGTCGCGGTGATCGACGACAGCTTCGACGATACGACGTTGCGCAACATGAACGATGCCGGCGTGCGCGGCGTGCGCTTCAACCTGGTCTCGGGCAACGGCACGCCGGTCGAGCAGCTCCAGACCATGGCGCGCCGCCTCGCCCCGCTCGGCTGGCATATCCAGGTCTACGCCGAAGGCGAAACGATGCTCGAGCTCGGCGCGACCCTCGCACGCCTGCCGGTGCCGGTCGTGATCGATCATTGCGGCGGCGTGATGGCCGCGCTGGGCACCGCGCATCCGCAGTTCCAGGCGGTGCTGCGCCTGCTCGACAGCGGCAACGCCTGGATCAAGACCTGCTCGTATCGCGTCTCCTCCGCCGGCGCGCCGTACGCCGACGCGGAAGCGAACGTCAAGGCACTGGTCGCCGCCGCGCCCGAGCGCTGCCTGTGGGGCACCGACTGGCCGCACCCCGGCATGGACCCGATACCCGACGCCGGCAAACTGTTCGACCAGTTCCGTGCCTGGGTGCCAGACGTCGCGACGCGCCAGCACATCCTGGTGGACAACCCAGCCAGGCTCTACGGGTTCGCCGCGATGTAGCAGTACGACGTAGCAACTCAAGGTCACAACTTGACGTAACGCAAGGAGGCAGGTTCCGTGAAGGTCGGATTCATCGGCGTCGGCAACATGGGCGGGCCCATGTGCCGCAACATCATCAAGAACACCAACCACGAGGTCGTGGTGTTCGACCTCGATCCGGCCGCGATCAAGCGCTGCACCGATCTCGGCGCGTCGTCCGGCACCTCCGTCGCCGACGTGGCGAAAAGCTGCGACGTGGTGATCACCTCCCTGCCGATCCCGCGCATCGTCGAGGAAGTCGCCCTCAGCCCGCACGGCATCACCGAAAGCGCCAGGCCCGGAACGGTCTACATCGACCTCTCGACCAACGCGCCCTCCACCGCGCGCCGCCTGGCCGAGGGCGCCCGCGCCAAGGGCCTCGGCATGCTGGAAGCCCCCGTCTCCGGCGGCGTCGCGCGCGCCACCGACGGCACCATCGTCATCATGGTCGGCGGCGACGCCGCCACCTTCGAATCGCAACTCCCGCTGCTCAAGTCCTTCAGTGGCGAGGTGATCCACGTCGGCGACGTCGGCTTCGGCTCCGTCGCGAAACTGATCAACAACATGCTCGCCTTCTGCAACTCGGCCGCCGCCGCCGAAGCGCTGATGATCGGCAAACGCGCCGGCATCGATATGAAAAAACTGGACGAAGTGATCCGCAACGCCAGCGGCGACTCCACCGGCTACCGCAACATGGCCACCAAGGCGCTGGCCGGCAACTTCGCCGCCACCTTCGCCCTCGACCTGGCCCACAAGGACCTGCGCCTGGCCATGGAACTGGCCGACGAGGTCGGCGTCCCCGGCCTGATCGCACCGCAGGTACTTAACTTGATGCGCATGGCCCGCGGCATGGGCCTGGGCGGCATGGACTCCACCTCGATCATGCGCGTCTACGAAACAACCCTCGGCACCAACGTGCGCGGCTGACAGAGTAAGGCCGGGGCTTCGCCCCAGCCCCCCTCCCTCGACCCCAAACACAAGTGAAGGGTTCCAAGGGCTCCGCCCTTGGCGGGGATCCAAGGGGCAGCGCCCCTTGGTGGGG
>Ga0209415_10010910_pt1 | contig 15375 bp, 10 predicted proteins | sample PeaSoiSIISIP2007_FD_187696 | JGI IMG/M metagenome (GOLD analysis project Ga0209415, IMG submission 187696) | Peat soil microbial communities from Weissenstadt, Germany - SII-SIP-2007 (SPAdes) (version 2) | ecosystem: Environmental > Terrestrial > Soil > Wetlands > Peat | place: Germany... | reverse complement strand
ACGGCCGGCCCGCGACGAGCGCCCTCCCTCGCGAGGTCACACCTTGACTATGGCGTCCCAGCTGTCGGCGATCTCTTGCGCCGTCCAGACGCCGTTGTCCGCCTCCTTGAAGCGCCCCGCCGTCTCGACGACCTTGAACGCGTACATGCGCGCTCCGGCCACCGCGAGCACGTGCCCCGTGCGGTCGCCGCAAAGGTCGCTCCCGAGGAAGAGCGCCGCCGGCGCGATGTGCTCGGCGGTCAACGTGTCGACGCCCTGGAACATCGGCAGGTCCTCCGTCATCCGCGTCTTGGCGATCGGCGCGATGGCGTTCACCGTGATGCGATGTTTTTGCAGCTCGATCGAGGTCGTCCGCGTCAGGCCGTAGATGCCCGCCTTCGCCGCCGAGTAGTTCGCCTGGCCGAAGTTGCCGAGCATTCCGCTCACGCTCGTCGTGTTGACGATCCGCCCGCCGCCGCCCTGCGTGACGATCTGCCTCGCGAAGAGCTGCGAGCAGAGAAACGAGCCCTTGAGGTGCACCGCGACGACGGCGTCCCACATCGCCTCGTCCATCTTGAGGAAGCTCTTGTCCCGAAGGATGCCCGCGTTGTTCACCAGCACGTCGACGCGGCCGAAGGCGCCGACGGCGGCCTCGATCAAGCGGCCCGCCCCGTCCGCCGAAGCGACGCTGTCGTGGTGAGAGATCGCCGTGCCGCCCGCCTTGCGGATCTCTTCGACGACCTTCTCGGCCGCGCTCGCGTCGGCCCCCGACCCGTCGCGGGCTCCGCCCACGTCGTTGACGACGACCTTCGCGCCTTCGCGCGCGAACAGCTTCGCGTGCGCGCGGCCGATGCCGCCGCCCGCCCCCGTGACGATGACCACCTTGCCGTCGACAAGTCCCATGTATCCTCGCGTCCTTCGGGCTTCTGGCGGTGCCCGCGCCCTGTCGTGCGGGCCCGATGATAGTGTAAGAACTTCTAGCTACCCCCATGAGCGAAGACAAGGCCAAGAGCCCCGCGACGGGTCCGCGGTCGCTCCGCCCGATCGGCGACGACTGGTCGGACGAGGAGGCCAGCACGCAAGCGGCGGGGGTCGACACGGTGTCGTTCCCGGAGCCCGTGCGGGCGCCGCAGGTACGACGCGCCCAGCTGACGGTGATCTCCGGCCCGAACACGGGGAGGGCGCACCTGCTTCACGAGGGGGAGACGCTGCTCGGTCGGGGCAAGGAAGCGCACATCGCTCTCGACGACGCGGGGACGAGCCGCTTGCATGCCCGCGTCATCTTGACCGAGGACGGGCGCTACCTCCTCGAGGACATGAAGTCGAGGAACGGGACGTTCGCCAACGGGGCGCGGGTCGAGGGCGTCAAGGAGCTCGCGAGCGGCGATCGCATACACATCGGTCCCAACGTGGCGCTCTGCTTCGCGATCGTCGACGCGCAAGCGGAGCGCATCACCCACCAGCTCTACGAGTCTTCCGTCCGCGACCCCTTGACCCGCGCCCACAACCGTCGCTACCTCGTCGATCGGCTCGGGCGCGAGATTGCCTACGCGCGCAGGCACTCGACGGCGCTCGCGGTCGTGATGTTCGACATCGATCACTTCAAGCGCACGAACGACACGCTGGGCCACCTCGCCGGTGACGAGGTGCTGCGGGAGCTCTCCGCGCTGGTCTCGCGGTTGATCCGGCAGGAGGACGTCTTCGCGCGCTTCGGGGGCGAGGAGTTCGTCGTGCTCGCGCGCGGCATCGAGCGCGCCGGCGCCGGCCAGTTCGCGGAGCGCCTGCGCCTCGCCGTCGAGCGGCTGGAGGTCGTCGCCGAAGCCACGGTCGTGCACGTCACCGTCAGTCTGGGGCACGCCTCGCTCGACGAGCTCGGCGCCGGCCAGCGGACCGTCGAGGGGTTGTTGCGGCTCGCGGACTCGCGCCTCTACACCGCCAAGGCGAGAGGCCGAAACCGGGTGTGCGGCGACTGAGCTCGGCCGGCGAGCGCTTCTTGACGCCGACGCTGAATCGAGATTCACTTCGCGCGCCGCTAGCCCCCGAGGAGACAAAGCCGATGGCCGTGGACATCAAGAAACTCTTCAACGAAGAATTGCCCGCCGCGCTTGCGAAGAACGTCGAAGACGCGAAGACAATCGGCGCCAAGTACCAGATGAACATCACCGGCCCCGGCGGCGGTGAGTGGAACATCGACGTCAGTCCTACAGGCCCCTTCTGCAAGCCGGGGACGGGCCCGGCTGACTGCACCATCGGCATCACCGACGAAGACTTCCAGAAGCTCGTCGAGAACCCCCAGGCCAACGGCATGCAGCTCTTCTTCGCCGGTAAGCTCAAGGTGGCCGGCAACCAGATGCTGGCGATGAAGCTGAACAAGCTCTTCAGCTACAAGTGAAGGGCCCGGCCGGCGCGCTCGCCGGCGTCAGAGTGCTCGACCTGACGCGGCTGCTCCCGGGGCCGTTTGCGTCGCTCGTCCTGGCCGATCTGGGCGCGCAGGTCGACAAGATCGAGGACACGGGCGCCGGCGACTATTTGCGGAGCATGCCCCCGATGGTGGGCGACACCTCGGGGATGTTCCTCGCCTTGAACCGCAACAAGCGCAGCGCGTGCCTCGACCTCAAGAAGAAGAGCGCGCAGGCAGCGCTGCTCGCGCTGGCCGAGCGGTACGACGTGTTGTTGGACCAGTTCCGCCCCGGCGTGCTCGAGCGCCTCGGGGTCGGCTACTCTGCCCTCAGCCGGCGCAGCCCGCGGCTCGTCATCTGCGCGCTCACGGGTTACGGCCAGGACGGGCCTCTCGCCGGGCGCGCGGGGCACGACATCAATTACCTGGCGCGGGCCGGCGTCCTCGGGATGCAGGGGCCGGCGGGCGCGCCGCCGCAGCCCGCAGGATTTCAGCTCGCGGATGTCGGCGGCGGGCTCTGGTGCGTCGTCGCGATCCTCGCGGCGCTCCACGAGCGCAACCGGACGGGCAAGGGCAGCGTCATCGACGTGGCGATGTCGGAGGCGTCGATGGGTTTCGCGATCTCGGGCTTCGGCCAGATGCTCGCGGGGCACCTGCCCGCGCGCGGCGAGGGGCTGCTGACCGGCGGGCTGGCCCTCTACGGCGTGTACGAGACGAGCGACGGGCGATACGTCACGCTCGGAGCCCTCGAGCCCAAGTTCTGGGCGGCGTTCTGCGCGGGCGTCGGACTCGAGGCGGACCCGAGCGCGCATTTCCCGGGCCCTCATCAGGCCGCGCTGAGGGACAAGCTCCGCGCGGTCTTCGCGTCGCGGACCCGAGCGCAATGGGAGGCCTTCGGGCGCGAGCACGACTGCTGCCTCGAGCCGGTGCTCGATCCGCAGGAGACGCTCGGCGACGAGCACCTGCGCGCGCGCGGCGCGTTCTTCGAGCTCGAGTCGCCGTGGGGCGCGATAACGCAGCTGCGCACGCCGGTGACCCCGCGCGGGGCGACCCACGCGCCGCCCCCGCGCCAAGGCGAGCACACCGAAGCCATCCTCCGGGAAGCAGGCATCGACGACGCCACGATCGCGGGGCTCAGAGCGGAAGGCGCCGCGAGGTAGGGAGAGTCATATCTTGCGAAACTCCTCGACGAATTCCCAGTCCGCGATGAGTCCTTTCCGGAGCAGGATCGACAGCAGCGCGGAGAACATCGCTTCCCAGCGCGGCTCGGCGCCCAGGATGTCGCTCGCGTCGACGCCGTGGGCGACGGCGCGCAGAGCGCTGACCAGGTCGCGCGCCGTGAGTTGATCGCTCATCGCTGCGCCCGCCTCCTGCGGCGGGACGGGGATCTCCGGCCTCGAGCTGCGCTGCTTGGGCGGCCCGGGAATGGAGATGCTCGTGCCGTCGAGGAGCGTGAGCGAGATCATCTTCGGTCGGCCGCGCCGCGGCCGGACGACTGCTCTTGCCTGGGTCTCGACCTGGGAGGTGACCGGGGCCGGAGCCGCAGGGGCGGGCGGGACAGCGGCGGCGGGGACCGACCGAGGGGCTCCCGAATCGGAAGGCTTCGCGCGAGGCAGGGCGCCGGGGCGTGCCGGAGGCGGGGGCGCAGGCGGAGTCACCCTGGTCTCGAGCAAGTTCTCCGACGAGGGCGGCGGCGGAGCAGCGGCCTGAGCGGCGGCCGTGCCCGGAAGCGCCGGGCTCGAGGCGGGCTCTTCGCCAAGGTAGTACACGCGAATCGCGGCGCGGATATCGCTCGGGCAGGCGATCATCGGCTTGACGGGCAAGGACGACGCGCGCTTCACTTCGTCGATCGCGGCCTCGTTCGTCGGATCGTCCATCGCGACGTACAACGTCTCGCCGAGCTTGCGCACGCGTCGCACGAAGATCGGGATGAGGCAGAACTTCTCCGATATCGCGCGAGGCACGAGGTTCAGGAGCGAGCGCGAAAAATCGACGTGGTAGAGCGACACCCACGGGACGCTCAGCTGCCGAGACAGCGTCTGGGTGAGCTGGACCTCGGTCGCCAGACCGAGCTCGACGAGGAGGTGACCGAGTTTGCGCCCGTCCTTGCGCTGAGTGAAAAGGGCCTGTTCGAGCTGCGATTGCGACAGGACCCCCGCCTCGACCAGGAGCTCGCCGATGCGCTTGGCCACGATGTCCGCCATCGTACGCCACCGGCGGCCGCTAGCGCGAACTCTCGGCAGTTCAGCTTGCCCCCCGTTCCCTCGCGCGCGGCGCATGATAACCTCGTCGGGCTCGGCAGCCCGTCTCGTCATGCGGTCGTGTTCCCAGTGTTCCAGCCCTTGCGACGACGTGCACCGGTTCTGCCCGTCGTGCGGCTTTCCCATCGGGAAAGTCGCGCAGAACCCCGAGGACGCTCTCATCGGCCAGACGCTGCAGGGCGGCTACCTGATCCTGGAGCTCGTCGGGATCGGCGGGATGGGGCGAGTCTACCGCGCCGAGCAGACGACCCTGGGGCGCACCGTCGCGGTGAAGATCATCCACCCTCACCTGGTCGGCGAGGAGAACGCCGCGGCCAGGTTCATCACGGAGGCCCGGGCCGCCAGCCGCCTCAACCATCCGAACTCGGTTGGCATCATCGACTTCGGCAAGTCGTCCGAGGGGCAGCTCTACCTCGTCATGGAGTTTCTGCGCGGCCGGGATCTTGCGCGCGTGACCTACGAGGACGGGGCGCTCCCCTTCCGTCGCATCGTGGACGTCCTGCGGCAGACGCTCGCGGCGCTCGCCGAGGCTCACAGCGAGAACATCATCCACCGCGATCTGAAGCCCGAGAACATCATCCTCGAGCCGGTTCGTTCGGGGGGGGACTTCGTGAAGGTGGTCGACTTCGGTCTCGCGAAGATGCGCATGGCCGAGGCGCAGCCAGGCATCACGAGCCCGGGCATCGTCTGCGGCACCCCCGAGTACATGAGCCCCGAGCAGGCACGGGGTGACCCGCTCGACGCGCGGAGCGACCTCTACGGCGTAGGGGTGATTCTGTTCCAGCTTCTGACGGGCAAGCTTCCTTTCGAGGCGGAATCGGCGACCCAGGTCGTCCTCGCGCACCTCACGCAGCCGCCGCCCGATCCGCGCGAGGTCGCGCCCGAGCGGCGGATCCCGAGTCCCCTCGTGGACGTCGTGCTCAAGGCGCTGGCCAAGGAGACGAAAGATCGCTTCCAGGACGCCGACGAGTTCTCCGCCGTGCTCGCGCAAGCCCTCACGCAGATCGAGGACCGCGGCGCTTCGCGAGCACCCCTCACCGCCACCCTCCGTTGCGGCTCCTGCGGCGCGCTCAACCCCGCGTCGCAAAAGTTCTGCGGCGAATGCGGGGCCGTCGCGACCAACACCCAGCTCAGCGTGCTGCCTCCGCTGTCGCCGGGGACACCCCCGCCCGGCGGGGCTTCGGGCCTTCAGGCGAACCGACGGTCGGTGCTCCCGGCGGACAAGACGCGAATGACCTGGCCGCTGCCGTTCGTGGGTCGACAGGACGATCTCGCGTGGCTCGAAGCGTGTCGCTCCGAGTCTCGGTCCCTCTCCGGAGCCCGCGTGGTCGGTGACGTCGGCGTGGGCAAGACCAGGCTCGTTCGCGAGTTTCTCGACATCGCCTCCGCGGCCGGCGACGTCGTCGTCCAGACCGGGCCCGATCCGGCCTGGGCGGAGGTCGGCTGCTGGGCGCTGAGACGCGCCATCGTGCAGCTCGCCGGACTACCCGAGACGGGGGGCGGGCAGCGGGACTGGATCGCCGCGACCCCGGAGGCCCGGCGCGGGCTGGGAGACGTGTTCGGACACGACAACCCGGAGCGCGGCGGCGGGCTCTCGCCGGACGAGCGACGCTTCGCCGCCGCCGAGGCCCTCCGGTGGGCGGTCGTGCGCGCCAGCGAGCGGGCCCGCGGGCACCGCGTCGTACTGGCCGTGGACGATCTGCACTCCGTCGACGGCGCGAGTCGAAACGCGCTCGCCGACACCCTCACCGATCCCCCGCTCGTGCCCGGCCTCATCATAGCCACCCACTCGCCTGGGTTCGATCCGGGATGGGCGCCCGACCTCGCCCCGATGCGCCCCCTCGGCGGCCTGCCGACGGCCGAGGTGATCGGCACGCTCGCGCAGCCGTTCCGGCCAAGCTCGCTCACCTTGCGCGGCTCGGACACCATCGTGCCGCTCTACCTCGAGCAGCTGCTGAGGTTCCTGCGCGAGGAGGCGGGCGCGGTGCCCGAGGGGCTCGCGGACGTCATCGCGGTTCGCGTGGAGCGCCTCCCGGCCGAAGCGCGTCGCGTGCTGCAGGCGGCGGCCGTCTGGGGAGATGACGCCGACGACAAGGTGCTCATGCGCATGCTGGGCGTCGACGTCGACCTCGTCGAGGCGCTGGGGCTCCTGAGGCGCGCCGGCATGCTCCACGTGGCCGAGGACGGGATCCGCACTTCGCACCCGCTGCTGCGCGAGGTCACGCTCGCCACGATCCCGGCGGCGGTGCGGCGCGAGCTCCACGCGGCCGCGGCGGTCATCTGCGACGAACGCGATCTGCCGATCGAGGTGCGCGCCCTCCACGAGTCCTGGGGAGGGACGTCGTTCCAGGCGCTTCTCCTCCTCGAGCGCGTGGGCACGATGGCGAGCGCCCGGGGCGATCATCAGGGGGCCATCATGGCTCTCCGGCGCGCCCTCGAGCTCGCCCGTCGCGAGCTGTTCCGGGGCGAGCTCGACGATCCGATGCGCGCGGTGCTCATCTTCAGCCGCAAGCTCGGCGAAGCCCTCGCGCGGAGCGGGCAGTACAACGACGCCGACGGCGTGCTTCGCGAGGCGCTCGACGTCGCCGGTCCCAGCGGGCGAGATCGTGCGGCGGTGCTCGGAGTCCTCGCGCACGTCGCTCACGGGCGGGATCGCGTGCACGAGGCCAGGGGCTACCTTCGCGAAGCGCTCGACCTCGCCACCCGCTCCGGCGCGCACGAGCTGGTGATTTCGCTCGAGTCGCTGCGCCGCTCGATCGCTTCGTGAGCCGCCGTGGTTACTCACATCGCCCGCTGGGATCTGGACAAGACGTACCTGCGCACGGAGTTCGACTCGCTGCGCGACATCCTGCGGACCGCCCTCGAGAGGCCCGACGAGAAGCGCACCAACCCCGGCGCTTCGACGCTCCTGCGCGAGATGGTGAGGGCCGGCATCAGGGTGCACATCCTCTCCGGCTCGCCCGAGCAGATGCGCCAGCGACTCGAAGACAAGCTGCGCCTGGACGGCATCGCGTGGGACACCTTCACGCTCAAGCCGAACCTGCAAAACCTGCTTCGACTGCGCTTCCGGGCGGTGCGCGATCAGCTCGGATACAAGCTGCCTGCCCTCGTGAAGGCTCGCGCCGCGGTCGGCGACGACGGGGAGTCGGCGGCCGTGTGGCGAGAGACCCTCTTCGGCGACGACGCCGAGGCCGACGCGTACGTCTACTCGCTCTACGCCGACATCGTCGCCGGACGCGTGAGCGAAGAGGTGCTGGCGCGCGTGCTCGAGCGCGGACGCGTGTACGACGACGTGGCCGCCCAGACGCTGGATATCGCGCGCGGCATCGAACCGGTGGATGCGGTCGAGCGCATCCTCATCCACCTCGAGCAGCAGACGCCCCCGGACGATTTCCGGACGTACGGTCCGCGCGTCGTCCCCTTTTACAACTACCTGCAAGCGGCGTTTGTCCTTCACGAGGACGGGCGCCTCGCCCCGGGCGGCGTGCTTCGCGTCGCCGTGGAGCTCGTCACCGAGCATCGCTTCGACGGCGACGCTCTCGCGCGCAGCTACCTCGATCTGGCGCGCCGCGGGCATCTCCGCGGGACGCGCGTCGACGCGATCGGGGCCGAGCTCGACGCCTGGCTGTCGAGCGGAAGCGTGCCCGCCTCGGAGGAGCTTCGCTCGATGACCGGGCGCCTCCCGGTGCTCGCCGATGCCGCGCGCGCGCAGTGGCGCGAGAGGGAAATGCCGGTGCCCGACTACCTTGGCCTGGTCATCGGGCACAACCCGCGCGGGCGCAGGTGAGGCTCGCGCCGACGGGCCTCCCTCACACCCAGGCGTTGTTCAGGATCTCGCCGATGCCGCCGGCACCCGGCACGATGTACTGGTGATCGTCGAGCCCCCGCTCGTCGTCCCAGCGGGTCCCCGGGACCGTGGCCAGCACGTCCGGCGGACTGAGGGCGCGGTCGAGCCGGAGCGCGTAGACGAGCGTGTCCGGGTGCGCGCGCAGAACGTTGCGGAGGTACTCGGGCGTCACGATGAGATGAACCGCGACGCACCGCGCGGGCGAGCCCTCGAGGCGTGTCTTGTAGTGATCGAGCGCGCTGACGATCGTCGCGCCGGTGGCCCCCATCGGATCCGGGAAGACGACGATCCGCCCCTGTACGTCGCGGCCGATCTTCGCGTCGTGCCACGCGGTGCCCGTCACGCGACCCGCGGCATCGGTCGTCCGCGACATGAAGAGGTGATCCTGCCTCACGCGCGTCGGGTCGAGGATGTCGTTCAAGAGGTCGTAGACGATCTGGGACGGCAGCGTCCCGGCACGCGCGATGCCGACCGTCACGACGAGGGTCTCGCGCGCCACGCCCGTCGAGCGCAGGACGGCCTCCGGGGACGAGACGACCATCCGCGTGGGCACGTCGAGCCGGGAGCGCGGGAGCTCGGCCGCCATGACGACGTGGACGAGCTGGGCGTAGAGGGCGCGCACCAGGCGACCCACGTCGGGCTGCTGGGTCTCTCGCGCGCACAAGTGCGCGAGCATCGTCCACGCCACCGGGTCGTCGAGGAGGTGGACGTTGGGACCGTAGCGGTGCTCGATCTGCGGCGGCCGGTAGCGGCTGTTGAGGTAGGCGCTTTCGGTCACCTTGCGCTCTCCATCAACAGGCCCGGCTCACGTCCAATGACCCGCGCGGAGCGCGGCCGAGTCGATGACCTTCACCTTGGGCCCCAGCGTCTCGCGGAACGCGTCCTCGTCCTCGTCATCCATGATGGCGTCGCCGAAGCCGGCGGCGATCTCCATCGCGGTCGACAGGATGCGCAAGAACTGAGCAAAGCTCGATGCTGCGAGGGTCGGCGTCCACCGATCCTGACCGCTCATGGCCGTGTATACCGGACAGTCGCCCTCGGGATCGGGCTTGCTCACGTCGAGGAAGTACGGGTCGCCGAGCAGCGAGCTCTCACCGATCACCACCCATGACGCCTTCCACTCGGCGGGCGTGCTCCCGCCTTCGCCGCGCCCCTCCCGTACGAGCTGCTGGGCCTTGACGAGCTCCTCGGCCGGGATGAGCCGAATGCGCTCGACGGGAGTGACGGTCTCGACCTTCTCGGGGTTCGCTGCGAGGAGGAAACTCCGGAAGCGCGACGGAATACGCAGCTCCTTGCGCAGCTCTTCGATGAGCGCCGGCGGCGCTTTCACGAAAGAGCACGGGAGCTTACGCTTCGAGAAGACGGCCTTCAGGGCCTCCACTGCGTCCGCGAGATCGCTGTCCACGTGGTCGCCTCGCACGAATGGTCGGGCTGGAATGAAGCACACACGATAGCACCTCTGCATCCGGAATTCGAAAGGTGTTTTCTCTAGCGCAGGACGCGTTTTCTTCCTCCCGCCTCCCGGCCGTCCTTAGCGCAGGGGAAGCGCCACCGTGCAGCGCACCCCGACCTCGACCGCACCCGTACTGGCTTCTCCCCCGAGGCTTCGCAGCGTTTCGACCAGGGTGTCGACCGCGACGCCCGCGAGGGCCTGCCCCGCCGGACCCAGCGGACGACCGGCAGCGTCCGCAGCCACCGCGCTGGCGTGCACCCTGGACACGTCCTCGTCAGGCACCGCGAGCGCGACGCGGATGACGAGGCCGAGTGTGCCTCCGGGCTCGAGCCCGAACGCGGACGGCCGCTGCGCAAGGGGAGAGCAAAGGCCGGGCTTGCCCGAGCCCCCGTCGGGACCGAGAACGAGCGCCGCCCACGCTCCCACATCGACGCGCGCCGGGGTCCCGGCCACGGCGGAGGTGACGATGGACCTGCACGCGCTGCCCTCCGGGAGAGTGCCTGGCGGACAGAGCAAACCCCGGGTGCAGGTCGCGCCGACCCTGAGTGTCCCGCGGGGGCAGGTGGCCTCCGGGCTGACGCACGCGACCCTCCCGGACTCCACCAGCGGCGCGCCGCCATCGGTGCACGGCGCCCCGCGAGCCAGGACGGTGCGCGCGACGCACGAACCCGAGGCCATGTCGATCACCTCGTCGCCCCGGCAAGGGCGGAACGTGCAGCCGTCGGGGCCGATGCGCGCGGCGGGGCCGCAGAACGCGTCGCCGACGGCCGCGGGCACGCACGCGCCGACGACTGGAAAGGTGCCCTCCGCACACGCGCATCGCCCCGAGGCGTCTCTAGAGGCATCGCGCGGGCACGCCGCCGTGCGCCGGACGTCCGCCGAGGAGGCCAACGGAGCGGCTACGCACGCCGCGACCGGCATCCCGAGCGCGACGGGCCGGACGCGGAGCCAGACGGGCCAGACGGGCAAGGTGAGTCCTCTGAAAAGGCGTCGCATCCCACGCGATGCTACAGAGTGGACGGCCATGCTTGCGATCTACCTTGAGGGCAAGCCCGAGTTCGAAGCGGCGCTGAGGAGGCTCGAGGCGCGCGGCGAGGCCGACTTCGAGCGGGTCGAGCCGGCGGTCCGCGAGATCCTGGCCGCCGTCCGAGCCGAGGGCGACGCAGCGGTGCAGCGCTACAGCGAGCGCTTCGGGAGGCGCGCCTCGCACCTGGTCGTGCGAGACTACGCCGGCGCCGCGGCCCTCGCCCGGTTGCCCGCCGAGGAGCGCGCCGCGCTGGAGCTCGCGGCAACCCGCGTGGCGGCGTTCCACGAGCACGAGCGCGACCTCGGGTTCCGCTACGAGCAGGACGGGATCGCCCTCGGCGTGCGCGTCTTGCCCGTCGCTCGGGCCGGTGTCTACGCGCCCGGGGGCAAGGCGCGGTACCCGTCGAGCGTGATCATGTCGGCCATCCCGGCGCGCGTCGCCGGCGTCCCGGAGATCATCCTGGCCACTCCCCTCGCCGGCGACGGCACGGACGACCCCACCTATGCGGCAGCCTACCTGTCCGGCGTGACCGCCGTCGTCGACGCCGGCGGCGCACAGGCCATCGCGGCGCTCGCCTACGGAACCCAGACCGTTCCGCGCGTCGACAAGATCGTGGGCCCCGGCAACCTCTACGTCGCCTGCGCCAAGCGCCTCGTCTTCGGCGTCGTTGACATCGACGGGATCGCCGGACCGAGCGAGATTCTCGTGGTGGCCGACGACGAGGCCGATCCGCAGGTCATCGCCGCAGACCTTCTCTCTCAAGCCGAGCACGACGAGGCGGCTTACCCTCTGCTGGTGTGCGCGTCGGACCTCATGGCCTCCGCCGTGCGCGGCGAGCTCGAACGGCAGCTCGGCACGCTCCCGCGCGCAGCGATCGCTCGGGCGGCCCTCGCAAATGGAGCGGCGTTCGTGGTCCCGTCGCGCGACCGGATGGGAGCCGTCGCCGACCGGCTGGCGGTCGAGCACGTCGCTCTCCACGTGTCCGATCCGGAGGAGATGCTCGGCCATGTCCGGAGGGCAGGAGCGGTCTTCCTCGGCCCGACAACCCCCGAGGCGATGGGTGACTACGTCGCCGGGCCCTCGCACGTCCTGCCGACCGGCGGCGCGGTGCGTTTCGGCTCGCCCCTGGGCGTGTACGACTTCGTGACGCGGACCTCCGTGATCCGCTACTCGGCCGAGGCCCTCGCGCGACACGGGCGTGCGGTCTGCGCATTTGCGCGCATGGAGGGACTCGAGGCCCACGCGCGCGCCGTCGAAGCGCGAAAACGCAACCCATAAGCGGAACGTTGCGTTTTATCGTAGCGTTCGCGGCGCGGCATCGGAGAGGCAAGGGATGCACTCGAGGTTCTTCCGTTGGCTGGGTCTCATCGCCCTGACATGGGCCGTACTGGGCCTTTCCATGGGCTGCGCGCAGGAGCGGGCCCCGATCAACCGCGTCCAGGCGATGGCCCTCTCGAAGCACTTCTTCGTCGGCCCGAACCTGAGCGAGAAGAGCGACAACCCGGAATTTTACATGAGCGCCAGGGTGATCGACGAGCCCTACGGCGTCGGGCAGGACTTCGGGATGATGCAGGCCATCGGATCTTTCTCGCGCATCAAGTGGGAGATCCAGGAGACGGTGCTCCTCGGGCGCCTCACCTACCAGCGCATCCAGAACACGAGCGGCGGCAACGCTTACGGCTCGCAATCGATCGACAGCGGGCAGCTCGTCGCCGAGTTCCCCATCTCGAGTCACTTCGACATCATCCGCGACTACAACCCGCAGACGGGCGAGCAGCTCAACGTCATCGTCGAGAACACCACGGACCGGCCGTGGTACGAGCGCGAGTACTTCCGCGTCGACTGGTCGAAGAACCTCGTCACCGACGCCTACGACTTCGACATGCTCGCCCTCGGCGCGGCGCTCGACGGCGTGAAATACGATCCGCTCAGCTACTACATCGAGGACCCGAGCGACCCGAACGCGCCGGTGTACAGCGAGAAGGACGGGTACCTCGACGTGACGACGAAGATCTTCGCGACGCCGCAGATCGTGGACACGCCCTACGGCAGCTTTCCGGCCTGCGCTCTGTACGACCGGGGGACGTATCCCGCGTACACCTGCAACCCCGCCGAGATCACCGTCCGCCTCGCCTTCAAGCAGGTCGTCGACGACGACTACGAGCCGGTGGACTGGACGGGGACGCGAATGAACGCGTTCGGCTTCTTCGAGGAGGACCGGTTCGGCTACGACCGCAACTACGGCATCGTCGACCAGGACTGGCATCGCTTCGCCGCGAGGTACAACATCTGGCAGAAGAGCCACGTCGACGGCACGCAGTGCGCGATCGACGCCTGGCGCGACGCGAACGGGAACGTCCAGAACTACGAGGTCGATTCGAACGGCAACTGGGTCTACGACCCCACGACCGGTCTCCCGGTCCCCGATCCGAACGGCCAGCCGTTCACGCTGAGCGCCGCGGGCCAGGACGTCCACAGAGACGCGAACGGCGACGGCACCGAGGACGAGTGCGAGTTCAGGGACCAGAACCACCACGTCGTCACGCCCGGGTCGCGCTGCGACGAATTCACGAACAAGTGCGACCTCCCGCTTTACATGCGTCAGACCAAGACGACGCCGCTCTACTACGGCCCGACGGCGCCGCCGGACCTCTTCCCGTCGACGGCCCACGCCCTCAACTCGTGGAACATCGCCGTGAAGCGCGCAGTACAGCTCGGCAAGGTCGTCGAGGCGAACCGCGTCAACGCCCCCGTGGGGCAGGCGAGCTTCATCACGAGCGAAGCCGGTCTTCTCGCGGACCAGCAGAACGGGACGACGGTTTCTGACATTTTCGTCCTCTGCCACAACCCCGTCATCCAGGGTGACGCAGCGGCCTGCGGCCCGGTCGGACTCGCCGTCCGCCTGGGCGACCTGCGTTACAGCGTCGTCGACGTCATCCAGAACCCGCAGCTCCCATCGCCGTGGGGCGTCATGGCCGACTTCAACGACCCGCTGACGGGCGAGAAGGTGCAGGCGAGCATCAACGAGTGGGGCGCCGTGCTCGACACCCAGTCGCAGAGCGTGGAAGACCTCATCCGGTGGATCAACGGCGAAATCTCCAATCAGCAGATCGCCAACGGCCAGTACATGCAGGACTGGCTGTCCGGATCGAAGCTGGGCACCGGGCAGTACATCCCCAACGTCCTGTCGCAGCAAGAGATCCAGTCGCGCATCAACTCGATCGACAAGTCGACCGCGAGCCTGAACGGCTTGCCCGGCGGACAGAAGCTACCGCAGCCGGTCGCGGCCAGGCTTGCGGCGCAAAACCTCTCGCAGACGCTCGGCCCCTCGATGGACGCCAAGCTCGAGGCGACCCGGCAGAGCCTCCTCGGCAGCCAGTGGGAGTCGCAGCTCATCACGCCGGACGTCCTGCAGATGGCCGGGTACAACCCGCAGCAGCCTTTCGCGGGCGATCCGACGACACTGGCCCAGGCCTCGCCGCTCCGCGGCCAGAATCCGAGGCTGGCCAAGTGGGCGAGCCAGATCACCACGAGCGCGCTGCTCCTGAAGAACATGTGCGTGTTCGACGAGGACGCGGAGCCCGACTCGCTCGTCGCCCTCGCCCGCCAGGCCTCGCTTCTGTTCCCCCTCCCGAAACAAAGCGACGCGAACTATCCCGCCGAGGCCTACCGGCGCGATCAGTCGCTCCACCAGTGGATCCGCGAGCAGTTTCACCTCGCGGTCATCGCGCACGAGATGGGCCACTCGATGGGGCTGCGCCACAACTTCACCGGAAGCTTCGACGCCCTCAATTACCACACCGAATACTGGCAGGTCCGCACGCGCAACGGAGCCGAGCACTACTGCGGCTATCCCGGCGTGCTCGACGCGACCACCCCCCACACGAGCGGCACCGACTGCGTAGGGCCCCGCTGGGTCGACCCCGTCACCGACCAGGAGGTGAACGACTTCTTGTGGAAGTGGGGATCGTCGACCGTCATGGATTATCCGGGCGATCCGACGCAGGACATGAACGACATCGGCCTCTACGACAAGGCCGCCGTGCGCTTCGGCTACGCCGACATCGTCGACGTGGAGACGGACATGAAGTTCGCCTCCGTCGGCGGGACGACATCGGGCTCGGGCGCCGACTATCTCGGCGCGCTCGACGGCTTCGGCGGAATCTGGGGGGCCAGCATCGGCGGCAATCACTACAGCACGTACGCCGACAAGTACGGCTTGCTCGGGGACTGCTCGCAGCCCCGGCCCGGGTGGAACGGCAGCGCGAGCGACCCGCTCGCGAAGCAGTGCGCCGGACCGTCGCTCGACTACCAGGCCGAGCGCGACATGAAGACCGTGGACCAGATATCCTCGTCGATCACGGCCTCGCGACCCGACCTCGTCGCGAACTTCGCGGTCGACAAGCAGAA
>Ga0209415_10010909_pt1 | contig 15377 bp, 14 predicted proteins | sample PeaSoiSIISIP2007_FD_187696 | JGI IMG/M metagenome (GOLD analysis project Ga0209415, IMG submission 187696) | Peat soil microbial communities from Weissenstadt, Germany - SII-SIP-2007 (SPAdes) (version 2) | ecosystem: Environmental > Terrestrial > Soil > Wetlands > Peat | place: Germany... | reverse complement strand
GCCAGCTCGGCGCGCGCGTCCAGCAGCACTTCGAGATCCACGTCGACGGCCTCCGGAGGTGTATGACGAGCCTACAAGCTTTCCGATAGGGTCGAGCGATGAGCGACCTTGCCGTCGGCATCGTCGGGCTCGGGAACATGGGCGGGCGCATCGCGACGCGGATCCAGGCAGGCGGGCTGAGCCTGCTCGGCTACGACAGCGATCCCGAGCGGGCACCGGCGCTGGGGATCGCCGCGGCGGCGACGCTCGGCGAGCTCGTGGCGGCGGTTGACCTGGTGGCACTTTCGCTGCCCGACAGCAGCGTGGTCGAGGCGGTCGTGCGTGGCGACGGCGGCATCCTCGCCGCCGCGCGCGCGGGGCAGATCGTGGTCGACCTCGGCACCTCGAGCCCCAGCTCGACCAGGGAGCTCGCCGCCGAGCTTGCCCAGCGCGGCGTGGCGATGCTCGACGCGGGCATCTCGGGCGGCGCCGCCGCAGCCGAGAAGGGCACGCTGACGATCATGGTCGGCGGCGAGGCGGAGCCGCTCGAGGCGGTGCGCGGTGTGCTAGCGACCTTCAGCCAGAAGGTCTTCCACATGGGAGCGGTCGGCTCGGGCCACGCCACCAAACTGCTCAACAACTTCCTCAACGCGGTGACGCTGGCGGCGACCGCGGAGGTGATGGTCGCGGCGCGCATGGCAGAGCTCGACCTGGCGCAGGTGCTCGAGGTGATCAACGCGAGCAGCGGCGTCAGCTTCGCGAGCCTCAACCGCTTCCCCTCGATCATCGAGGGCGACTATCTCGAGGGCGGCCTCACGAACCGCCTGATGCTGAAGGACGTAACGCTCTACGTGGACATGCTGCGTGAGCTGGGCGCGCCGAGCCTGAACGTCGCGGGCCCGCTGGCGTCGTTCGGCCTCGCCCTCGGCCTGGGCTACGGCGACCTCATCAGCAACCGCGTCGTCGACGCGATCGGCGACGTCGCCGGCGGCGTGCGCGTGAGCGCGGGCTAGCGCATGGGCGGGGCGTTGCGCGCGGGATCGACGGTGGCCTTCATCGGCCTGGGCAGGATGGGGCTGCCGATGGTGCGCAGGCTCGCCGCGGCGGGCTACAACGTGCGCGGCTACGACCTCTCCGAGCAGGCGCGCGACGAGCTGGCGGCGATCGCGGGGGCGCAGGCCGCCGACTCCGCGCAGGCCGCCGCCGCCGGCGCCGACGTGGTCGTGCTGATGCTGCCGTCATCCGCGGTGGTCGGTGCGGTGCTGCTCGATGACGGCCTGCTCGAGGCGCTCGCGGCGGGCGTCGCGCTGATCGACATGAGTTCCTCGGAGCCGCTGCAGACGCGCGCGCTCGCCCCGCGCGCAGCTGCCCGCGGCGTCAACTTCGTCGACGCGCCGGTGTCCGGGGGGGTCCGCGGAGCGATCGCTGGCTCGCTGACGATCATGGCCGGCGGTGACGAGGAGGCGGTGGAGGCGTGCCGGCCGCTCTTGGAGACGCTCGGCACGACGGTGCGCCACGTCGGGCCGGTCGGCGCGGGCCACGCGCTGAAGGCGCTCAACAACCTGCTCTCGGCGGTGCACCTGCTCGCGAGCTGCGAGGCGCTCGCAATCGGACGCGGCTTCGGGCTCGACCCGCACGTGCTGGTCGAGACGATCAACGTCTCCACCGGCCGCAGCGCCTCGACCGAGCGCAAACTGCCGGAGTTCATCCTGACCGGGTCCTACGACGCGGGCTTCGCGCTCTCGCTGATGGTCAAGGACATCGCCATCGCGGTGTCGCTCGGCGAGCAGCTCGGGATCGAGCCGGCGCTCGGAGCGCGCGCGCTCGAGCTGTGGCGCGAGGCCGCGGGCGCGCTGGGAGCCGACGCCGATCACACCGAGATCGCGCGCTGGGTCGACGCGCGGGCCGCCGCGGGGGCGGGGCGGTGAGCTACGAGATCGTCGCGGTCCGCTACGGCACGGTCCGCTCGCATAAGAGCGAGCTGTTCTACCGCTACCAGGCCTACGGCGAGCCCGACGCGAGCCAGGACATGGACTTCTTCTTCTACGTCCTGCGCCGCGGCGAGGAGGTGATCGTCATCGACACCGGCTTCCGCCCGGCCGCGGCGGCGCCGCGCGGGCGCGAGTGCCTGACGCCCCCGGCGCAGGCGCTTGCCCGCCTCGGCATCGATCCGGCGCGCGTCAAGCGCCTGCTCATCACGCACCTGCACTGGGACCACATCGGCAACGTCGAGCTGTTCGAAGCGGCGGAGCTGTTCGTGCCCGCCGCCGAGCTCGAGTTCTGGTCCGCGCCGATCTCGCGCAACGTGCAGTTCTGGGCGCACGTGGACCCCGAGGGGGTCGCATTGATCGAGGGCGCCTGGCGCGCGGGGCGGGTGGCGGTCACCGGCGAGCAGCAGGAGATCGCGCCCGGGCTGCGCACGATCACGGTCGGCGGCCACTCGCCCGGCCAGCAGGTGCTCGTCGTCGACACCGCCTCCGGTCCGGTGGTGCTCGCCTCCGACGCCGTCCACCTCTACGAGGAGCTCGAGCTCGAGCGTCCCTTCAGCGTGATGGTGAACCTGCGCGAGATGTACGAGGGCTACGCGCTGCTCAAGCGGCTGCGAACTGAGGGGGCGAGCATCGTCCCCGGCCATGACCCGCTCGTCACCGAGCGCTACCCCGACCTCGGCGGCGACGCCGCCGGGCTGGCATTCCAACTCGCCTGACGGAGGACGGATGACGTGAGAGGACTCGCCGAGAAGGTCGCAATCGTCACCGGCGGCGCCAGCGGGATCGGCGCGGCCACCGCGCGGCGGCTCTCCGCCGAGGGCGCCGCGGTGCTCGTCGCCGACCGCGACGGCGATCGCGCTGCGGCGGTCGCGGCGTCGCTGGACGGGCCGGCGCTCGGCCTCGCCGTCGACGTTGCCAGCGAGGCCGAGGTCGAGGCGCTGATCGAGCGCGCAGTCGAGCGCTTCGGGCGGGTCGACCTCCACCACCTCAACGCCGGTATCCCGGGCTCGGCGGCCCCGTTCGAGGAGCTGACGCTCGAGGACCTCGATCGCGTGCTCGACGTCAACCTGCGCGGCGTCTTTCTCGGCCTGCGCGCGGCGTTTCGCCAGTTCGCGCGACAGCCGGCCGGCGGCGCGATCGTGGTCACGGCCTCGATCGGGAGCCTGCGCGGGAGCTCGGACCTGATCCCCTACCACGCCTCCAAGCACGGTGTCCTCGGTCTGATGCGCTGCGCCGCGGTGCATGGCGCCGACCGCGGCGTGCGCGTCAACGCGATCGCCCCCGGGATCGTCCTGACGGGGCTGTTCGCCGCGAGCGGCGCCGGCCCCGGCGGGGCGTCGGACTGGGAGAAGCGGGCGAGCATCGCGCCCGCACGCCGTCCCGGGACGCCCGAGGAGGTCGCCGACCTCGTCGCCTTCCTGCTCAGCGAAGAGGCGGGCTTCCTGACCGGGGAGGTCATCTCGATCGACGGCGGTGCGACCGCCATGAATCCGCTGCGACCGTCGGGCCAGCGGATTGGACTCTGAGGCCGGGCGCTCGGCGCGCTAGGAGGCGAGCGCCTCGGCGCGCGCGGCGGCCGTTGACGCCTTGACCGCCTCGATGCCGGTCGTCGCGGCCTGGTCGAGGTGCGCCACGCAGGCCGCCGCGGCGGCGTCGCCATCGCGCGCCGCGACGGCGTCATAGAGGCGGTGCATCTCCTCGACGGCGCGTTGCGGGCGCCCGGGCTGCGACAGCGACGCCGCGCGCAGCATCCGCACGCGCGCCTGCAGGCCGCCCAGAATCGAGCGGATCGCCTGGCTGGCGGCGCCGTCGAGCAGCACGTCGTAGATCGCGTCCTTGGCTCGCAGCAGCGTGAGCGTGTCTGCGCTCTCGAGCACGACGGCCTCGAATCCGTCGACGGCCTCGCGCAGTGCCGCGAGCTGCTCGGCGGAGGCGCGCTCGACGAAGCGGCGCGCGGCGAGCGCCTCGAGCGAGGCGCGCACGTCGTAGAGATCGGCGGCCTCCTCGGGCGTCGGAACGACGACGATCGCGCCGCGCTGGGGAATCGTCGTCACCAGTCCCTCGGCGTCGAGCTCCCGCAGGACCTCGCGGATCGTCGTCCGCGAGACCCCGATCTGCTCGATCAGCTCGCGCTCGATCAGGCGCTGGCCCGGCTTGTAGCGAAAGTCGAGGATCGCGTTGCGGACGATCTCGAGCACCTGGTCGCGAAGCGGCGCCGCCACGCGCCCGACGCGCATCGATGCCTCGGGGGCGGGCTCGAGGAACGGATGCTCGGCCATCGGGCTCGGAGTATTGCACTCCCGTGAGCCGGAGCGATCGTATGACCGTCGGTTGATAGCATGCATGGCCGCAGCCGGTCGACGCGCCCAGCGCCGCCTCGAGCATCGGGGACGCGGCGTGGGGGGCGCCGTCCGGTGGCATCGCTGCCCTCGCCGCCCGGCTGCACCAAAGCCGAGGCGCGCGAGGGTGAGCGAGGGCATCTCCCGGCGGTGGTGGCGGCGGCGCGGCACGTGCGGGGCGGCGCGCGGGCGGCGCGCACGGGCGGGCGGGTGGCGGCGATACTGCAGCGTCAACAGGGCGGAGCGAGAGGAGCGGCGGTGGCTGAGCTTGAGCGGGAGATGGTCGCGGTCAACGGCCGCCAGACGGCGTACTTCACGGGGGGCGAGGGCGAGCCGCTCGTGTTCCTGCACGGCGGCGGAATCGTCGAGGGCGTCGACTGCTTCAGCCCGCTCGCCGATCGCTTCCGTTTCATCGCCCCGCAGGCACCGGGCTTCGACCGCACCGAACTGCGCCCGCCGATCCTCAGCATCGATGAGCTGGTCGAGCACAACGCCAGCCTGCTCGACGAGCTGGACGTCGGCTCCTTCGCGCTGGTCGGGCACTCGCTCGGCGGCTGGGTCGCAGCGTCGTTTGCCGCCGCGCACCCCGACCGCGTGCGCTCCCTCGTGATCGCAGCCCCCTACGGGATGGACGCTCCGCTCGCCAACACGCGCACGATGTCGCGCGAGGAGCTCTACGCCGCGCTGACCTCCGACGCGACGATCTTCGCGGGCCGCGTCCCGGAGGGCGAGGACGCCGAGTTCGACGCGGCGCGCGCGCTCGAGGGGACCTCGATCGGCGGTTTCGTGCCGGGGCCGTTCGACCCGGCGCTGCCGGCCAAGCTGGCGAGGCTGTCGATGCCGCTGCTGCTCCAGTGGGGCGAGGACGACCGCATCGTGCCGGTCGCCCACCTGCCGCTGTGGGAGGCGGCGCTGCCGCAGGCGGAGGTCGTGAGCTACCCCGGCGTCGGTCACCTGCTGTTCTGGGAGCATCGCGCGGCGGTCGACGCGATCGCCGATTTCGCCTCACGCTGAGGCCCCGGACTCGCTCGGCTGATCCGCGATAGGGTGTTGTATGACGGTCAGGCGATGGCTGATTCCAAATCGCCAACGACGGAGAACTGAGTGAGCTCGACCAGCCAGCAGGGCACCGCGGCGCCCAGTCCGCCCGAGCCCGACCTCACGCCCGATGAGCTGATCGCGCGCGCGATCGCGCTGCGACCGAAGCTGATCGCGGCTCAGGCGGAGACGGAGGAGCGCACCTACTACTCCGAGGAGATCCACCAGGACCTGCTGGCCTCCGGCTTCTACCGCCTCTACGTCCCGCGCCGCTACGGCGGCTACGAGTTCGGCGCGCCGACCTACATGCGCGTCGTGATCGAGCTCTCGCGCGGCTGCGTGTCGACCGGCTGGTGCGCTGCGCTCGCCGCCGCCCACGCGCTCCAGATCGCATCCTGGTTCGAGGAGCGGGCGCAGGCGGAGATCTTTGGCGACGGCGACTTCCGCGCCGCCTCGGTGGCTGCGCCGATCGGCCCGGCCAGGCGCGTCGGGGAGGAGTGGGAGCTCAACGGCAAGGTCGCCTACTGCTCGGGGATCCCGTACTCCACGCACTACATGGGGCAGGCGCTGATCGCCCTCCAAGACGGCACCCCGAGCGAGCGGATGCTGCTGTTCGTCGCACCGCGCAGCGAGTTCACGATGCTCGACGACTGGGGTGATCTGCTCGGCCTCAAGGGCAGCGGCTCGCAGAGCATCACCTTCTCGAACGGCATGATCCCGGCGCACTGGGCGCTCGAGGACACGCTGATGGTCGACTTCGACGTCAGCGGTGGCACGCCGGGACTGCGCCTGCACGGCAACCCGCTCTACGGCGGCCGCGCGCTTGCCTGCTTCACGATGACGCTCGCCGCGATCATGGTCGGCGCTGCCTACCAGGCGCTCGACGAGTACGAGATCCTGCTCGACACCAAGCTGACGCACCTGCCGCCGCTGCAGCCGCGCCGCCTCGATCCCGACTTCCAGCGCTGGTTCGGATCGGCGCTCGCCAAGGTGGCGACCGCGGAGGCGGCGCTGCTCAACTGCGCCGACCAGCACACGGAGCTCTGCGCGCGCGCAGCCGAGGGCGCCCCCTACACCTACGGCGACGACATGCGGCTCGGCTGCATCGCGCGCGAGGTGATGATCCAGGCCTGGGAGGTCATGCAGTCCGAGATCTTCCGCACCGCCGGCTCGAGCGCGGGCGCGCGCGGGCAGCGACTCGAGCGCATCTACCGCGACATGTCGATCGGCAACAGCCACCGCAACACGATGCTGCGGGAGTGGGCGTTCGGCGAGCTCGCGCGCGAGTACCTGGGGTTGCCGCGGCTCGGACCGGGCAACGTGCAGCAGGTTCGCCGCTAGGGGATCGCCGGCGCGGCGTCGAGCGGCAGCTCGAGGCGCTCGCGCGCCAGCTGCCGCGCGATCCACTCCTCGGGCAGGGCGGCGGGGTCGCTGAGGCCGATCAGCATGAAGCGCGCGATCCGCTCGAGCTGCTCGCGGCGTTCGCGCTCCGCGCTACCGCCGACCCCGAGCCCCTCCTGGACGCAGTCCCAGGCGTAGCGCATCGACTGGCGCGCGAGCGAGCCGAGGCGCACGCCCTCGACGTTCGCGGCGGCGGCCTCGCGCAGGAGCAGCCGCGCGGCCGCGGCGCGGCCCATCGCCGCGCCGAGCCAGCGCTGGTGGTCGGGGTCGAGCTCACGCGTTTGCGGCTCGGCCCGCACGATCTCCTCGTGGATCTCGACGGCCCGCGCGGCGGCGCCGGCGAAGACCGCGGCAAGCGCCGCCGGCGGCACCGCGGCGCTCCAGCTGTCGACGGGCAGCTCGGACGCCGACGCCAAGGCCTCGGGGATCAGCGCCCGCTCGAGCTCGATGCCGGCGACGCAGGCACACGCGCCGGCGCCCTCGTCACGCAGCTCGAACTGCTCGCGCGCGGCTAGGAAGCGCAGCACGCCGGGCTCCCCATCGATGCGCGCGCTGCCGAGGAAGTGCGTGGCGAAGCGGGCCCCGGCGCAGCGCGCGAACGTGCCCGAGACGACCCAGCCGCCGTCGCTGCGTGTAGCGCTCGCGGCGGGTGCCGTCGCCGCGCTGGCGCGCAGCGCGCCCGCGGCGTCAAACTGCGCGCGGGCGCGCGCGGTTCCGACCGCCAGCGAGGCCGCGCACCAGGCGCTCTGCGGGCAACCGCGCGCCAGCTCGGCTACGGCGGCGATGAAGTCGCGCAGGTCGAGGCCGGCGCCCTCGGGCGCCGGCACGAGCGCTGCGTAGAAGCCGCCCTCGGCCAGCAGCTGATGCGTCTCGGGCGCGCAGCAGCCGCCGGGTTCGCCCGCCGCCGCCGGCCGTCGCAGCCGCGCGCCCAACTCGCGTGCGAGCTCGATCGGCTCGCTCATGTGCGCACCTCGACATGCGGGCGATCGGGCTTCAGCGCGGCGCCCGCGATCAGGCCGAGGCGCTCACGCGCGAGCTCGCGCCAGGCCCAGTCGCGGGTCACGTTGCCGACGTGCCCCCAGTCCATCGCGACGTCGCGGAAGATCCGCTCGATCCGCCCGCCGCTGCGTGCCGCGCTGGTGCCGGCCGTGCGGAAGATGTCCTCCTGCAGCGAGGTCCAGGCCAGCGTCAGCGCCTCGCGCGCGAGCACGTTCAGCTCGAGGTCGTCGGCGCGTGTGAAGACGCGCCCGTCCTGCGCGAAGCGGCGGCCGTACTCCGACCACTGCCGTGCGACGGCCGCCAGCAGCGTCTCGGCCGCCGCGGCGCGGGCGATCGCCTGGCCGAACCACCGCTGGTAGTCGGGGTCGAGGTAGCGCGCGACGATCGGCGGGCGCTGCGTCCGCCGCGTTCGGATCAGCGACTCGTACTCCTCGAGCGCGCCCTTCAGCGCGCCCGTCGCGAGCGCGCTGAGCTCGCTCTGGAAGACGCTGAGGGTGCGTCCGGCGTAGAGCGGGTTGCCGTGCAGGCGAAGCCCAGGGCTGCGGGTGGTGTCGGTGTCGACGAGCCACTGGCCCTCGAGCACGCTGTGGGCCGGCACGTGGGCGCGCTCCATCTGGATGCTGTGCGAGCCGCTGCCGCGCAGGCCGAGCGTGTCGCCCCAGTCGTCGAGCATCGTCCACTCGCTGCGCGGGACGACGAACAGGAGCATCTGGCCGGGAGGCCCGCCCGGCTTTGCCGGAGCCTCGAAGGTCTGGCCCATGTAGTGGGTCGCGTACGGGGCCCCCGAGCAGTAGCCCCACGTGCCGCTGATCTCCCAGCCATCACCGGCGCGAACGGCTTGGCCGGCCGGCGCCGCGACCGCAGGGCAGCGGAAGTCGCCGTCGCCGAAGGCCTCGGCCTGGGCGGTCTCGTCGAACAGCGTCGCCAGATGGAGCGCGTGCGCGGAGGCGAGGCACAGGCCCCACGCGGTCGAAAGGTCGCCGGCCGCGATCTCCATCACCACGCGCAGGAAGTCGCCCAGCTCGAGCTCGAGGCCGCCGTAGCGCCGCGGCACGAACATGCGGTAGAAGCCCGCCGCCAGGAAGTCCTCGTGGGTCTCCTGCGGGTAGTAGCTGCGCTGCTCGGTGTCGCTGGCCCGCTCGATCAGCACCGGGCGCATCGCGCTCGCCGCCGCCACGAGCTCCTCTGCGACGTCCGCGTTCAGGGCTCGCTCCGCATCGAAGCGCGCAGGCGGGTCGTCGCCTCGAGGTCGAGCTCGAGGCCCTCCGGGTCCCACTCGGGGTCGCCGCTGAGGACCACTCCGTAGTCACGGGCGGCGCCCGCGATCGTGACGTAGCCGTCGCGCACGTCGCGCTTGACCAACTCGGGGTCGCGCCCGAGCGCCGCGCCCCAGCCGCCGCCGGCGCAGTTGACGTAGCGCAGCACCGCATCCGGCCGCGTCTCCCAGAACGGCACGCGATGTGGGTACTGGTAGACGCCGTCCGCGGACGGCTCGAGCGTGCGCGGGTCGAGCACACCGCCGACCGCGGTCGCGCTCGCGTAGGAATCCGGCCCCGCCTGCGAGAGCGCCGGCTCGCGCTCACCCTCGTCCCACAGCCAGATCCCGCCCGTGCGTCCGTCGCCGCCGCCGTTGACGCCGAAGCCGGGAGCGAGCTTGAAGTGCAGCGACATCAGGTGGTGCTGGGCCGCGCGCAGCCAGAGCGAGTCGCGCAGCATCGCGGCGCCGCCGCGGAAGTGCCCCGCGCCCGCGCTGTCGGGGACGATCTCGTGGCGCAGCACGACGACGGGGGCGTCCGACTCGACCGCCTCGACGGCGACGCCGATGCCGTTGGCCTGGTAGGAGAGCATCTGGCTGTCGGCGTCGCCGTGGCGATTGGCGCCGAACGGCCCGACCTCGCCGCCGACCTGCGCCGCCGAGATCCACGGCCGCCCGTCGGCGAGCAGCCCGTTGGCGTTGTGGATGTTGGCGCTGCCGCGGTCGCCCGCGAGCGCTGCCGGGCCGACCGCCTGGGCCAGCGCCCGCAGCAACGCCGAGAGGATCACCTGGCTCTGCTCCCAGTAGGCGAAGACCGCGCCGTCGGGTGGCAGCGCGCTGACGACCGTGCCCTCCGGCATGATGATGTCGATCGGGCGAGTCGTGCCCGATGTGAACCAGCCGTGCGGGTCGAAGATCGACTTGAAGGCGACGCCGACGCTCGTCTTCGCGTCGAGCGCGGTGGCGTTGATCGCGCTGCGGGCCTGACGCGAGGTGCCGCTGAAGTCGACCTCGGCGCGGCTGCCGCGCTTGCTGACGCGTACGCGCACGAGGTACTCCTCGTCGTCGGCGACGGCGTCGCAGTCGGCCAAATCCTCACCGACCCAGTCCCCATCGGGGATCTCCGCCAGCGCAACGGCCATCCGCTCGGCCGAGGCGTCGCAGACATAGACCATCGAGCCGAGCACCGCATCGAGCCCGTAGCGCTCGATGCTCTCGAGCAGCATCCGCTCGCCGAGCTCGAGCTCGGCCACGCAGGTCAGCATGTCCGGGGCGAGGATCGCGCCGAAGCGGACGTTGTCGAAGATCACGTTCCAGGTTTCGCGCACCGGCTTGCCGGCGCGGAACAACGCCCGCGGGGCGAGCACGAGCCCGTTCTCGTAGACGTTGCGCTTGGCGAGGCTGAAGCCCCCCGGCACCATGCCGCCCATATCGAGCTGGTGCGCCTTCATGTTGACGAAGCAGGCGAGCCGCCCCTCGTGGAAGACCGGGCGCGTGAACAGGACATCGTTGACGTGGGTGCCGTTGCGGTAGGGGTCGTTGGCGATGATCACGTCGCCGGGCGCCAGGCGGTCGAGCCCGTACTCCTCGACCGTGTTGCGGACCGAGTCGGTCATCGTGCCCGTGAACAGGAGGATGCTCGCGCTCATCGCCGGCGTCGGGTAACCGCGCTCGGGCGGCCCGGTCAGCGTCGCCGCGAAGTCATAGAAGTCGCGCAGGATCGGCGAGAACGCCGCCGTCAGCACGCGGCTGCACATGTGCTCGACGACGTAGCCGAAGCGGCTGGCGAGGACCGTGGCGGTGAAGCGGTCGCAGCCGTAGCGCTGCGCGAACTGCTCGTGGCTGAGCTCGCGAATCAGCTGTTGCGGGGCGTCCCTGCTCATGCCCGTTCGATCACGATCTCGCCGAAGCTGCCGACGCTCGCGCGCTGGCGCGGGCAGACGAGCGTCGTCGAGAGGCCCTCGCGGATCACCGCCGGCCCCTCGAAGCTGGCGCCGATCGGCAGCGACTCGCGCGTGTACTCGGCCGCGTCCAGCCGCTCGCCCTCGAGATGGCGGATCTGGACGCTTCGCCGCGGCGGCGGCATCGGCTCGCCGGTGGCCTCCTGCGCGGTGAACTCGACCTTCTCGGAGGCGATCACGAGCTCCACGCGATAGCTCACACCCTGGACGGGCACGTACTCGAAACGGTTGCCGTAGCGGCGCTCGTAGGCGTCGTGGAAGCGCTCGATCAGCGTCTCCGCCACGATCGGGCCCGGCGGCACCTCGACGAACGGTGTCTCCCAGCTCTGCCCGTAGAGGCGCCCGTCGAAGCTCCGCCGCACGGTGCCGCTCGTCGCGTCGACTCCCGCGCGCTCGCGCAGCCGCCGCTCCATCTCCTCGAACACGGTCGCGATCGCCGGCGCCTGCTCGGGCGAGAGCATCACGTATGAGCTGCGGCTGTCGTAGTAGACGAGGTCGCTCGAGAGCAGGCCGAGCGCCGAGAAGAGACCGGGGTGGGGTGGCACGATGACGCGCTGGACGTGCATCAGCTCGAGCGCCGCCGGCAGCAGCATCGGTCCCGCGGCGCCGTAGGCGATCAGGCTGAAATCGCGCGGGTCCGTGCCGTGGCGGATCGCGACGTTGGCCACCTCCTCGGCGATGTTGGTGGCGGCGATGCGGTAGGCGAAGGCGATCCGCTCATCGAGGTTGAGGTTGGTGTCGAGCCCGGCGAAGGCGCGCGCGGCCGCGTCGATGTCGAGGCGCACCTCGCCTGCGGCGAAGTCGTCGGGATCGAGGATCCCCATCAGCAGGCAGGCGTCGGTGATCGTCGGCTGGCTACCGCCGCGGCCGTAGCAGGCGGGACCAGGATCGGAGCCGGCGCTGTCGGGGCCGACGCGCACGTCGCCCGAGGGCGAGATCGAGACGATGCTGCCGCCGCCCGCGCCGACGCTCGAGATCTCGGTCGAGAGCGCGTTGATGATCAGGTCGTGCTCGAGCTCGAACGTGTTGTTGAAGAACGGCTGCCCGTCCACGACGAGCGAGATGTCCGTCGAGGTGCCGCCGACGTCGCAGCAGATCAGGTTGGCCGCGCCCATCGCCGCGCCGAGCGCCGCGCTCGACATCGTGCCGGCGGCGGGGCCTGCGAAGACGATCCGGAATGGCTTCTCGAGGGCTTCCGCCCAGGGCAGCAGCGTCGCCGCGCAGTCGGCGAAGTTGAGCTTGCCGGCGAAGCCGCTCGAGCGCAGCTCGCCGTCGAGCTCGTGCGCGTAGCGCGTGAAGATCAGCTTCATGAAGACGTCGATGACGGTCGTCGAAGCGCGCGCGTACTCCTTCGCGAGCGGCGAGGTTTCCGAGGAGATCGAGACAGGCAGCTGCGCGCCGAGGACCTCCGCGACGAGCTCGCGCAGGCGGCGCTCATGGGCGTCGTTGACGTAGGCGTTGAGCAGGCAGATCGCGACGCCCTCGACGTTGCAGCGCTTCAGCACCTCGAGCTGGGCGCGCGCCTGGTCCTCATCGAGCGGCAGATAGACGCTGCCGTCGGCCAGCAGGCGCTCGAGGACCCCACGACGCAGATAGCGCGGCACCAGCGGCCGCGAGACGTCGCCGAAGGAGCGCCGCCAGGAGGTGTCGGTCTGCGCCGCCGGCGGGCGCCAGACGCGGCCGCGATCGAGCATGTCGCGGTGGCCCTCGGTGGTCAGGAAGCCGACCTTCGGCAGGGTCCGCGTGATCACCGCGTTCAGCCCCATCGTGCTCGCGTGGTTGAAGACCGGGTGGCCCTCGACGCCGAGGCGGCGCGCGCCGAGCACGACCGGCGCCGCGGGGTCGCGCGAGTCGCTGGGGACCTTGGTGACGGCGATCTTGCCGTCGCGGACCGAGACGACGTCCGTGAAGGTGCCGCCGACGTCGACGCCGAGCACTACTCGAGGCTCCGCGCGATCTCGAGCCCGAGCGGCACGTAGGAGCCAAACGGCGCCGCCGGCTCGCGCTCGAGCGAGTACAGGCAGCGCTGGCACTTGTGCACGTCGAAGAAGCCGCCGTCGCTGAGCACGCGGTAGGCGGCCAGCTCCTGCGCGCCGCACTCCGGGCAGGTTCCCGCGAGCGGTGTGCGCTGCACGTGCAGGTGGCGCTCGGCCGGCCGCAGGAAGCTGTGCGCCATCAGGCCGCCCGCCCGCAGCTCACTCGCCGAGCTCCTCGCGCAGCGCCGGCGCCCCCAGCGCGAAGGCCTTCGCGCCGATCCCGCTAGCCAGCTCGAAGACCTCCATGATCTCCTCCCTGGTGGCTCCGAGCGCGAGCGCGTTGCGGACGTGCTGGCGCAGGCCCGGCTCGAACATGTGCGTCGCCGAGCAGTCGAACGCCGTGTAGATCAGCTCCTTGACCTTCGGCTCGAGCACGCCGTGCTCCCACGACCACGACGAGAAGGCGGTGTAGGCGGCGAAGAACTCCTCGTCCAGGCGGAGCACGCCGTCCCAGAACTCGTTCCAGTAGCCGCGCTTGGCGGTGAAGTCCGCCTTGATCTCCTCCTGGCGCGCGCTCAGCGAGCCACGCTCCAGCGGCTGGCCGGCGGCCTCGAGCTCCTCGAGCAGGATCGGCACGCCGACGTTGACGGCATGGATGCCCATCGTCGCCGTCAGCTCGAGCGTTTCGATGACCTCGGCGGGGCTCGCGCCGAGCGCCACCGCGCGGCGCACGTGATGGCGCACCCCCGGCGCGTAGAGGTGGGTGGCCGCCGCGTCGACGGACAGCTGTACGAGCGCCTTGACCTTCGGCTCGAGTGCGCCGTGGCGCCAGGGGTGGGCAGACAGCTGCAGGTAGCGCTCGAAGAAGCCGGGGTCGAGCGCGAGAAAGTCGTTCCAATCGTCGTTCCAGGCGCCGTGGGCCGCCACCCACTCATCGCGGATGCGCCCGGTATCGATCGTCTCCTCGCTCACGCGGCTCCTCTCCCGGGGCCGGCCGGCGCTCAGCTCGCGCCGGCGCGCTCGCCTGCAGAGCTCGCCAGCACGGCGTCGGCGCGGCGGAATGCCTCCATGCCGGCGGGCACGCCGCAGTAGACCGCCGCCTGCAGCAGCGTCTCCCTGATCTCGGTCTCGGTGGCGCCGTTGGTGAGGGCGCCGCGGATGTGCACCTCCAGCTCGTGCCCGCTGCCGAGCGCGGTCAGCATGCCGAGGTTGATCAGGCTGCGGGTGCGCCGGTCGAGCCCGGGCCGGGTCCATACGGCGCCCCAGCAGTACTCGGTCACGAACTCCTGCATCGGGCGCATGAAGTCGCTGGCCGCAGCGAGCGAGCGGTCGACGTGCTCGGCGCCGAGCACCTCGCGCCGCAGGTCGAGTCCCCTGTCGAAGCGCTCGTCAGCCATCGGCGCGGCTCGAGGTTGGGGGTGCGAAGTGAACAGACGGCATGCCGGTCATACAATACCTCTCTCCGCGTCGCGCTCAAAGCGGCGTCCCGGCCGCATCGACGCCGGCCAGATCCCGGACTTGCCGGGGGCGAGGATGCCGTTGGGGTCGAGCGCGTCCTTGATGGTCTCGTTGAAGCGGCGCTGGGCATGGTCGTTGAAGCTGTACTGCTCGACCGCCAGGTCCATGAAGTCCAGGTGCGCGCGGTATTCGCCGTAGCCGTGGCCGGCGGCCTCGCGCACGAGCAGCTTGCAGGTGTCGTAGGCGCCGCGGACCTGGGCCTCGTTGGCGGTGTCGAAGAGCACCATCGTGACGTGCACGAAGCTGCGCGCGTTGATCGCGAGCATCGCTCCGAGGTAGTCGAGCTTGGCCTCGCGCTCGATCAGCCCGCGCATCAGGTCGCGCACCGCCAACCCGTCGCGTCCCGTCAGCGGCGCGACCGGCGAGAAGCCGACGTGACCGCCGGAGCCCTCGCCGCCGTACCAGCCGGTCATGAAGTTCATCTCGAGATCGGGCACCCCGGCCTGGGTGCGCTCGGCGGGATGCGCGAGCCCGGGCGCCTGCGCCGGCGTGCTCTTCGTCCCCCATACCTCGACGCCGGGGATGCTCTCGAACGCCGCCTTGACCTTCGCGAAGCGGTGTTCGACGACCGCCTCGTCGCCGTAGAGGGCGGCGCGCATCATCCAGCGCCCGGTCTCCAGCTCGCGCGCGATCCGCTCGATCACCGGCTCGGGGATCGGCCCCTCGCCGTCCCACCACTGCGAGCGCCGCGACATGAACGAGGCGAAGATCAGCGTGTTGGCGACCTGCGGGACCATCCGGATCGTGCCGTCGAGGGAGAGCCGGCGCAGCGTGTCGAGCATCGGCGCGACGTCGTCGTCGCGCCAGGCGCGCACCCAGAAGGGCATGTAGGTCTCCGGGAACGGCATCAGCCAGACGCCCATCTTGGTGACGATCCCGAAGTTGGACTGCATGAAGAGCTGGTCGGGCGTCGGGCCGAG
>Ga0209415_10010908_pt1 | contig 15378 bp, 15 predicted proteins | sample PeaSoiSIISIP2007_FD_187696 | JGI IMG/M metagenome (GOLD analysis project Ga0209415, IMG submission 187696) | Peat soil microbial communities from Weissenstadt, Germany - SII-SIP-2007 (SPAdes) (version 2) | ecosystem: Environmental > Terrestrial > Soil > Wetlands > Peat | place: Germany... | reverse complement strand
TGCCCGGTCGCATCGGCGGATTGGAAATCCGCGATACGGCAGACTGGAAGTCTGCGCTACGCCTTCCGGTCGGCGAACCCCGTGAGATATACGGGCTAGAGCCGGTTGAAGAACGCCCCGTTTCAACCCGGAAAGCAACCGCGAATGGACGCGAATCAACAGGCTGCGAGAACATGATGGGTTATGGCCACTGACCTCTCCACTCCGCACTCCGCACTCCGCACTCCGCACTCGGAGGCGGAGGTGGTGGTTTCCGTCACCGGCTTGACGAAGGTCTTCCAGGACTTTTGGGGCCGCCCCAAGGCGCGGGCGGTGGATCGGGTGGATTTCGAGGTTCGCCGGGGCGAGGTCTTCGGACTGCTCGGGCCAAACGGCTCCGGCAAGTCCACGACGGTCAAACTGATTCTGGGCTTGCTCCATCCCACGCGGGGGCTCATCCGGGTCTTCGATCATTCGCCCCGGCATGTGCCCACCAAGGCGCGCATCGGCTATTTGCCCGAGGAATCCTACCTCTATCGCTACCTGGACTCGCGCGAGACGCTCGACTTTTTCGGCAACCTCTTTGAGTTGCCCAAGCGCCAGCGCGCCGACCGCGCGGAGCAACTGCTCGAGATGGTCGGCCTCAAGCAGGTCCAGCGCCGCGCGGTCGGCGAGTTCTCGAAGGGCATGCAGCGCCGCATCGGCCTGGCCCAGGCGCTCATCAACGACCCTGACCTCGTTATCCTTGACGAGCCCACCTCGGGCCTGGACCCCATCGGTTGCCATGAGGTCAAGGACCTCATCCGGGCCTTGGCCAGGCGCGGCAAGACCGTCATTCTCAGCAGCCATTTGCTGGCGGACGTCGAGGATGTCTGCGATCGCGTGGTGATTTATTACGGCGGCCGCATCCAGGCCATGGGGGCGCTGCGGGAGTTGCTGGCCAAGCCCGATTCGATCCGCATCACGGCGCCCGCGCTGCCGCGAGAAACCCTCGAACGCGTCCTCGCCCTCATCCGCAAGGACGTCGCCGAGGACACAGTCCGAATCGATACCCCCACCCAAAACCTTGAGAACTATTTCCTCGAGGTAGTCAAAAATGCCCAGCAGGCCGCCGCCGAGACCTCCGGCGTGGTGTCCGGCGCCCCGGTGGCCGCTTATCTTCGCGGCGAGGCCGAAGGCCGGCCGGCCGCCGACAAGCTGCTCGAGCGGTTTACTTTGGCCCCTGGGACCGAAACGCCCGGTCCCGCGCCCGCCCCGTCTCCGGCGGTGGACCAGGTGAAACTCGATTCCCTGGCCAAGGCCCATGGCCCGGCCGCCCCCGCCCCGGCCCCCGCGCCCGCCACCGAGGCCGGCCTCGAACAAGCCAACGAAAAGCTCGCCACCCTCTTGGGCAAGAATCCGGGTCCAAACGCAAAATGAACGCCTGATGCAACGCCTCTACGCCATCGCCTGGCTGACCTGGAAAGCCGCCTTTCGCTTCCGCCTTTTTCTGGTCATTGCCGGGTTGTTGCTCGTCTCGGTGGTCGGGTTGCCTTTGTTGATCAAGGACGACGGCACGGCCCGGGGCTTCACGCAGATTCTGCTGACCTACACGCTCACGGCCATCACGGCACTCCTGGGGTTCTCGACGCTCTGGCTGGCCTGCGGCACGCTGGCCCGCGACATCGAGGAATGCCAGATCCAGATGCTCGCCGTCAAACCCATCGCCCGCTGGCAAATCTGGTTGGGCAAATGGCTGGGCATCGTCTCCCTCGATGCCGTGCTTCTGGCCCTCTCGGCCGGCTGTGTCTATGGCCTCCTGCAATGGCGCGCCCACCGCTTGCCCCCCGACCAGCAGCAGGCCCTGCGCAACGAAGTCCTCGTCGCCCGCGGCTCGGCCAGGGAAAAGAATTTCGACAAAGAGATCGATGCCCGGGCCGACCAGTTGCTCCGCGAGCGCCTCGAGAAAAACCCGCTCGAAACCAGGCAAGCCAACCTCGGCGAAGTACGCCGCCAAATCCGCGAAAGCGTCAAGGCCGCCTACGAGCTGGTCCGGCCCGGCTCTCCCTCGCGCCCCTGGAGAATCAACCTCGGCTCCGCGCGCCTTCACCTGCGCGGCCAGCCTCTCTCCCTCAGAGTCAAGTTCAACGCCGCCGAGGGCAGCGCCAGCGGCACCTACGGCGGCATCCTTGCGTTTGGCGAGCCGCCAAAAACCAAGACCGCGCAAAGCCCGGTGCTGAGCATGGCCCCCGACACTTTCCATGAGTTCATCATTCCTCCGGACCTCTTCGATGCGGACGGCGTGCTCACGATCACCTTCGGCAATCCCAACGAGACCGCCCTGCTTTTCCCACTCGAAGACGGCGTCGAGGTCCTCTACCCCGAAGGGGGTTTCGGACCGAGCTTCGTGCGGGCGCTGGGCATTATCCTCTGCTGGATGGCCCTGCTGGCGGCGCTGGGCCTGGCCTCGGCCAGTCTGCTTTCGTTCCCCGTGGCCGCCTTCTTCTCGCTGGGCCTGCTGGCCATGACGCTCTCGAGCGGCACCATGGCCAACGCCGTCGAGGAAGGCACCATCGCCGGCTATAACCCCGAAAAAAACACCAGAGGCTCCTCCCCGGTCGACCTGGTGGTCATCCCCACCTTTCGGGCCGCCCTCAAGGTAATCCGCTTGGCCATGGACTTTTCTCCCGTCGATTCCCTGAGCACCGGCCGCCGGGTCACTTGGACCCAGCTCGGCCTGGCCTTGAGCCAAATCGTCGTCCTCATGGCCGGCTCGGTCGGCTTGCTCGGCATCTTCGCTCTTTCCCGGCGCGAACTGGCTGGCGCGCAAGCCGTGCAGTGATTACATGAGCGGCAGACCCAAAAAACTCCTGCTCCTGACCCTCGCCGCCGCGTTGCTGGCCGGGGTGTTCTTCCTCCAGGGCTCGCTGAACCGCGACCGCGAGCAACTCGGCCTCACCCGCATGCAACCGCTCGAAAACGCCCCTCCCGTGCTGGCCTTCACCACGGTTGCCCTGGGCGGGTTCCGCGGGCTCATTTCCAACATGCTCTGGATTCGCGCCGGAGACCTCCAAGAGCAGGACAAGTTCTTCGAGATGGCCCAACTCGCCGACTGGATTACCAAGCTCGAACCCCAATACGTCCACGTCTGGCTCGTGCAGGCCTGGAACATGGCTTACAATATCTCGGTCAAGTTCACTGACTTCGGCGACCGCTGGCGCTGGGTCCAACGCGGGCTCGAACTCCTGCGCGACCAGGGCATCCCGGCCAACCAAAACGCCGTCCTCATCTACCGCGAGCTGGCCTGGTTCTTTCAGCACAAAATGGGCGCCAACCTCGACGACGCCAACATGTATTACAAGCAACAGTGGGCCAACGAAATGGCCCAGGTCTTCGGCAAGCTCAAGAAACCCGACCTGGACGAGCTCATCAACCCGCAGACTGACGACCAGAAAGCTCGCGCCCGCCTGCTCCGGGAAAAATTCAAAATGGACCCGGTCTTCATGAAAGAGGTCGACCAGCACGACGGACCCCTCGAATGGCGTCTGCCCGAGGCCCACGCCATTTACTGGGCCGCCCTGGGCCTCAAGATTGCCGCCAACAACCCGTCGAAGGTTAAAGCTGAGGACCTGATCACCCTTCGGCGCGTCATTTACCAGTCCATGCAATTGAGCTTCTATCGCGGGCGCCTGGTCAATAATCCTTTCGCCAAGGCCTTCGAGTTCGGGCCCAACCTCGACATCATCCCCAAAGTCAGCGCCGCCTATGAACAGGCAGCCGCAGAGGACGCCGCCTACCACGACCACATCCTCCAGGCCCACAAGAACTTCATCAAAGACGCCATCTATTTCCTCTACGAATACAATCGGATTTCCGACGCCGCTTACTGGTACAAATACCTGGCTGAGAAATACCCCAACGCCGATGTCCTGGACTACAGCAAACCCGGCACTAGCCCCGCTCGCAGCGTCAGCCTCGACCAATATTGCATCTCCCGCATCCAGGATGACGTCAATGGCACGCCCCGCGACCGCATTGAAGCCACTATCGAAGGACAAATCATGACCGCCTACCGCTGCCTCGCCATCGATGAAGACGAGCACGCCGCCGGCTGCAAACTCCTCGCCCAGAGGCTCTGGGACAATTATATGAGCCGAATCCCCGCCGGAGATCGCAGGAAAGCCGTCGGCCTGCGGCCCTTCGCGGAGATCGACCGCGAGATGCTGAGGCGCATCCTCGACCCGGAGCACGGCGCCGCTCCCGAGGTTCGCGCCGTCCTGCTCACCAAGCTGGGTATCCGCGGCGATACTGCGCGCGCTCCCGCCCCCGCCCCCGGCACCAACGCGGCCCCTGGACAAGCTCACGAGTGAAATGAAGTCCGAAGCTCGAAAGAGGTCCGAAGTCCGAGATCCGAAGTCTGGCCAACGGCCCATCAACCGGCTGGGCTAGTTGGCTCCCGCCGCCTTGAAAGCCACGCAAGCCAGGAACTCCTGACATTCCTCCAGCCTACCCGCCGCGCTTACACGCGCCACCAGGACGCGGTTGGCAATACGGATACATCGCACGTCTTTACGCGATGACTCGGCTGAGTTCGCTCAAGGGCCCCTTGTCATCGCGAAAGGCCTCACTAAGAAAGTCGATTTCAGCCGCTATCGTGTCGGGCAAGCCTGCCGCCCTGGCCTCCCGTACGGTGTCCCGCCAGAACACCAACGGGAAGGCGAGCATAGCGTGATCCGTGTCAAATGAATAGGTCATGCCGTCTCTGCTCAAATACGCACGGGTCGCCTTTCGGACGCCGTCCCTTGCAACGCCGCGGAAATGCGCTGGAGCGTTCGGCTCTACGAAGCGAGAATTCTTGTAGTTTGCATCTTCTCTACGCTCACGTAGCCAATCGAGAGGGGACTGAAAATCAATCGTCTGTGAAAGAAACGGAGAGTTGGGAAACAACTGGGCAAATAGATCAAGGACCACTCCGTGGGTCGTGCCGCTGTGCTTTGCCAGCCTCGCCCCAGCGCTCGTATGAATAGTACACGCAGTATTGCCAATGTAGAAGAGCGCCGTGTCCCGGAGCGCGAGCTGGCAGCAAGCAGTGTAAAATACAGCGTAGTACAGCTTAACGGTCGCCCACGTGTAGAACCCCTCGTGTAACCCTCGAAGCGCGTCGGCGAGACTAACAGCGGCCGAGTAAAGCGATTTTGCTCCATCGTCTTGAAGACAATTGCCCAGAATTCCGGCTTCAGCGGTATTCAACGGTCGGTACCGGACACCCGATAACGGCGGCAGGTAGCCAATCTGTTTCAGAAAGGATTGGCAGCGATACATGCGCTCAGATCTTCAGATCCCCGCTAACGACGATCCCTTTAAAAAGGCCAACCAGATCACTGGCCACTCTTGCAGAAGCCTCGCCACCCGCCATACCTTTGACGGCACTCTGGCGAATTGCATTCGCAGGCGAAAGTTCAAGTGCCGCCTCAATGGTGCTTTGCTCGAATGAGCGCTGAATGTTGCAGTAAGGGATTAACCGCGAACGCAAAAAATCCATCGCACCGGCAAATCCAGCCGCATACTGGAACACGTTGTCCTTGTCATCCCAAAACTCGCCGCATTTGTGCCTAATCGCGCTAAGGTAGTTCAAAATAATCCGCATCTGAAGCTCCATCTCCCTTACACCCACTTGGTCCAGCGGCCCTTTCTCCTCCACGAGCGGCTTCAGCGCGCCCACAACGGTGGAAAGCGCAATGCCGAAGCGTCGCGGGGCAGAGCCGGGCATCTTTATGAGGTTGCGGTAGGGCGACTCGTCCGCCTGGTGGAGGTAAACGGCGATGTCGCGGGCGCGCTCCGCAGCTGGATCAACCATCGCGTCGCTGGCAACGCCATACAGATCATAGACCAGGCTGCGCGGGACGGTCTTTTGCTCCGTGTTGATCGAAAGAAATATGTCGGCGCACTGCTGAGTCGTTAGTTTCTCATAGAGCGCGACGGCAAGCTGCACATCGCCAAGTTCGTTTCGTTCAGCAATGGCAGCTTTGATGCCTGCGACGCGATGCTGGCCATCTATGATTTGGGCCGAACGGTCCTCAATCTTCATCTGAAGTTGGCCATTCAACTGCTTCAATGGGTTGGTTTCACTCACCCAATTGAGCGCTATTGTCCCGGGATAATGGCCGACCTGGAGTGTGAATTCTTTGACGCTCGCGATACGCCGGGGGTTGAGCACCCGTTGAACCGCTCCCTCTTCGGTGTCGGCTCCGCGAACTGCCGTGTAGCTAACCGCTACGACGGCGCTTGCAGGCATCGCAACAAGGTAGAACTCACTGCGTACCTGCTTCACAGTGATGAACGGGACATTGAGGTCGCTCATAACGGCTGAGTCATGCCAGATTGCGAGGAGGGTGTCAAGGGCAAGTTTTTCCGTTGAGCCGGTTTCTTGACGGCAAAGTGACGTTCCCTCCCGGGTTCTTCCGGGGTTTATCGATTGGCTAAAAACGCACGCTGCGCCATGCCAGAGTACCGCTGGATTATGGCCGAAGGCACGTCAAAAGTCCGAAAACCGCTGACTTTGTCGGACACTGCCCTTGTCGGTTGGTGCCTTTGGTATTGCGGTCCCCATTCGCTCCGGACTTCGGGTTTCGCACTTCTTCGACCTTCGGCCTGGGGTGCTCACCCTCCGCACAGGCGCAACAGCTCCGCCTCATCAATAATCCTAACACCCAGCTTGTGCGCCGTCTCAAGCTTCGAGCCGGCGTCGGCGCCGGCCACCACGTAGTCGGTCTTCTTGCTCACGCTCCCGCTGACCTTGCCGCCGGCCGCTTCGACCTTGGCCGTTGCCTCCTCGCGTTTGAGATGGGGTAAGGTGCCGGTGAGGACGAGGGTTTTGCCCGCCAGCGCGCCGCCCTTGGCGCCGGGTCGATGAATCGCGGATTTGAAATTCACGCCCGCGTTGCGTAGTCGCTCGAGCAACGCCTTGTTCCCGTCATCGCCGCGCCACTGCACGAGGCTGCGCGCGATCACCTCCCCGACGTCCTCGCATTCGACGAGTTGGTCCACACCGGCGGCAAACAGGTCATCCAGGGTGGCAAAACCGCGGCCTAACGCCTTGGCCACCCCGGCCCCGACGTGCAGGATGCCCAAGCCATAAAGCACGCGCCACATATCGCGCCGCTTGCTGGCCTCCACCCCCGCCAGAAAATTTCGAGCCGATTTCTCTCCCATCCGCTCGAGCCCCGCCACGTCCTCGAGACGGAGCGAATACAAATCCGCCACGTCCCGCGCCAGCCCGGCCGCCACTAATTGCCGGACCAGGACTTCGCCGCCCCCTTCGATGTCCATCGCGCCTCGCGCGCACCAGTGCTCGAGGCGCCCGCGCCTCTGGGCCGGGCAATCCGGATTGAGGCAGCGCCAGACCACCCCTTCGTCACCTTCGGCGATTCCCGGCGCGCGCGCGATGCCCGAGCCGCACTCCGGGCAGGTGCGCGGAAACCGGAACGGCGCCTCCTTCCCCGTCCGCCGCGTCAACACCACGTCCACCACCGCCGGAATCACCTCGCCCGCCTTTTCGATGGTTACCGTGTCGCCGACGCGGATGTCTTTCTGGCGGATATAATCCTCGTTGTGCAAGGTGGCGCGGCTGATCGTGCTGCCGGCCAGGAAGACCGGTTCCAGCTCAGCCACCGGCGTCAGCGCGCCCGTGCGCCCCACCTGCACCGTCACGCCTTTGAGCACGGTTTCGGCCTGCTCGGCCGCGTACTTATACGCGATGGCCCAGCGCGGGGCTTTGGCGGTAAACCCCAGCCGCTCCCGCTGCGGATAAGAATTGAGCTTCACCACCGCGCCGTCCGTCCCGTAAGGAAAGTCCTTCCGCGCCTGGTCCAGTTCCCCGATGGCCGCTTCCAATTCGTCCGCCGTCCGGCAGTGCCAGACCCGCTCGGGAGTCTTGAACCCAAGCGCCTTGAGCCAGGCCAGCATCTCATCATGCCGCTGCGGCCCTTCGCCCCCTGCCTGGACCCGGCCCAAACCATAGAGGATTACCTCGAGCGGACGTTTGGCGACGATGCGCGGATCCAATTGTTTGAGCGAACCCGCGGCGGCGTTGCGCGGATTTGCAAACGGCTCCTCACCCGCCGCCTTCCGTTCGGCGTTGAGCTTCTCAAAGCCCGTCTTGGTGAGGTACACCTCCCCGCGCGCCTCGAGCAGCTCCGGCATGACTTCGGCCGGTGCGCTTGCCCCCCGACGAACAGCTCGAAGCCGCGTCGGGATGCTGCGGATCGTCCTGAGATTCGCGGTGATATCGTCGCCCGTCGTGCCATCGCCGCGGGTCGCGCCGCAAGTGAACGCTCCTTTCTCGTAGCGCAGATTGATGGCCACGCCATCGATTTTCGGCTCGACTACCCAGGCCAGGGGCTCCCCCGGCAGCAACCGCTGAACGCGATTGACGAACTCGCGCAACTCGCCTTGCGAGTAAGTGTTATCGAGGCTGTACATCGGCTCGAGGTGCGGCACCGGCTTGAACTCCTTGAGCGGCTTGCCGCCGACCCGCTGGGTGGGCGAATCCTGGCTAATCAATCCGGGGAATTCAGCCTCGAGGTCCGCCAACTCCCGGTACAGCCGGTCGTAGGCCTGATCGCTGATGGTCGGCTGCGCCAGCACATAATACGCATAATCGTGGCGCCGGATCTCCTCGGCCAGCTCCTCGTGCCGCTGCTTGGCTAGGTCAAAAGTCATGCCTGAATTACGCAGGAGTTGGGCCGCATGGCAAGCTTCCCGGCGTTCACGGCCGAAGGCAAGGGTACCCGAAATCCGAAATCCGAAGGCCCGAAATCCGAAGGAAACCCGAAACCCGAAATCCGAAGCGACATCCGTTTTGTGTAGCAAGGCGCAAAACTGGGCGCGGTGGGCTTGACGCAGGCGGCGATGTCTGGTTGCAGTGCAAGGAGGTCGCGTGGCTGACGGCCACGCCAGTCCGCGCTGCCGCCGTCCAAGCCGGCCGCCCGGGGGTCCGGGCGGCGGCGGGTGGGGATTTCGGATTTCGGATTTCCTTCGGGTTTCGGGCCTTCGGATTTCGGCTTTCCGAGGTTCCGGCACTGGGTTAATGCTCTCCGCTCTGTCCCCCGGGTTCGGGGGGGGCGGCCGGCTGGTCCAGGAAGAGGAGCTGCTGATGCCCGGGCCGGCCCACCAGGGCAAGCGGGCGCCCGGCGAATAGCGCCATCAATTCTTCATCGTTGATGATCCGAACTGACCCGGCTCCGGCACTCTGGCCCGGAACTCGGGCCGCGTGAGAGTCGGCGACCGAGACCGGGCGCACCCTCGCGGGCCAGGACAAAAGAACGCCCGCTCCAAAGGCCAACGGCAGCAACGCCAGGACGCACCAGCGCCCGCCGCGCCGGGCGCGGCGGCGGCGGCGAATCATCGCCAGCCCCTCTTCCAGCGAGGACCGCCGAAAATCAGAGAGCGCGTCTCCGGCCAGGAGTTCGCTCAACAATCGATCAGCTTCGTGGCGTTTCATAGCAGAGGAAGTTCAGACCGCAACTCAACAGTATCTGAACGCGGGTATCGAGGGTCGAGGGTCGAGGATCGAGGGTCGAGGATCGAGGGTCGAGGGCCGAGGGAGCGAAGGGGCCGCCCCTCGACTCGACACTCGACCCTCAGATGCCAGATTGCTTATGAACCGGAGTCCATTCACGAGGGACTCCCGCATTTGCCTTTCATCCTTCATCCTTCATCCTTTCCCCTGAGGAGGCGCTCGCGGAGCTGCTGGCGCAGGCGCGCCAGCCGCGATTCCACGGCCTTCTCGGTCAAGCCCAATTGGGCGCCCAGTTCCTTGACTGTGGCCCCTCCGAGGTATTTGCCCTCGATGAGCCGGCGGTCGGCGGCCTCGAGTTCCTGCAGGCTCTCCTCGAGCCTGGCGCGCAGGCTGTCCTCTTGCGGGGCTTGGGGTGCTTGAAGCTCAGTGCGCCCAAACAGGGCGAATTTCTGCAACAGGGACCAGTAGCGGTGTCGCTTGCGGCCGGCGTCGCGGGCCGCGCTGCGGGCCAGCATTTTGAGCCAGCCCCAAAAGACCTCTTCGGACTCGAAGACCCGCGCATAGCGCAGCACGCGCAGCAAGGTCTGCTGGAGGGCCTCCTGGGCCTCGTCCTCTTGCCCGCGCGCGACCACCAGCAGAAACTGGTAAAGCCGGTCAAAATAAACCGCGTGGAACTCCCTGAACGCCCCTTCATCGCCTGCCGCCAGCCCCCGCGTCATGAGGACAATCTCCCCGGACTCTTGAGGCCTGAGAACCTCGTCCACGGCTTTGGCCTCCGTTAATCGAAGCGCAAGCAAGGAGTTGGCGGTTGGGGTCAACACTGTAATTAATGCGGCAGCTCCGCAGGATTGGCGCGGGCCGGGGGAGGATTGTTTGGTGCTGCCTGCCCGGTAGTGGGCACGCCCGGGCGCGGCCCATACCGCCTGTACCTGGCTTCCTGCGCCGCCCGCTGCTTTGCGTCCGGTTCGGCGCCCAAAAGGACGCTTTCGCCGCCGCTCGGCTGGCCCGTGAGGGCAGTCACTACTTTGCTCGCGACTTCAATCGCATCCGGCGGGCCGGTCACAATCAGCAAACGGGTGCCTTCATGAAACCGGAGATGCGGCCCATCGCTCTCCGACAGACCGCCGCCCCTAAGGCTCTCCAGGGTCTCGATCACAGTTTTTTGGATTTCGTTCAGGGTCCGATTGATGTGGTCTATATCCGGTGAGGGGAGATGATCCAGGAAGCCGCTCAGATTGAATACTTCCACCATGCGGCGGGCGCGTTCGAGGGGATTGCCTTGTGAATTGACACCCAGATCCAAGACGTAGAGCGAGGATTCCCCCCCGGCTGGTGAACTCGGCAGCCCGGTTGCCGGATCGGTCCCGTTTGGCAATCCCTTTCGCCACTCGAACCTGTAGCCGCTGGCCACGCGCAGCGCCTCCAGGGCCTCGCCCAACTGGCGAGTCGAATGCAGCTTGAGATCGCCCACTAAGACCTTGGACACCTCGGGCGCCAGGACGATGTTCGCCTCGGGCCAGATCTCCCGCAAGGCCCCCACCACGTGGGCCAAGGTCGCATCGTCCTCCGACTCGACCCGGCCCTTGGGCAGCTTAGGCAACACGACCAGGCCCTGCTCGATCACCAGATCATAAGCCAAGGCAGGGCCACCCTTCGCCGCAGCCTGGGCCGTGGGTCCGGTCTCCGCGGCTTTCGGCGGGTCTTGCGCCCGGGCGCAGTTGAAGTGCAGAGTGGCGGCGAGACAAAGGAGCGCGGCGGACCGGCCAAGCCAGGAATGTGTTTTCATAAATCAACGGTGTTCAGTATGTTTCATTTCAACTGTCACCCGCAACACGCCGCTCGCGCCCTGAATCCTGCAAGAAAAGTTTTACGAATCAAGAAAAAGGTTCCTCTTCCCGCGGGCTCCCTCCCCTGTTGAACGTGGGGGCGGTGGGTGTCTTTCCCGCGGTAGCGGCAGCTCGGCAAATCCGAAATCCGAAGGCCGAAATCCGAAGGGAATCCGAAATCCGAAATCCGAACCCAGACCACTCTTTCTTCGGGATTTCGGCCTTCGGGGCTTCGCATTTCGGAGCGCAGCGACGTTACCCCGGGCTCCTCGGCGCCAGCCCGGAGTGAGCGAGAATTCTCTTCTGGATCAAGCCAAACACAAACCGGTCCAGTGCCAACCCAAAAAGGACCGTCAGCACCATAATGCCGATGACCTGGGCGGCGTCGTTCAACTCCCGCCCCATTTGCAGCAGGAAGCCGAGGCCGATGGTCGATTTGATGAGTTCGGCAGAGACCCCGCCATGCCAGGCCAGCGTCCAACCAAGCTTCATGCCGGTAACGACGCCCGGCAACGACGCGGGCAGGATGACGCGCACGGGCATCGCATAGGCGGGCGTGCCCAAGGTCCGCGCGACCCTCAGGTAGATGACGGGGATGTGCTGGATGCCATCCGAGGTCGCCAGGGCGACTGCGGGCGCGGAACTCATGATAATCACGAAATAAATTCCGTGGTCGCTCAGGCCGAAGATCAGCAAGGAAAAGGGCACCCAGGCGGCGGTGGGCAGAGTTTGCACTCCCAGGAAGAGCGAGCGCAGGCAACCGTTGACCACCCGGCTGAGGCCCATCGCCAAGCCGACGAGGAGGCCGATGGAGGCGGCGATGGAGAAGCCGATGCCCATCCGTTTGAAGGTCGCTTTGACGCTCGGCCACAGATAATCGTCGGTGGTCAATTCCCAGAGCCGCTGAGCCACCTGGCGGGGAGAAGGAAACAGGAAGTCAGGCATGAGCTGAGCCCAGTACAGGGCCTGCCAGGCTGCCAGGAGGAGGACGTAAAAGCCGAGCACGTAGTACTTGATTTTATACTGGGGAATTCGCATCCCGTCAGGCCTCCAATTGAGCCATAATCCCCGCGGCACATTCCCCCACGGCCGGATCGTTGATGTCACGCGGGCGTGGAAGGCTGATCGTAATCTCCGCCTTGACTCGTCCGGGCGCCCCGGAGAAAACCAGCACCCGATCACCGAGGCAAGCGGCCTCACGCGCGTCGTGCGTTACCAGGATGATCGTTTTCCTGGTACGCTGGTGAATCTCCTGGAGATCGCCGTAGAGCTTCGCGCGGGTCAAGGCGTCCAACGCTCCAAACGGCTCATCCACCAGCAGCACCTTCGGGTCGGGCGCCAGGGCGCGGGCCAGGGCGACTCGTTGTTTCATGCCCCCCGACAATTCGTGAACCCGCGACTTCTCGAATTCCCCAAGATGGACCATTTGAAGGAACTCGCGCGCACGGGCGCGGCGGGCTCGAGGTTTGAACCGGAACTGGCGTCTCAGCCCGAACATGACGTTCTGGATCACATCCAGCCAGGGAAACAGGCCGTGCTCCTGGAACATCATCAGCCGATCATGATGCGGTCCTTCGACCGGCGTTCCGTCCAGGGTGATCTCCCCCCCGGTCACGTCTTCGAATCCGGCAATGATATTCAGCAAGGTCGATTTCCCGCAACCGGACGGGCCAAAGAGAATCACAAATTCACCCTCCCGGATCTCAAGATTCACCGGGTCCAACGCCACGGCCGCTTGCGCTCCGTTCGGATAGGTCTTCGAGACCTGGGTCAACTTCAGTTTGACCGCCGGCGCCGCCACGGCCGCAACGGGCGCATTGGATTCAGTGCCGTTCATGACCTTCAAGGCGCCGGCCCCTCGACGGCCGGCAAATGCTTCTCCTTCAATACTTCCTGCAAGAGGGCAAGCTGGTAAATGCCGTTCAGGACCGGCTCCTTCCGTATGAACCCGACCCGGTGGGACGCCTCGGCGGAGCGCTTTAACGACGAGCAAATGGGGTCCCAGGTAAACTCGACCCGGGCCATCGCCTTTTGCATCACCTCGTCCCGGAGCGCTTTGCTGGTTTCCTTTTTGATCTGCCCGTTCAACAGGGCGGCGGCGGCCGTTTTGTCCGAGTTGATTCGCTTGGTAACCTCGACCAGGGCGGCGATCAGTTTCCTCATGAGGTCCTGGTTGCCGGCCAAAAACGTCCGGTTCACGACGAGGTGCGTCGTCACGTACCGGCCCCCGGGCCAAAGCGACTTTTCCTCCAAAAGCACCCGGCCCCCGCCTTCCATCTCGATGCGCGACAACCACGGTTCCACCGTCCAGACGCCGTCAATTTGCTTCTTCGTGAACATGCTCAGTTGGTCCGGATTGGACAACGGCACCAGCGACACGTTGCCCCCCCGCTCGCGCAACCGATAACCCTTCTCGGCCAGCCAGAGTCGCGCCGCGACATCCTGCGTGTTGCCCAACTGGGGCGTCGCGATCGTCTTGCCCCCAAAATCTTTCTCGCTCCGGATGCCTGAATCCGTTCTAACCACCAGTCCCGCCCCACCACTGGCGCTCCCGGCCACGATCACAAATTTCTCGCCCCGTGATTTGACGTATCCGTTGATCGTAGGACTGGGACCGATGAACGTCGCGTCCACCGCATTCGCAAAAAGGGCCTCTATCGCCGTGGGACCCGCGCTGAAAGCCGTCCACCGGATCGGCACGCCGATTTCCCGCTCGAACTCTCCGGTCACCCTCGCGTAAAGCGCTTGCCCGTGTGTCAGACTCGGGAAATAGCCCAGCCTCAGTTCCTTGGCGCCGCGCTGAGCCGCCATAACGGACCCCATCTGCGCCAACGCCAGAACCAGAACCAGTCGTCGCACCTGAGCCCTTAGCCATGAAGCTTTTCCTGACATCGGTTCTTTCCGCCAGCGGCCTGCCAGCCTTGCGCCGCCGGCTCAGGTTCGGCCAAGCCTTCTTTCAAGGCCTCCGCAAGGCCGACCACGAGATGCATAAACTCTCTGTATGCCATGTATAAGCCACAAAAAACAAAGCGCAAGACGATTTTACCGTTGAGCCGCAAAGCCAGGGGCGGGGACGGCCTCGTCCCCGGTTCCTATTCCCACGGGCTGCCAGGAAGCGGGGACGAAGCCGTCCCCGCCCCCGGCCCGGCGTGGGCCGCCTGGATCATAGCCTTGAGGTTCTCCCTGGGCGCGTCGACGGGCACTTCGCAGCCGGAGCCGAGAATGAAACCGCGCCCCTGGGTGTCCGTGATGGCTTGAACCGCGGCGCGGTTCACCGCGGCGGGGCTGCCGCGCCACAGCAACTCCACCGGATCGAGATTGCCCATCAGGCAAACCCGGTGGCCAACTCGCTCCTGGGCCGCCCTCAGGCTCACCTTGTGGTCCAATTCCAGAATGTGCGCCCCGGTGTCGGCCATCAGTTCCAAGACCGGCGTCATGTTGCCGCAGATGTGGAGCACGGTTGCCGCCCCACTTCGCTCAGCCAGTGGGTTGATCGCCTCGAAGAACTTCCGCTCCGCCGGCCAAGCCCACTTCCGATAACTGGCGGGCGAGATCATGGGTAAACTGGCATGCGGCCGTCTTTGCGAGGATCGGGCACCCGTAGCGCCTGGATGCCGTCCAACCCGGAAATCGCCGGGGTTTTCAGCGTCGGGGTGCTATCCGGGTAGTGCTCGATCCCGCTCCCGAAGCCTTCCGCAATGTAGTAATTGTCCGATTGGGCGACGACGGCATCCTGGCCGTAAATCTGCCAGGCGCGATACTGCGCCTCGGCCATGAGCCGGCCCGAGCGGCAATACTCGCCAACCGGAACACCGGCTGCGCGCGCGCCGTGATTGCCCATATAGGGCGCGACCGGGACCCGGTCCACCGATTCCCGGCGGACGGCGCAGCGAATGCGGTCCAGCGAGGTCATCTATCCAGAGCCTGTCCCAAAAGGCCGGCGTACTCAAACCTTTGTCGGGACCTTTGTCGCCAACCTTTGTCGCCAACCTTTGTCGAAAGATGGCCGGTCCGACAGAGGTTCCGACAAAGGGTTCCGACAGAGGTTCCGACAAAGGGTTCCGACAAAGGGTT
>Ga0209415_10010906_pt1 | contig 15378 bp, 12 predicted proteins | sample PeaSoiSIISIP2007_FD_187696 | JGI IMG/M metagenome (GOLD analysis project Ga0209415, IMG submission 187696) | Peat soil microbial communities from Weissenstadt, Germany - SII-SIP-2007 (SPAdes) (version 2) | ecosystem: Environmental > Terrestrial > Soil > Wetlands > Peat | place: Germany... | reverse complement strand
GAATCCTACGCCGACGACCAGCTCGGCCTGATGGATCATCTGGGCATCGACAAGTTCGCGGTGATGGGTTTCTGCATTGGCGGCCCCTTCATCTGGAGTCTCTTGAAGCGCGCCCCCAATCGTATTCCCGCGGCCGTGCTGGCGCAGCCCGTGGGCTGGCGTCCGGAGATGCGCGATCCCGCGTACCCAGGCGTGTTTTGGAAGACCTGGGGTCCGATGCTGATCGCCAAGCGGCCTGAGATCACGATGCAGACCACCGACCAATTCGTGACCAGGATGTTCGAAACCAACCCCGACTTCGTCTTCACCGTGACACGCGATTTCGTCCGCAATTGTCAAAACCCAATCCTGGTCCTGCCGGACGAGGTTCCCTCGCATCCATACGCCGTCGCCATGGAGTGCGCGATGCTCGCGCCAAAGGCCGAAGTGAGCATGTTCCCTTGGAAAGAACCCAAGGAGCGAATCCCCCTGGCGGTGCGCCAAATTCATTCCTTCCTCAAGGCGCATCGGGATTAGGGAGGTGCACGCGGTTATTGCTTCACCCTTGGCATCTTGAAGGGTGTCTTCGTGGCGGGACCTGTGGGCACCGCGAACACCGCATCGGACAGGCCCGGGTTGATCAGAACGAAGTCGGAAAAAATCTGATAGATCTTTTCTCCGTTGCGGTCGCGGGTGATCTGCTGGGGCCACTGCACGCCGCCTTCTTCGCGGTAGCGAGCATACCGCGTGACCTCTTCGTTGCGGTCGTGGGTCTTGGCGTCGTGCCACACCATGGTCTGTTTCACCGGAAGATTGGTGAACTGATTGAAGCACACCGACACCACGCGATTTTCCGAGTCGGTGATGTCGACCATATTGACCGGTTGATTTTCCACCACGTCCGCTCCCTTCCAGTCGAAGATCATTCCCGGCTCGTCTAGCCGCATGCGCAGGATATAGAGGACATCGTTGAGGGTTGTGCGATGGTACCGCTCGACGCGATCGTCGTCGAGATCGCGCGGGCCTTTGTACGTCACCTCCCAAGCGCCGTTTTCGCGAAACAGCGTGTAACCGTACTCTTCGTTCTTGCCGAAGACCTCGCGCTCCCGCACGCCCAAGTCCTTGCCGGTCTTGTCCGGCGGCACGGAGATGTACTCGGTGTAGATGGTGGCGATCGACAAGCCTGAAATCTTATCGCGGTAGAAGCTATAGGCGCGCCCGGATTCGACGCGGTCCTGCATGGTGAGGAACCTCTGGCCGCCCAGCGCGGCGACAGCATCGTCGATGGCCTTCTTTGCCCGCGGATCGCTGGGGAACGTCTGCGCGTGGAGCGCGGCGCAACAAATCATCCATCCAATCGGGAAGAGTCTTGCGTTCACGGTTTCTTGGCTAAGTCCTCGGGTTTCAGGCCGGTGTTGAATTGATACTGAGACACCACCGCTTCGCCGGCCTTGCGTCCACCCTGCTCCAGCGTGACTTTGAACGGCATCTTCACCCCGCCCGCATCGCGCCAATCCGACATCGTCTCCACTACTTCTGACGGCGCACCGGTGGGTCCCGGTTCCTGATAAGTCTGACGCAGGGGAAGGCCGGTGGCCGGATCGAATTCCACCTTCACGCTGAGCCCGCCTCCGGAAATCTCGACGGCGTTGTCTCCCACGGCGTTGACCGTGCGCGAGGCGTCGCGCGTCGAAAGCATCAGCGGCGCGAGATCGCGGAAAATATCGCCGCGAGCTTGCCGCAGTACTTCGGCGGGCATGTTCATGGTTCCCTGCGGAGTCACCAGCCATCCCGTCTTGCCGTCCGTGTAGACCAGCAGCTTCCCGATCGGCAACTCCTGATCCTGCCGGAACTGCTCCCCCACGATGCGCGTCGTCTCCTTGACCTTCATTCCTCCCATGGAGGCGTCCATGGTCAGCTCCAGCGTCCGGGTCATGTCCTTCAGCCCCGCGAGTTTGTCCGCGCCGCCCATGGCTTGTTGCGCCCGCTCGAGCAGGGCTTTGCCTTTGCTCAGGCTCCCCGCGTCACTGGCTGCCGCTGCCTGCTTGGGTTCCGGAATCGTGAGGTCGATCGGGGTCACCTTGCCCAGCGACGTGAGCGGCTTGCCGAAATCCTTGGGATTTCCCACCGCCACGATGGCCAGGTTCTCGGGGAGAAAGTGCGCCTTGGCCACGCGCAGAACGTCCGCGGCGGTCACCGCCTCAACCGCCTTCTGATACTGAAAAATGAAATCCTTGGGATAGCCGTAGTAGGCGTAGCGCATGGCGCGATTGAGCGTCTTCTGGGGGCTATCGAAGCTGAAAACGAAAGCGTTCAGCACGCCGTCCTTGGCTTCCTTGAGCTCGGCGTCGGTCACCGGCTTGTCGCGGATCTTGGCCAGTTCTGCCTGGATAGCCTCGATGGTCTCGGTGGTGGTCGACGATTTGGTGCTGCCCACGATGCGGAATGTTCCTGGGTGATCGTAGGTGGCTGCCCACCCGGCCGATACATTGTACGCGTACCCCAATCTGGTGCGGATCTGCTGAAATAGGCGGCTGCGGAATCCGCCGCCTAGAATATCCGACGCCACCTGCAAGGCCGCGTAATCCGGATCGCGCAGAGTGCCGCCGAGCTCGCCGATGGCAAAGAACGTCTGGGTGACGTCGTCCTTATCGGCCAGATACACGCCCGGAGCGGGCTTCGCCGTCGCCGGTGGAAACGCGGGCACCGCAGGCTGCTCCGCCTTCCATCCGCCGAACAGCTTTTCGAGCTTGTCCTTCATCTCGGCGGTGTTGAAATCGCCATACACCGACAGCATGATGTTCTTGGGGAAATAGTAGCGGCGGTAGAAAGCGAGCAGGTCGTCGCGATGGATACGATCCAGGTCCGCGTATTCCACTTGCCAGCCGTAGGGCGTGTCGCGGCCGTAAAGGATTCGGGAGAGCTCGCGGTCCGGAATGCCGTCCGGGTCGTCATTGCGCCGCGAGATGCCGCTGCGGATCTGAGTAAGCGCCAGATCGATCTTGTCCTGCCGGTATCCGGGATCGCTCAACACATCCTTGAAGATTCCGAGCGCCGTGTCCGCGGTCTCTTTCAACGCGTTGAAGCTGACGCTGGCGCTGGTCTCTCCCATCGAGCTTTCCACCGACGCCGCGATGTCCTCCAGCTGCACGTCGAGCTGGTCGCCGGTTTTCGCGCTGGTCCCTCCCGAGCGCAACACCGCCGCCGTCAGATCCGCGACCCCGATTTTGCCGGGCGGGTCGAACAGATTTCCGGTGCGAATGGTGGCGGAGCCGTTCACCAGCGGCAGTTCGTGGTCCTCCAGCAGGAACACGCGCATGCCGTTCGAAAGAGTCACCTCCGTTGGCTCAGGAACTTTCACCTGCCCCAGCGGCGGATACTTCAGGTCCTTGTAAGATCCGATTTTGGTCTGCGCCGAAACCCCAGTGGCGAGCAACGCCGTAAACAAAACCGAGCAGATGGCAGGTCGCAGACCTGCCCCACAGCGAACCAAGGAGATGGCAGGTCGCGGACCTGCCTCACAGCGTCTCATTTTGCGCCCTCCTTCGCCGGAGCATACGTATAAGCCACGGTCCGGCTATTTTCCACCAGATATGTTTTGGCCACGCGCAGCACGTCGTCGGCGGTCACCTTGTTATATTCATCCAGCTCGGTAAACATCTTTCGCCAGTCGCCGAAGTTGGCCTGATAGAAGCACAGTTGCTGAGCCAACCCGGAGTTGCTGTCCAACTGGCGGATCAGGGACGCCCGCAGCTTGGTTTTTTCCCGTTGAAGGGATTCCGCGTCCACCTTGTTTTGTTTGACGCCGTCGATGATGCCGTACAAGGCCTTCTCGTTCTCCTCGATAGAGTGACCCTGGTTAGGCGCGACGAAAAGGACGAATAGCCCTGGATATTTTCCTCCGGGGAACGTCGCCCCGCTCTCCGCCGCCAGCGCGATCTTCTTGTCGCGCACCATCTCCTTATACATGATTCCGGTGCGGCCGTCGGAAAGAATATCGCTCAGCACGTCCAGAGCGACGTCGTCTTTGGAATACTGGTCCGGCCGCTTATAGCCGATCAGCAGGAAAGGCTGGGAGGGCGACTGCACCGCCACGCGCTTTTCGCCTAATTGCAGCGGTTCCACGGTGTGCACGATGGGAGGCAGAGGACCGGCGGGAAGCCGTCCGAAATATTTTTCCGCGAGGCGCTTGGCCTCAGCAGGATTCACATCTCCGGCGATGCCCAGGGTCAGGTTCGCGGGAACGTAGTAGTGTTTGAAATACGTTTCGGCCTCCGGCTCACGCAGATTTTCGATGTCGCTGGCCCAGCCGATGGGAGAGGTTTTGTAGGGATGCGCCGCGAAAGCGGTGGAAAGCAACTGTTCCACCAGTTTGCCCTCGACGCTTGATTCGGTGCGCATGCGCCGCTCCTCCCGCACCACGTCGCGTTCCTTATAGAACTCGCGGAAAACGGGGTGCAGAAAGCGTTCCGATTCCAGCAGAAACCACAGCTCGATGCGATTGGAGGGGAAATTGTAAAAATACGTGGTTTGATCCTCGGCCGTGCCGGCGTTCAATCCCGCGCCTCCATTGGATTCGACGATGCCGGGATACTCGTTCTCCTCGACGTAGCTGTTGGCTTTGTCGATGGCGGTTTTCAGCTCGGCCTGGATGGCCTCGATCTTTTTGGGATCGGCCCGGAACGCCTTGTTACGCTCGGCGTCGAGGCGGTCGTAGATTTCCTCGATCGCGGCGAGCGCCTTCTTTTCCTCGGGCCAGTTCTTGGTGCCGATGGTTTCGGTGCCCTTGAAGGCCATGTGCTCGAACATGTGGGCCAAGCCGGTCTGGCCGCTCTTATCGTCCACGGAACCCGCGTTCACGTAGGTGTGGAAAGACACCACCGGCGCTTCATGCCTTTCGATGATCAGAAAGGTGAGGCCGTTGGCCAGTTTGAACTCGGTGACGTGTTTCTCAAAATCCTGGAGAGATTGGGCCTGGCCGCTTCGTATCAGGAGCAGACCCGGAATCAGCAGCGCAAGGGAGCGAATCCTCATGGTTTTAGGGTATCAGGGGCGCGGAGGTATTTCCCGCAGGGCAATCGGAATGACAAATGCCCGCCCGGCTTCCAGCCCCCCGAGTTTTCTGGAGCCTTAGGTAGAATAATGGTATAAAGGTGTAAATGGCGCTGAACATTAAGAACCCAGAGGTAGAACGCCTGGCGGATGAGGTCTCCAGACTGACCAATGAGTCCAAGACGGAAGCCATCCGGCGAGCCCTGGAAGAGCGAAAAGCGCGGCTGGCCGTTGTGAATGGGCGTCCTCGAACCAAGGAACGGCTCATCGAGTTCTTCGAGCGGACGATCTGGCCGAATGTTCCGTCAGAGGTCCTCGGGAAGACCCTCAAGAAGCGAGAACGCGAGAAGATTCTCGGCTATGGGCCGCACGGGGTTTGAAGTCGGATGGTAATCGATAGCTCCGCGCTGCTCGCGATGCATTTGAAGGAACCGCGCCATGAGGAGTGTTTCGAGAAGATTTCGAAGGCGTCTATTGTGGTGATTGGGGCGCCCACTCTTCTTGAGGCGACGATGGTCCTGAGCGCCCGAACCAAGCGAGATGCGCGCGGCGCGATCCTCCGGTCTCTGCGGCAGCTGCGAATCCAAGTGATTCCGTTTACCGAAGAGCACTTCGACGTTGCCGCCGACGCCTTCCTCCGCTTTGGGAAGGGCCGTCACCAGGCCGCGCTGAATTTTGGGGATTGCATGTCCTACTCCGTGGCGTCTCTCAGTGGGCTGCCGTTGCTTTACACGGGGAACGATTTCGCGCAGACGGATATACAATCCGCCTGACCGTTTGCAGGATTCGGATCGCGTGGGGTATCCTTGCTGTACCGCTGCACTCGGCCGTTGCAGTCTTCTTTCCCCGTAGAATTCCGCCGATAGATCGCTTGGCCGTTTCCCTCCTACATGCCCAGAACAAAGATCGTAGCGACGCTGGGACCCGCGATCAGCGGGGCTCCCGCCTTGAGGAGCATGTTTGCGGCGGGCGTGAACGTGTTTCGCCTGAATACGAGCCACGGCGCCTGGGACGATCATCTGACGCGCATCGCGAGTGTGCGTGCCGCCGCTGACGAACTGGGCATCCAAGCCGGAATCCTGCTGGATCTGCAAGGCCCCAAGATCCGTCTGGGAAACTTCGAGGGCGGGCAATGCGAGTTATTTGCGGGCGATGTCTTCAGCATCACCACCGAGAAAGTCCTAGGCACCTCTGCGCTGGCCTCCACCAGCTATTCCCAATTTGTAAAGGACGTGAAGCCCGGCGACCGCGTGTTCCTTGCGGATGGAAGCGTCGAGCTCAAGGTGCTCGACACCGACGCGGTCACGGCGCGCTGCGAGATCGTCGTCGGCGGATCCCTGAGCGACCACAAAGGCATCAACCTGCCCGGCGTGGAACTGAGCACGCCATCGCTCACGCGCAAGGACATGGAAGACCTCCGGCGCGGCCTTCAGGCGGGCATCGATTTCGTGGCGCTCTCTTTCGTACGGCGCGCGAGCGATCTGCAAAGAGTGAAGCTTTATCTGGAGCAAAACGACGCGCAAATTCCGGTCATCGCCAAGATCGAGAAGCCGGAAGGCTGGAAGAACCTGGAGCAGATTCTGGAGGAATGCGAGGGCGTCATGGTGGCTCGCGGCGACCTCGGCGTGGAGCTGGCGTTGGAAAAGGTCCCGTTCATTCAGAAGCGCATCATCGAACGGGCGCGCGCCAAGGGGAAATTCGTCATTACCGCGACTCAGATGCTGGAATCGATGATCGAGCATTCCTCCCCCACGCGCGCGGAGGTGAGCGATGTCGCCAATGCCATCTGCGATGGCACGGACGCGGTGATGCTGTCGGCGGAAACGTCGACGGGCCGCTACCCGGAGCTGGCCGCGCGGATGATGACTCGCATCGCCGAGGAGACCGAGCGTTGGCTGGGCCCCCAAGGCTTCCCCGAACCGTTGCCGCCGCTCACGCCGTCGAACGCGGAGATCATCGCGGATGCCGCCTATCACGCCGCCCGGTCGGCTGGAGTGGCGGCGATCGTGGTCTTCACCACCAGCGGAGCCAGCGCGCGGCTGATTTCCCGGTTCCGGCCTCCTGTGCCGATTTATGCGTTTACCCAGAACGAAGGCGTCGCGCGGCAGTTGAGCGTCTCCTTTGGAGTGGAGCCCATCCTTGCGCCGGACGTGAAATCGACGGATCTCATGCTGCTTCAAATGGAGCGGATGCTGGTCACCTGCGGCCGCCTGAAACAGAACGATAACGTCGTGTTTGTGGCCGGGCAACCCATCGGGCGCACCGGTAGCACCAACTTGATCAAGCTGCACCGCATCGGCGAGAGCAAATAGCGCGCCTATGGCGCTTTTGGCGGCGCCGCCGCTTTTCATTTCGTTTTTTCTTACCGTTGCTTCATCGTTTTAAGTATTTCGAGGCGCCCCGGCCAGCTTGATAACCTTCAAACGGCGAAAAGGACCGCTGTACCTCAACGGCACGGCTCATCGAGGGATACGCGAGCGCGGGGTAGGCTCGAGCACTCTCCCGCGACCGGTGGTCTGGTTCCAATGAGGAATAGCCAAACTCCCGATCCCAGCATCGGCGAAGGGTGCGGCGGAACGCGGCGAGCCGAAGCGGGAAGTGACGGGAGCGCAGGGAGATAAACTTTCGCGCAAGGGCGTTATGCGCGGAAATGGGAACGCGATAGCCGCATAGGCGCTAGAATCGAGAGCAGCGGGACGACATGAAAGTATTCATCTCATACGGCGATGCCAGCGATCAGGTCACGGCCCTTCGTCTCCAGGCTCTGGGGGCCGCAAATGGCCTCACGGTCTACGTTCCGCCGGCGTTTACACGCCAAGGCGTCCCGACTCTGCTCGATCCGGAAGCTGGCCAAAAATTAAATGAGGCCGAGGTGGTCTTGGGCGTCGTAGGGACGGGTCTGACGGAGGCGTGCCGCCAGGAGCTCAACCTCGGGATGACCCTTGGCAAGAACATGATCGTGATGTCTTATCCCGCGCTTGCATTCCAACTTCTACCGTACTTCGCACCGAACCTCGTCGTGATCGATCCGGCCAATCCGGGTGCAGCAGAGATGGGCATTGTGGAGCATCTCAAGACCATCAATGCCCAGAAAAGCGCAAAGAACGCCTTGTTGGCTCTGGGAACGCTAGCACTCGGCCTACTTATCCTGGCACCCGCCGATCGAAACTGAGCAGATGAGGGCGCGCCGCTGTACGATCGACAGCTCGTGCGTCATTGCTCTCGACCATCTCAACCTTGTACCCCAGTTGAGTATTCTTTTCTCGATTGTACTCGTGCCCAAAGCCGTCAGGGAGGATCTCTTTAAGCGCCGAGCGACCAAAGATCGATTGCAAGGTCTCTTTGAGGATTACGCTTTCTTCCAACGCTGCGACGGCTACGATCAAGGCACTGTCGATTTCCTGCTCGCGGAACGAGCTCGGGAGGGAATCGAGGACCGAGGCGAAGCTGAAGCAGTTGTGCAAGCTTCGCAGTTTGGCGCAATCGTGATCGTCGACGATCCCTGGGGACGAGCCCTAGCCGCGCGCAACGACCTGGAGTTTCACGGAACTCTGTGGGTTCTACAGCGATTCCACGAATTAGAGTTCCTCTCCTCAGCCGTTCTTCGAGTTTGCTTTGGGTCGCTGCGCGAGCGCGGAATACGTCTGCCTTGGGACGTGGTAAATGATCTGCTGTTGAAAGTCGGACAGCCGCCCTTGTGAGATTGCCTGCCGGTACTCGTCCTGCAACTTCTAATCCCAGCATTGGTGACAAGCGCGGCGGAACGCGGCGAGCCGAAGCGGTAAGTGATGGGAGCGCGGGGAGATAATTTTCGTAACATCGAGTTATGGCGAAGCTGATTCTCGATCCCAAGGCGCTTCCGGATAGGAGCGTGCCGATTCCGGGAGCCAAGCCGCCGGTGGTATCCTTTCCGTTTCACGATTTAGGCAGTCCGGAGGAAGTGGATTCCTTCCGCCGCCTCATTCGTCAGTTTGCGGCGTCAAAGGCCCGTTCGACTCAAGCCCGCTAAATGAAGGTGTTGCTTCTCGACACGAACGAAGTGTCGACGCTGTTCAAGCCGGACCATACTTTGCATGCGCAATGCGCGAGCTTGGCCTCGGGCAACCAATTGTTCATCTCATTCATGACCCGGCGGAGCTTGCGCTGTGGCCCAAGCAGAATCATTGGGGGCCGAGGCGCGCTGCGGAATTACAAAAGCACATGGAGTTGTTCACAACGCTGTTCGCCGATGAGCACACGTGCCGCCATTGGGCCGACATCGCTTCCGATAGCCGATCGGCCGGACACGCGATGACAACCGCGGATGCATGGATCGCCGCGACGACGATTCAGTGGGATCTGCCGCTCGTGACCGTCGATTACAGAGATTTCGAGCACATTCGCGCGCTGACGCTGGTCCCGGTGAGATAGGATGAATCCGTGGATCAGGAAGCCAAACAGCCGGAAGCGGAACTGTGCCGTAACTGGGCGGAGATCATCCAAGCATTTGATTCGTTTCCGCCGCCGAGGCTGTCCTTGGAAGTCGTTGGCGAGGTTAGTCGAGGCACCTGGATCTTTCGCGGCTTAAAGAGCGCCGACTACGACCTAGAGCCCTCGATCGAACGAGCAATTAAGCCTCGTGATCGGTGGGCGGCGCTTGAGCCATTGCTTCTCGATGAATTTACATCGAAGGCGGGGCTGTACAAGAGCGCATACGACCTCCCGCCGGTGGGCTGGAAACTAAGCTGGCTGGCGCTCATGCAGCACTATGGCGTTCCAACGCGGCTGCTGGACTTTACATATTCACCTTACCTGGCTTTGTACTTTGCCCTGCGCTCCCGCACGGAAGAGGAGAAGAGTCTTCCCCTCAGCGTGTGGGCGATCGACGGAGTAGCCGTGATGCAAGAGGCTTGGCGGATTAGCAGAGAGGCGGATTCAGAAGAAGGTGACGCCTCAGTTTCGCACCGAGTCGGCTTGGCGTCGAAAGACTTGGCGACCGATCGCGACGCCCTCCAATCCGACCGCCAACATCAGGAAAAGGTGATCTCCAAAGCACTCGCGGCCACCGGCACTCGCCGGAATCGCTTCAATCAAGGTGGATTCGTTACGTTGGCGCTGCCGTCTATCCAAAATCTGCGGCTTTCCAATCAGCAAGGGGTGTTTCTCTTCAACGGCGCGGAGGGTCTAACTTTCAAGCGGTCACTCTTTAGAATGATGGTGACGCAGGAACGTACTTGGTGCCGGCTCTTTCAAATACCGTCGTCGGAGCTTTCGGAAATTGAAGGAAGGCTCTTTCAGATGAACATCCACGACCTAGCGCTTTTTCCGGACATGGAAGGGCTCGCGGGCTTCATCAATCAAGAGATCCGGCTCCATTGGCTCGCCGAATCGTAGCAGTTTTACCTGTACTCGTCCTGCAACTTATCCAGCACCGCGGAGCCGGGGCACAGCGTCTCATACGGAATGTGCGCCATGGGCACTTCGGTCGAGTTGCTCAGCTCATGCATGTCGGCCGAGGATTCGTCGAGGAACAGCAGACCCGTCAGGATTTCACCGGTGGCGGCGTGCTTGTCCAGGAACTCGGTCACCTTGGCGCGGTCGGTGGGGTCGTAATCGGCGGGCGTGCGGGTGAAGCGTACTACGCTGCCGTCGTGCAGGGTCACGCTGGTGGTCCCTTTGGGACTGATATGCGCCAGGATCTCCGGCGCGGGCGGAACGAAATCCGTCTCCGTGGCGCGAACCATATGCTTGCGGGTCGAGAGGTAACTTTTGGTCGAGCCTTCGTGGTCGTTGAAAGTCACGCAGGGCGAGATCACGTCCACTAGAGCGAGGCCGCGATGCGCCACCGCCGCCTTGAGAATGGGGACGAGTTGCTCCTTGTCGCCGGAGAAGCCCCTGGCGATGAAAGTCGCGCCCAGACTCAAGCCCAGCTTGACCGGATCGATCGGCCCCATGCGATTGGCCTCGCCGCGCTTGCTCTTGGAGCCGACGTCCGCCGAAGCGGAAAACTGGCCCTTGGTCAGGCCGTAGACGCCGTTGTTCTCGATCACATACAGCATGCGGACGTTGCGGCGGATGGCGTGGCAGAGCTGGCCCAGGCCGATGGAGAGCGAATCACCGTCGCCGGAGATGCCGATATAAAGAAGATCGCGGTTGGCCGCGGCGGCGCCGGTCGCGATCGCCGGCATTCTTCCGTGCGCCGAGTTGAAGCCGTGAGCGCCGCCGACGAAATAAGTGGGCGTCTTGGACGAACAGCCGATGCCGCTCAGCTTGGCGATCATGTGCGGCGGCGTGGATAATTCCCAGAAGGCGCGGGTGATGGCGGCGGTGATGGAATCATGCCCGCAGCCGGCGCACAGCGTGGACATGCTTCCTTCGTAGTCGCGAACGGTCAGGCCGAGCTCATTGCGCTTCAGGCTGGGGTGGGTGGCGATGGGTTTCGTGATTGACGGCATGGTCAGTTCCGATTTTGCTCCAAAATATCGTCGTGGTTTAAAATTCCGTTAACGACGTGGCGGGCGCTTAAGGGGAACCCTCCGTACACCAGCACGGAACGCAGCTTCTCTTTGGGCACGGAGGTTTCCAATGTCAGCAGCGATTTAAGCTGCGCATCGCGGTTTTGCTCCACCACGAAGTTGAATTCGTGGGAACCGAGGAAATCCTCCACGGCGGTATCGAAGGGAAACCCGCGCACGCGCAGATAATCGGCGGGAATGCCGCGTGACTCCAGGATGTCGAGAGCCTCGCGCACGGCGGGGTCGCAACCACCCAGGGAAAGCACGCCGAAACGCGCGCCTGCGCGGGTTTGGATCACGGGCGCCGGCACGAAATTCGCCGCCGCCTTGTGCTTCAACTTCAGGCGGTCCATCACTTCCTGGTATTCGTCGGGGATTTCGGTGTAGCCGCCCAGCTTGTTGTGGCCGGAACCGCGGATGAAATACGAACCCTTGGAATCGACGCCCGGCAGAGTGCGCGCGGCGACGTGGTTTTCATCCTCCGGCGAATAACGGAAGTATTCGGCGGCTCCTTCGAGATCCTCGGCGCTCAGAACGCGCCCCCGGTCGGGGCGGAAGGAATCGTCCCACTTGATGCGCGGGATCACCCAATCGTTCATGCCGATGTCGAGGTCCGAAAGCATCATCACGGGCGTCTGGAAGCGCTCGGCCAGATCGAAGCTCCTGATGGCGAACTCGAAGCATTCGCCCGGGTTCGAGGGGAACAGCAGGATGTGGCGGGTGTCACCGTGGGAGGCGTAGGCGCATTCGAGAATATCGCCCTGCTGGGTGCGCGTGGGCATGCCGGTGGAGGGCCCGACGCGTTGAACGTCGATGACCACGGCGGGGATCTCGGCGTAGTAAGCCAGCCCCAGCAACTCGTTCATGAGCGAGATACCAGGACCGGCGGTCGAGGTGAAGGCGCGCGCGCCGTTCCAGCTTGCGCCCAAAACCATGCCGATGGCGGCGAGCTCGTCTTCCGCTTGCAGGATGATGAAATTGTTCTTGCCGGTATCGGGATCGCGGCGATACTCCTCGCAGAACATCTTGAACGCGTCCATCACCGAAGTCGCGGGCGTGATGGGATACCAGGCGGCGACGGTGGCGCCGGCGTACAGGCAGCCGAGCGCGGTAGCCGTGTTGCCGTCGATCAGGATCTTATCGCCGTTGGCGTCCATCTTTTGGAGATGGAACGGAAGCGGGCACGCGAAGTGGTCGCGGGCGTAGTCGTAGCCCAGCTTCAGCGCTTTATGATTGGATTCGAGCAGGGCCTTCTTCCGGCCGAATTTCTCTTCCAGCAGCTCACCCACGACGCCCATGTCGATATCCAGCGCGGCGCACAGCGATCCGGCGTAGGCGATGTTCTTCATCAGAATGCGCTCGCGCGGATTGGCGAAGGTCTCGTTGCACATCTTGGCTAGCGGGACGCCCAGGAACGTAATGTCGTCGCGATGCAGCTCGGGATCGAGCGGCCAGCTCGAATCGTACAGCAGGAATCCGCCGGAGCGAACCTCGCCCACGTCGCGCGCATACGTCTGCGAGTTCATGGCGATCATGAGATCGTAATCCAGGGCGCGTGCGCCGTAGCCGTCCTTGTTCACGCGGATTTCGTACCAGGTGGGAAGGCCCTGAATATTGGACGGGAAAAGATTCTTGCCGGTGACCGGAATGCCCATCCGGAAGATGGCCTGCATAAGAAGGCCATTGGCGCTGGCAGAGCCGGTTCCGTTCACATTCGCCAGTTTGAGGGCGAAGTCATTTACGTCCGCGCTTCTTGCAGCGTTGACGCGTAGGACGTCGTGCATGATGCTCCTGCGTAGGGAATGAGAAGATCGAATTTTTGCATATCCCAGGCCGCGGTGGGGCAGCGCTCCGCGCATAAGCCGCAATGGACGCACACGTCTTCGTCCTTGAACATCAGCCGCGCCGTCTGGGGCAGCGGGGCCGAGGCGTACAGGGCCTGGTCCGGATTCACCGCGGGCGCCGACAACCGCCGGCGGACTTCTTCCTCGGGGCCATCGCGAGTGATGGTGAGACATTGCACCGGGCAGACGTCGATGCAGGCGTCGCACTCGATGCAGAGCTTCGGAGTGAAGACCGTTTCGATATCGCAGTTCAGACAGCGCTGCACTTCGCGCGCGGTTTGCTCCGGCGAAAATCCAAGCTCGACTTCGACGTTCAGCTTGCGGAATCGCTCCACCAAGTCGACGTGCTGCATCTTCTGGCGCACCGCGGGATTGTAATCGTTGTGATAGCTCCACTCGCTGATGCCCATCTTCTGGCTGATCAGGCTGGAGTGTTCGATGGGACGATCCTCCACGGGAACGCCCTGGCAATGATTGTGAATGGAGATGGCCGCGCCGTGGCCGTGGGCGACAGCCCAGATGATGTTCTTGGGTCCCCACGCTGCGTCGCCGCCGAAGAACACGCCCGGGCGGGTGCACTGGAACGTGGTTTGATCCACCACCGGCATGCCCCATTTATCGAATTGGATACCGAGGTCGCGCTCGATCCAAGGAAACGCATTTTCCTGGCCGATGGCGAGGATGACATCGTCGGCGGGAAGGAAGATGGTCTCGAGCACCCGCGATTTCTTGGCTTCGGCGTCCCATTCCAGACGCTCGAATTCCATGCCGGTGAGCTTGCCGTTCTCCATCACGAAGCGCTTGGGCGCGTGATTGACGACGATCTCGATGCCCTCTTCCTCGGCGTCGTCGAGTTCCCAGGGCGAGGCTTTGAAGTAGCCGCGGGGGCGGCGCGCCATCACTTTAATGTCCTTGCCGCCCAGCCTTCGAGAAGTCCGGCAGCAATCCATGGCGGTGTTGCCGACGCCGATGATCAGAACGCGCTCACCGATGGAGTGGATGTGGTCGAAGGCGACCGATTCCAACCAGTCGATGCCGATGTGGATGCGAGCGGCAGCCTCGGCGCGGCCGGGAAGATCCAGATCCTTGCCGCGAGGCGCGCCCGTGCCGACAAAGACGGCGTCATATCCTTCATTGAGAAGCGATCGCAAGCTCCCGATGGGCGAGCTGTAGCGGATGTCGACGCCCATGTCGAGGATCATGCCGACCTCGTCGCTCAACACCTGCTCGGGAAGCCGGAACGACGGGATGTTGGTGCGCATCAGGCCGCCGGGCTTGTCCTGTTTTTCGAACAGAGTGACTTCGTAGCCCAGCGGGCGAAGATCGTTGGCGACGGTGAGCGAAGCCGGGCCGGCTCCGATCAGCGCGATGCGCTTGCCGTTCGATTGCTTAGGGATTTTGGGCAGGAGATGCGAAATATCGCCGCGCAGATCGGCGGCGACGCGCTTCAGCCGGCAGATGGCAACGGGCTTATGGTCGCCATCGTCTTTTTGGTGCAAATCCCCGACGCGACCGCGGCGGCAGGCTGGTTCACACGGGCGGTCGCAAGTGCGGCCCAGGATGGCCGGAAACACGTTGGATTCCCGGTTGACCATATAAGCCTCGGTATACTTGCCCTGAGCAATGAGCCGGATATATTCAGGAACATTGGTGTGGGCCGGGCAGGCCCATTGGCAATCGACGACTTTGTGAAAGTACGCCGGATCGCGGACATCGCTGATCTTCACGTGAGAGTGCTTCCCCCCGGAAACTTCGGTGCTCCTGCAACATGGGAGCCTTCGATTATTGTAGCAAGCGAATGATGATGTGGCGCACGCACTCGTACGGCGCACTCGTGCGTGCGGCACCGCCGCTCCTGGCGACGCTCGCTGTTTAACACCCCATCAAGGTGTCGAGAAGAGTCTCGACACGGCACGCACGAGTGCGCAATGTCACTTAGTTTTTCTCCCTTCGGCGGATGGGAAAGCGATAGCCCCGACCCCACACCTCTCGCGGATAGGAGCGCCGTT
>Ga0209415_10010905_pt1 | contig 15379 bp, 15 predicted proteins | sample PeaSoiSIISIP2007_FD_187696 | JGI IMG/M metagenome (GOLD analysis project Ga0209415, IMG submission 187696) | Peat soil microbial communities from Weissenstadt, Germany - SII-SIP-2007 (SPAdes) (version 2) | ecosystem: Environmental > Terrestrial > Soil > Wetlands > Peat | place: Germany... | reverse complement strand
GCCGTCATCACACCTACGACCGCGAAGTGACCGACTCCCAGGGTGGCTCGACGGCCGTCCACGAGGAAGTGCACTAAAGGGTCGCCTACACGGGTTCGGGGGGAACGCGCCTCAGACTCTCGAGGAGCTGGCCCGCGGCGACCTGGAAGCGCGTGACGTCACCGAACGGCCGCGCCACGAGAAGGGCACCTTCGAGAGCACCGACGATCATCCGTGCCGTGTCGCGCGGCGGTCCTGCGAATTGAAGGTCTCCGTCGGTGCGACCCTGCTCGAGGACGCGCGTCAACCATGTCTCGTTCTGGTCGAAGAACCGGAGCACGGTGTCGCGCATCGGTGGTGGCAGAGTCTGGTACTCGGCGGCCAGCATGCCGCAGAGACACATCCGCTCCTTGCGCAGGACGTCGAGGTAGAGGTCGGCGTAGGAGTCGAGCCGATTCGGCGCGTCGACGACCCGCGACTCCACGTCCGCCAGCGCGTCGGCGAAACGGGCCGCGTAGCGGGTCATGAGGGCAACGCCCAACTCGGCCTTCCCGGGGAAGTGGTAGTGGAGGGCGGCCTTCGTGATGTTCAGCTCGGCCGACACGTCCGCGTAGCTGAAGCCGTTGAAGCCGCGCTCTTGGACCAGCCTCTCGGCCACATCGAGGATCCGTGCGGCCGTCTCGCTGTCGCGCCTCACCGGTGTCATCGGTCGATCCTCACACGTCGGCTCCGGAACTCCCGGACCCCTTGACTACCTACTTATCAGTAGGTAAGTATACCAGGGAGAGGGGCGCACCCCCAGGCGAGAGGAGAGTGTGATGCAGCAGACCGAGCACCGGAGCTTCACGCAACCTGACGAGACCCGGGAATTCCCGAACGGGAGGGCGGAGATCGTCAAGGTCGGAGGCGGGGAGATCGGACGGCTCGTCTTCGAGCCCGGGTGGCGCTGGTCGAACGACGTGAAACCGATCGCCGGAACGGCGAGCTGCGAGGCGCCCCACTTCCAGTACCACGTGAGCGGGCAGCTGGCGATCCTCATGGACGACGGCTCGGAGTTCATCGCCGGCCCCGGCGACATCACGTCCCTGCCGAGCGGTCACGACGCCTGGGTCGTGGGGGACGAGCCCGTGGTCACCGTGGACTGGTTCGGCGCCAGCAATTACGCCAGGTAACCGGGACCCCGGCCCGGACTCTAGGCCGGGCCGCTGGTGAGCAGCATGCTGCCGGCGATGGGCCCGCCGCCGTTGGCCACCACCGCCACCTGGGGGTCGCCGGCCACCTGGCGGTCACCCCCGTCGCCGCGCAGCTGGAGGCAGGCCTCGTGGAGGAACCCGAATCCGTGGAGGCGGCCGGCCGAGAGTTGGCCGCCGCTCGTGTTGAGCGGGATCTGGCCGTCCAGGGCGATGCGCGATCCACCCTCGACGAAGCTCCCGCTCTCGCCCTTGCCGCAGAAGCCGAGCTCCTCCAGCCAGACCATGGTGAGGATGCTGAAGCCGTCGTAGAGCTCGGCCACGTCGACGTCGGCCGGGGTCAGGTCGGTGCGTTCCCACATGCTGGCCGCCGCATCGCGGGCCGCCATCGTCGTCATGTCGTCGAACTGGTCCCAGCTCGGACGGCCTCGGAGGGCCGTGCCGATGGCGTTCACGTGGGCGACCGGACGCGGCGCGTCGGGTGCGTAGTCGGCGTGGGAGACGATCACGGTCGTCGACCCGTCGCAGGGGACGTCGCAGTCGAACAGGCAGAGCGGGGTCGAGATCATCCGGGCCCCCAGATAGTCCTCCATGGTCAGGGGGTCGCGGAAGATCGCTTTCGGATTGAGCGACGCGTTGCGGCGGCCGTTCAGGGCGATCTGGGCCAGCTGCTCACGGGTGAGACCGAATTCGTGCATCCGTCGCCGGGCCACCTGGGCCAGCCAGTTCCCGGCCGAGACGGCCCCGAAGGGGATGGTCCACTGCATGAATCCCATCATCCGGGGTGGGCCCCCGCCGGGTCCGGTTATGGCGCCCATGCCGGGCGAACCGAGAGCCTGACGGCCGCCGCGGCCCTGCGCGCTGGATTCGGTCACGGTGCGGTAGACGAGGACGTGGCGGGCCAGTCCGGCGGCGACGGCCATGCAGGCGGCGAAGACGGCCCTGATCTGTCCGGGGCCCTCGCCCCCGCCGTCGTGCCAGTTGAGCTTCAGGCGCAGCGCGTCCTGGACGTCGGGCCCCGACGGTCCGGCGAACCCGCCCGGTCCCATGCCCATCCCCGGGTAGGTGGAGAGGCCGTCGATGTCGTCGCGGGTCAGTCCGGCGTCCTCGATGGCGGCCAGGGCCGCCTCCACGGTGAGGTCGAGTTCGGACCGGCCGAGCCGCCGCCCCACGGCCGACTGCCCGATGCCGGAGATGACCGCCCGCCTCTCGAGGAGCTGGTCGGCCCTCACGACGCAGCCGTTTCGGACCGGACCGGTCGGAAGAGAGGCAACCAGACGTCGTCGAGATGCTCGAACGTCACCGCCACCTCCATCCCGACGGCCATGTCGTCCGCCTCGGTGTCGATGATGTTGGTGGTGAGCCGGACGTCGTCCTGCTCGGCGATGGTGACGAGGCCGATGATGTAGGGCTCGGCGTCCGGGACCCACTGCTGGCAGTTGACGGTGAAGGAGTGGACGACGCCGCGGCCGCTCACGGCCTCGGGGGTGAGGGCGTCGGCCAGGCAGTAGGGGCAGCGGGGGGCGGGGGGGTGGACGTAGTGCCGGCACGCCCCGCAGCGCAGGAAGCGCAGCTTCCCGTCCTCCCCGGACGTCCAGAAGAAGCGGTGGGTGTCGTCGAGGCGCGGCAGGAGACGGAAGGGGGGGCCGTTGGCGGTCACCCGGTGATGGTACGTCACCGGCACGGAACCTGACGGCGCCGTCAGGCTCGCGCCGGTACGCTCGGCCTCCGCATGGGAGCGGCAACGGGCCTGCGGGGGCGTCGGGTGTTGGTGGTGGGGGCCTCGTCGGGTATCGGCCGGGCGGTGGCTCTCGCCGCCGGTGCCGCCGGGGCGCGTGTGGCCCTGGCGGCCCGCCGGGTCGAGCTGGTGGAGCAGGTGGCCGACGAGATCCGCGGTGCCGGGGGTGAGGCCCGCGCCTGGCGCTGTGACGTGACGGTGCCCGACGACTGTCGCCGTCTGGTCGACGCCGCCGCCGAGTTCCTGGGCGGGATCGACATGGTCGTGTACATGTCGGGCGCCTCGCCCCTGGTGCGGGTGGCCGACGCCACCGCCGAGCAGTGGCACCAGCTGCTGGCCACCAACCTGGTGGGGGCGGCCACGGTGGTGGCGCACGCGCTCGGGCATCTGCGGCGGGCGGCCGACCCGGTGGTGGTGGTGACCACCACCACCATGGGGGCCCATCCCTGGCCGTGGCTCACCGTCTACGGATCGACCAAGGCGGCACTGGCGGAGATGGCCAGGGGTCTGCGCCACGAGGAGCCGGGTCTGCGGGTGCTCTGCGTGGCCGTCGGCCCCACGCTGACGGCGTTCGCCGACGGATGGGACGCCGACACGGCGACGGCCGCCTTCGGCGCCTGGGCCGAGGGCGAGATGATGCGCTACGGGGTCCTCCAGGCGTCGGAGATGGCCAGCGCCATCGTCGACGCCGTCCTCGACAGGAGCGGTCCCGACGACGTCCTCATCGCCGCGGATCCCGACGGCTGACCATCTCGGCCAGGACGCGGCGGTCGATCTTCTCCATGGCCGTCCGGGGCAGCTCGTCGGTGAGGACGATCGCCTCCGGGAGCTTGTGGGCGGCCAGCCGACCCCGGGCGTGGGCGCGGAGCGACTCGAGGGTGGGGGCGGGGGCGCCCGACCGGGCCACGACGACGGCCACCCCGATCTCCCCCATGACGGGGTCGAGACGGGGGGCGACGGCCACGTGGGCCACGTCGGGATGGTCGGAGAGGACCTCCTCGACCTCCAGGGGGAAGACGTTGTAGCCGCCGCGGACGTACATCTCCTTGGACCGCCCCGACAGATGGAGACGCCCGCGGTCGTCGATGTGGCCGAGGTCACCGGTCTTCACGGCGCCGTCGGCGGTGAGGACCGCCGCGGTGGCCACGGGGTCGCCGTGGTAGCGGGCCATCACCGCCGCCGAGGCCAGGCAGACCTGCCCGGTCTCGCCCACCGCCAGGGGCCGGTCGGCCTCGTCGCGGACGGTGAGGACGACCCCGGCGCGGGCCCGGCCCACGGACTCCTCGGCGTCCTCGGGGGGGTCGTCGGCCACCGTCCCCACCCCCACCCCCGCCTCGGTGCAGGTGTAGCGGACCACCACCGGCACCCCGAAGCGCCGGCGCGCCTCGCGGACGAGCGACGCCGTCGCCGGTCCCCCGCCCAGGGCGATGATCCGGACCGAGGAGGTGTCGGTCTCCTCGAAGAGGTCGTGGCTGAGCATGAGGGCCACCTGGGTGGGGATGCCGCCGAGGGACGTGAGCCGGTGGCGGGCCACCATCTCGAGGGCGGCGCCGGCCGACCACCGGTCCATCAGGAACGACGTCCCGCCGCCGCGGAGCACCTGGGGCAGTTTGGTCATGTAGCCGAGATGGGCGAACGACGTCGACGAGAGGCCGCGGCCGCCGGCCCCCCAGCGCCGGCCCCCGTCCGCCTCGCCGATGGCGTCGAGCTGGCGGTCGCAGAAGACCGCCCCCTTCGGTTCACCCGTCGTTCCCGAGGTGAAGACGATGGCGACGGCCCGGTCGGGATCGGGACCCACCTCCGGTGGCGCCGTGCCCGATGTCCGCAGCACCTCGAGGCTGTCCGCCGGTGGTGTGGTCGGGTCGACCTCGACGACCTCTCCGACGTCGGCGATGGTGCCCACGTCGGTGGCCGTCGCCAAGGGACCCGACGCGATCACCAGGCGGGGCCGGGCGATCTCGAGGCACCGACGCCGCTCGGGGGGTGACAGCCGGTCGTTCACCCCGGCGGTGACGGCGCCGATCTTGGCCGCGGCCACGTAGGCGACGGCGTAGGGGGCACCCGACGGCAGGAGGAGTCCGACGATGTCGCCTTCCCCCACGCCGCGCCCGGCCAGGCCGGCGGCGACGGCGTCCGAGAGGAGGTCGAGCTCGGAGTACGAGAGGGTGGACCCGTCGGGGGTGACATAGACGGGGGTGTCGCCGAAACGGGCGGCCGCCGCGCGCACGATCTCTCCGAGGAGCGGTCCCCCCGCCACCGTCAGGCCGCCATCTCCGCCCGCCGCCGTCTCAACGGGTGGAAGGTGCCGTTGGCCAGGGGGGCAGGCGGTAGAGCTCGGCCGCGTTGGCACCGAGGATCCGGGCCCGGGTGGCGGTGTCGAGCGGGGCCAGTGTCCGCCGGAGGGTCGTCACCGCGCCGGGGAAGGTGGCGTCGTGGTGGGGATAGTCGGATCCCCAGACGATCCGTTCCCCGCCGATGAAGGGGACGAGGGCGGGGAGGGTGGTCTCGTCGATCTCGTAGCTGATCCAGCACTGGCGGGCGAAGTACTCGCTCGGGGCCAGCCGCATCTGGGGGCAGAAGCCGCCGAAGCTCTCGGCCTGCTCGTCGAGCCTCTCCATCCAGAAGGGGACCCAGCCGCCGCTCGACTCGAGGAACACGACGCGCAGGGCGGGATGACGTTCGAGGACACCGAAGGCGATGAGCTGCGCGCAGGCGAGCATCTCCTCGAAGGCGTGGGAGACGGCGTGGAGGACGAGCGGGTTGAAGGGACGGTCGCTGCCGAGGGTGGGGACGATGACCGAGCTCCCCTCGTGGATCCCGATGGTCATCCCGACCTCCTCGGCCGCCTCCCAGATGGGCTCGTAGGCGGGGTCCGACAGAGAGCGTCCGCGACACGGGTTGGGCCGGACGAATGCGGCCGGGAACCCGAGCTCGTCGTGGGCCCGCCGCAGCTCGGCGGCGGCCCCGGCCGGATCCTGGACCGGGAGCATGGCGGCACCGAACAACCGGTGGGCGTCGGCCGCGCAGTACGACGCCAGCCAGTCGTTGTAGGCGCGGGCGATGGCGAGCGCCGCCGCGGGGTCGTCGAGGGCCCAGAAGTAGAGCCCGACCGACGGGTAGAGCACGGCCCGGTCGATCCCCTCGCTGTCCATGTCGACCAGGCGTGCGTGCGGATCGGACCCTCCCGGCCAGGCCTCCTCCAGGGGCCGGAGGTCGGCGGGGGCGCTGAAGCGGGCGCCCGGTGTGGCCAACGTCCCGAGGGCCACGGCCAGGATCTCGGTGTCGCCCACCACGACGTGCTCGAAGCCGTGGGCGTCGGCGTCGATCCGGGGACGGTAGGGCTCGGGGACAGAAGCCCACGCCGCGCGCGGTTCGACCACGTGGCCGTCGGCGTCCACCACCCCGCCGCCGGTGCCCGCCCCCGCCGTCACCGGTGTGACCGCCGTCACCGGGGTGCCCGGGGTGCCCGGGGTGTCGGACCGGGTCGTCATGTCCGCCAGTCGTCGGCCTCGGGGAGCGGGTGGCGGAACAAGCCGGCCGCGTTGCCGCAGGCGATCTTGCGCAGCTCGTCGGCGGGGAGGTGCCCGAGCGTCTTGTGCAGCACGGCCTGGGTGTCGGGCCAGGTCGAGTCGGCGTGGGGGTAGTCGCTCTCCACCATGATGTGGTCGACCCCGATCCGGTGCCGGACGTCGATGACCGAGGGGTCGTCGATGGTGCAGAACCAGAAGTTCCGGCGGAGGACCTCGCTCGGAAGGAGATCCGAGGGCCAGGCGGAGGACTCGGTCCCCGAGGCAGAGTGACTGAGGACGTAGTCGACGCGGTCGATCAGCATCGGCACCCACCCGATCCCCCCTTCGGACATGGCCACCGACAGGCGCGGGAAGCGCAGCGGCACGCCCGACCACAGCCATTCCGCCGCCGCGATGAGGGCGTTCACCGGGAAGAGGGTGGGCAGGAGCTCGAACGGCGGGGCGGGCGAGGGGAGCGGGGCCCACGACGAGGCCCCCGTGTGCAGGCAGACCACCGTCTGGGTCTCCTCGCAGGCGGCGAAGAAGGGATCCCACTGCCCGGAGAAGATCGAGGGGAAGCCGAGCGCGGCGGGGAACTCGGGAAAGCTCACCGCCTTGAATCCCCGCTCGGCGTTTCGTCGGACCTCGGCCGTGGCCAGCGCGATGTCGGCCAGCCAGGGCAGCTGGAGCGCGATGATCCGGTCGGGATACGTCCCCGCCCAGACATCGAGGTGCCAGTCGTTCCAGGCGCGCATGCAGGCCAGTCCGAGCTCGGGGTCGTCGGCCCGGGAGAACACCGCCCCGCAGAACCCGGCCACGAGGGACGGGAAGCAGAGCGAGGCCCAGATGCCGTTGATGTCCATGTCGGCGATCCGGGCGTGGATGTCGAAACACCCGGGTCGCATCTCGTCGAAGCGCGAGGGGTCCATGCTCCAGGTGTCGCGGGCCCGGCCCGCCACCGCGTTGAGCCCGATGTTCGGGTACGTCCGGCCTTCGAAGTGCCAGTACTGCACCCCCTCGTCGCTCTCGATCACCCGGGGGGCGCGGTCGGCCAGCGAGGCGGGGACTCGGCCCACGAAGAGGTCGTCCGGCTCGATCAGGTGGTCGTCCACCGAGATCACCGGTACCTCGATGGCCCGCGGCGCCGGGTCGGGCAGGAGGACGGTCACGGCCGGAGGGCGGCGGCGCAGAACGCCCACAGGTCGTCGGCCACGTCGGTCGGGGACTCCTCGATCTGGTGGCAGATGAGAGCGTGGAGGTGGGAGACGACCAGATGGAACAGGGTCCGGGCCGTCCGCCCGGCGTCGTCCACCCGCAGCGCGCCGTGCCGGCCGGCGTGGTCGAGCTCGGTCCGGAAGATCTCGACGAAGGGCTGGAGCACGGCGCGCAACTCGTCGGGCCGCGATTCGGACAGCCGCAGGTGCTCGCGGACGAGGGCCGCCGCGTAGGGGAGACGGCCGTCGACGGTGATGAAGCCGAACAGACCCTCCACCGCGCAGCGGACCCGGGCCACGGGGTCGTCGTGGCGGTCGACGGCCTCGGCCAGGGCCTCCGCCCCCCGCCGGGCGTCGTCCTCGAACAGAGCCACCAGCAGCTCGTCCTTCGACTCGAAGGACCGGTAGAAGCTCTTGAGCGACGTGCCCGCGGCGGCCACCACCTGGGTGACGGTGAACACGGGGGCGCCCGTCTCCCACATCAGGCCCCGCGCCGCCTCGACGAGGTCGTGTGCCACCGTCGGCCGAGGTGCGGTGCGCCGCGCCGTCGGCGACGGTGCACGGGGTGCGGCCAGCGCCCGTGCCCCATGCACCGCCCCTGCCGTCATCGGGAAGGGAAACTATCATCCGCGGAGAACGGCGTTCTCCCGACGGGGGGCCGTGGAGACGGCGCGGTCACGACGCCGGGGAGGGGACGCGCGATGGATGCGAGCATCGGACTGGTCATCGACGGCGAGGTGGTGCCGGGCGGAGCGGGGACCTATCCGGTCACCAACCCGGTGCGCCCGGCCGAGGTGGTCCTCGAAGCGCCGGCGGCGTCCGCCGGGCAGGTCGACCGGGCCGTCGCCGCCGCGCGCCGCGCTGCGCCGGGGTGGGCGGCGCTGTCCCACGCCGAGCGGGCCGAGCTGGTGGGCAAGGCCGCGGCCGCCGCCGGCGCCGTGGTGGGCGCGTCGGACCTGGCGCGGCTGCTCACCCGCGAACACGGGAAGGTGCTGTGGGAGGCCCAGTTCGACGCCGGCACCATCGGGGGGATGGCCGGTGCCTTCGCCCCGCTGGCCGCCGAGGCCCTCGAGGCGCGGTCGCTCACCGGCGGGGGCGGGCGGCGGACGACGGTGGAGTACGTCCCCTACGGCGTGGTGGCGGCCGTCCTGCCCTTCAACTGGCCCGTGTCGGTTCTCGGCAACAAGCTCCTGCCCGCCCTCCTCACCGGGAACACGGTGGTGGTGAAGGCGCCGCCCACGTGCCCGGGCGCCGTGCTGGCGGTGGCCGCGGCACTGGCCGAGGCCCTCCCGGCCGGGGTGGTGAACGCCGTCAACGGTCCCGGACCCGAGCTGGGCGAGGCGCTCGTCTCCCACCCGGACGTGGACATGGTCTCGTTCACCGGCGGGGTGCCCACCGGCCGGGCCGTGATGTCCGGCGCCTCGGAGGGGCTCACTCCCGTCGTACTCGAGCTCGGCGGCAACGACCCGGCCATCGTCGCCCCCGACGTCGAGATCGACGAGGCGCTCGTGTCCAAGATCGTCGAGGCCGCGTTCATCACGAGCGGGCAGGTCTGCATGGCCGTCAAGCGGCTCTATGTCCCCGAGGCGAAGGTCGGTGCCACCGTCGAGGCCCTCGTGGCCCGGGTGGGGACCGAGGTGGTGGGCGACGGCCTGGCCGACGAGGTCACGATGGGCCCCGTGCACCGACCCGCGGCACGCGACCGGGTGGAGGCCATGCTGGCGCAGGCCGAGGCGTCCGGTGCCCGGGTCCACCGGCCGGCGCGGGTGCGCGAGGAGGACGCCGGCGTCGGGGGCTATCTCGTCTCACCGGCCATCGTGCAGGGCGCGTCCGACGATGCCTCCATCGTGTGCGACGAGCAGTTCGCCCCCGCCCTCCCCGTCCTCGGCTACCGGGATCTCGACGAGGCGGTCGAGCGGGCCAACGCCACGGAGTTCGGCCTGTGCGCCTCGATCTGGACGACCGACGACGCCCTGGCCGACAACGTGGTGGGCCGGCTCCAGGCGGGGACGGTCTTCGTGAACGCCCACGGGACTTCGGCCATGGACCACCGGGCTCCGTTCGGCGGATGGAAGCAGTCCGGCTACGGCGTCGAGCTCGGCCCCGAGGGCATGCGGGCGTTCACCCGACCGCGCACGATCCTGCGCTTCCCGTCCTGACCCGCGCTCTGGTCATCGCCCCACGTCGCTATCCCACGCCGACACCCGCCGGCGTCCACACCGAGGAGACCACATGCTCGACGTTCTGATCCGGGGCGGCACCGTGATCGACGGCACCGGTGCGCCCGCCCGTCGCACCGACGTGGCCGTCGATGCCGGACGGGTGGTGGCGGTGGGCGACTCCGACGACACGGCCCGGACGGTCATCGACGCCGACGGCCTCTACGTGGTACCGGGCTTCGTCGATCTCCACACCCACTACGACGCCCAGCTCACCTGGGACCCGTCGGCCAGCCCCTCGCCCCTGCACGGTGTGACCACCGTCATCGGCGGGAACTGCGGCTTCTCCCTGGCACCGTCGGGACCGGCGCACGCGGACTACCTGGCCCGGATGATGGCGCGCGTCGAGGGGATGCCGTTGTCGTCGCTCGAACAGCTCGACTGGTCGTGGACCTCGTTCGGTGACTGGCTGGGTCGCCTGGACGGACGGATCGGGGTCAACGCCGGCTTCCTGGTGGGCCACTCGGCCGTCCGCCGCTCCGTGATGGGCGAGGCCGCCGTGGGGTCGGCGGCGACGGCCGACCAGACAGCGGCCATGGTGGCGATGCTCCACCGCTCGCTCGAGGAGGGGGCCCTCGGGTTCTCCACCTCCCAGGCCCACACGCACAACGACGGCGACGGGTCTCCTGTCCCGTCGCGTTCGGCCACCCGGGCCGAGCTCGAGGCGTTGGCGGCGGCGGTCGGCGACCACGACGGCACCACCCTCGAGATCATCGTCCCCGGATGCCTGAACGGCTTCTCCGACGACGAGGTGGATCTGATGGCCACCCTCTCGCTCCTGGCCAACCGCCCCGTCAACTGGAACGTCCTCGGTGTGTCGGCCATGAACCGCGGTGGTCTCGAGCACCAGCTGGCGGCGTCGACCGAGGCGGGGAAGCGGGGGGCGACGGTGGTGGCGCTGACCCTCCCGCACACCATGAAGATCCGACTCTCGTTCGAGCACGGGGCCATCCTCGACGGACTCCCCGGATGGCGCGAACTGTTCGCCGTTCCCGTGGCCGAGCGCATCACGCGTCTGTCCGACCCCGACGAGCGCCGTCGTCTCGACGCCGGGGCACGGTCGAAGGAGGCGGGCATCATCGGTGCGCTCGCCAATTGGCAGATGCTGCTCATCGACGAGACCTTCGCGCCGCAGAACAAGGCCTACGAAGGGAGATCGGTGGGCGAGGTGGCCGGCGAGCGGGGTCAGCAGCCCTTCGACGCCATGCTCGACATCGTCATCGCCGACGAGCTGCGGACGGGACTGCGCCCGCCCATTCCCGAGTCCGAGGCGGACTGGGAATTGAAGGCCGACGTCTGGCGCGACCCGCGCACGGTGGTGGGCGGATCCGACGCCGGCGCCCATCTCGACGTCATGTGCGGGGCCATCTACTCCACCTCGCTCCTCGGCGAAGGGGTGCGCAAGCGCCATCTGCTCTCCTGGGAGGAGGCCGTCCACCAGCTCACCGAGGTTCCCGCCCGGCTCTACGGACTGCGCGACCGGGGACGGCTCGCCCCGGGCACATGGGCCGACATCGTCGTCTTCGATCCCGACCGAGTGGGCCAGCTCCCCGAGCGCACACGCGCCGACCTGCCCGGCGGGGCCAGTCGCCTCTACGCCGAGGCCGAAGGCATCGAGCGCGTACTCGTGAACGGAACCGAGATCGTCACGGCCGGCGCCTTCACCGGTGCGGTGCCCGGGGCGGTGTTGCGTTCCGGCCGGGACACCGACACGGTGACGGTCCCGGGGACGGCGGTGGCGTCATGACGCCTTCTGCGACCGGCACCGTGCGCGCCGCGGTGCTCCGCCAGGTGGGGGCACCGTTCGAGGTGGAGGAGATCACGCTCGAGCCTGTCGGTCCGCGCGATGTCCGGGTGCGGATGGCGGCCAGCGGGGTGTGCCACTCGGACCTGTCGGTCCAGAACGGGACCATCCCTTTCATGTTCCCCACGGTCCTCGGCCACGAAGGCTCGGGAGTGGTGGCCGAGGTGGGCACGGACGTCACCCGGGTGACCGTGGGCGACCACGTCGTGCTCACGTGGATGCCGCCGTGCCGCCAGTGCTTCTGGTGCCTGGCCGGACAGCCCATGCTGTGCACCACGGGTATGGCCGAGTCGCTCGGCGGCCCCTACGGATCGGTGGGCGGCACCAAGCTGATCCGCGGCCTCGGGACGGCCACCTTCGCCGAGGAGACGCTCGTCCCCGAGCGCCAGGTCGTCCCCGTGGACCGCGCCGCCCCCCTCGAGCTCGCCGCCCTCGTCGGGTGCGCCCTGTCCACCGGGATCGGTGCCGTCTGGCACACCGCCGGCGTCGAGCCCGGCTCGACGGTGGCGGTGATCGGGTGCGGAGGGGTGGGACTGTCCGTCATCCAGGGCGCACGTCTGGCCGGGGCGTCGACCATCGTGGCCGTGGACCACATGGGGTCCAAGCTCGACGCGGCCCGGTCGGTGGGGGCCACCGACGTTGTCGACTCGTCGCAGGAGGACGCGGTGGCGGCCGTCCAGGCCCGGACCGACGGACGGGGTGTGGACTACGCCTTCGAGGTGGTGGGCCGGGCATCCACCATCCGCGTCGCCTTCGAGGCGGCCCGCCGGGGGGGCACGGCCGTGCTGGTGGGGGCCGGGTCCCCCTCGGACCAGGTCGCCTTCAGCGCCTTCGAGCTCTTCGTGGGGGCCAAGACGCTCGTGGGATGCGTCTACGGCTCGACCGATCCCGACCGGGACTTCCCGTCGCTCGTGGACCTGGTGACCCGGGGAACCATCGACGCCGAGACGATGGTGAGCCGGAGGATCGGACTCGATGACATCAACGACGCCTTCCGGGCCATGGAGGCCGGGGAGGTCGTGCGCAGCGTCATCGCCTTCGACGGGGCGCGAACCGACGGTGCCGGGACGGCCGGACGGGCCAGAGAGGAGACCTGAGGGTGGCACGAGTCGAGGTGGTCGACGCCGACGCGCACATGATCGAGCCCCCGACGCTGTTCGGGGAGCTCATGACCAGGTTCCCCGAGCAGATCGGTATCCGGACCGACACCTCTCTCGGTGTCCTGGTCGAGGGCCGTCCCTATCCCCAGTACGAGGGGCCCGGGGCCGGGTGCCCGCCGGAGAAGGGGATGACCGACGCCGAGGGGGTGGACCCCCGGTCGCCCGCCGGGGTGCTGGCCAACGCCGATGCCGACGGCATCGACTCCATGGTCCTGTTCCCGAGCTTCGGGCTGTGCGTCCCCACCATCGAGGACCCGACCCTCGGGGCGGCGGTGGCCCGCATCTACAACTCGTGGGCCGCGGAGTTCTGCGCGGCGAGCGGCGGACGGTTGTTCGCCGCCGCCGTGGTTCCCGTCGAGCACGGCGACGAGGCCATCGCCGTCATGGGCGAGGCCAAGGAGCTCGGTCTCGTCTGCACGGTGGTGCCCCCCGGTCTCAAGACCCGCAATCTGGACCACCCCGACCTCGACCGGTTCTACGCGGCGGCGGCCGAGATGGACATGGCCCTGGGTGTCCACGGGGCACCGGGCATCCACCTGCCCAAGATCGGGGTGGACCGCTTCACCAACTACATCCAGGTCCACTGCATCAGCTTCCCCTTCGACCAGATGACGGCCATGACCGCGCTCGTGAGCGGGGGCGTGTTCGACCGCCATCCCGCTCTCCGGGTGGCGTTCTTGGAGTCGGGTGTGGGGTGGTTGCCGTGGTTCATGGAGCGCCTGGGTGAGCACTACGAGTCGCGCGGCGACTGGATCCCGGGGGGGTGGTGCAAGCCCCCGGCGGAGTACGTCGCCGCCGGGAACATCGTCGTCACCTGCGAGCCCGACGAGAAGGGCGTGCCCCACGTGGTCGAGATGCTCGGCGACGACTGCATCATGTTCGCCAGTGACTACCCGCACTGGGACGGAGCCTGGCCGCACGCCAGCTCCGAGCTCCTCGAGCACAACCGGGGCCGGTTGTCCGACGCGTCGTTGGCGCGCGTGGCGGGTGCCAACGCGCGCCGCTTCTACCGGTTGCCGGAGGCGGCCACGCCGTAGCGCGGCGCCGACCGGTGGGCGTCACGGGGTGCCGTCGGGCCGGGGCAGGGCGTCGACACCTCCGACCTCGACGATCTTCGTCCGCGACGTGTGCCCCGCCACGATGCGCACGAGGCGCCGCGGGATGCCGAGCCACCGGGCGACCTCGTCGACGGTGGCGGCGTTGGCGGCACCATCGACCGGCGGTTGGCGGATCCACAGCTCGAGACGGGTGCCGTCCCACGCCCGCCGTTCACGGGCGGACCGGGGATGGACGCGGACCGTCACTCGTAGTGCGCTCAGGACGCCACCTTCTCACGCCGCCCGCCCCGGGCACCGGCGGTTGAGACGCCGCCGCCTCGGCCGCCGCCGACCCCACGCCGGACGACCCCGAGGCGACGGCGACCGACCTCAGGTGGTCCGTCTCTTCGACGCCCCTGCTCGTCGGAGTGCGCCGGCGCCCACCACGACGAGGACGAGGCCCAGGAGGAGCAACCACCTGAGCCCCGGTCCGGCTCCCGTGAAGGCGAGCGTGCCGGGGTTGGCCGAGGTCGCGCTCTTGGCCGGTCCCGCCGACGGTGCCGTGGCGGCCGTCGGTGCCGGTGAGGTGGGAGATGCGGCGGGCGATGCCGGGCCGCCCGGGGCGCTGCCACCGGTGGGCGGTGCGGTCGTCGTGGTCGTGGTGCTCGGGACCGCGCTCACGGTCACGACGGAGAATCCGGCGACTCCGTTGCCCGTGACCTGCCCGGGGGAGGTGTCGCTCACGAACGTGTACAGGGGGGCACCGTTGTACGTGACCTGGTAGGTCCCGTCCGACTGCTTCGAGCTTGCCACGGTGCCGGTCACGCCCGGTCCACCGGTGGGCACCGTCGCGGCGGACACCGTGAGCGGCGGCCATGCCGCGGCGCACGCCCCGTGGCACGTACTCTGCCCGTTGTGATCGGTATCGAGGGTGTAGAGCGCCATGCCGGAATCGTTGGTCAATATGGTGCCGAATTGGGCGTTCGTCGCCACCTGCACAGTCGGGGTCCCGGCCGAGGCCACGCCCATGTCGGCGCCGACGACCAAGGCCGCCACCATCGCGGCCAGTGAGGTCAGGGCCAGCGCCCGGCGCCTCCGCCTGCCCTCGCCGTGTGCCCTGCGGGGCGCGCCCGTCCGGTCGGATCGTTCGGTGATCATGGTCGTGGCCCTCCGTCGTTCGCCGTCAGCGCGTGATTACGGCTCACGACCCCGCGTCGTTCATGGACCCGATGTCGAGGTCGTTTCCACCGGCCGAGATCACGAGGAGGCCTGATCCGGGTGCGCACGGTGCGCCGCGCACTGGTGGCGGTCGTCCCCACCGCGGTCGTGACCCTGCTCGTGGTGGGTCCGGCCCCGGTGTTCGTGGCGACACCGGCGGCCGCTTCATCGGTGGCCGGCGGTGTGCTGCCCTTCGGTCAGGCGGGAGCACACGGATCTCTTCAGGGCACGGACCTGGACGCGCCCATCGTGGGGATGGCCGCCACCCCCGACGGCGGGGGCTACTGGCTGGTGGCCAGCGACGGCGGGGT